>Ga0210400_10004448_pt1 | contig 12137 bp, 12 predicted proteins | sample IncBWH26MmetaG_FD_155456 | JGI IMG/M metagenome (GOLD analysis project Ga0210400, IMG submission 155456) | Forest soil microbial communities from Barre Woods Harvard Forest LTER site, Petersham, Massachusetts, United States - Inc-BW-H-26-M | ecosystem: Environmental > Terrestrial > Soil >...
CGATCCCGCCACCGCCGATCCCACCGCCGCCGATCCCACCGCCGCCGATCCCACCCCAGCGCCCGCCGCCCGCCGCCCGGCGACGGCGCCGCCGGCGCAGGTCATCAAAGGCCGCCGCTGCCAACCCAAACCCGACGGCACCTGCGCGGACTGACCTGCCCGCGGCGCTCGCTGAATTCAAGTCGCGTCCCGGCGAAAGCCGGGACCCACGGTTCAGCCGCGGTGCGCTTTATACGTGGATCCCGGCTTTCGCCGGGACGCCTCCTTTTAGTAACGGAATGCGCCCCCTGACGTCCCCTTGGCCGGGCCTGTCCCGGCCATCGGCTTGTCCCGGCCATCCACGTCTTACAATCGCAAGCCATGCCGTAAAGATGGGGCGTCGGGGGCGAGACGGTATTGGGATCCTGCGTCTCGCGCTGAGCCCCGGACTTTGCCTGTGCGCCGGCGCACAGACCTGGTCGCGTCATCGCCACGATGCCTGACCCCATGACGTGGCCCCGAAACCATGGTGAACGCGCCCTGTTCGCGGTCGTGAGCGCTTGCCAGTCCCGCGAAAACGGCGCAAGGATTTCCAAGGCCGCGGCATGCCGGGGCGAGCGCAGGAGGCGACATGGCTCGTGCAACCAGGCACGCGGTCGAGGTGCACGCCATTTGGGACCCGGAAGCGGAGGTCTGGTCCGCCGAGGCCGCAAACCTGCCGGGCCTCGTGACCGAAGCGGATACCTCGGAAGCCCTGATGGATAAGCTTCGGGTCATGGTTCCCGAGTTGCTGTCATACAGTCCCGACCTGGCAGCCAAGCTGGGTCCTGAGATCCACCTCGTGCTGGAGCGCAGCTTCGAGGCCGCCGCCACTCCCTAGTCGATGGCCGCGAATTACACGCGGCAGGTGAAGGCGCTCCTGAGAGCCGCGGGCTGCCGGTTCGACAGGCAAGGCGCTGGCGACCACGAGATTTGGCTCTGTCCGACGGCGCGGCGTCCGATCACCGTCGATAACAACATCAAATCGAGGCACACCGCCAACGCCGTCCTGAAACAGGCGGGATTGGCGAAGGCGTTCTGAGCGCATCGAACGCCCGCCATTGTTGCCCTCCGCCGCTGCCGCTATAAGGGCGCCGCGGCAGCCCCGGAACCAACGACGGAGAACAGGCGCGGTGGGCGTCTCCAGCATGACCGGCTTCGCCCGCGCCGAGGGCGAGGCGGACGGCATCTCGTGGATCTGGGAATTGCGCAGCGTCAACGGCCGCTCGCTCGAGCTGCGGCTGCGCCTGCCATCCGGCTTCGAGCCGTTGGAGCCGCAATTGCGCGCCGCCCTGTCGCAGCGCTGCCGCCGCGGCAACATCGCCGCCACGCTCAGCGTCACCCGCCTCGCGCCGCCGGCGATCCGCATCAACCGCGCGGTGCTGGCGCAGATCGTCGCGCTGTCGCGCGAGCTCGCCGGCGAGATCGCAGGGGACATTGACGTGGCGCCGCCGCGGCTCGACGGCCTGATCGGCGTGCGCGGCGTCATCGAGACCGTCGAGGACGACCCCGAGGATATCGTCGAGGCGCGCCGCGCCGCGGTGCTCGCCAGCTGGTCGGTGGCGCTCGACCGCCTCGCGACGGCGCGCAACCAGGAAGGCGCCCGCCTCGCCGCCCTGCTGGCCGATCAGCGCGCCGGCCTCGCCGCGCTGGTCGAATCGGCGACCGGCTGCGCCGCGGCGCAGCCCGTCGCGATCCGCGCCCGCCTCGAAGCCTTGCTCGGAGAATTGTCCACCCTCGCGCCGGCGGTGCCGGAAGAGCGGGTGGCGCAGGAATTGGCGATGCTGGTCACCCGCTCCGACGTCCGCGAGGAATTGGACCGGCTGCGCGCCCATATCGCGCAGGCCGGCGATCTGTTGCAGCGCGGCGATGCGGTCGGCCGCGAGCTCGATTTTCTGTGCCAGGAACTGAACCGCGAAGCCAACACGCTGTGCTCGAAATCGGCCGATATCGAGCTGACCCGCATCGGCCTGGCGCTGAAGGCGGCGATCGAGCAGTTCCGCGAGCAGGTGCAAAACCTGGAATGACCGCCGCCGCCCGAAGGATTGGCTCCATCATCCCCGCGTCCGGGTTTGCCACCCAGATCAAGGCCGCGAACCGGCCAACAAGATTTCACCACAGAGACACTGAGAACACGGAGTTATGGAGCGAGCGGCCATCTCCGTGTCCTCCGTGCCTCTGTGGTGATTCAACAACATCGGCATCCAGCGCGATGCTGCGGATAGGGCGCTTGGTTCGGAGTCCGCGGAAATGACCCGTGGGCGGGCGCAGCCGCAAGCCTCTTCCGCGATCCGTCGCCGCGGCTTTCTGCTGGTGCTGTCCTCGCCATCCGGCGCCGGCAAGACGACGATCACCCACCGTCTCGTCGAACGCGACCCGAACCTCTCATTGTCGGTCTCGGTAACGACGCGGCCGGCGCGGCCCGGCGAGACCGACGGCGCCGATTACCGTTTCATCGACCAGGCGCGTTTCGACATGATGGTCGCCGCCGGCGAGCTCCTCGAGCACGCCACCGTGTTCGGGCATCAGTACGGCACGCCGCGCCAGCCGGTCGAGATCGCGATCGCCGCCGGCCGTGACATCGTCACCGACATCGACTGGCAGGGCACGCAGCAACTGACCGAAAGCCTGCCGAGCGATCTCGTCACGGTGTTCATCCTGCCACCCGACATGGCAACCCTGGAGGCCCGTCTCAAAACCCGCGCCCAGGACAGCGCCGCCGTGGTCGCCGCCAGGATGGCGAAATCGGCCGAGGAGATGAGCCACTGGTCGGAATACGATTACGTCGTCGTCAACCGCGACCTCGCCGCGAGCGTCGACGAGGTCGAGGCGATCGTCACCGCCGAGCGCCTGCGCCGCACCCGCCAAGTGGGGCTCGCCGAATTCGTCAACCGCCTCCGCGGTGGCTGACCGCCGCACATCGTCGGTCCGGCTCGCGGCCGGCGACCAGGGGCCGCTGGGGGTGGAAAGGCGATGTTCGTTTCGGTAGTTTTTGATCCAGTTGCTGAGAGGAATTGGCAGAGTGGAGAGGATTCGAGAGCGAAGGATGAACCAGCTGAACCGGCGTAGCTTCAATGGACTTTGCGTGGCGCTTGGCTCGTCGCTCTCTTCTGTCGGCGCAATGATTGTGGCGCTATCGAGTGCATCGGCTCGTGCTGCGCCGCTTACGGTAAAGTTCCACGACGGAACAATTGTCCCGGCACTCGGCCAGGGCTCTGCAAATCTCGCGCAAGGGAGATATCCGGAAGCCGCCGAGGAAGACGCGCTGCGCACCGGCCTTTCGCTCGGGATGAATTTGATCGACACGGCGGAGATGTACGGCAATGGGCGCTCCGAGAAATCGATCGGCGGCGTGATTGCCGGTCAGCGCGACCGCGTATTCCTGGTCTCCAAAGTATCGCCCGATCACGTGGCGGGAGACGGTATCGCGCGGGCTTGCGACGCAAGCCTCGCCCGTCTCGGCACCGATCATCTCGATCTCTACCTCCTGCACTGGCCAAGTCGGGATGCCAGCCTCTCCAGCATTGTGGCGGCGTTCGAAAGCCTGCGCGCGGCGGGGAAGATTCGCGCCTGGGGCGTGTCCAACTTCAAGGTCAGCGACATGGAGGACCTCTTCCGTGTTTCACACGGCGATCGCTGCGCGACCAATCAGGTCCTTTACAACCTCGGCAGCCGCGATATCGAGCATGACCTGCTGCCATGGTGCGAGCAGCACGGCCTGCCGGTGATGGCCTATTCACCCCTCGGCGGCCCCGGCGCCAGCCTGCTGCGTGATCCCACGCTTGCACGTATTGGCGCAGCACATAGTTGCTCGGCAGCCGCGGTCGCGCTGGCCTGGGCCATCCGCAATGGCAATGTCATTGCGATTCCCGAATCCGGTTCGGCGGCGCATGTAAAGGAAAACGCCGTCGCGCTCTCACTGACGCTGACACCGGATGAACTTCATACACTGGATGCAGCGTATCCACCGCCCAGCCGCTAGAACGAAGCTGACGTGACCTCCCGCGCCCAGGACAGCGCCGCAATCGTTGCCGCCCGCATGGCGGAATCGGCCGAGGAGATGAGCCACTGGTCGGAATACGCTTGCGTCGTCGTCAACCGCGATCTCGCCCACAGCGTCGCCGAAGTCGAGGCGATTGTCACCGCCGAGCGCCTCCGCCGCACCCGCCAAGTAGGGCTCGCCGAATTCGTCAACCACCTCCGCGCGGGATGACCGCCGCACATCGGCGGCCCCGGCTCGCGGCAGGTGATCAGGGGCCGCTGTGGGTGGAGTTCAGTCCTTCGCGGACATACCCGCCGTTGGGGAGATTGCGCCGAGAGCGGCCATTTCCGGCATTGCCAGAAGACGACTCTCCCTAGACTGGTGGATGTCCACATTGCGCCAATGCGCGATCTCGTCCGCGTGAAGATGCCGGGGTTGACAGGCAGCCCTTTCCAACGGATACTTTCCTACATGGTGAACTATAATGAACGGCTTGACCGGACGTTTGCGGCGCTCGTCGACCCCACTCGACGGGCGATTCTTGCTCGGCTCGAACGCGAAGACAGCGCATCCATCAGCGCACTGGCGCAGCCCTTCGCGATCAAGCTTCCAGCGGTGATGAAGCATCTCGACGTGCTGGACGATGCCGGCCTCATCACCCGGTCGAAAGTCGGGCGCACCGTGACGGTACGGCTCCGACCCGAACCCATGCGGGAAGCGATGGATTGGCTGCGCCGCTACGAACGCTTCTGGTCGAAGAGCCTCGATCGGCTCGCGGCCTATGCGGAAAACAAGGAAGCCGAAGCGAGGAAAAAAAGACGATGACCAGTCTAACGCTCGTGCGCCGGATCAAGGCGCGGCCATCGATTGTCTTCGATGCGCTCACCACACCGGAAGGCATCGCCAGCTGGTGGGGCCCGGACGACGGTCCCGTGCTTATGGCGGAGACCGACCCGCAGGTTGGTGGCCGCTTCCGGGTGCGCTTCCGCATGCTCGATGGAAGCGAGCACGAGAGCAGCGGCGAATATCTCGAAGTCGTGAAGCCCGAGCGGCTGAGCATGAGTTGGCGCTGGACGGGCGGCGCTGAAGATCCCGGCGAATCCCTTGTCGAGATCAGGCTTCGCGCCGTTGCCGAGGGGACCGAACTCACATTCACGCATTCGCGCCTGCACGACGAGGAGACTCGCCGCAGCCACGAGGAAGGCTGGACCGGAGCGCTCGACAAGCTGGAACGCCATTTTCTTGGAGTCGAACGGAGCTCTCGGTGACCAAGCGTCCGCCGTCACAAAAGCCAATTGGTCCGCTGGACCGAAGCCTTTGACGAGCTTCCGCCTACGCCATGCAAACGCAAGGGAGCACATCGCATGATCACGATCTCGGCTTTCAAATGGGTTCCAGAGTTTGCGCAAGGGCAAGTGCGCGATCTGCGCCCGCGTTGGGCTCTGGAGGAAGCTGGTCTGCCTTACAAGACCCGCCTCCTCGAACCGGGCGATAAGGACAAACCGGACTATCGCGCGCTGCAGCCCTTCGGGCAGGTGCCGATCCTTGAGGAAGACGGCCTTGTGCTCTTCGAATCCGGAGCCATCGTGCTGCATATCGGCGAACGGAGCGAGGTGCTCCTGCCGAAGGATGCGGGCGGACGCGCCCGCGCGACACAATGGCTAATCGCGGCGCTCAACTCCATCGAGCCGTTCGTTATGAACGTCGCCCTGATCGATCTCTTTTACGCGAATGAGGAATGGGCGAAGCAGCGCCGCCCGGGGGCGGTGGACTTTGTACAGAAGCGCCTGTCCGCGCTCTCCAAGTCGCTCGGCGACAAACCCTACCTCGATGGTGACCGCTTCACCGCGGGTGATTTGATGATGACGACCGTGCTGCGAATCCTGAAGCACACCGACATCGTTGCAAGCGAGAAGCGCCTGGCCGCCTATGTCGAACGCTGCACTGCGCGGCCTGCCTTCAAGCGAGCGCTCGATGCGCAGATTGGTGATTTCAGGAAGGCTGCATAACCCGATCGGGCCGCGGGTCGCGATCCAACGGTCGTGGCAGGCGCGGTATTTTCAGCCGGCCGTCCGACCGAACGGACGGAATTTGCACACGCGCTCCTTCTCGATCCAACTGGTGGATGTGCAAAGCAATGCCAAACACGATCGCAATCTTGCTGTTCGACGGCGCCGAGGAACTGGATTTTGTAGGCCCCTGGGAAGTCTTTACTGCTGCAATAGATCGCATAAACGGCGAGCGGGTCATGACTGTTGCTGAAAGATCGAGGCCAGTAGTGTGCGAGATGGGGATGCGTGTCCTCGCCTATGCGACCTACGACGAGCCGACCAATATCGATGTATTGGTTGTTCCTGGCGGCAGCGGAGCGCGGCGCGAGATCAACAATCCCGCGACGGTCCGGTGGTTGACCGAGACGTGCGCTAAATGCTCTTGGGTCACTAGCGTATGCACAGGTTCCTTCTTGCTTGCGGGTGCGGGAATTACCAAGGGTCGGCGCGTGACAACGCACCATGATTTCATAAACGCCCTGAGGGATCAGGGCGGATGTGAAGTTGTAGAAGGCGTTCGCTTTGTACGTGACCATGTCGGGGCTACAGCCGCAACCGGGCGCGCATGATATCGAGCAGTCCGACGACCCGTGGATGTCGCGCATGACGGGCGAGGGGGTGATGGGCTAGCCTCCATAGCTTCTACAGCTAGGAAAATCTGGATGCATCTTCCATGGTGGTTCCTCCCCCTGTCGATGCTCAGCTTGGCGGTGCCGGTAACCAGCCTGCTGCTGATCGGGAGCGGTACCGGATGGTTCATCTCCCGCAGAAAAGGGCGCGGCCGCCCGGCGCGGATTTTCGCATGGTGCACCGTCGCAATCGCGCCGTTCTGGCTGGCTGGAACCGGGTTCGGTGCGTGGATGATTTCCGGGATGATGGCGGAGGACGCGGAACGGGCACGGCTTAATTACAAAGTGTCCGAAGCCACCGTCATCGACGGCGTGGATATCCCGGCAGGGGCCAAGGTGTCACTTAATAACGACGGCACGCTGCGGGCTGTCAGCCTGCCGGACGGCGTGTCGCTTGCCGCAAGCGGAGCGAGCTGGCAGCACGTTATCGATTTTGGTGCGCACGGACGGGTTTCCGATGGATCGTTGGCGGCCGATGCGGTGATCCACGGCATTCCTTGTCGCCGCGATCATGTGGCCGACTTCTGGGACAAAGATCACCTGAGGGCTTGCACGCTGTCGCGCGACACAACGGTCGAAGTGACGATCAAGGAAACCGGCGGGGCAAGCCGAACCCAGAGCTTCGCCTGCCGGGCAGAGACGCCAATCGAGACGCAGGTGCTCGGTCACGGCGAAGTGGGTGTTTGCACCCTGGCGGCGCTGGCTGAGATCGGCGGCGTGGCTTGCGCCGCAGGCAGCGAACTCAAACTGGTGAACGGGATGCTCGACAGCTGCACGGTGGCGAAGCACACCCGGTTCGGTCCGATAGACCTGCCGTCAGGTTCGTTCGTCGCGTATTCCGCGGGAAGGCCCGAGTGGTTCAGATTGCCGCCCGCCGGACCCGCGGTTGACGCCTTCGGGCTAAGCCTGCCGTCCGGCACCGAAGCCGGCTTCTGCTTCCAGAGCGAGGCGCTGCGACGCCTTGCGGTGGATCAAGCCGCCTATGTCACGGTTGAGGGCGTGAAGCTGACAGGCGCAATCGAGTTCGACTGCGGCCTCTTCGAGCGGGGAGCGCTGTTCGAGGATGTGACGGTCGGCGGCAAGCAACTGCAGCGCGGCGAATTTGTGTCGCGAGCCGATCTGTCACCTCACTAACCTGAACCTGAAATCGGTGCTCCCGGGATCGTAAAGCGGAAGATCGCCCCGCCTTCGGGGTTGTCTTCCGCTGTCAGCATGCCGCCATGCGCCTCGATGATGACCCGGCAGATGGAGAGCCCGATACCCAAGCCGCCTTCCTTCGTCGTAACGAAGGGTTCGAACAAATTTGCTTGAATGTCAGCAGAAACTCCGGGCCCCGTGTCGGTGATGCTCACTTCGATCATGCCGTCGGCCATCGATTTTGTCGCGAGCGTCAGCCCACGCCGCTGGCTTTTCGACATGGCCTCGGCGGCATTGCGCATGAGGTTGAAGACAACCTGCTCGATCTGCACGCGGTCGAGAAACCCGGTCGATGCGTCGGGGTCACAGTGTATCTCGACCGCCGGCGCAGACTCCCCGCCCGCAGCGAGGGCCAACCGCGTTGCATCTCGAAGCAGCTCCGGGATGTTCTCGGCACGCCATTCGGATTCATGCCGCGCAACAAAATTGCGCAGACGCCGGATGATTTCGTTCGCTCGCACCGTCTGCTCGAGGAGCTGCTCCAACACGTTCCTCAACTGCTCCGGTCGGGATGCCGCCAACAGGCTGACGCTGGCCGCGGCGTAGTTTGAAATCGCCGTCAGCGGCTGGTTCACTTCATGCACGATCGAGGAGACATGATGCCCGAGCTCGTTCACCCGCGAGACGTGGACGAGGATCGCCTCGGTTTCCTTCAGCCGGCGCTCGCGTTCGCGGCGCTCTGCGGCGACCGCGATCGCATGTCGCTCATATAGGACCAGCGTTTCGGACAGCAGCAGGAGCAGGATGAATGTCGAGGTCAGAAGATCGAGCACGCGGCCGACATACCATCCGATATCGAACCGTTGGGCGCTGATCAGCGCAACCAGAGAGATCGTGCAGAGCCATGTAAACATCGTCACGGCGAGCCACAGATCCAGGATCGAGCGTCGCCGTCTTAGGGCAAGCGCGATCAGCGCCGCGAACGGCAGGACCTCCAAAGCGGCAATGACCACGTCCGCTGCGGGCTGCAGGCGGCCGCCTTCGACAAGAACGGGCAGTTGGTCGCGGGCCGCAATTATAAGGAAAGTGATCGCCGCGGCACCGCCGACGCAGAGCAGAATCGAAGCGACGATCGGATAGCCTGCGCCGGCGAACTGCCGCCGTTCGGAACTTTGGTCGGACGGAAGCAGCGCATAGACGATGATCGTCATCGGAAGAATGGTGTGCCATGCCGGATACAGCCAGGACGTCGCTTGCACGCCGCCGGGAAACAGCCCGGTTTCCGAAAAAGCGCCCGGGAAACTCAGCGTGTGAGCGATGATCATCAGCGCCGTGAACAAATAGCCGGCGGCAAGAAGGTTGAGCGACGGCGTGCGGGTGATCGAGTACTGCCCGAACAGCAGTGCGGCGATGATGATGCAGTTCCCGGCCTGAACAGGCTGCTGGATCAGGATGAAGCCCGGGAAAGGGGTCCAGAGGCGCTGCGCGAATGGCAGGGTGGCACAAAGCACGACGAGCACGACGAGCATGACGGCCAGCGCCGCCCTGTTGTGCGGGGTGGTGGCGGGAGCTGCCGACAGCAGCGCCGGTGAATCTCGGCGACCGTTATTCACGCACCCGACTTCCTTGGCGCGAAAGCTGGAAGACAAGAATTCTATCGGAAACCCCGGCGGTCGTCGTATGGGGTTTCACCTGAGAATCGGCTCGCGGCGGCGGATCCCGCCTGTTCGGCTTGGCCATCGAGTGAACCGCCGCGCCTGAGCAACACGAGACGAGGCGGGTCGCCTTGTGTTGACGAACGAATTGCCGCTGCCGGCGTTCTGGCTTTCGCCTGTCTGCCAGAATTCCCCGCGGTCATCAGCCGGAGACGCGCATGGCCGAAAGCCCCGGCCGCACCCAGGCCGGCGATACCCAGGCCGGCGAGGTCATCCCCGCCGGGCATGTGGCGCTCGCCCGCGAGCGGCGGCTTGGCGGTGACGGGGCGACCGCCTCGCCCGGTGCCGGCGGCCTCGGCCTGGCGGCGCTGGGGATCGTCTTCGGCGATATCGGCACCAGCCCGATCTATACGTTCCGTGAATGCTTTATTCCGGAATACGGACACGGAGCCGACCCGGCCTATGTGCTCGGGGTGTTGTCGTTGATCGCCTGGGCGCTGATCGTCGTGGTCGCGGTCAAGTACGTCTTGCTGATCATGCGCGCCGACAATCACGGCGAGGGCGGCATCCTGGCGCTCCTCGCGCTGGCTCAAGGCGCCGTTCGAGGCGAGCGCGGCCGGACGATCCTGATCATGCTCGGTCTTGCCGGCGCCGCGCTGTTCTATGGCGACAGCATGATCACGCCGGCAATCTCGGTACTGAGTGCGATCGAGGGCATCGGCGTCGCCACGCCCGCACTCAACAGCTACATCGTGCCGATAACCGTGGCGGTGCTGGTCGCGCTGTTCCTGGTGCAGAAGCGCGGCACGACGGCTGTCGGCCATCTGTTCGGCCCGGTCATGGCGCTATGGTTTCTCGTCATCGGAATTGCTGGGATCGCCGAGATCGCGGCGGCGCCGCGGGTGCTGGCGGCGCTGAACCCGGCCTACGCGGCGAGCGTCTTCATCGCCGCCCCGTGGACCGGGTTCATCGTCTTGGGCGCCGTCGCCTTGGCAATCACCGGCGGCGAAGCGCTCTACGCCGATATGGGTCATTTCGGACGCTTCCCGGTCCGGCTCGCCTGGTTCGCCGTCGTGATGCCGGCGCTGTTGCTGAATTATTTCGGCCAGGGAGCGCTGATCCTCGGCGACCCGCAGGCGCTCGATAACCCGTTCTTTCACATGGCGCCGGGATGGGCGCTGGTGCCGCTGGTGCTGTTGTCGACGGCGGCGACGGTGATCGCCTCGCAGGCGGTGATCTCGGGGGCCTTTTCAATGTCGCGCCAGGCGATGCAGCTCGGGCTGATGCCGCAGCTGGACGTGTTCCAGACCTCGGCGCTGACCCGTGGCCAGATCTATATCCCGCAGATCAATTACCTGCTGCTGGTCGCCGTCGTCGCGCTGGTGCTAGCGTTCGGCAGTTCGAGCGCGCTGGCCGCTGCGTACGGTTTTGCCGTCACTGGCACGATGGCGGTGACCACCATCCTCGCCGGAGCTGTCGCGCGCGGCGTCTGGCATTGGCGCTGGCCGGCGGTGCTGGCCGTCATGGTGCCGCTGCTGGTGGTCGACCTCGCGCTGTTTGGCGCCAACGCGCTGAAAATCCCCAGCGGCGGCTGGTTCCCCCTGGCGATCGGCATCGTCGTGTTCACCGTCATGACGACGTGGCGGACCGGCAGGCGACTGGTGCTGGCGCGGGTCGCGGAAGAGGCGGTCGCGCTGCCCGAGTTCATCGCGGCGGCCGAACCCGAATGCGAGATGCGGGTCTCCGGAACGGCGGTGTTTCTGACCGCGCAGACCGACACGGTGCCGCTCACGCTGCTGCAGAACCTGAAGCACAACAAGGTGCTGCATCGGTCCGTGCTGCTCGTCCATGTCGTCACCGAAAATGTTCCGTATGTTGCGCCCGAAAGGCGGCTCCGCGTCAGCGAGCTGGGGCACGGGTTCTGGCAGGTCGAGGCGCATTTCGGCTTTGCCGAGACATCGAACGTGCCGCGCGCCTTGCAGCGGGCGAACCTTCCGGGGATCGATCTCGAGGCAGCCAAGGTTTCGTTCTTTGTCGGGCGGGCCAACATCAAATCGACGACGCGTCCCGGGATGGTCCGTTGGCGCGAGCGCCTCTATGTCGGGCTCGTTCGGGTGGCGACCCGGCCGGCTGAATTCTTTCGCATCCCGGCGGACCGGGTGATTGAGCTCGGCGCGGAAATCGACATTTGAGGCGCCGGCGCGGCGGGCGAGGGCGCGCTCGAGCGCCTCCGCCGCACCCGCCAGGTCGGCCTCGCCGAATTCGTCACCCACCTTCGCGCGGGATGACCGGAAGCGACCCGAACGTCCAAGGCTAATGCTGCTTCTTAAGCCGATTTCGATGCGCGGCTTGTTTTGCTCGATTGCCGCAGACCGCCATGCTGCACCACCGTCGGGCATGCCCACGAGTTCGATCGACGAAGAGAAGCGTGCACGGGGATCCCCGAGCCCTCGCCCTCCGCCGGTTTATACCCGCCCCCGCCGCATCGCCTAAGCGCCGTAGGGCGGAAAAGCGCAGCGCATTCCGCCGAGAGGAATTTTACCGCAGAGAACGCGAAGGCGGATCAACCGCGACGCCATCGCGTCCTTCGCGCATCCTTCGCGGTGAAGTGTCTTCTTCTCGCTGTCTCACCGCCTCATTGTGAATTGCCCTCTGACGCTCAACG
>Ga0210400_10004449_pt1 | contig 12135 bp, 5 predicted proteins | sample IncBWH26MmetaG_FD_155456 | JGI IMG/M metagenome (GOLD analysis project Ga0210400, IMG submission 155456) | Forest soil microbial communities from Barre Woods Harvard Forest LTER site, Petersham, Massachusetts, United States - Inc-BW-H-26-M | ecosystem: Environmental > Terrestrial > Soil >...
GTGTGCGCGAAGAAGTGCTGATCAAAGCGAAAAAACTTTATCCCATGCAGTTCGTGCGCGTGCTCGACCGCTTTGATTACATCCGCCGCGATATCGAAGCGCGCATTTCGCAGCAGAAGGTGGAAGCGCTGCTTTCGCTTTCTCGGAAGGAAGCCGAAAAGCGTTTGCGCGCACTTGATGAGGAAGCGCGCCGTCTGCTGGGCGAACTTGACCGCTTTGCCGAATTCGTCGCCCGTGCGAACGAACCCACGCTGCTGCCTACCGCCGATTCCGAACTGCTGAGCGAAATCGCGCGCAAGACCTATCGCGATCCGCGCGGGACGGAGCGCCCCTACCTCTCTTCCGAGGAGCTTCGCTTCCTTTCGATTCCTCGTGGCACCCTGGATCCCGATGAGCGCCGCCAGATCGAATCGCACGTGGTGCATAGTTTCAATTTTCTGGCGCAGATTCCTTGGACGCCGGAATTCCGCGGCATACCCACAATTGCCCGCGCGCATCACGAGAAAATCAACGGCAAGGGCTATCCCTTTGGCCTGAATTCCGATCAAATCCCCATCCAGGCCAAGATGATGACCATTTGTGATATTTACGACGCGCTCTCCGCCTCCGACCGGCCTTACAAACGTGCCATCCCCACCGACCGTGCGCTCGAAATCCTCAAGATTTGCGTCCGGGAAGAAGAGATCGACCCCGAGCTCTTCCGCGTTTTCCTCGACGCGCATGTGTACCGGCTCGCAGGGAAGTAAACCTCGCCTTTTTACAGTACTGATTGGTTCAATTTCCTCCGAAGACTCACAGGCGTCCGGCCACATCTTCTAAACTGGAGAGCGTGGAGATCCTGTGCTGACCTATCTTCTTGGACCGATTCTCGCGTTGTTCCCAAAAAGGTGGCGCAAGTCGTTGTTCTCCGTCTTGCCTGTGGCGTGGCGCCCCGCGACGGTTCTCAGCGGGTTCGCGGAATCGGTGATCGCCCTTATCGCGTTGATGTACTGGTATTCGTACTACATGACGATGTTGGTGAACAACGGCGTGGATTCGGCCATGACTGGAAAATTGCCCGTGGGCGTCACGGATCACGAAATCGGCTTCACCGCGCTGGTGATTTGGGCGACGCATCCGCTGACGTGGTTGATCGCTTACGCAGGCGTCGAAGGCACGGTTCGGCTGGTGAGCGCCGCGTTCTCTGAGAATAACCTGGGGATTCTGCCGCTCTTTGCGGTGGACAAAGTGATCGGACTGCTGACCGGGCGCGGCAGGCGTGAAGCCGCGGCAACCCTGACCGGTGCGCAAGGAAATATCTCCTCGTATTTCGGAGCGATTGGAGAAAAAATACTGGTCGGGGGGCTTCCCATGGTCCCCGACGAAATCTGCTCCGTTCGAAACGAGACGGAAGAAATCATGGAAATTCGTGCATGCCGGCGGAAAGAGGACTGGATCCCGCCGCGCGTGGTGCGCTATCAGAACGACTTTTACCGGCTGGAGGGGTCTTCCCGGGGATCTGCGTCGCGGCCGTTTCTTTACACGCTGCGGCGATTGTCGGCGGGAGTCCCGGGCAGGAACGTGTTGCTCTATTCGCCCGAAACGCCGGTCCTCCGCGGGAAATCGTAAGCCCCCGATCCTCCGTGCTGCAGTTACACCTGGCTTTCGCTGAGCCGAGGTTCTCCACTACAATCTGACGCATGCTTTGGCGTGGCCTCATTCGAACCGGCGTATGGCTCGTAGTCCTGTGTACGGTGGCGCAAGTTCGCTCCTTTCCGCGTCCCGGGCAACAGGCGCCCCCAGCATCGGGCGCGCGCATTCTGCTTCTCCCCCGGCGCATCGTTTCCGGGGAACGCGCGACCCTCGCCGTATTAGACGTCAACGGACGGTTGACACCGGGTGTCACCGTTAGTTTCTCCAACGGCGACAAACTCACCACCAACGCCACCGGCCGCGCTCTCTTCGTCGCTCCTCTAAATCTCGGCGTCATGTTTGCTTCCATCGAAGGACGGCCCGACCGCGTCAAGACCGTCATTTTCTCGCCTTCGGAAGCCGACTCCTCTTCCCTGGAAATATCCTCCGCCCCGCGCGTGGCTTCGTTGACGGATCGGTTTGAGTTGGTCGGACGGGGCTTCTGCGGCGAGGCCGACGCCAATCAAGTCACCGTCGCGGGTCAGCCGGCCATCGTGCTCGCGGCTTCGCCCGTTTCTCTTGTGGTGCTGCCTCCGCTGGATTTGGGAGCCGGATCTGCCTCCGTCGAGATTTCGTGTGCCAAGCGCCAGGCGCCTCCTTTTTCCATCACGCTCGTCGCTCTCGAACTGGAAGCGGATGCCTCGCCCCTGAAAGCGGCCGAGCACCGCATTCTCACCGTACACGTGCGCGGCACGGCCGCGAAAATAGCTCTCGAAGCTCGCAACTTGTCGCCGGATGTTGCGGAACTCGCCGGCGGAAATCCCGTGCGGCTTTCCAGCAGCGGCGGAGCCGAGAATCTCGCTCATTTCGATTTGACCGGACGGAAAAACGGCAGTTTTCTGATTTCGATCCGGCTGGTTCCCGCTCTTGCTCATTCGCAATGACGCGGTAGACCTAGAAAAAGGTCAATTCATAGCAAGAGAGGTTTTGCAGTTCCAGGTGTGGAGAGACTCTAAGCGCTCTTCTTAGCGCTGGCCTCGGCGGTGAGAGCCAGTCGGCCCTGCAAATCCTCTGGAACGATTTCCCGCGGCCCATCGCCGAGCATGCCCTTCAGAGTGCTGTCGGTTTTTTCAAATAGTTTGTCGGACTCATTATAGGTTTGCTGCGCGTTCTTGAGATGATTGCCCAGGATTTGGAATTTTTCCGAGAATTTTTCCATCTGTTTTTCCATGCCAGACAAACTTGCGAGCAGCCGCATGGCATTTTCTTCAATCTTCATCCCGCGCAATCCCATGGCAATGACGCAAAGATGGGCATAGAGCGTGTTTGGAGAAACGGCAATCACTTTCTTGTCCCGGCAATAGGCATCCAGGAGCTGGCCCTTGCTGTCTCCGGTGACGAGCATCTCGTGAAAGACGCTCTCCGAAGGGACGAACATCAGCGCGACATCCAGGGTCCCTTCGTTCGGAACGATGTATTTTCTCGAAATGGAATCCGCGTGGCCTTTGACCGCTACAGCAAAAGCGCGCCTCGCTTCGTCTCCCTCGGTGGCGATCCTGCGGTACGAATCCAGCGGGAACTTGGAGTCAATGGCCATTATTTTCTTGTCGCGGAGCTTGATTACCACGTCCGCTGCCTCGCCGCTCGAAAAGCGGTATTGCGTAACGTATTGATTGGGGGGCAGGGAATCCTCGAGCAATCGCTCCAGCGTAATCTCACCTAGCGAGCCACGCGATTTCGCGCCGCCCAGAATGCCTTCGAGCGTATGCGCAGTATCCGACATCTGCTGCCCTGCAAGCTGCACTTCGCCGAGCTGCTTCTGAATCTGGCTGATCTGCTCGCGCGTACTCTTCAATTCGCCGGCCATCTTCGTTTGTGCGTCCGAAGTCATCTGTCCCGTGATTTGCGCGGAATTCTTGATACCTTCCTGCAAAGCCGACGTAACGCTTTCCAGCCGCTGCGAAACGCTATCGCCGATGGCTTTGACTTGGCCGGTGCTCTGCGCTTGCGACGTCGCAATCGTTTGCAAGTCTCGCCGCAATTCGTTCATCTGCGTTTCCAGCGCCGCGCCCTTGCGCCGCTCTTGCGCATTCTGCATTACCAGCCAGAGCACCAGGACGGCCACAAGAAGCACCGCGCCAATCAAAACTTCAGTCATTCGCTCTCCAATGCGTCAACGGGAAACGGTCTTCTTACTTTACTCGCAATTCCACGATTCTGAAAACTCTCGCGGAAAAGAAGAAGGCTCCCCGGCATGGCTGGGGAGCCTGTATTACTTTGAGCTTTCAACTTCCGACTTGAGACTCTTCGCCTACCAGCTCACCTTCAAGGCGAACTGGAATGTCCGGGGGCTAAGCGCGGCGGTCGGCTGGCCCGCCGTACACGAGCCGGAAGTCGGGTCGCAAAGCGGGCTGACGTCGCCTGCGTTGAAGCGATTAAGCATGTTGAAGCCGTCGGCAATCACTTCCAGCTTTGCGCGCTCTGTGATGGAAAATGAACGGGCGAGCCGCAAGTCGATCTGGAAAAAGTTTGGCCGCGTAAATCGATTGCGACCGAGATCACCCGTGCAGCCGAAAGGCGGGGACGGAACAGCGGGGGAGGGTCCGAAGGACGCTCCTGTGCTGTCGATGCAGCGTGTAGGAATTATGAATTCGAATCCCTTGATGAATGGCGAGGTAACCGCTCCTGGAAAGGGCGTTCCTGCCGGCAGAACCGAGGGCCGGTTCGTGGCTGTTCCAAAGTCCAGATTGGGGTCAAAACCAATCAAAACGTTGTATGGGCGGCCGGATGCGAACTCAATCACGGGAGCCAGCGTGAAGTCCGCGAAGAGCTTCTTGGCGAAGCTCGAATCCTGGCCCTGATGAGGACTCAGGAAGACGGCACTGCTAATCCACCGATGGCGCTGGTCGAAACTGGAATTGCTGCGTTCCAGGTTTGGAAAGCTGTTGTCTTGGGGGTTGAGGAGCGTAGAGAGATCGGTGGAATCATCGATCGTGTGGGAGTAGGTCCAACCCGATAGCAACTGGAAGTTATGCGAGAAACGCTTGGTGGCAGTGAGTGTGAAAGCGTGATAGACGGAGTTTCCATTGGAGGCTTGGGGGTTCACATCGCTCCAGGGAATCTGTAGACCAGGGAATCCAGGCAAGCTGGTGGGGAAACCAGCCGCCTGTGCCAAAGCGACTAATGTCCCGTAGCCGCCAGGGACCAGCGCTGCGAAGGAAGGGTTCGGCCCTGACGGACGAAAATAATTGAAGACCGCAGGCGTGCCAATGAAGCCGATCAGATTGCCGCCACAGTTTGGTCCCGAGTACGCCAAGCCCAGAATTCCTGGAACGAGTGGTGACCCTGTCGGCGTGGCAAAGGCGATGCTCCCTTGGTTGCCAAGCGCATTCGGCGCAGGCACGTTAAATGCCGGAATGACCCCTCCACAGAGAGTATTGATCTGACTCAATCCTGGCACGGCAACGCCCAACGGGTTCGTGCCCGGATTGATCAAGCCGACAGCAAGGGCATTATTGTCGTTGCTGATCAGCAAGGCGGGATTCGTCACGTTAATGTTCACCGTGCGATCGAGATGCGTCCCGTGCGTGTAGTTGTACCCCAGGCTGATTTTCCAGTCCTTGGCGATTTCCCGCTCAATAGAAAAATTGGCTTGCTGCGCCAAGCCGGACTGGAAATTCTTCTCCACCGGAATGGTGAACGGAAGCAAAGTGAGGGGGAATCCAAATTTCATAAAATTCTGATTGGCGAAAAGTGAGTTCGGTTGGAAGGGATTAAAGCGCTGCTGGTTGGGCAGGTAGCAAGCAGCGAAAGGCGAAGACGTGGAACAGTCGGTAAAGGGTGCGCCAAGGACGCCCTGGAAAATGGAAGCAGCATTCGGGTCAGTGGGGGAAGGAGCGCCCGGTCCCGTCTCGAGGAGAGCCGAGAGCGCACCATCTTCAGCGGTGGAGAGGAAGGCCAGCGCCAGTGCGGGATGATCGAAGAAAAATCCATAGCCGGCCCGAATGACCGTCTTGTTATTGCCCCAGGGATCCCAAGCCAGGCCGATGCGCGGAGCGAAGTTATTCGAATCGAGCGGGATGCCCTCGACGACATTGAAAGCCTTCTCGCCAGGACCGTTCAGCGTGCCGAAGGGTGTGAACTGCGGCGTCCACTCGATGTCATAGCGCAGGCCATAATTCAAAGTGAGTTTTTTGCTGATCTTCCAGCTGTCCTGAGCGAAGACTCCGAGAGTTTTGTTGTTAAACGGCCGCTTTGATTGGCCAATTCCTTGGATGAACGACGAAGGAATACCGGCACCATAGGCTTGAACTGCGGACAGATTGGGCGCATTGGCGGCAGTCACTCCAAAAGGACCCGTGGCAAGGCTGCCAAACGAGTAGACACCGCCATAATTCAGAGTAAAAATCTGCGACTTGGCCGAACGCAACTGAATGAGGTTTGTGTCGGCTCCGAACTTGAAGGTGTGAGATCCCTTGGACCAAGTCAGGTTGTCAGTCCACTGGTAACGCCTTTCGATGCGGTCCTCCGTGGAGAAGGGCTCTCGACCAAAGAAAGCAAACCCAGTGATGTTGACTGCGGGCAGGTCTCCCCCTGGAAGGTTGGAAAACCCATAGTGAAGACCGCGGCGCGCAAACTGGAAACGAAGTTCATTGAACCAGCCGCCGCCAAACGCCGTGGTGTGCTGCCCGACAAGAGCAAGATCTCGCGTCTGCTGAACGGAGGTTCGAGAGCCTGCATTCTGACCAAAGTTCTGGTTTTCGGCGTTCACTTCGATACCAGAGATCGTTGAAGGTGCAACACTGACACGCACGAAAGTGTTGTTATTCGAATTCCAGTTGTGATCGAGCTTCAGGGAATACAGGCTGGTGCCTTCCGAGGCCGGGAAATTGCCGATCGTGGAAGCTAGTCCTACATAGGAAGCTGGGAGCGGAGCTCCACTGGTGGGGAAAAAGTTGGCGGGGAAGCCTGGAGTGTTGCCGAAGAGCGCCACGGCGGAGCTGGATACACCCAGGCTGTACATGGTAACGCGATCTGATAACGAGTTGTTGGAATTGGAGATGAAGGCAGCTTGGTCTGGCGTCAGCAAACCTGCCGCGGGTACGCCTGCGGGAAGAAACGGCACGATTGCCGCAGGAGCCTGAGTAGGGACCAAGCCAAAGTCGTTGGCTCCTATACTCGAGAAGCCCGTCTCGTGCCGGCGCGTAATCTCGTAGGAGAAGAAGTAAAACGTTTTGTCTTTTTTGATAGGTCCGCCCAGGGTGGCGCCAGCCTGAACGCGAGTATAGGGAGGCTTAACCGGTACCGCTTGGAAACCAGTCTGTGCATTAGACACGACCTTTACGGAGAAGGGGTTTTGGGCTTGGATCGCACTGTCCCGCAGAAATCCGAACAGATTGCCATGGAGTTTGTTCGCTCCCGATTTTGTGACAATATTGACCACGCCGCCCATGGCCCGGCCATACTCCGGCATGTAGTTGCTGGTGATTACTTCGAATTCCTGGACCGCTTCCTGGGAGACCGTAGCGCGCACTCCGTTGACGGAATTGTCGACAGCGTCGGCCCCATCCACGGAGACTTCGTTAGAACGCGCGCGCTGGCCGCCAAAATTCAAACCGCTAGTGGGAGCAGCGCCGATCGAGGGAGTGTTGTCACGGCCTGCCGTTGGAATCAGCAGCGTGAAGTTGATGTAGCCGCGACCATCAATCGGCAGATTGGTGATCTGCTGCGAATCAATCGTTGAGGCCGTGTCCGCTCTTTGCGTCTCCACCAGCGCGGGTTCCGCAGGGACCACGATGCTCTGCACCTGCGTACTGAGTTGAAGCTGGGGATCCAGAGCCGCCGCCTGGCCGACAGTGAGCACGATCGAGGAATCCTCATAGGTGGCCAGCCCCGCTCCACCATCGACAGTCATCCTGTAGTGTCCAGGAGGGAGTCCAACAAAGTTATAACGGCCGGAATCGTCGGTGAGCGCAGTCCGCTCGGCTCCCGTGGCCGAATTCGTTACTCTGACTTTTGCGCCCGTCACGCCCAATCTATGAGGATCCATAACCGTCCCCGAGAGCGTCGCCGTGTTCACCCCCTGCGCATGCGCCAGGCCCGCGCCAGCCAGCAGGCACAGCATCAATGTGGCCACGAATCGCTGCAATGCGGTCCTTCGAAAACGCAACCCCGATTCGGTCGAGGTCGAACCACACACACCATTCCTGCGTCCCATGAATCCTCCTAATCGTGGCACCAGCGAATCTCCCGCTACCCCTAGCGGCGGCGGAGCATCCCGCCCTTCCCATCCTACGTAATTGATTACTCGGCTTTTACTGCAATCCATGGTTGCTTTCAACCAAAAACTTCCAGCGTGTCCCCCGATTCAATACTGGCAGATGACCGCGCTCACTCGTCCATTGCGGAAGCCCTCACATCGGTCGAGAGCACCATGGCCAGCGCAGAATCTCTTAATGCAACAGCACTTGCAAGTGACAAGGTGCGAACCAGCGACGGTATAGGCCAATGTCGCCACTTGTCGCTATCACGGTCATCAGTCGGTCCAAGATTCAGGAAAAACTATGTGTGCGAAGTTGTAGGGGGAAATGGAGTTGCTCGAGGCCATGTAATTTGGAATTTGCGGTCCTGCAGGAAACGATTATGTGAGTTGCTTGACGTGGTTGGCGTTAGAGCTGCAGATTGCGCTGGACGAGCTTCCGCAGCTTTTCCCGGTCTTCGTCGCGCATATGGACAAATTCCACGCCGCTGCCGTCTGGACCGATATTCCGGACCACCGCCGTGAAATTGATCTTTCGCAGGCCAGAACGAACTTCCAGTTTGATGGAATCCCCCACACTAAGCTTCCGTGGCGATTCCAAATATGCACCGCCCAAGCTGATGGTCTTCACGCGAGCCAGGCCCGCCTGCGATCCTTCGATGTGCGCGCGAAGCGGAGACTCCAGTGGCACTCGCACATATCTCCGCGGAATCACATAGCTCGCATTCGTTTGCGCCGCCGATTCATAAGCGGCGCGCACGCGCGCGGATGACGGGCGGTTTTCAATCATCGCCAACGCGTCTTCCGCCGCCGCACGCAAGCCCGATGGTTCGGAGTATGTGAGCCCTTCACGGCCCTCCGCCAGCGTGCGAAGCAGTTCGCCGGCTTCCGTAGCCCGCATGCGGCCGAGCGCCTCGATGGCCTTGATGCGCACAAACTGGTCACGCAGAATTTCATGTTCTCCCGCGGCGATCTCCATGAGCTGCGCCACGGCCGTCGTCTCCTGTGCCAGTCCGATCTGGTCGATCATCATCGGCACAACCAGCGGATGAGCATCCGCGAGGATGGCAGAAAATACGAAAGCCGCGCTTTGTGCCGAAGCCGAATTAGACGGCCTCGAAAGCTCGCTCACTGCCAAATCCTGCAGGTTCCATTCCCAGCTGGCCATCGCTCGCGCCAACCCGCGCAAGAGCCGCTCCGGGTCTGCGGCTGCAAGAAGCTTGATGGCCGCCGTCACACGCTGCCGGCGCGCTTCGTAGAGCCGCGTCTCCAGCAGATTCAGGACCGGCACGCCAATCGTGCGCACCAGCCGCGCCATCGCCGGCACCATCTCCGCCCCGCGCGGATCGGTCAGTAAGAGCGTCAGGCGGTCGAGCAATCGCTCCGGATCACGTTGCAGCAAGCGAGGCAGCACCGGTTCCAGCGCACGGTTCGCCAGCGCCGCGTCCACCAGCAAGAGCCAACGATCTTGTGCCACCAGGCGGTTGGCCAACGCCGTAACGTGATCGTGCTCTTTGTCCCGAGGCGCTCGTTCCAGGTTCATCAGGATCGCTTCGAATCCCGAATAGTCCGCGCGGTTCACCGCAATGCGCCCCAGCGATTCCACGAATGCCGCGAGCAATCCCGCGGTTTCTGGAGCCGTCTCTTTGTCCAGCGCTTTCATCGCCCCCCGGCTCAGGTCTTCCGGCACTTGATTGGGCCACAGCGATTCGATGATAGAAGTCAGCTCGTTGAGCCCTGCCGCAACGGAACGTCTTGCCGAGGCCTCCGCGTGTTCCAACCGCCGCGCATAATTCAGCACGATATTCCGCGCTTCCCGCCGCGGGGCATCCGCGCCGGCTTCCGCGAGCTGGCTCAGCGTTTGCTGCAACGCCGGAACCGGGACACACCACACTTCTGCGCCGCGCAGCACCGCCGACTTTTCTCGTGCAGGCAGCTCCATCCAGAATCGGTCGATCAGTTTTTCGCGCTGCGTATCCGTGGCCCACGTGACTGCCAGCGAAGAAAGATGCTGCGAAGAGTGCGGCCCGGAATACGCGCCGGCGCTTACAATGACATCTCCCAGCCGGTAGAACATCGGACGCACCGATGTGGCAGTGAGCGAGCCATTGGAGAATTCTGCGTTCAGAAACTCAAAAATGATGTTCTCGGACAGTCGCAGCAAGTACGGCTGCGGCCGTTCGCCTTCCTGCGGCCCGTACTGCGACACGGAGCTGAGCATCATGCACACGCTGTCGCGGCTGGCTTCTTCCATGGCGCCGTGAATCGCCCGCGCCGCTTCTTCCGGCGAAAGCCCGCGCTCGCTCTCCAGCGGCGGAGTCAGCCGCGCCAGCAGCCGCAGGCTCGCCACCAGATCGTCGAAATCGGGCACATGGATAGGTGCATCGCCTTTATCGCGCGGCGAATGCCCGCCATAGGCCACCAGTGCCGCGATTAGGCTCGCCAGCACAGTGTCCACCCTGCGTTCCGTATGCGTATTGACGGAAATCCCTTCCACGCGATGCTCCAGAAGTCGCGCCGGCCACCACGCGTCGTCCCCGCCCTTCGCCGGCTCTTCCGATCTTAGCAACGATGCCTTGATGAGTCGCGTCAGCGTGTCTAGTTCGCCCACATGGAATTTTTTCGAGAACAACACATTGACGACTTTGGCCAGCTGCAAATCCCTCGCCAGCGCCTGCATTTCTCCACGCGGGTCCGGCAGATGCGCGTCGCTGATCTTCGGCACCACCAGGCCGCCGCGTTCGACTCGCACTTCCAATCCGCCGAGAATCTCCGATGTATTCTTCAGCGAATCGTACGCGCCATCCAGGCTGTCCAGCCTTCGCGGATGATTCTTTTCGTAAAGGCGTTCCGAACGCAGCAGTAGATGTAGGCTTCGCAGTGCGCGGTGTACTTCGCTGACTTTCGGATCCATTCCCGCAGTGCGCTTTTGCTGGGCTGCGCTCACGATCGGTCGTTGCGAGACATGCAAGCCAGCCACGCCTGCCGCCTTCGATGGCGCGTCGTGCTTTCGTGCTTGCATCGGTAGTGCGACCCGCAAGACCAAGGACTTCTCCTGGTGTTATCAGCCCGTTCGCTCGCGCCGTGATGATGCGGTCGCGAATTCTGCTGGGCCACTCCAAGCAAGCCACTCCGGGCCGGGTGGTCCCATTAGGAAAGAAAGCACGCTTCCGGCCCTAGACTTTGATTGCTAAGTCTTTTGTATTGAATGGATAACTTGTGTAGTCCTAGAACTTTCAGCTGGCGAATGTAACAATTTGTTACGTTTCCGGTAGGTAGCACAGGCCTGACGAAGGCCTACTAGCAGGTACCGCACCTCGCATTTTCTCAATTCTTCCGGCGCTACTTGGGATGGAGTGTCTCCTCGATCGGGACCGTGCCGCCCTCGCTCACCGACACCGTTCGTTTCACTTGCTGATAGCCATTCAGCCGAAGCAATATGTTGTGCATCCCTGCGGGCACTTGAACGCGCGCGGGAGTGAATTGCCCGGTGGATGTCCCGTCGACAATGATTTCCGCGCCTTTTGGAGTGGAGCCAATCTGCGCCCAAGCGACATGCGTTGCGGATTTTTCATTCAATGTTGCATCAAGCTGCGTCTGGATGTTGTCTTTTATCTGAATGCTTCCGGCATAGGCCTCATATCCAGGCAGCCGCAAGACCAGATTGTATTGACCGGGCGCCAGGGGAAGCGTCACCGGCGTCTGCCCGGATTGCTTTGCTCCGTTAATGAATACGTCGGCCCCAGGCGGCTTGCTGGTGATGTAGATGCCTTTGGCCAGCGATTCGAGCTTGATCTTCTGGTCCTGCACGTCGCCCTGCTTCACTTGCAACGCTGTCTGGACCGATTGATAGCCTTCCTTCAGCACTTCCAGGCTGTACTGTCCGGGATACAGATTGTTGAAGCTGCACGGCGCATCGCACTTACCCACCGCGCGGCCGGCTGTACCACGCAGAATTGCGGTGGCCCCGATGACGTCCACAACCACGTGAATCGCGCCTCGGCCCGCTTCAGGCACTGGATGTACGCCTTCTCCGCCAGCAGCAGCGGGCGCATCCTCATATTCGACATGATCGATGACGCGCACATCCGCTGGAACTTTACGCAGAAAACTCAATAGCGCGGCGTATTCCGCCGACTGGAGTTTCCCTGACACGGTCAGCGTATTGCCCGCCGCTTGCACTCTTGCGCGCCCGCTCAACCCTTTGTCAGCGATGGCCTGCTCAACGCGTCCCTTGTATTCCGCGGCTTTGGGACTGATCGTGG
>Ga0210400_10004450_pt1 | contig 12135 bp, 4 predicted proteins | sample IncBWH26MmetaG_FD_155456 | JGI IMG/M metagenome (GOLD analysis project Ga0210400, IMG submission 155456) | Forest soil microbial communities from Barre Woods Harvard Forest LTER site, Petersham, Massachusetts, United States - Inc-BW-H-26-M | ecosystem: Environmental > Terrestrial > Soil >...
CATTTTGTTTGTCTGTTCAACCGAGTTAAATGGGCAAACGACTACGTCTGGAGGACTGACCGGAGTGGTAAGCGATCCGAGCCATGCGGTGGTGCCGGACGCGACGGTTGAGATCAGGGACGACAGCAAAGGAACGATTCAATCGATCAAGACCGATAGTGACGGAGTGTACGCATTTTTCTTTGTGGCGCCGGGAAGCTACACGCTGACAGTGCGGCATTCGGGTTTCCACGAGGAGAGCCAGAACATCGCAGTGCTTCTGGGACCGGCGGGAACACGCAACGTCACGCTAAGACTTGCTGGGTCCACAGCGACGGTCAAAGTGACGGATGAGGCGCCGTTGCTGCAGGCGGAGAACGGCGATGTCTCGAGCACCGTGAGCCGGCAACAGATTACCGAAGTGCCCAATCCGGGAAACGATTTGACGTACCTGGCGCAGACCGCGCCCGGCGCGGTGATGAATACCGACACCATCGGCGTCGGTTACTCAGGAAATGTTTCGATTCTGGGGATGCCTGGCACTGCCAATTTATTTACGATAAATGGAATAAACAATAATAATTTATTTGCGAACGTCAACAATAGCGGCGTCACCGGAATGATGTTGGGGACCAATGAAGTGGAGGAAGCAACCATCGTCAGCGACGGTTACTCCGGGCAGTTTGGCGGAGCGGCGGGATCCAGCATCAACTACCTGACCAAATCCGGTGACAACGCGCTGCACGGAAATTTGCTGTACTACTGGAACGGAAGCGTACTGAACGCCAACGACTGGTTCAGCAATGCGCAGAGCAGTCTCAAACCGTTTGACATAGCGCACCAGTGGGCCGGGTCACTTGGGGGACCAATCAAGAAAGAGAAGGTGTTCTTCTTTTTCGACGCCGAAGGGATACGGGTCATCCTCCCACAGCAGCAACAGGTGGAACTGCCCAGCGCAAAATTTGAAGCGGTGATAATGGCCCATATCGATTCCATTTTCGGAATGGGGTCGGCGTCGCATAATTTCTACCGGCGAGTCTTCGATATTTACAACCAGACACCGGGGGCAAGTGCCGCGACGCCTGGCGGTTTTAATCACAACGATCCAGGCTGCAACGGCTGGCAGGGACCGCAGGGACTGGGCACTATGGATAACTGCGCGGTGCATTTCTATGAAAACATAGATGCGCCTTCCAGCGATTCGCTGGTGTCGGGCCGGGTGGATTGGAACCTCGCTGCCAATGACCGCGCCTTTCTGCTGGTGCAGCGTAACTTCGGGAAGCGACAAAACTATACCGATCCGATCAGCCCGCTCTTCGATTCGTTCGCCAGGCAATTCACCTGGCAGGGTCAGCTCAGCGAGACCCACACGCTGGGGCCAACCGCCGCGAATCAGTTTTTGCTAGCTGGGACTCACAGCCACTACGTACAGGGCGTGGCAGACCCAGCAAAGACGCACGCTTTTTTCCCGAATATTCTGAACTTCTTTAACGCCGGTGGTCCGTTTTATGCGATTGCGGCATTTAATTGGGCCTTTGCATATCCGAGCGGAAATGGAACAACCACATTCCAAATCTCGGATGATTTGGTGAAGACGTATGGCAAACACAAAATTGGATTGGGCGGCAGCTTTTTACGGGCCTACAACACAGGATTCGGTTATACCTACAGTGGCGTAGGACAACTGCTGCCGTTGTCGACGGACGCATTTTATTGGGGCGGGCAAGATCCAAACTCCCTGACGCCACAGATTGACACAACCGCTTTGCGGCAGTCATTTCCGCTCACCACGGAACAACGGATTCAGACCTATAGCCTCGGGCTGTACGCACAGGAAGAGTGGCACGCGCGCAGCAATCTGAAACTGACCGTAGGATTGCGTGCCGACCATGAATCCAATCCGGTTTGCGCGAGTCGATGTTTTGCGCGGTTCACTGGAGCTTTTGCATCCCTCAGCCACGACCCCGCGCAGCCGTACAATCAGGTAATTCTGAATCATCAAGAACAGGCCTTCCCGAATACCGACAGCGTGGTGTGGTCGCCGCGGTTCGGTTTTGCCTGGCAACCTTTGGGTGTCTCGCACAACACGGTATTGCGGGGCGGGATCGGAATTTTTTACAATCCGCAGCTGGCCAACGTTGCCGGAAATCTGATTTACGTTTCCAATTTCTTCAACATCTCCGGTTTCAATCTGGCGCCGGGAGAAAATAACAGCCTGTCCAAGAACGCCGCGGATTTTAATGACGCGTATGTGAAGGCACTGGCCAACGGCGGAACCCTTGCGCAGATTCGGGCGGCGGATCCGTTCTTCACTCCTCCGGGCTTCAACAATCCCGCAAAGATCATGCACGCGCCGCAGTATCAGAAATGGAGTTTGCAAGCCCAGCAGAATTTTGGCGCGTCCACTTCGTTGACCATCAGCTATATGGGAAATCACGGGATTCATGGTTTTTATGGAGATGCGAACGTGAATGCGTGGGGCTTCGGTGGTTACCCCGCAGGGTTTTGCTCAAGCCCGCCGGTTCCACCGTGCGCCGACCCAAGATTTGGCATCGTAACGGAGCTGAAAACTTCGGCGATATCCAACTATCACGGGCTGGTGGCATCTTTTGAACACCGGTTTGCGGGATGGGGGCAGGGATTTCTCCAGGCGAACTACACCTACAGCCACGCTTTGGACGAAGTTTCCAACGGAGGGCTTGGCAATTTTACCTACGCCGCGAACGGAAACACGAACCCCCTGGATGCCAGGAATCTTCGCGCAAGCTACGGACCGGCGGAGTACGACGTGCGGCACTCGCTGAATGCGAACTACGTTTGGGAGTTGCCATTTAAAAGGCTCTTACGGCGCCACGGACGGGATTTTCTGGTGGAGGGCTGGCAGGTGTCAGGGACGGTTTTCGCCCGCACAGGTTTCCCGTACACCGTGTTTGATCCCCTAGAGCAGGGCAACCTCAGCGCCCAGAATTTTGGAGGACCAATTTATGCAGTGCCAGCGAGGCCGCTCCCTCCGTCCGGACCTTGTGCTGAGAAAGCCGCCTATACTTTGCCAACTCTTCCGTGCCTGCCGCCGCAATTTCTCGCCGATGGATCGCCCAGCCCGGGTGCGTTATTTCTGCAGGCAGGCTGCGAAACGGGATTCAACACCGGGAATCTGCCGGGCCCGATGGGTCCCTGCAGCGGTCGCAGTGTCACTCTTGCCCAAAGTCGCAATCGATTCCGTACGGATAAATATCTCAATACAGATTTTGCGCTGGTGAAGAACACCAAGATTCCGAGGTGGGAAAATGGAGTGCTGACCATCGGCGCGCAAGTCTTCAATCTGTTTAACCATCCCAACTTTGGACTACCCGACCCGCAGATTGCCGACCCCACATTTGGCCAACTTTTCTACCTAGAGCAGCCACCGACCACAGTGCTTGGCTCAGGGCTCAGCGCGAATGCTTCGCAGAGGATGATTCAACTGCGGGGGCAGCTCAGGTTCTGATCGTTCAAGGCGTGTTTCGCGGAGTCCGATTACGTGTGTCTCCGTGTTCGCCCCATCTTCAGAAGTTTTCCATCATCCATAGGTTATTTTCGACATTCCAGCCGCGAATGGCGATGTGGCGGCCGTCGGGCGAAGGCACACCCCAGGTGTCGATGCCGCCTCGGTGTTCCCACAGGAGCCGAGCGTTGCCCTGCAGATCCGTGTGAAGCAGGACGGATCCTCGCTCCTTGAAGCTCGAGACATAGAGACCCTTCCCATCCGCCGTCCAAACTGCGCTCGTGAGGACATCCCAACCTTTCGCGGTAACCACCTGCGGTGCCCGGCCGCTTAGCGAAAAAATGTGGATATGCCCGTCGCGCTTCTTGAGGATGGCGATGCGGGTGCCGTCGGGAGAAAGGTCCCAAAAGTAGTCCGCATTCGCGTAAGTTTTCCATTCAGCGAGCACACGCCCTCGGCCCTTCGCGGGATCGAAGGCAGTGAAGACCAATTCTTTGCGATCCTCACTTCGTTCGGCAATCGCGCACAAGGTTGCAGGAGACCGAGCGCATCGCGGCCCTCCATCCGTGGTAGCCGTCAACACCAGCTCTGGAGATCCTCCCGAAACCGGGACCCGCATCACTTTACCTGTCGCTTTGTCCGACGACGCTCCGTAAATGACCCAGGCGCCCTCCGGGCTTAAGCAGGCGTCAGAGGTTAAGCTTTCTTCCCGCCTCGGAGAAAAGAGTGGTTCCGCAGTGCCCTGGTCGAGGGACTGTTTGAAAAGCGTCTCTGAATCACTACGGTTCGAATAAAAAAGAACTGCGTTACTATCGGCCGTCCATCCGAACGGCTCATTCCAACTCTGTTCTGTAGTAAGGCGGGTTGGAGGGGTGACGCGTGTCCCGCCAGCTTGAAGGTCAGCAATATATATATTGGTGTTGGGCCTCCATTCCCCAAAAGCCAGCCGTTTGCTATCCGACGTCGCGTTCACGGGGGTCCCGCAGATTCCTACGAGGCTCGTGATGCGCTGAGGCTTGCCGATGAACCGAGTAAGTCGCGGGTCCATTGGTATCTGCCACAGATTGCAGGTGTACATGGACCCCAGCTCGCCCAGATTGTAAATCAGCCGGCCATCAGGCAACACGACGGAACCGTAATTCAATTTCGTGTCAAAGGGGGGAGGGATAAAGGTGAGAGGTCCGCCGTTCAGATCGCCGCTTACGAAATCGATGTTATTAGGGGAGCCCTTCGCCCTGACGTAAATGACACGTTGTCCGTCTGGCGACCAGGTGAGCCCGCCAATCGAACCGTTCTCATCGATTTCAAAGACCTTTCGGGCCTGTTCCCCGTCAGATCGCATCACCCAGATTTCGCGGTCACCAATCCTGCCCGGGTTTTTACCAAAAGAGATGAGAGAGCCGTCCGGAGAAATCGAATAGGCGCTGGCTTCATCGCGAAGCTTCTGCGGAGGACCGCCCAACATGGAGACAATCCAAATGCTGCTGCCCTGGGAAGTCACCATTTCGGCTTGCAGACCTAGCGGATGGGAATTAGCCAGAAACGTCGCGCCGTCTGGGAACCATGCGACAATCTCGCCCAAGTCTTCCCGACTGGCATTGACCTCTGGGGGTTGAGGGATCGTCCGCGTCTCGCCGGTTTCGATGAGTTTGAGGTGCATTCCCACTCTATCGGAGTAGGCTAGGTATTTCCCATCGGGCGAGATGGCGCCGCCTGTCACGTTGTTTTCGCTGGAATTACTAGTGAGTTCGCGCAACTTGATTTGGGGCAGAGCAGCGGAAGGCTGTAGCCGGTGTTTGACGAGCCAGAAAGCCGCGGTCGCAAGGAAGAGCACGACGATGCCTGTTACCGCGATTGCCTTCCAGCGAGCGCGACGGCTCGGCTCCAACTCCTCTTGCAAAGCCTGCAGATCGGCGCGCAGCTCCGAGGCGGATTGGTATCTTTTTTCGCGAACTTTTTCGAGCGCGCGGTGAACGATTTTGGCGAACTTTTCAGGAAGCTCTGGATTTACCTTGCGCACGGGACTGGGAATCTGTGTGAGGATGGCTTCCTTGAGCTCCGGTCCGGTGGCGCCGGAAAACGCGCGTTTACCGGTGGCCATTTCGTAGATCACCAAGCCAAACGAAAAGAGATCGGTACGCGCATCCAATTTCTCGCCGCGGACTTGTTCGGGGGACATATAGCCGGCGGTGCCCATGGCCACGCCGGTGCGGCTCAGGAAGGGACTCGAAGCGGTGAGAGATTCGGCTTCACGGGTGGGTTGGTACGATTTGAGCTCTTCACGCGGATCAGTGATTGCCGGGTCGTGCTCATCAGAATCGGAGAGAGTAGCCTTGGCTAAACCGAAGTCGAGAATCTTGGCCTGGCCTTCGCTGGTAACAAAAATGTTCGCCGGCTTGATGTCGCGGTGAATGATGCCTTGTTTATGTGCGGCCTCCAACCCCGAGGCGATCTGAACGGAGAGATCGAGCAGATTTGCGAGCGCCAGCTGAGGCTTTTTTTGCGGCGCAGCTCCAGTCAGGTCACGCAGCGTTTGACCTTGCAACAGTTCCATCGCCAGGAAGGGCTGCCCGTTGAATTCTTCAACACTGTAAATGGTGCAAATGTTGGGATGGTTGAGTGCGGAAGCCGAGCGGGCTTCGGACTCGAAGCGCTGCCGCGCAGCGACATCGCTGGCGATTTCCTCGGGCAGAAATTTTAGCGCCACCCGGCGGCCCAGCTTTAGATCCTCTGCTTTGTACACCACACCCATTCCGCCGCCACCGAGAACTTCGAGGACGCGGTAGTGGGAGACTTTCTTGCCGATTAGCGAGCCGTCCGGCGTGCGCAGCGGAATTGGTTCAACGACCGGCGCAGGTGTTTTCTCGATTGGATCGCGATGGTCTGTGGGGATAGCCGGGCCGATCCAGCGATAACCACGGCGCGGAAGAGTTTCGACAAACTTGGGCTTTTCCGCGGAGTCGCCCAAGGCTTGGCGCAGCCTGCCGATGGCGGTATTGATGCTGTGATCAAATTCGACCACGGTGTCATTGGGCCAAAGCGTGGTGCGAATGTCCTCACGCAACACCAAGGTGCTCGGCTGCTCGAGCAGCATGGCCAGAATCGTGATGGACTGGTCCGGCAGCCCGGTGCTGCGGCCGTCCTTGCGCAATTCTCTCGCACGGAGATCCAGTTCGAACGCGGCAAAGCGGATGAGCTGGGGTGGCTGGGGCGTGTTCATACGAATGTCTTGCGGAGAATGTATCACTAGCCGGTCCGGGCTTCAATCGTTTGAGCCGAATTGCGGCTCTTTACGTCCCATCTAAGAATCCTATTTTCAATACGTTAGCGGTATCACCGTTTTGTTAGATGTATGTGATACGCGCTGCATTGAGTGTTTTTGGCGTGCGCTACAGAGTGCGGCTTGCAAGGAAACCGACCGTTCGAATTGGAGACAGGAAATGAAATTCCAGAACAGCTACCAAATGATTTTTGTGAACATTCTTGCTACGACGCTTTTCGCAGTGCTGGCGATTCCGGTCGGTGTGCTGGCGCAAAGCGCCGCCCCGGCAAATCCGCCTATGCCGTTCCACCATTACAAGCTCATCGAGATACCGACACTCGGAGGGCCACTCAGCTTCCTTTCAGGCCCTGAATCACAAGTCCTGAACAACCAGGGAACCTTCGCGGTCTATGTGGATACGGCAACTCCGAATCCCAATGCGAACTGCGCGATCCCTTTCAACGCCAACGGAGGAGGCGGTGATTGTTTCGTAGAACATGCCGCCTTATGGCACAACGGCACGCTCACGGACCTGGAACTTCTCCCTGGCGGTGCGAACGGCCAAACCGGTGCAATCTCCGCCAGCGGCCTCGTCGAAGGTTGGTCCGAAAATGGCCAGCTTGACTCCGCAGGTCTGCCGGTAGGCCGGGCTACCCTTTGGACGAAGGAGGGAAAGATCACCGATCTTGGGGCTGTGCCGGGCGGAACTTCGAGCCTCGCCACCGCTCTCAACAACCTGGGCCACGTGGTTGGTTTTTCCGACAACGACATTCCCGATGCCTTTTCCATGGCCGGTGTGGCCAACCAGACAAGGGCATTCCTTTGGCAGAACGGAGTGATCAAGGACCTCGGCACGTTGGGCGGTACCGACGCTTTGCCGTTCTTTGTGAACGAGGCAGGCCAAGTCGGTGGCGTTTCGTACACGAACTCCGCTTTCAGTATGAACTGCTCATTTCCACTCACAACGCACGCCTTCTTCTATGAAAACGGCAAGATGACCGACCTCGGCACGTTCGGCGGAAGTTGCAGCGGCTTTGGCTACATGAACAATCGCGGGCAGGTCATCGGCTATGCGAACACGCCGGATGAAAACAATCACGCGTTCCTCTGGGACAAGCAGAGCGGACTGATGAATCTCGGCGAATTGCCCGGAGGGCTCTATTCCGGTGCGCAGTGGATCAACGAAGCGGGTGAGGTCGTAGGTGGATCGGATGGTGGGACGTTCTTCCACGCGACGCTCTGGAAAAACGGTGCGGTCATCGACCTCGGCACCGTGTATGGAGAAACGTGTAGCGAGGCGAATTCGATCAATTCGGCAGGGCAAATCGTCGGCTTCGCGTCGGCCGACTGTTTTAGCGAAGACCATGCCTTCCTCGCGGAACACGGTTCGATCATCGACGTGAACACGCTGGTGGTCGGCGGCTCGGGCGTCACGGCGCTAAACGCCTTTGACATCAACGATCGCGGGGAGATTGCAGGATTCGGAGTACTTCCCAACGGCAATGCGCGCGCCGTCCTGCTCGTACCGTGCGACGGCAATCATCCCAACCTTCAAGGCTGCGACTACAGCATGGTGCAAGCCAGCAGCTCGAATGCCCCTGTGGCTGCGAAACCAGTCAGGCTTTCAAGAGCAAACATGATGATGCGCCTTCGCGCCCGGATGGCGGACCGCTATGGTCTCCGCGGAATGCCGCACACTGCGCCGAAATAATCCGCTGGGAAGAATCTGAATCTTGCTCTTGTCTTGCGAAAAATACTTGTGGGGGCGTCATGAAGAAATCATTGCTCAGTCTGCTCGCGATCTCTGGTTTGTGGTTCCTTAATGGCTGTGGCGGGGGTAACTCCATAACAACTCCGCCTCCACCGCCAGCGACACATTTCTCCGTCACGCCGGCGACTGCTACGCCCACTGCCGGGACGGCGTTCATGGTCACGGTGACGGCTCTGACAGCTTCGGGGCAGACCGCAACGAGTTATTCCGGGACGCTGCATTTTACGAGCAGCGACGCCAACGCGGTGTTGCCGGCGGATACGGCGATGAACGGCGTGAGCGGAACATTTTCGGTGACACTGAATACTGCCGGATCGCAAACTGTTTCGGTCAGTGACGCCGGCGCGTTGAAAGGAACCTCGAACGCGGTTGCCGTTGCCGGTCCGCCCAACCACTTCACCGTGGTGGCCGTGACTTACCAGCAAGTCATCGGAACACCCCTCAAATTTACGGTGACGATCGAAGACTCCACTGGCGCCACGGTGACTACATATGCCGGCACCGTGCACTTCACCAGCAGCGACAGCAAGGCAGTCCTACCAGCGGATTCGCCGCTAACCAATGGCGTGGGGAATTTTTCCGCGACGCTAAACACGTCGGGGAACGAATCCATTACCGCGACGGATAGCAGCAACGCCGCAATCAGCGGGAATACCGGTTTGCTGCCGGTCAGTGGGCCCGCCACGCACCTTTCTGTTAACGGTAGCGGTTCAGCCGTGACTCGGTCGTTCAAATTGGTGGGCGTAGCTCCTTTGGATGCTTCGAATAACTACGCGTCTAGTTACAACGGCACGGTACACATCACCAGTTCGGATGGCGCGGCCATCCTGCCAGCGGACGCGACGCTGCAAGCGAGCGCCGGAACATTCCAGATCACTTTCGAGACCGCTGGTAGTCAGACCGTAACCGCTACCGACACCGTGACGTCGTCGATTAAAGGAACTTCCGGTCCGATCACCGTGACGGCTTCGTCGTCGCCGACGATCACATCTGGTTCACCACCGAATGGCGTCACCGGTGCGGCTTACGGTCCGACCAACACCAATTACGATTTGTGTAGAAAGGATCCGCAGACTCAGTTCTTCACGTGCACTCCCTGCGTCCCGGACACTTTTGCATGTGGCGGAGGTGGGTATCCTGCTTGCCCGCGTCGCGGTGGCTTTACCCAAACCTGCGTGGAGACCATTACGACTGTGGGATTTCAGGTGACGGCGACAGGAGGGTTGCTGCCACTGAAGTGGAGCGGGGCATCGCTGCCGGCTGGATTGACCGTAGTGGCGGGATTTGCCGGTTCTGGATTGATAAAAGGTGCACCAGCCGCCGGCTCAGCTGCAACGTATCAGGCAATGATAACGGTCACCGATTCGGGGAACCCGCCTGCGCCGGTGACCATGACGTATCCGATCGTCATCAGCAATCCGCCACCGCCGGTGGTATTCCCCTCTCTGCTTCCGGGTGCGACGGTCAACCAGCCGTTTACTTTCACGTTTGGCGTGGAATCGGGCACGGGACTTGCGCCTTATTCGAATTGGAAAGAATCCGGCACGCTGCCCGCTGGTATCGCGCCGCTGAGCGCCGCGGGCGTGCTTGCTGGAACGCCAACCATGACCGGGGCGTTCCCGATCGCTTTGACCGTCCAAGATTCGGACGGACAAGTCTCCGCAGCGCAAGACTTCACCTTGCAGGTCTACGCGCATGGATTCAAAACCACTGGCTCCATGGCAACAGGCCGTACCCTGCACACCGCCACTTTGCTGGGTGATGGAACGGTGCTGGTTGTGGGCGGATACCCGGGCGCCACTACGGAAATCTACAACCCAGCCAGCGGAACATTTACGCTAACGAAAGGCAAACTGAGTGTCGACCTCTTCCGTCAGACCGCCACGTTGCTTGCCAATGGTAAAGTACTTATCGCCGGCGGAACAGATTTCCTCACGGGCCAGCCAGTGGCGACCGCGGAGCTGTATGATCCGGCCACCGGGCTGTTTACGCCGACTGCACACAATATGACCGTGCCGCGCTCGAATCACACTGCTACCGCGATCGCCGGCGGAAAAGTTCTGCTTGCCGGCGGATTTAATGGCAGCGCAGACGTCGCGACTGCGGAAACCTACGATCCGGCCACAGATTCATTTACGGCGACGACGGGCCCCATGTCTTCCCCGCGCGCGTATCACACCGCAACGCTACTCACAAACGGGAAAGTGCTGATCGCTGGAAGCGACGATCCAACCGGACCGACACTAGCCACGGCGGAACTTTTCGATCCCGGGACGGGAAGTTTTTCGTCGACCGGCAGCATGGCCGCAGAGCGCCAGAACCATACGGCCACATTGCTAACGACCGGGCCGAATAGCGGCAAAGTGCTGATTGCCGGAGGTGCCGACAATATTTCAGGCGCTAAAGCCACTGCCGAGTTATACGATTCTGGAACAGGAACTTTCACGGCGACCGGCTCGATGGCCGTGCAGCGCTACTACCACACTGCGACCCTGCTTAGCGATGGAACGGTGCTGATGGTGGGAGGACTTAACACGAATACGGTCGTGGAATTGTATGATCCCACGACCGGAACGTTTGGCGGCACGGGCGAATTGCAGGCTTGGCGATATTTACAGACCGCGACGCTGCTGAAAGACGGGTCAACAGTGTTGGTCACTGGAGGCAACGGCAACGCAGGACCAGGAACCGCAATCGCGACCGCCGAGCTGTACCAGTAAGCTCGGAAGCGCACAGCATATGGGACCAAGCGGGTGGCGAGTTTGGGGCTGATTCCGTGAGGAGTACAGTTCTGGCGGACATCAGCGGCTGGGATCGATCAGCGAGTAAGCTCCGCCTCGTCAACTTCGACCCACTCGGGCGGATTTTTTCCTAAGCCTTCCTAAGACATCGCGCAAAATTCCAAGTAGCAGATTTCCTATCGTTGATGGGAAAATCTCGACCCGGCTCACCGCCACCTCGTTCTTTGTTGACAACAAAGAAGCTTAAGTTTTACCTATGTTGATGGAAATTTCTTAGGCTAGCAGGGTTCGAATCCCACCCTCTCCGCCGTACCTCAAAAACTAGCTGGGTATCAGCGTGAAGAACTAGTTGGCTAATGTAGGCTCAAAGATTGCTAGCCGGATGATCCAACGAAGGGATTTCGAATGGTGAGTTGTCCATCAATTGTCTGGTCATCGCGGAGGTCTTCGGAATAGAGAGTCGTGCATCCAGCTTCCAATGCAGCAGAAACTACCAGCGCGTCATAGATGTTGTGGCCGTGCTTCTCCGCAATTTTGAGAGCCGCTTCGTGCATTTCAATGGTGATGGCCCGGAGAAGGACAGAGAACTCGAAAAGCATTCAACGCTTCCGTCACGTCACTCCAGCTCCGCAGCCATGACTCAGTTCACCGTTTTAGGATGGAGCCACACGCGGAGCAGCGAAAGGAGCCGCGCCGGATCGACAGGCTTAGAGATATAATCTGAAGCCCCTGCCTCGATACACCGCTCGCGATCTCCGGGCATGGCCTTGGCTGTAACCGCGATGATAGGCAGCGAGTTGAAACGTCCCATCTTGCGAATCTCGCGCAATGCTTGGTAGCCATCCATCTCCGGCATCATGATGTCCATTAGAACCAGATCAATTGTGGGATTCGCACC
>Ga0210400_10004452_pt1 | contig 12132 bp, 13 predicted proteins | sample IncBWH26MmetaG_FD_155456 | JGI IMG/M metagenome (GOLD analysis project Ga0210400, IMG submission 155456) | Forest soil microbial communities from Barre Woods Harvard Forest LTER site, Petersham, Massachusetts, United States - Inc-BW-H-26-M | ecosystem: Environmental > Terrestrial > Soil >...
CCTCGAAAGCCGCTCCGTACGCTCGTCTTGGCCAAACGCCAGGGTATCGAAGTCTAAAAGTGCAAGGCTGCTCCTTCGCGTACGGATGCCAATCCGAGTCCAAGAAGCGTAGTTGAACCACTCCCCTTCAGATCGCCGTACAACTTCTCCTTCTTCCCTTCATAGCGGAAGCGTACTCAGAATGAGTTTGACGCACAAGTGATAGAATAGTGTGAGCGATGTCAGATCTAGCGAGCAAAACCTGTGTTCCGTGCCGAGGAGGCGTGCCACCGCTCAAGGGGAAGGAACTCGTCGCTTTACAAAAGCAGGTGGATGGATGGAACGTCGTCGAGGAACACCACATCACGAAGGCATTTAAGTTTCCCAACTTTCGGGAGGCTCTCAAGTTTGTGAACCGAGTGGGAGAGCTAGCCGAGGAGCAAGGTCACCATCCTGATATTTTCCTCACCTGGGGCAAGGTCGATGTAACCAGCTGGACACACAAGATCGATGGTTTAACCGAAAGCGATTTCATCCTGGCCGCAAAGATCGACCAACTCTACAAATCCTAGGCTCAGCCACCCTCCGCAACACCCAACCTCACCCCGTGAGGCCGCCCTCGGGACGGTGATCCGAGCGGAGTAGAATTCGGTGTATGGGCAGAAGGCAAGGGCCTACAATCGTGATTCCACAGTCGGTGAGTGGCGCCGAAATCAGGGACGACGGAAGTGCAATGGTCACGTTTGTGCCGTCAAAACCAACATGTACAATTCCTACGACATTTCGAGAGTCGGTAGAAAATACTGACGAACCGCTCGCTGCGCCCTGTGTCATGATGTCTACGGTGAATCCGTGGGGACGAAAAGTTTGCCTACAAAACGCGAAAACATTTTGATTGTGGAGCCGGATGCGAAGTCGCGGCAACAGTTGCTGGAACTGTTGCGTTCAGCAGGCTATGACGCTTCGCCTGCCCCGACCCAGGAGGACGGCTTCACGATCGTGCAGAACGGCGGCGTGGACCTGTTCCTTCTTTCGGCCGATCTTTCGGATTTGCGATGCTGCAACGCTCTGGCGGAAATCAAAGGGCTGGCAGCAACCGCCACCACTCGCGTGATCCTGCTGACGCGCGGCGGCGGAGTGGAACGTGCTCGGGGACTCGATCTGGGTGCCGACGATGTTCTTTCATCGCCATGGGAACCCGCGGAATTGCTGGCGCGCGTGCGCGTGCAACTCCGCGACAAACGCGCGTACGAAAACTTGTTGGAAAAGACGCGCATTGCTTCCGAAGGGCAGGAGATCGCCAACACCGCGTTTCAAGCGCTGGCCGTAACCGAGAAGATGACGCGCGACGCCTTCACGCTGGATCGCGCGCTGAAAATCGGGGTCGCTTCGCTTACTTTCGTGGCTCTAGTCATTGCGGGGATATTTCTGCTGTATTCGCGGCGTGCGGATAAGGAGACCAAGCTCGCCTATTCTGTGATTGCGCAACTCGAACACGGCGTTTACCGGCAGGAGGAACTAGTCGCAGAAACGCGAAAGATGCGCGCGAATTTGCAGGAAACGGACGCGGCCCTGCAGAAGGAGCAGCTCCAAAAGAAGACGGAAGAGCTGCAGCAGAAGATTTCGAGCGGGGAAGCCAGCGACGTCTCCGGTCTGAGAAAGCAACTGGAAGAAACAACCGGGCGCTTGAAACGCGTGGTGAGCGAATCGGATGCCGCGGAAGGGGTGATCCGATCTTACGCGCCGAGCGTTTGCCTGCTGCACGTGTCCGTGGCGTTCAATGACCAGAGTTCAGGGCGGCGCTTGCGCTACGCGGGGATTAATCCGGATGGGGGGCCGCTGAAAGACAGCGAAGGCAATCCAGTCATTACCTTGGAAGGCCGGACGCCGGAAGTGCGCGCAGATTTCTTCGGCACTGGATTTCTGGTCGCCGAAGGAAAGATCTTGACGAATCATCACGTGGCGCAACCCTGGTGGAAGAATGACGAACTCGGTTCGGCACTCCAACAGGGACTGGAGCCGGTGATTGCGGAGATGACGGCGTACTTCCCGGATGCGCCCTCGGGCGTCACGGTGGGGATTGGGCAAATTTCCGAGGAGGCGGATCTTTCGGTGCTTCACGGCGATCTTTCCAGTCTGAAACGTCCGATTCTGAAGATCGACAGCCGGAAGGAATCGGCGGTAAGCGGACAACCGGTGATTTCCCTTGGCTACGCCACCGGAATTAGCGCCATTCTGGCGCGAGCGGGAGATGATGCCGTGGATGACATCGTGAAAGTGTCGGGCGGCGATCCAACAAAAATAACTGGCGAACTTCTACGGCGCAAACTGATCCGGCCGCTGGTAACGCAAGGACACATCGGCGACGTACTCGCTGACAAGATTGTCTACGATGCGCAGACAACGTCGGGGGGATCGGGAGGGCCGCTGATCAACCGAGACGGAGAAGTGATCGGCGTTACGTACGCGGTGGTCAAAGGCTTCGGTGGCTCCAACTTCGGCGTGCCGATTCGTTACGCGCAGCCGCTGCTCAAACCCCAATGAACAAGCATAGACATGATCGGAGGCATTCCTATCGGAAGGCCGGATCAACCGGAGGAGGTCGCAGAGTTGGTGGCCTTTCTTGCCTAACTGCGCGGCGTCGGTTCACGGCGCCGATTATGTGATTCGACGGCGGCACTATGCCTACCGTCTGATACCGAGCTCTACACAAATTCTTAAGCACCGAAAATCCTACCCTCCGAGACGGGTTACAACTTGTGCGACATGAGGAGCCTTGTTCGGACCGTCCCGTACCCGACCCCAAGAGTTGTGGCGATTTGACGCAGGCTGTGGCCCTGCGCTTTCAATTCCAGAATCCGTTCGCAGTCCACTCCGCTCTTAGGACGCCCCAACTTCTTTCCATTAACTCGCGCGTTCCGAATCCCGGCACTCACCCGCTCACGGATCAAATCACGCTCTAATTGCGCCACCGCTGACACGATTGTGAAGAGCGCCTGTCCCAATGCGCTACTCGTGTCGATGTTCTCCTGATAACTGATGAACTGGATGCCGAGCGAGCGAAATTCTTCCAGCGCCGATAGCAGGTGTTTCGTAGAGCGAGCAAAGCGATCAAACCGCCACACCACGATTGCATCGAACTGCCGCTTCCGGGCGTCGTCCATCAATTTATTAAGCTCCGGGCGTGAGTCTTTAGCGCCCGACTGGCCCACGTCGATGTATTCGCGAACAAGGTCAAATCCCCGCGCCGTGCAGTAGGTCCTCAGATCGCGCACTTGCAATTCGCAGCTTTGGTCCTTAGTGCTGACGCGTGCATAGATTGCGATTCGCATGGAGTTGTTCTACGGGTTGAGGAGCGGAAACGGCTAGTTTTCGCTCACCACCTCCGGACACGCGATGAACCGCCACATTTAGCTCCTCTGCCAAAACCGTCCGTAGAACTAAAAAAGAGGTGAGCGCGTGCAAAACCTTCTGGTCGAAATCTTCCTCAAATCACAAAACTTGACCGATAAAGAATTCATCGCGAATCTGGAGCAGGACGGCATTGGGTATTCCATCTATCGCATTGATACCGGGACATACGTCGAGGTTGGCCGCTTCTGTTACCGCTTCAACGAACAGGGCTTTTCAAGAGGCGGGTGGATTAACAGCTGCGCGGCGGATCGGAGGTCGGAATGGGAGAAATGGGCGGCGCTCTTGACCGAGCCTTTATCCTGAGCCTTCCGAACGCAATCGACCACTCATAAGCTGTGCCGTTCTTTCATGCTAGTCGTAGTCATGGAAAACAAGACTTGCACCTACTGCAAACAAGCATTTCGCCCGTGCCAATATCACCCGGATCAGAAGGTTTGCGGTTCCGCAAAGTGTCAGCAGCGACGGCGTACTGATTATCACAGAGAGAAAATCGCCAAGGACTTTGTCTATCGCGAGCAGTGTCGAGACAGCCAGAAAAAATGGCGGGAGAATAATCCCGGCTATATGAAACAGTATCGAGCGACGCGCAGACTTGGAGGCCGGCGCCAATTCGCAAAGTCCCGCCTGTTGACCGCCCTTCACCAACTCGTTGATTCGGTAAAGAACAACGTGGTCGTGGATCTTCGCGCTATGGATGTAAGCCTTTGGCTCGTCTCAGACTCTCTGTTTCAAGAGAAGAACAACTTAGCCTCAGCGAAAGTGATTATTCTGCAAGGAGACTTTCACACCGTCGGTCAAGAGATCAGACTGAAAAGAACATCTCTTTGAAGCTTGATTCCGATTCGACATATATATAAGGACCGCGGCATTTCAATGTGAACGACTGGCGGGAACACACTCTTCGCAAAACTCAGAGGTGCGCCGCCCGTCATTAATAGGACTCGCTATCAGACGAGCGGCGGCAATGGAAAGCATCGAACAAGGATCATTTCAAAGCAGACCGAGCGCAGCCCGCGCCGTAGAGTACGTCCGCATGTCCACTGAGCACCAGCAATACTCGACCGAGAACCAGCGAGAAATCATTCGCCAATATGCCGAACACCGGGGAATGGTGATTGTGCGCACGTACACGGACGCCGGCAAGAGCGGGTTGCGGATTGATGGTCGGGACGCTCTGAAGCAACTGATTCATGACGTAGAAAATGATCGGGCCGACTTCAGTGCAATTTTGGTTTATGACGTTAGCCGTTGGGGACGTTTTCAGGATGCGGACGAGAGTGCATATTACGAATATATCTGCAGGCGCGCGAAAATCGAAGTCCACTACTGCGCTGAGCAATTTGAGAATGATGGCAGTCCCATCTCAACCATTGTGAAGGGCGTCAAACGGGCAATGGCTGGCGAATATAGCCGCGAACTATCCGCCAAAGTCTTTGTCGGGCAGTGTCGCCTCATCGAACTCGGCTTCCGCCAAGGCGGTTCCCCTGGTTACGGGCTTCGTCGGATGCTACGTGCCGTGAACGGGGAGCACAAGGGGGTGCTCAATCGAGGAGAACAGAAAAGCATTCAGACAGATCGCGTCATCCTCATTCCGGGGCCGCCTGACGAGGTTGAAATTGTTCGTTGGATCTACCACACATTTACAGCAGAAGGATTCGTTGAATCGAAGATCGCCACCATGTTGAACGAACGCGGAATTCCCACGGATTTGGGTCGGCCATGGACTCGCGGTACCGTTCATCAGGTTTTGACGAGCGAAAAATACGTGGGGAACAACATCTATAACAAGGTCTCCTTCAAGCTAAAGAAGAAACGCGTGGTCAATCCATCCGAAATGTGGATTCGGAGCGATGGGGCCTTCCAGCCCATCGTCCCGCCAGAATTGTTTTCAAAGGCACAAAGCATCATTCTAGAGCGCGGTCGCAAGTTTGCGAATGAGGAATTGCTGGACCATCTTCGCCACCTGTTGGAGCACTCGGGCCGTCTTTCCGGCCTGCTGATAGATGAGGCTGAAGGCATTGTTTCAAGCTCCATGTACCGCAATCGGTTCGGCAGTTTAGTCCGTGCATACCAACTGATTGGTTATACGCCCGAGCGCGACTATCAATTCATCGAAACCAACCGGCAACTCCGTCTGATGCATCCCAAGATCACCGCTGACGTCATCACGCGCATTTGTCAACTGGGCGGGAGTGTCAGAAGCAATCCCGACAACGATTTGCTTTCGGTGAACGATGAATTCTCCGCGTCTCTTGTCATTGCCAGATGCAGACAAATAATGTCTGGCGCATTTCGATGGCTCATTCGGGTTGATGCTGGCTTGAAGCCGGACATCACTGTGGCGGTGCGAATGAATGCCGACAATCGTGAGCCGCTTGACTACTATCTGCTACCACACCTTGATTTCACATTTGAGAAACTGCTACTCGCTGAAGATAACGCCATCAGTTTGGATACGTATCGTTTTGACACGCTCGATTTCTTTTTCGGCATGGCTCGACGGATGCGAATCCCGGAGGGAGTATGAATGACACCGCTCTAATTGTTCAGATGATCCCGATCGATCAAATCAATGTCCTAAATCCACGAAGCCGCAATAAGATCGTTTTCCAAAGCATCGTCTCGAACATATCCAATCTTGGCCTAAAGAGACCTATCACTGTTGCTCGTCGGACAGAACCTGCCGACGGCAAATTGTACGATCTCGTTTGCGGTCAAGGTCGGCTGGAAGCATTCGCCGCGCTGGGACAAGCCGAGATTCCGGCGATTGTTAAGGAGGCATCAAAGGAAGAATGCTTTTTGATGAGCCTGGTTGAGAACATTGCTCGACGCCAGATTCGCCCCCTCGAGTTACTAAGAGAGATCAGTAGCCTAAAATCCAGAGGTTACAGCACGACTGAGATCGCGAGTAAAATTGACGTTCACAAGAGCTATGTGACTGGCATCAGCCATCTGCTAAAGGACGGCGAAGAGCGTTTGATTTCTGCCGTTGAGACCGGCCGGATACCGCTGTCTGTTGCGATGCAAATCGCCAACACCGATGAGGACGGCATTCAGCGGGCTCTCTGTCAGGCGTATGAGGACAAGACGCTCCGCGGGCGCAAGTTACTGGCTGTCCGACGCATCATCGAAGCGCGTACATCCAATGGTAAGAGTACCCATCAAGGTGTACGCCGGAAAGTTGATCGTCTCCAATCGGCCGACGGGCTGGTTCGCGTATATCGCCAAGAGGCCGACCGGCAAAAGCTGCTGATAAAAAAGTCACAACTGACAGAGCATCATCTCCTGCTTATCCTTTCCGCGCTAAAGAACCTCCTCCGGGACGAAAACTTCGTCACGTTGCTGCGTGCAGAGGGATTGGACACAATTCCAGCACCTTTGGCAGAAAAAATTCAAATCACGGACAAGGCTTCAACATGACAAAACAAGTCCAGCTTGCGTTTAACCTTCAAGGGATGATCGTTCCGATTTCAAGCATTCTTCCGCTCAAGCACATAAAGACTTCAATAAGGTCCAGCCAGAAGTATCAGCAGGTCCTTTCGTCCGTACGAGAAGTTGGCATCATCGAGCCGTTGATTGTATTTCCGCAAAACGGCAAGTCCGACTCTTATCTGTTGTTGGACGGACACATTCGGCTCGAAGTCTTAAGGCAACTCGAAGAGACCCACGCGCGATGCTTGATCGCAACCGATGACGAGACGTACACCTACAACAAGCGTGTAAACCGAATGGCCACGATTCAAGAGCACGCGATGATCCTGAAAGCTACGCGGAATGGTGTATCTGAAGAACGGATTGCCACGGTATTAAAAGTGGATGTCGCCAGTATCCGGCAGAAGCGAGATTTGCTAAATGGCATCTGCAAGGAAGCAGCCGAGATCCTCAAGAATAAGCATGTTTCGCTGGGGGCATTTTCGTTCCTTAGAAAGATGAAGCCCATGCGGCAGATCGAAGTGGCCGAGCTCTTGGTGACGACGGCCAATTACTCGGTCCCGTATGTAAAGGCGCTTCTCGTGGCAACCAATCCCGACATGCTTGTTGAGCCCGACAATCATAAGGTCGTTGGCGGTCTAACGCCGGAACAGGTAACGAAGATGGAAAAGGAGATGGAGGCTCTGCAACGAGATCTAAAGCTGATCGAAGAGTCTTATGGGAACCAAGTTCTAAACCTGGTTCTGGCGCGAGGGTATCTTTTGAAGCTGTTCGGCAATGCCCGTATAGCGCGCTATCTCGGCCAGAATCACGCGGACATCTTTCGTGAACTTCAAACCGTGTCTGAAGGTCCCTCATTTGAGAACTGACAATTGAAAGACCGCGTTTGATTGCGCCACACCCTCCCCGAACGTGGCTTAACTTGCAAAACGCCGGCTTGCTCCTTTTATGGAGGCCGCAGCCGACGTTGATGATCCCGCTGCTGTCCCGTAAATCATCCAAATGATCAAAAGCACCCGCGGGCCTAAGGAGGTGTTCGAGGTATGCTCATATTCTACGCGCGGCGTCAGTAGCCTTCCGAGACGCTTGTCGAATGCAATAGAATTCGCGCTGTTTCCAATCCCCGACGTTCTTGCAGCATCTGCAGAAACCGGCTAGCGTTGCAATTAACTTCCGAATGCCCCCTTTGCCCGATGTTGTACGCTCCTTCCTGCCTGTAACGGACTGGGAGCTTTACATCGCAGTGGTGGAATGGCAAGACGGATTCGCTTGGAGTCGATTACTAAACCATCGAGGATTGAGGATTTGTGGAAATTCCAACGGAAATTATGACATTCAACTTCTTCCGCTAGCGGAACAGGCTGTTGTGAAACGCTAGATATTCACGCGCGGGCAAGTTGTTACTCTCGCGCGGTAGGCGGATGGCTCTGCCGTGCAAATGATAGTAGTCTCGCCCGTTCTCAAACTCCTCTCGAATTCGACTGCTTACGACTACCTTCATTTGATCAGCATCGACGGTCATGTATCCCTGATCGAATAAAGTGTGAAGATCACTCCGCAATAGTAGACCATTCTCCGGCACGTGCGGACCGCCCGAGCTGTAAGGCTTGATGTGGGCGGCTTGTAGCACCGGCAGAGTTCGCTCACCCGTGATCGTACATCTGCGTTCATAAGCATCTGTCACGATCACCCTGAATGTACCTTGGCCGAGTCGCGGTCGAACGAGCATTGGTTCGCCGTAACGGGCACTGTCGACCGCTGCTATAGTCGCTGGGCCTGGGTCAAAGTTCGCTGTATCACGCGTCGCCAATCTTTCGGTGACCGCTTCCCAAAGGGCCTTGCCGGCGGGTCCTTCTTCGCTGTTGTAGCCCTTTCCTTGGACAATATTGAGACTGAAATCCGAGGGCACTGGAATCCATTCTTCTTCTCTGAAAAAGAATGGTTCGGCCAAAAGTATACAACCGATCGCGGGATTCTCCGTCGGTCCGATAGGCACGCGTCTATACTTCGCGATCCTCTCACGCATTTCCGAAAGAGATCGAACTCCGTTGCCTTCACCGAAAGCTTCCCATGACAGCGAAATCGGCAAATGGACGAACCGGGTGAAGAATCCGCCACCGACTATAAAATTGCGCGGGGAGTGAAGCTTAAACAGCAGCATTTCACCGGTACTGAGGGCCTTGAACGATGCCTCGGGAGATGGTCGCCAGAAATTTGCCTCATCCACGTGCGACTTGGACGCATGCAATTGAAACCAATCGTAATCGGTGACCGCGACGAAGAAATTCATTGAGCAACTCTCAGCAAGACTGCGTTGCGGTGAAATTCAAGAAATTGTCGCTGGCCCGCCGTAAAGCTCCCGACGTTGATAAGCCGATCTGTTTCGACCCCCATCCTCCGCAAGGAAGGCTTGTGCGCGACCGGCGAGATGATGAGATTCCCCGAATCTTCAAATCCGAGAAATCCGCGGTCGAACAAATGGTCGATGCTTGGCGTCAACAATAGGCCGTTCTCGCCGTTTAGCCGCTCTTCGTTGGTCGAGTCCCGCCACGGCTTGCAGTGACTCGCTACCAAGTGCACGGGGTTTTCGACGCCCGTGATGCGGCATCCTGATTCGATCTTGCTTACCCTATCTTTGAATAAGCCTTGTCCATTCCGGGCACGGATGAGCGCCACCCGTTCAGTTTCCCGGACGGTAGAATCGTTGACCAGTTCCTGCTCCAACTTACGCTCCCAATAATCGAGGTCGTCTGCTGAAACCGGCTGCACGTCGCGCGCCGCTAGAGCGATGGGTGAGACTTCCTGGCCGATCAGGCCTATGAGTACTTCTGCGAGTGTCGTCGGTACCTCGGTGAGGTAGACGGATTGAAGGCCGTTTCCATTAGGCTGAAGCGGCGAATAACGATTAGGGAGAAGTGGTCTAAGCAGGTCGATATGATCCTTAGGTCTTATCTTATTGGAAAGTTCCGTGAAGTTCACTTTCACTTTCCAGCCAATGTTTTCCCAGTTCTGGCCAGCATTCCCGAACTCCTGCGGCTTCGGGCTCTCCCAGCAATAGGATTGTGCAATCCCAACGGCGAGGATTCGGGTGTCCACGAAGGAGAAGATCAGATCACCCGGCGCGACTTCGCGCATCGACTCATAAAATGGGTTTCGAGCGCCATTGGCGTTGCGCTTGGGCGACCAAAGATACCCACCTTGAACTTCGTGGCGATATGTCTGGTTCTGGTTAACCCACCAATGACGCATATACCCGTCGTTTTGTTTTTCTAGTCCCAGATACGCAGTTCTTAGTTCTCGTGCACCTTCACGCCGCCCGTGGCATTCGCCCAAAGGCGTGCAAACTCCAGCTGCTCTTCTTGCGGCAATTCGCCTAATGTCTCGACCTTATACTTGGCAATTAGCGAACGGCCATACTCAATGGCTTCGTTGATTCGTCCGAGTCGGACAGTCTGCTGCTTTATCCTTAAGCTCTCTTTGCAGAGCCGTTGGCGGCCCTCCTCGCTGAGTTGGGCGAAGATCGTTTCCCCTTGCTGCTTGACAACCTCGGCGATCTGTTTCCGGAGGAGATCTGGATCGAGTCGTGCCTCTGGCCCGAGCCGCCGGAGCGCCTCGCGGATTACCATTTTGGCGGCTTCGTCAATTTCCATCGCGTTTTTTCACTAGGCCTTTGCGCCAGAACTTTGCTTTGTGTAGGGTAGAGTAAACACGGTGTCACAATATTGCAAGCAGCGTGTAGACTCTCGGCCCTGTGGAAAAGGGACATAACTCTGTTCACGCTGTAATCGAAAAAGCCATCAAGTGGATGAATACTGGCGGGCTAACAGATTCTAAGCAGAGCATTTTCCGGCCAGCGAAGCCAATCGTTGGCGTGCAAACCTCGCCGGACGATGTTACAAATAATCCAAGGAGCGTCCGTTTTTGCAAGTCATGAAACGATGATTAACAAGCCGGAGATCGATGCCAAATCCGAAGAACTTGGCGTTCACGCTGCAAACGTGCAACGCGATTACGTATGCGGATGGCTTCTGTCTAGCTTATACCGGCCCGACAATCCCCTCCGACCGCTGCTGGTCCTCAAGGGTGGCAACTGCTTTCGCAAAGTCTACTTTGAACATACCAGATTTTCGAACGATCTCGATTTTTCCACGCAAACGGAGCTTGATGTCGGACTGCTCTTGCAAGGACTCAAGCAGGCTTGCGTCGTTGCTGGAGATAGCAGTGGGGTCGAGTTTCTGATTGACGACAGTCGAGTATCGGAAAAGCGGCTGGCCGACAACGAATCGCGAATCTATGAGGCGCGCATCTACTTCAAGAGCTTCTATGGCGAGGAAGATGCGAGAATCCGGGTAAATCTGGACGTGAAGGAATACGATCGGCTTTTTCTGCCGATTCAAACGCGTCGCTTGATCCATTCGTATTCCGATGCGCCACTCTGCCAGGGCGACATTCGGTGCCTTAAGCTCGAAGAACTGCTGGCGTCCAAGTTGAAAGCTCTCCTACAAATCTTGTTCCGGATAGAGATTAATTAGAATGTCGATGATGCGCTCAAGATTCGCAGGCGAAGTGCCGTAGCTCTCGACGAACCTTTTCCACACGGCGGTCTCATGGAACTCCTGCCAGAACGCAGCGTTTGTTTCATCAACGTTGTGAAGCGACAGAACGCGCTCACGCGTCTGCACATTAAAGCCATTCGCAACTCTCATGTCATTCTCCTGATTGATTTCCGGGCCTCATTCGACCAGGGCTCCGCAATTCGTGAAACTGTTTCAAAATTGTCTTCGCTTGTGCGGCGTCCTGTTGTGCTGCCCAAGGCGCCGGCGAAGGCGTCGCCAACAATCCCCAAGTCGCCAACATTCTTTCGACCATATTGATAGGGTCACTGCCGTAAATGGTCTCTGTGACTAAAGCTCGATCGGACATTGATGGAACATCGGCTGCACGTATGCACCAGCAGAAGCCCTCTCCAGGCCGAATTGCAGGACGAACGAGGAACCCGAGTCCCGAATGCTCGAAGCCAGTCGGCTCAACGAAACATGCTGAGCGGTTGTCTTCCATTGGAGAGGGCGGTTGAACATCACGCTCATATAGTCGATTGCCTTGAGCGTCCTCAATGAAGATCGTGCATTTTGGATATGACTCGCGGAATCGATCGCGGAACGCAACACACGAATCTGCATTGTTGAAATGCCTGGCTTGTAAAACATCAGGCGTGATCTCGGAATCGCGGTAGAGGTAAAACTTCGTGTCATCGCCGGGCCGATAGAAAACAATCTTGAGCAGTCCGGACATCAGATCAATCCCCGC
>Ga0210400_10004453_pt1 | contig 12131 bp, 11 predicted proteins | sample IncBWH26MmetaG_FD_155456 | JGI IMG/M metagenome (GOLD analysis project Ga0210400, IMG submission 155456) | Forest soil microbial communities from Barre Woods Harvard Forest LTER site, Petersham, Massachusetts, United States - Inc-BW-H-26-M | ecosystem: Environmental > Terrestrial > Soil >...
CACCATGCGCGTGCGTCTCATCCGAGCGCTGGTCAGAACCTTGCCCCGATGTCCCTGTTGCGGTGCCATCGCAGCATCAAGCGGACGGCGACACTCATGACGCAGTAAGACTAGGACAAACTAAAAACCGGCTCGTTTGGCCGGAGTAATGGTCGGGGTTTTCCTCGTCCAGGCTATTAGCGTTGCTTTGCTATTTTCCGTCGTAGGATCATTCCGACTTCGGCCGAATATTGAAGCAGACGCCGCGTCGGTGGTCTTGACCATCGGTGTGCAGTTCGATGCAACTTTGACCCAGTCATCGTTGCGCCCTGTAAGACGTCCCTGCGCAACGGTCGGGCATTGTACGAATGAAGGAGCCTGACGGAAGCAGTCTAACTGAGCGAGGTGCTTTCTCGACGCACCTCCGCAAGTTCGGTAATTTGTTCGAAGCTTGGCATCATGTACGATCCTGCGCGAGACGTTCCAGGTCATCCGCAATTCGCGAAGCCGCAGAAGATTTCGAGCGCCGGTCACATTCCGCTCTACGCGGCATTCAAACTAGGCTCGCAAAACACACATACAAATTCCCGGCGGCAGAAGGCCTTCTCAAGGACAAACGAAAGCGCGAACTTCAAAATAAGCCACCGCGGCCGATAGTTTTAGCAGACATAGAATCCCGCATAGTTCAGCGTGCAATATTGCAGTGTTTGCAACCGAAACCTGACGCCCCTCTTGCCAAGCTTCTAAAAACTCTGAATGCCATCAATGCATCGGAGGCAAATTTCGGAGGAACTCCAAATGGAGGCGTTCCAAAAGCACTCAAGCAAGCTGTGCTGGCCTTAGGCTCTGGATGTACTGTTTTCTACAAGTCTGACATCGCATCCTTTTTTACAAAAGTGCCACACGATGCCATCCTTGAATTTCTTCTGGTAGAGACTCGTGATCAACATTTTGTAGACGTTTTTCGCGATGGCATTAACGTCCAACTCAAAAATGCTGACGAACTTAAAAAGTACCTTGATCTCTTTCCGGATAATGAGATCGGAGTACCGCAGGGATCGGCTCTTTCCGCTCTATCCGGCAATATTTTCCTTCATGACATCGATTGTAAGATGATGACGGTACCTGACATTAAATTCATCAGGTACATCGACGACATCATAATTTTAGCTAGGTCGAACGATGCGCTCCAAAAATCAAAATCGTTCCTAACGAAGGAATTAAAGAAGCGATCCTTGTCACTGTACGATCCCGCGACTCATCCTGATAAAGCTGCCGAGGGGAGCGTTCGCAATGGTTTCGAGTACTTAGGTTGCTTGATACAAAAGAATCAAATCGAACCCGCCAAATTGACTAAGGACAAATTACTTCTGACGATCGGAAAGGAAATTCAACATGCCAAAGGAAACATATTGAGAGTACTAACACTCCCACAATCACGCCGCGTCCGGGAAGCGACCTATGCGAAAGCTGTTTCCAATGTGGATGAAATTGTACGAGGGTGGTCAAATTCCTTTCGGTTCGTAAACAACCGACTACCATTTCAGCAATTGGACAAAGCCATAGAGAAACGAATCACAGACTTCGATTGTTGGTTTCGCTCACTTAATTTCTCCGGTAGCTCGGAGCGAATGCGGGCTTTCGGCGTCTTTCAGGTCAGCGATACCGAATACGGCAACATAAAGGACTACTAAAATCGCGTGCTGCGCGTCGCCCGGACGCTGGCCGATCTCGATGGCGCGGAGAAAATCGGGCGGCTGCATCTGGCCGAAGCGCTGTCGTACCGGGCGTTGGCCGACGATTTGCGACGTGCGGCATAAAGCCGAAAACGCCAGCGCGATCAAGGTGATTTGGGTCGTCCAGTCACCACGCAAAAAATATTCCGTTCCGCGCTTGACCCAAATCAGTCGCATATCCCATGCCATCCCGCCTCGCTGAGGGGCGTTTCGCGATCGTCACGGACGTTGAGCGCGGGATGCGATGGACGCTGATGCGCTGAAAGACGAACAGCGCGGCAGCGGACGGCGAAGTCGTGTGGTCCTGACGCCTCGACGCCGGCGTCAAGTCTCGCGGAAGTATCCGCTTGATGACGGTGACAAAAAAAGCCCAATCACCGGGGAGAGCTCGAAGGAAACCGTTAAAACCATTGCGCGGGGAATGCCGGGTGTTTCCGGTGTGACCGTGGTGACTAACTCGCGTGTTTTTTTCTACACGCGAGGCTGCGGGCGCACCAGCCGCCCGGCATTCCCTGCGCCCTCTATCTTTTGGGGCGAAACTGCACTCACACCTCGGGCGCTTTGCGTCGCGGGATCGCGCAGGCATGTGGAATTGGCTGTTTGAAAATCGAATTGCACTTGGGCCGCCCCTCTCCGCGTCAACCCGGCGGTAACGAGTTTTGTTTACGTTCTGCCAACCATAAGCCCCGCGTCCTCAGGGCTTGGGAACAGCGAGTAGCGTTTGATGTTGCGTTTCAAGATTCTGGCCTCTTCCATTCCGTTGATCGTCGCCGCCGTGTTTGCCCGCGGCGAAATGTTGCCCGGCGCGCACCCCTGCATCGCCGTCGCCGACACATCCGTGGAGATCGCGTCGATGCCCTGGCACGCTGATCTTCATGTCGCTTTCACCGATGATCCCGCGGCCGCGACGGTGCGGGTACAGATCTCGGAGAGCCCTGAAGCGGCCGATTTCGCCGTGGTCGATGATGTCGACAGCAGCGAATCGGGCGCCTGCGAGGCCAATCCCGCGACGCGATCGGTGGCGATCTCGGCCGATCCCGCTGGCGGCGCGCCCGTCATCTATCTCTCGCATGACGGCCCCGCCGATTACCGGATTTTCGTGCGATCGAAGACCTTCAGCGTGCGCGACGCGGCCGCGCTCGTCGTCGGCGCCGGCGTCGGGCATCATCCGCTGGAGGCGGCGTCGCTCTGAACCGGGTGTTAACGTTTCATCAACCCTGTTCTCACCCGACGGCACCATGCCACCGGTTCTCAAGTACTTCGCAAGGTCGCCACGGCATCGTCGTCGCCAGGTGAACGACGCGAATCCGGGCAGCCGCAAATGCCTGATCGCGCAGCAATCGTGGCGCAAACCCAGGGCAGTCGTCGATGGTCGGACCGGTTATCCGGATCAAGTTACGCATCCGCCGCTTCACGCGGCGTCATTCGTGGATGATGGCGGCGATTCGCTCGTTCGTGATCTTTTCCGCGGCCTTCGGCGGCGCCTATGGATTCATCGCCGGAAGCCGGTCCGAACAATCCGGCTACAACCCCCACGCCTTTGCGATCGGCGCAAGCTTCCTGTTCGCGATCGCCTGCGTCGCGCTGGCGACGCTGAGTATGCGGCTGCGGTTCATGCGCAAGCGACTGCGCAAGATCGCGATGCATAATGAAGCGCTGGCCGATCGCAATTGGGAACTGAAGGAAGCCGAGGAACGCGCCCGCAGCCTGTTCGAATCGCAGGGCGACCTGATCGTGCTGCGCGACGCCGATGGCCGCATCACCTTTGCCAACGACGCCTATTGCGAACTGGCCCGGCAACCGCGCGGCGCGCTGATCGGCAGTTCCTTTATGCTGGAGGTTCTCGAGCAGGGCGACACCGCGCTGGAATCGAGCGGCACCCGGATTCATGACCAGCGGATCGCCACCGAGCTCGGGCCGCGATGGATCGCCTGGCGCGAAGGCCTGGTTCGATCCGACGCGGGAAGCCCCGCGGAGATGCAATGCGTCGGCCGCGACGTGACTGACCGCACCGAAACCGAACGCGCGCTCAGCGAGGCCCGCGATCACGCCGATGCCGCCAACCGCGCCAAATCCCGCTTCCTGGCGATGGCCAGCCATGAAATCCGCACGCCGCTGAACGGCATCATCGGCATGAGCGGGTTGCTGCTGGATACGCCGCTGACGCCGGAACAAATGACCTATGCCAAAGCGGTGAAAACCTCCGGCTATGCGTTGCTGGCGTTGATCGAGGAGCTGTTGGATTATTCCAAGATCGAAGCCGGCAAGATCGATCTCGAACACCGCCCCTTTGCGCTGACCGCGTTGATCGAGGATATCACCGAACTGCTGGCGCCCCGCGCGCAGGCGAGAAAACTCGAAATCGCTTCCTATGTCGACGAACGGCTGCCCGGGGAAGTGATCGGCGACGCCGCGCGGCTGCGCCAGGTGCTGCTCAATCTCGCCGGCAACGCCATCAAGTTCACCTCGACCGGCGGCGTCGCGCTGATCGTCGAGCCCGGCATCTGGCCCAATGAAATCAGCTTCCGGGTGCGCGACACCGGCATCGGCATCGCGCCCGAAGCCCAGCAGCGGATTTTCCGCGAGTTCGAACAGGCCGACGATCGCATCGCCCGCAGCTATGGCGGCACCGGCCTCGGCCTGAGCATCTCCGAGCGCATCGTCAAGCGCATGGGCGGCCGTATCACGCTGCAAAGCCAGCCGGGCACAGGCTCGACCTTCGAAGTATCGGTTCCGCTGGCGGCTTGCGACGGCAAAGACCGTGAACATCAGGCGTTCACGGCGCCGGATCTGGCGGGCCGGTCGATCATGCTGGTGTCTCCGCAAAGCATCGAGGCTTCGCTGGTGGCCCGCCGGTTGCAACGCTGGGGCGGCCAGACCTGCGTGGCTTCCGATATCGATGTCGCCCTGGCTTTATTGCCCGAACGCTCGTGGCACTCGGTTCTGCTCGATCGCGCGCTCGGCGCCGAACAGGTCGCGTTGCTGGGTGCGGCCGCGCGCGCTCATGCCATGCAGCGCATCATCATGTTCACGCCGGCCACGCGACATGAACTCCAACTGTCCTCCGTATCGGCCTTTACGGGTTACCTGGTCAAACCGTTGCGCGCGGCGTCGCTCGCGGCGCGCCTGACCATGGCGCCGGAACTGGCCGCGCCGAACCTTGCCGCGCCATTTCTTGCCGCACCAGGCCTTGTCGGGTCAGGACTCGTCGGATCAGGCTTCGCGAATGATGCGCTGCCTGGGGCGCCCGATCGTCCCGCGACACCTTTGGTCGCAGCCGCGCGCGGCCTCTCGGTGCTGGTGGCCGAAGACAATGAGATCAACGCACTGTTGATGCGTTCGCTGTTGACCCGGCTTGGACATCATCCCGTCATCACCACCAACGGCGAAGCGGCGCTGGAATCGTGGCTCGCGGCGAAATCCGCTGATACACCCTACGATCTGGTGCTGATGGACATCCAGATGCCCGGGCTCGACGGCATTGAAACCACCAAGCGCATCCGCGCCCGCGAAGCCGGACAGCCCGGCCGCCAGACGCCGATCCTCGCGCTCACCGCGAACACGCTGGTGGAAGATCGTTACGCCTGCTTCGAGGTCGGCATGGACGGCTTTCTGATCAAGCCGCTCGATCGAGACAAACTGACCGATGCGCTGGCGCGCCTGGCAGCCTCGCGGCATCTCGCCGCCTGATCCCGCGAGCGGCAGCGCCGCTCCGGTGATACCTTGACGCATTCGGCGATTCCACCGAGCATGCACGAAGCATCCCGTTCGCATCGGTGAAACGGCATGCAAGGCCACGAGAGCGTGGTCCAACACCAACGTCCGAGACAAACATGTCCGGGGAGGACTTCGATGACCAACAGACTTTTGCAGATTTCCTTGGCGTGCCTGGTCGCTGGTTTTTTTAACGGCACATCCGCGCAAGCAAAGGAGCCGAAACTGGAATCGACCGACACCATGATCCCGTCAGGGGACCCGGGAATCCAGCTGTTCGTGCGCAACAAGCATTTGGCCGGCAAGGAATCATCGCCGGACAAGATCCTGCTGTTCGTGCACGGCGCGACCTATCCGGCCGAGACCGCGTTCGATCTGCCGATCGAAGGCGTCTCGATGATGGATCTGATCGCGGCGCGTGGCTATGACGTCTATCTGGTCGATGTCAGGGGCTATGGCCACTCGACCCGGCCTGCCGAAATGAGCCAGCCGCCGGAAGCGAACAAGCCGATCGTCTCGACCAGGGTCGCGGCGCACGATCTCGGTATGGCCGTCGATTACATCCTGAAAAAACGCAAGGTTTCGAAGATCGACGTCATGGGCTGGTCGTGGGGCACCTCGATCGCCGGCCTCTACACCAGCGAGCACAACGACAGGGTCAACCGGCTCGTGCTCTACGCCCCGCAATGGATTCGCAACGAGCCGCCGGCACCGGGCGCCGCCAATGCGCCGCCGCTCGGCGCTTATCGCCTCGTGTCGAAAGAGTCGGCCAAGGCGCGCTGGCTGAAGGGCGTCGCCGAGGACAAGCAGGCGGATTTGATTCCGCCCGGCGTGTTCGATGCCTGGGCCAATGCCACCTGGGCGACCGACCCCGAGGCTTCGAAGCAGAATCCGCCGATGCTGCGCGCACCGAACGGCGTGATGGAGGACGGCGCGAACACCTGGAGCGCCGGCAAGGCGCTGTACGATCCCGGCAAGATCACCGTGCCGACCTTGCTGCTGCACGCCGAATGGGACGCCGACCTTCCGAGCTACCTGGCGCAGGGCTATTTCGCGCAGCTGAAGAATACGCCGTACAAGCGCTTGATCGAGCTCAGCGAGGGCACGCATACGGTGATGATGGAAAAGAACCGTATGCAATTCTTCCACGAGTTGATGGGGTTCCTGGATGAGGAAAAACCGCTGGCGCTGAAATAGACCCCGGCGGTGGAGCGACGCTACAGCCGCCGCAGCGCCACGGTTTCAACCACATGGTCGGCGCCCTTTTTCAGGATCAGCTTGGCGCGCGGCCGCGTCGGCAGGATATTGTCCTCGAGATTGGCGAGGTTGGTACGTTCCCAGATCGCCAGCGCGGTCGCCGTGGCTTCCTCGTCGGAGAGCGGCGCGTAACGATGGAAATAGGATCGCGGGTCGTGGAACGCGGTGTCGCGCAGCGCCAGGAAGCGCCGGATGTACCAGTCGCGCAGCACCGATTCCTCGGCGTCGATATAGACCGAGAAGTCGAAGAAGTCCGAAACCACCGGAACGGCCTTCCCGTCGCGCGGAAGCCGGCCGGTCTGCAAGACATTGACGCCTTCGACGATCAGGATGTCCGGCCTGTCGATTTCGATCCATTCATTCGGAATGATGTCATAGGTCAAATGCGAATAGACCGGCGCACGCACCGGCCGCCGCCCCGCCTTGATGTCGCTCAGGAACGCCAGCAGCGTCGGCAGGTCATAGCTCTCCGGAAAGCCCTTCTTCTGCATCAGGCCTTGCCGCTCGAGCACCGCATTGGGAAACAGAAAACCGTCGGTGGTCACCAGATCGACCTTCGGCCGCGGCGACCATCGCGCCAGCAGCGCCTGCAGCACGCGCGCGGTGGTGGATTTGCCCACCGCCACCGATCCGGCGACGCCGATGACGTAGGGCATCTTGCGGTCTTCGATGCCGAGAAAACGCCGTTGTGCGACATACAGCCGTTGCATGGCATCGACATAGATCGACAGCAACCGCGACAGCGGCAGGTAAATCTCCTCGACCTCCCTGAGATCGAGCCGGTCGTGCATCGAGCGCAGCTTGGCGACCTCGTCGGCATCCAACGTCATCGGCATGTCGTCGCGCAGCCGCGCCCACTGTTCCCGGGAGAAGACCCGATAGGGATTATACTGTTGGTCCGTTGCCCGCATATCCATGAGCGCCGCCTCTAATCGCGCTTGCGCGCGGCCCTTCTCCTCAAGCCCCGACATTGTCGTACGCTGCGCAAGGGCGGCCTCGACATCCTCGAGCTTCACGCCGCGCGACTTCAAAAGCACCAGCAAGTGAAACAGCAGGTCCGCGCTTTCGGCGATCAGATGGTCACGATCGTTCTCGACCGCGGCGATCACGGTTTCCACCGCCTCCTCGCCAAACTTCTTGGCGCAATGCTCGGCACCCTTGTCCAAAAGCTTGCGGGTATAGGAACCCTCGCCTCCCGCCGCCGCGCGGGCATCGATGGTGGTGGCCAGATCATGGATCGTGAAACGCGACATCGCCTGAACTCAATACGCCGGCCCGCAAGGGAGAGCCCATCCCCTTGGGGATGTAGCACTTCTGTCACAAAGAGTCGTCAGGGATCGAGCCGCATCGGCAATCCGGCGCGGACCATATGATCCTTGGCTTCACGTATGGTAAATTCGCCGAAATGGAAGATCGAAGCCGCCAGCACCGCGGTGGCATGCCCTTCCCGGATTCCGTCGACCAGATGGTCGAGATTCCCGACGCCGCCGGAGGCGATCACCGGAACGGCGACGCTGTCCGCGACAGCCTGTGTGAGCGGAATATCAAAACCCTGTCGGGTACCGTCCCGGTCCATCGAGGTCAGCAGGATTTCGCCGGCGCCGAGCGAGACCACCTCCTGCGCGTATTCGATGGCATCGATGCCGGTGGAATTGCGCCCGCCATGGGTGAAGATTTCCCAGCGTTCCGATCCGCCGCCGCGCTTGACCCGCTTGGCGTCGATCGCCACCACGATGCACTGATCGCCGAATTTCTCGGCGGCTTGCTTGACGAATTCGCGGCGGCTGACGGCCGCGCTGTTGATCGAAACCTTGTCGGCGCCGGATCGCAAAAGGGTCTTGATATCGTCCAGCGTGCGCACCCCGCCGCCCACGGTCAGCGGCATGAAGCAGGCTTCCGCCGTGCGCCGGACCACGTCCAGCATGATGCCGCGATTTTCATGCGTCGCCGTAATGTCGAGGAAGCAGAGTTCGTCGGCGCCGGCGGCGTCATAGGCGATCGCCGCTTCGACGGGATCACCGGCGTCGCGCAGATCAACGAAATTGACACCCTTGACCACCCGGCCGTCCTTGACGTCGAGACAGGGAATCACGCGCACCTTGAACATCAGAGATCTCCTACGCCGCCGCGCGGGCGTTGCGGATCAACGCCAGCGCGGCCGCGGGATCGATGCGGCCGTCGTACAATGCGCGGCCCGCGATCGCACCGGCGAGCTTTTTGGCGCGCGGCTGAAGCAACGCATTCACGTCGTCGAGGGAAGCAAAGCCGCCGGAGGCGATCACCGGAATCGATATCCGCTCGGCCAGCGCAATGGTGGCGTCGAGATTGAGACCTTTCAGAAGACCGTCCCGCGCAATATCGGTAAAGATGATCGCGGCGACGCCGGCATCCTCGAAACGCTGCGCGATTTCGAGCGCGGTGACCTGCGAGGTCTCGGCCCAGCCTTCGACCGCGACCTTGCCGTCGCGCGCGTCGAGACCCACCGCGACGCGGCCGGGGAATTTTTTCGCGGCACCTTTGACCAATTCGGGATCGCGCACCGCGGCGGTGCCGATGATCACCCGCGCAACGCCCTTCGCCAGCCAGGCTTCAACCGTTTTCAGATCGCGAATACCGCCGCCGAGCTGCACCGGCATGGTGACCGATTGCAGCATGGCCTCGACCGCCTGCGCGTTCATCGGCTTGCCGGCAAAGGCTCCATCGAGATCGACCACATGGAGATATTCGAATCCCTGCGCGGCAAAGCTGCGCGCCTGGGCCGCGGGATCGAGGTTGAATACGGTGGCGCGTGCCATGTCGCCCTGTTGAAGACGCACACACTGGCCGTTTTTCAGATCGATGGCAGGAAAGAGAATCACGGCTTCCATTTCAAAAAGTTCGAAATCAAGGCCAGCCCGAAACGCTGGCTCTTCTCCGGGTGGAATTGCGTGCCGATGGCGGTGTCCTTGCCGACGATCGCCGTCACCGGGCCGCCGTAATCGGCACGCGCCAGCACGTCCGCCTCGTTGGTCGCATTGAGGTGGTAGGAGTGCACGAAATAGGCGTGGCGGCCCTTCGGGCCCAGTGGCAGCCGCTCCAGCACGGGATGTTCCCGGATCATATCGAGCGTATTCCAGCCCATATGCGGGATTTTCAGATTCTCCTCGCGCGGCGAAATTTTTTCGACGTCGCCGGCAATCCAGTTGAACCCGTCGGTGGTGACATGCTCCTTGCCACGAGTCGCCATCAACTGCATGCCGACGCAGATGCCGAAGAACGGCCGCGCCTTGTCGCGCACCGCTTCGGTCATCGCCTCGATCATGCCGTCAAGCGCGTCGAGACCCCGGCGGCAATCGGCGAACGCGCCAACTCCGGGCAGCACAATGCGGTCGGCGCGAAACACCGTTTCGGGATCGCGGGTCACCACGATGTTTTCGGGTTGCTCCATGCTCCGGCTGGCGCGCTCGAATGCCTTGGCGGCCGAATGCAGATTGCCGGAGCCGTAATCGATGATGGCAACGCTCACCGCGGCGCCCCCGGCTCTGGAAACAATCCGATGATCTCGTTCTGCGGCATCGGCGGCGGCCGCGAGAATGCCTGGCCGGGAATATCCCGCGTGGGCGGCGGACCGCCACGATCAACCGCCGACTGATCATTGCTGAGCGCGCGCTGTTTGGCGGTCCAGCGATCGAAAAATCGTCGCTCGGCCGCCTCCTCGTCGTCGGCCACCACGATGTCGAGCTGACGCCAGTTGCGCCGCGACAGGGTCCACCGACGCACGCTGGCGGCCTCGAATCCCAACAGCAGCGCCAGCAACGCATCCACCAGAAAGACTACCGTACCGGGAATGCCGAGGCGCACCATTCCGACATCGATGGCCGTCATCACGACGATCCAGCCGATCAGCGCCAGCCACAGCCGATGCCAGGCAAGCCACACCACGCCGAGAAGCGCGGCCCAGACATGAAAGCCATCGCGAACGAAGGAAAAGCGATCGGTTGCGCCAATGCCCGCGTTGTCGCCCGTGGGCGCATGAACTGTGTAAACCGGCATCGTACCTCTCCGCCGATGAAACCAAATCAGCCGCCGAGCTGACCCTTGGTGGACGGCACTTCGCCCGCGGCGCGCGGATCGATCGCGACCGCCGCGCGAAGTGCCCTCGCCAGACCCTTGAAGCAGGACTCGGCGATATGGTGGCTATTCTCGCCATATAGGGTCTCGACGTGCAAAGTCACGCCGGCATTGATGGCGAACGCGTTGAACCATTCGCGGACCAGCTCGGTGTCGAATTGGCCGACCTTGTCGCGCGGAAACTCGACTTTGAACACCAGCACCGGCCGGCCGGAAATGTCGATCACGACGCGCGACAGGGTCTCGTCCATCGGCATATGGATACTGGCGTAGCGGGTGATCCCGGCCATGGTCCCGAGCGCCTGCTTCACCGCCTGTCCGAGCGCGATCCCGACATCCTCGGTGGTGTGGTGGTGGTCGATATGAAGATCGCCGACCGCCTTCACGGTCAGGTCGATACGCGAATGCCGGGCCAGCAAATCGAGCATATGATCGAAGAAGCCGATCCCGGTCGCGACGTTGGATACGCCCGAACCATCGAGGTTTACCGTGACCTCGATATCGGTCTCTTTGGTCTTGCGCTTGATGGTGGCGCTGCGCATGAAAAGTGCATCCCTTCGACGGCCCTCGGCCGAAAACGCGACCTTTTAACAGGCTGATGCTGCCTTCGCTACTGCGGGATAGGCCGGCAGGCACTGAACTTCGGCCTATGGTGACCGGAATCGGCAGCGGGCCTGCCGTTTGACGCGTTTTCTCAAACGCGAACCGGTGCCCACTTCGTCCGAAACGCTATGGGCCACGCCAATTGCAACCCTGCGCCTAAATCACTAAATCCCTGCCAACGCGAGGTACTTCATGCAGGAATCACAGTCCCAGTCGCCGGTCTGGCACGGCACGACCATTTTGACGGTCCGCAAGGGCGGCAAGGTGGTGATCGGCGGCGATGGGCAGGTGTCGATCGGCCAGACCGTTATCAAATCCAACGCCAAAAAGGTCCGCAAACTCGGCAAGGGCGATGTCATCGGCGGCTTCGCCGGTGCCACTGCCGACGCGTTTACGCTGTTCGAGCGGCTGGAAAGCAAGCTTGAACAATATCCGGGGCAATTGACCCGGGCCGCGGTCGAGCTTGCCAAGGATTGGCGCACCGACCGCTATCTGCGGCGGCTGGAGGCGATGATGATCGTCGCCGACAAGGACGTGTCGCTGGTCCTGACCGGCACCGGCGACGTGCTGGAGCCGGAAGCTGGCGTAATGGCGATCGGATCCGGCGGCAATTATGCCCTGGCGGCCGCACGCGCCCTGGTCGATACCGACAAGGATGCCGAGACCATCGTGCGCCGGGCGCTCGATATCGCCGCCGACATTTGCGTCTATACCAATCGCAATGTGACCATC
>Ga0210400_10004454_pt1 | contig 12131 bp, 14 predicted proteins | sample IncBWH26MmetaG_FD_155456 | JGI IMG/M metagenome (GOLD analysis project Ga0210400, IMG submission 155456) | Forest soil microbial communities from Barre Woods Harvard Forest LTER site, Petersham, Massachusetts, United States - Inc-BW-H-26-M | ecosystem: Environmental > Terrestrial > Soil >...
ACAATACGCGTCCTTTAAACGGAACCATCCCACTCTCGCCCCTTTGCCTGTAGGCTTCCTGCTCGATCAGAAGTGGCTGCCCAATGCACTGGTGTCTTTTCTTCGAAGGGGGGCATCCCTCAAAAACGGACGATAACAAAATGAAGATCATTGCCCGCGCTTTGGCCGGTCTGTCCAATAAACTGAGAGTCATCGAATCCGTCGTTTCCCTGGCCCGGGATCAGCAATGTCCCGTAGAGATCATCTGGGCGCCGGACTGGCAGATGGTAGCCCAATACGGGGAGCTGTTCGAGCCTTCCGAACTGTTCAGCGTCACAAACCGGGACAAACTCAAATACTGCCGGAGCAGTTTTTCCCTTCCGGGGTATAAAAAGCCGCTCGCCGCCGTTGTCAACCGGGTCCATGGTATCGACCTCGTCTTTAATGAACTCGACATCTCGCGACAGGTGCGGCCCGGGCGCTGGGATATCCGGGCGATGACGGCCGGGAAGACCATCTATATCGACACCTGTCACAATTTTTATCCCTATCACTATAATTTCTCCTGGATCAAACCCGTTCCTTCCATTGCGGACAAGGTTGCCGGTTTCGAGGAGATCATAAAAGACAAGCATTGTATCGGGCTGCATATCCGGCGAACGGACAATGCTTCATCGATCGAGCATAGCCCGGATCGTTTGTTCGAGGAGGCTATCCGTAAGGAGTTGGAGGCAGACCCCGACACCGTTTTCTTCCTGGCGACAGACGGTAAGGCTACCCAAACACATTTTATAACCCTTTTTGGCCACGACAGGATACTGGCGCATCCAAAACAGTTTGGCCGCGACAACGTTCGGGCCATACAGGACGCCGTCGTGGATTGGATGTTGCTGGCGAGATGCCGGAAACTGTATTGCAGTTTCTACAGCTCTTTCTCGGAAACGGTTACTGCCGTTTCGAAGGCGCCGGCCGTCACCCTGAAAACCGAATAGTGCATGGTAAAACAAGCAATAAGAAGTCTTTTCTCCGTCTTCAATGTGGAATTCGCGCTACGGAAGAACCTCTGGTATATGGACGCATTTGCCGTGCAGAAAAGGATCATCACGGAAGCGAGGCCGGTCATCTTCGACGTGGGCGCCAGCGATGGAGGCGTAGTTGCCGCCTATAAGCGGCTCTATCCCGGAGCGACCATCCACGCCTTTGAACCCCAGTCGGAATCCTTTGAGAAATTGCAGACGGCAAATGCAGCCCTGAAGGATGTATTCTATAATAATCTCGCCCTGTCGGATGTCGAGGGCAGTCAAGCCTTTTATCGGACGCAGCAATATGCGTCGAGCTCGCTGCTTCCGCCTGCGAGGTCGGGGTCGTTCATAGACGATCATACCGGGCTTGCGGAGACTTACGAGGTGAAGCTGGAGACACTGGATCACTACTGTGCACCCCGGGCCATTGACAAGATCGATATTTTGAAAATGGATGTCCAGGGCAATGAGCTGAATATCCTGAAGGGCAGCAGCGCCATGCTGAAGAAAAGTGCTATCCGGCTGATCTATAGCGAAGTGTGGTTCACGAAGGCCTATGAGAACCAGCCCTTCTATGAGGATATCGCCCTCTATCTGCGGGAATATGGCTATCAGCCGTTCGGTCTTTACAATATGCATTGGGACCTCAAGCTCAACGGAAAGAATCTGTGGGCCGATGCTATTTTTGTGAAAAAAGGATAATACGATGAATTCCGCGCCACTTGTCAGTGTTTTGATGACCTCCTATAATCGGGAGAAATATATTTCGGAGGCGATCGATAGTGTCTTATGTTCTTCCTACCGGAATTTTGAATTGATCATCGTGGACGACGGCTCGAAGGACAGGACGATGGAGATCGTCAGACAGTATGCCGATAAAGATCAGCGGGTGAAGGTCTATCGCAACGAAAAGAACCTGGGAGACTACCCCAACCGGAATAAGGCCGCCTCTTACGCTAAGGGGAAATATATCAAATACCTGGATGCGGATGACATCATTTATTATTATGGGTTGGAAATAATTATAAATTACATGGAAAGATTTCCGGATGCGGGTTTCGGTCTGGCTTCATTCGCAAGCGATGAAAAGCCATTCCCGATTTTGCTTTCTCCCAAAGAGGCTTATATTGAAAATTTTCAAATTTATTCTCATTTTGACAGAGCTCCCGGCTCATCCATTATCAACCTGGAAGCATTCAACAAAGTAGGAGGTTTTTCGGGGAAAAGGATGGTCGGGGATTATGAATTTTGGTTTAAAATAGCCCGCTATTATAACATGGTCAAATATCCTTATGATTTTTACTGGAGCAGGAGTCATGGTGAACAGGAGTCAAAGTCCAGCTATGCTCAAAATTATCCGAAACTAAAAAAACAGATTCGTGAAGATGCTCTGAATCACGTGGATTGCCCGTTGAATGAGGAGGAACTAAAGTATGTAAGGAAGCTGATAAAGAAATACGAAGCAAAGAATAATGTATTATCTGCCTTAACTAAAATAAAAGCGACCTTAAAATATCAAAAGCCATGAGGAAGAATATTTTTGATAATTCTCAAATTTGGAATTGGATTGACTCTAATGATAATAATAAGGAGAGATATTTGTTCACAGAGCAGCTTACTCCACCCGACGTTGCGAGTATCGTCGATCTCGGGTGCGGTCACGGCGGTTTTCTTAAATTGATCTCGTCCGTACGTACCAACATCAGGTGCGTCGGGGTTGACAATAGCGACGGTGCTCTTGGACATATCCAAGTGGAAAAGAAAAAGGCCAGTATCACCGAAGTTCCCTACGGCAACAATGAATTCGATTGTGTTTATGCTTTGGAGGTCCTTGAGCACCTGGGTCCCGAGGATTTTAAAAAGGCGCTCGGTGAAATGACCCGCCTTTCAAAGAAATACATTATTGTGAGTTCTCCTTATAAAGAGGACATAGAATGGAACATGGTAAAATGTCCAAGTTGTAAGACGATTTTTCATTATGATGGTCATGTTCAGACTTTCGACGAAGGAAGGATGGAGAAACTTTTTAACGAGTACGGATTCAAGTGCGTTACAAGTACCAGGCTGGGGTGGACCGAAAACTTTAAATTTCATAAGTCTTATATTAAAGCATTTTACCCGCACCAGGTATTAACGACACCTCATTATACTGTCTGCCCGGTGTGTAACATGGAGTTGCAACCCAATCGTATGCTTCCGGGGACCAGCGACCTGTCGCAGCCGGATAAGAGCCGGAAAACGGTAATGGGTATTTTCAAAGGAGCTATAAAAGCGTTCTGGCCTAAAGAAAGAAAAAGTTATTGGATAATTGCATTGTATAAGAAGCAGTAAAAACCCTATTGGTTATGCATATTTATGACTTTTCCAAATATTCGTCGTTCAAGAAGGACTATCTGACAATTGACAGAAAACCTTTCTTTGAATTAGGCGCAGAGCATATTGGAAAGGATGATAAAATAATTTTAGATATTGGAAGTGGAGAAGGGGACTTTTTTCTTTATTTAAAGGGCAAGGGTGTCCCGGCAAATAAGATCTATCTGCTCGATGGAAATAGAAGGACAGTTGAGAAAAATAAGGAGCTGACGGAGAATTCGATATTTTATCTTGCTCCGGAAAAATTGCCATTCGATGATCGTTCGGTGGACCTTATTCATATAAGTCACCTCTTTGATCATATCTGGGTCAACCATATTTATGAATTCCTACAGGAAATCAACAGAGTATTGAGGCCCGGTGGAACACTGGTCATAAGCACGCCGTTATTATGGCCCAATTTTTATGATGACCTGACTCATACAAAACCTTATAACCCATACGTATTCTACAAGTATTTCGTTCATCAGGGAAGGCATAGCCATTTTGATAAGATCGACGGTAATTACACTGTCGCAAATTTGGTTTACCGGTATTATGAACTACCCCTCGATGAAGGCTGGAGTTCCACTATACCCGGGATAGACTTCTTTTTTATCTCATTCAGAAGAGTGCTGAGGAAGTTGAGCATCAAACGCCTTCGTAAGAACGGATATACTTTAGTCCTTAAGAAAGATAATGAGCCAGTTGTTTGATCTCTACACCAACGCGCGGGAATATGACAATGAATTTCCGGACCAGTTCGGCAGAGCCCGTCTCTACAATGCGGATAACAGGAATATCTTTGACCCGGCGGTTTCGAATCGCATTTATTCTTCCGGATTAACACCTTACTACCCCGGAAACAGGCAATTCGCGGTATGTGTATCACATGATATAGATCATTTATTCCTTCACCAAAAACCGGCAAGAAGATTGGTCAATGCCGGGAAGGGATTCTTAAAAGGCCGTTTTGGACAGGCCTTTGATCAGTTGGGATCTTTGGCTAAGGAGAAGGTTTACAGGGACTATGATCTGAAGAACCTCGTGGATATAAATGATGAATATGGCGTCAGACCCACTTACTATTTTCTTTCTCTTGAAAAGGCGGATCAGGATTTTAATTATAGCCTTGCATCGATTCCGGAACAGGTCGACGCCGTTATTCAAAGCGGAGGAGAGATTGGGTTACATGGAGGGCATAAAGCCTATAATAATTACGGAAAATTAACACAGGAGAAGGAGCTTTTGGAGAAATCCATAGGTCGAAGTGTATATGGTTACAGGAATCATTATCTGAGATTCGAATTGCCGGTAACCTGGAGTTATCTTGAAAAAGCAGGATTTACCTACGACACGACTTTGGGATATGCGGATTGCATCGGCTTCAGGAATGGTATGTGCTATCCTTTCCACCCATACGATGTAAAAGGTAGGCAATTCCTTAATATAGTGGAGCTGCCATTGATAATAATGGATGCGAGTTTGTTCTTCTATATGAGAATGGACATGAATACCGCCTTTAAGGCATGTAAGCAGGTAATCGAGAAGGTAATGAATTGTAACGGGGTGCTTACGCTGCTATGGCATAATAATTTCGTCACCGGTGAAATGGGGACTTTTTATACAAAAATTTTGGATTTTCTACGGTCGACCGATCCCTGGTTTGCGAATTCGGCTGAAGTTATAGAATGGTGGAGGAAAGAGGGGTTTTTGCAACGCTCGCAGGGTATCATAAGAGGATTTTTGGAAGACAACGTTTAAACTTTTCAGATGAGTAGTTCTTTAAAATTTGCAATTATCGGTTGTGGCAGAATAGGGCAAAGACATGCCGAACATATCCGTAATCAGGCGCAACTGGTGGCTGTATGTGATATCGATCCGGGAAAATTAAAGCAATTTTCGGAACAATATAAGGCAGCTACCTTTGATAAAGTGACCGATCTTTTGAGTTATAAGGAGCATATCGATGTTATTTCGGTATGCAGTCCTAATGGACTGCACGCAGAGCACACCATTAGGGCTTTTCAGTCCGGGTTCCACGTATTGTGTGAAAAGCCGATGGCGCTGACCGTGCAGGACTGCGGAGAGATGATCAACGCGGCGGAACGAGCCAACAGACGCCTGTTCATCGTCAAGCAAAATCGGTTCAATCCGCCGGTGGCTGCCGTCAAGCAGGTGATCGAGGAGGGCCGGCTGGGAAAGATCTACAGCGTGCAGCTGAACTGTTTCTGGAACCGGAACGAGGAATACTATAAGAATTCCTGGAAGGGGACCAAGGACCTTGACGGCGGCACGCTCTTTACGCAGTTTAGTCATTTCATCGATTTGTTGTACTGGATGATCGGTGACGTGAAGGAAGTGAAGGGCTATGGGGGCAATTTTCATCATCGCGACATCATCGAATTCGAGGATACCGGCGTCATCAGCCTGAAGTTCTACAGCGGCGCTATCGGCACCATCAACTATACCGTCAACAGCTTTGGGAAGAATATGGAGGGCTCGCTGACCATATTTGGTGAAAAAGGGACGGTGAAGATCGGCGGGCAGTATCTCAATGAGCTGGAATACCAGCAGATGGACGGATATGCGATAGAGAACCTTCCGCCTGGAAATCCGCCCAACAATTATGGGAAATACCAGGGTTCCATGTCCAATCATGACAAAGTGTATCAGAATCTCATCGAAGTGCTCACCGGCAACGGCATCATTGCCACCAATGGCTTCGAGGGTCTAAAGACCGTGGAGATCATCGATAAGATATACTCCAATTTCTCCGTTTTATGAGCGTGAAGATAAAGGAATCCTGTATAAAGGACGACGTCGTTTTCGGCGAGTCCGTGACCGTGGTGCAGCCGGTGAACCTGTATGGCTGCCGGATTGGAGACTACACTTTCGTGGGGCCGTTCACCGAGATACAAAAGAATGTCCGGATCGGCAGCCGTTGCAAGATCCAGTCCCACTCCTTTATCTGTGAGCTGGTGGAGATTGGGGACGATTGTTTTATCGGTCACGGCGTCATGTTCATCAATGATCTGTTCTCAACCGGCGGTCCGGCCGGAGGCGACGCCGGCAAATGGAAGTCCACTCAAATCGGCAGCCACGTGTCGATCGGGTCCAATGCCACCATCTTACCCGTGCGAATCTGTGACCATGTCGTCATTGGCGCCGGGGCGGTCGTGACAAAGGATATCAAGGAGCCGGGCATCTATGCGGGAAATCCGGCCAAACTCATTCGCAAGCTGAACAAACCATGATCACGACAAAAATATCTATGAAAATCCCCTTCGTGGACCTCAAGGCCCAGTATGAAAGTATAAAGGGTGAAATCGACCGGGCGATAGCCGGGGTCATCGACGAGACGGCGTTTATCGGCGGAACCTTCGTCGGCAATTTTGAAAAGGAATTTGCCGCCCTGTATGGCGTGAAGCATGTGATCTCCTGCGCCAATGGCACCGATTCGCTTTATATCATCATGAAGATGCTGGGGATCGGTGCGGGCGACGAAGTTATCACGCCTGCCAACAGTTGGATCTCCAGCTCGGAGACGATCACCCAGGCGGGCGCCAGACCGGTATTCGTCGACGCGCATCCGAGATTTTTCAGCATGGACGAGACCCGCCTGGAACAACTCATCACTCCCAGGACCCGGGCGGTAATGGCCACGCATTTACAAGGGCAGGTCTGCGCGATGGACAAGATCAAGGCGATCTGTGACAGGCACGGCATTCACCTGATCGAAGATTGCGCGCAATCCCATTTTTCCGAGTTTGGGGGCAGAAGGGCCGGGCTTTTTGGCCTTGCGGGCTCCTTTAGTTTCTACCCGGGCAAGAATTTAGGTGCTTATGGGGATGCAGGATGTATCATTACGAACGATGATGCCCTCGCGGAGAAGTGCCGGATGTATGCAAGACATGGGGCGCTGATCAAGCATCAGCATCAGATAGAAGGGATCAACAGCCGGCTTGATGGACTGCAGGCAGCGATACTCAGCGCGAAGCTTCCTTATATTCTGGAATGGACGGAAAAAAGGATTGCCAGGGCAGCCTTGTACGATGAAGGGCTTTCCGGCATCGAAGAACTGGTGTTGCCCGCCGTCCGGCCCGGAACCAAACATACGTATCATCTATATATTGTCCGGGCCCGGCGGCGGGATGCCCTGGCTGCCTTTTTGAAGGAACGGGGTATCGAAACGGCCATCCACTATCCCACGGCGTTGCCCAATCTGCCGGCCTATCAATACCTGGGTCATCAGCCCGCGGATTTTCCGGTGGCGACATCCTTGCAACAGGATTCCCTGTCATTGCCCATCTATCCCGAACTGACCGCGGAGATGATAACCTATACGGTCGAAGCGATCAAGACTTTTTACCAGGGCCAAGCATGCTGACCGGAAAGACAATATTGGTGATCTCGCCGCAGCGATGGGGAAATATGTATTTGTCCAAGCATCACTATGCGATAGAGCTGGCCAAAAGAGGGAACACCGTTTATTTCCTGAACCCGCCGGACGAAACGGCGCGTGCGAAGAGGGGGCGGATCGCCGTAGCGGAAGAGGGGAATATGCCCGGTCTATGGGTGATTGACCATTCTCTTCGATTTCCCTACCAATTGAAGTTTCACGCGATGTCGCTATTTCACCTGCTGATGCGTCCTCATGTGGCGGCGATCCTGAAAAAGATAGGCAGGCCGGTGGACGTCATCTGGTCTTTTGATCTGGGAAACCTCTACCCCTTTCGGTTTTTTGGCAAGACCCCCTGCAAAATATTTCATCCGGTGGACGAGCCGCTCAACGCGGCTGCCATTCGTTCGGGAGACGGGGCCCAGATCGTCTTTGCCGTCACACGGGAGATCTTGGCGAAATACGAGCATTTAGGCGTCCCCGGCCATTTTATCAACCACGGGGTATCCGCCGGCTTTGTCGGCGAGGGATTGCAGCCCTGGGTAAAAAGAACACCGGTGAGAGTAGGCCTTTCGGGGAACTGGACAAGGCCGGATATCGATACCGGGTGTCTGCTGCGGATCGTCCGCAGCCAGCCTTCCGTCGTTTTCGAGTTCTGGGGCAGTTACCGGATGACGGATTCCAATATCGGCGGCAGTGCCGATCAACAGATGGAAGATTTTGTCGGGGAATTGAAGGCGGCGCCCAATGTAGTGTTGCATGGGCCCGTGCCTAACGGCAGGCTGGCGACGGAACTGCAACGAATGGATGCATTCCTTATTTGCTATGATATTCAAAAGGACCAGAGCAAGGGTACCAATTATCACAAGGTGATGGAATACCTGAGCACGGGAAAAGTTATTGTCTCCAGCAATATCACCACCTATAGCGACCGGCCTCAGCTGGTGCAGATGACCCGGGAAAGGGACAACAACGACCGGCTTCCGGAGTTGTTCGCAAGGGTGATCGGCGATATCGGGCAGTACAATACCGATGAGCTGAGGCAGGAACGATATGCTTATGCTTTTAACAATACCTACAAGAAACAGCTGGAACGAATAGATGCCCTGCTGGAAAAAAAGGAATATGTCCGCCAATAGGAAGATCGTGTATTTTCTGAGCCATCCCATTCAATACTTCTCCCCCATGCTAAAGGCATTGGCCGAGGTAACCGATCTGGACGTATACTATTATTCCGATGCGAGTATCAAGGGCGCCATCGATAAAGGCTTTGGAAGATCCGTTACCTGGGATACGCCTCTACTGGACGGGTACCGGTCTGCCTTTTTGAAAAATCATCGCGGGGATCATGGGATGAATAATAAATTCTGGGACGTTTGGAACCCGGGGGTCTGGAAAACTGTGCGTGCCAGCGGCGCAGAGGTCATTATCCTGAATGGCTGGACTTATAGTTCATCCTGGCTGGTGCTGGTGGCGGCAAAGGTCTTCGGGAAAGAGGTATGGCTCCGCGCGGAGAACCCTTTGAACCAGGAGTTGAGAAAAAGCAGGGGGCTCATCTGGATCAAAACGATCCTGCTTAAATATTTTCTGTTCCGGTGGTTTGTCGATAAATGCCTGTATATTGGCACGGAGAGCAAATCCTTTTTCAGCTATTACGGGGTTCCCGGGGGGAGGATGGTATATACGCCTTATGCCGTCGACAACGCATACTTCCGATCGGCCTGGAACGCCAACAAGGACCGGCTGCCGCAAATAAAGGCGTCGCTTGGATTGCCGGCGGGGAAAAAGATCCTGCTTTTTGCAGGCAAATATATTCCCAAAAAGCGGCCGCTTGATCTCCTGGAGGTTGTCGCTTCCCTCGACAGGGAAAACTACTTCCTCGTGATGGTTGGCGAGGGGGAACTGCGGCCGCAAATGGAGCGCTTCATCCGGGAAAATAATATGGATAATGTGCTGCTTACCGGGTTCATCAACCAGACCGAGATGCCCCTCTATTATTCGGTTGCGGATGTGTTCGTGATGTGTTCGGGCATGGGAGAGACCTGGGGCTTATCCGTAAATGAAGCCATGAACTTTTCCAAACCCGTCATCGTATCCGATACCTGCGGATGCAGTACGGACCTTGTCAGGCACGGGATCAACGGTTTCGTCTTCCCGGAAGGCGACCTTCCCGGGCTGAAGGGATCGCTGCTGAAGATGATGGAAAGCGATGAGGATCGGGCCAGGATGGGAGAAGCCTCGCGCGAAATGATCGATGCTTTCTCCATTGGGGCCATTGTCGAAAATATTCAAAGAGCCATTTATGCCGGTTAGGAGCCTGGTTCATTGTCATCTTCCATCTGCGGGGCTGGGCAATCAGCTGTTCCCCCTGTTAAAAGCTGCCGTCTTTGCCCGGATCAACGATCTGCCCCTGGCCGTAACGAACTATCGCCAGGTCAGGATCGGCCCCTACCTGAGAAGGGAAAGATCCAAAAGGAACTATAACAATAATTTCAAATTTCAGCAACCCGTTTGGCAGCAGGCCTTCGACAAGTGGCCCCTTTCCGTCCGCTATAGGACCTGTACACTGGTGGAAGAGGCGGCATTACGGGCAGAGCCTGGTGCGGGTGATAAGAGGACCGTCTACCGTTTTTCAAAGATCCCCCATTGGAGCAACTATTTCGGAGAATTGAGGGATCACCGGCGACTGGCCATCGCCGCCCTGATGGAGATGATCCGGCCGGAGATATTGGCCAGGCTCGAGCGCCTTCCCCCTCCGCAGGTGGGCATCCATATCCGGATGGGGGATTTCCGTAAGCTCTCACCCGGAGAGAATTTTTCCAAGGTAGGGACCGTCCGGACCCCGGAGGAGTATTTTGTCGGGATCATCCGCCAAATACGATTGGCCGCGGGAGAGGATATTCCCGTCAGCATTTTTTCGGATGGACGCCGGCAGGAGCTCGGCCGGGTCTTTGAGCTTCCCCGGGTGGAACTGGTGAAGGGCAATCCTGATATCATCGATATGCTCCTGCTAAGCAGGAGCAAGATCATCGTGACATCCGCCGGGAGCACGTTCGGTTACTGGGCGGGTTTTTTGTCGGAGGCTCCCATTATCATGCATCCCGATCATATTCATCAGCCAATACGCGTTGCCGGAGAACATTCGCGCCTTTATGAAGTGCCGCTGGATGAAGCGGCCTTTGCGGCCATTAAAGCGAGCTACTCGACTTCTTTATGAAAAAGCAAATTATCAACAAGTATCTGGGAAAGTTTGGTGTGGAGCTGCACGGAAAAGGATATTTGCAATCCCTGGCAAACGGAGAGTTCAAAAAGGATGCCTTTGCGGTCCAGAAAGAGTGGGCGGGCCATAGTAATATCGTAGTTTTCGATGTGGGCGCCAACAGAGGGGACGTATCGGCTGAGTACCGGCAGCATTTCCCTTCGGCCGAGATCTTCGCCTTTGAGCCTTTTCCCGGATCATTTGAAATATTCCGGTCCAAACATGCCGGAGACGCCAGGATCCATGGATTTCAGCTGGCCCTGGCCGGAGAAAAAGGAGAAAAGACCCTTTATGTAAACGAGAGTGTCGACACCAATTCCCTACTCCCCTCAAAGGTAACCGGCTTGTCTTCCGACAAGCATGTGAAGAACATTTCCAGCATTCCTGTCGAGACGACCACGATGGACATTTTCTGTGGGGAAAAGGGGATCGGGAAGATCGATATCCTTAAGATGGATATCCAGGGTGGTGAATGGGCCGCGCTTAACGGCGCCGCGAATCTTTTAAAGAACGGGAACATCGGATTGATCTATTCCGAAGTCTTTTTCCTGGAACAATATGAGCGGCAACCCCTGTTCCACGATATTTCCAAATTGCTTCATGGATACGGCTACCATCTTCAGGACATCTACAACCCTTACTATGGCAAGGGCAGCATGGCCTGGAGCGATGCGATCTTCGTGAGACGATAATATAACATTTCAAGAAAGGAAATTCCCATGATAAAGCAGATGTTTGTTGATCATTTTCCCTCTCTGGTCAGGTTCAAAAGATGGAGCGTATCCAATTCCTATTTGCTCTATAAGCGAAACCGCTACGCCGGTCTGCCGGGAGAAAAATTCGTCTTTCTGGGCGAATTCGGTTGCAATTTGTTGTTCGTCAATAAGGGGTTGAAGAATGCCCACAGGAAATAAGATCCGGGTGCTTATCGCGGGGTCAGATGAGGTCTGGTCGCTAGAGAAATATTACAGGAAATACCTGGAGGAGGCGGGGTTCGAGGTCGGACTGGTGCCGGTGCAAAGCCTCTTTTACCGATATTATAAGAGGAATCTCCTTCACAAGATGCACTTCAAAGCCGGCGTACCGCGGATCGGGCGGGAGATCGCCGAGATCGTAA
>Ga0210400_10004455_pt1 | contig 12130 bp, 10 predicted proteins | sample IncBWH26MmetaG_FD_155456 | JGI IMG/M metagenome (GOLD analysis project Ga0210400, IMG submission 155456) | Forest soil microbial communities from Barre Woods Harvard Forest LTER site, Petersham, Massachusetts, United States - Inc-BW-H-26-M | ecosystem: Environmental > Terrestrial > Soil >...
CAGGCCGTCGATCGCCAGCAACCGGTAAAGTGGACCGTCCCGGGTCTCTACTTGCTCTTCAAGGATGGTTTCCTTCCCCACCTTTTTTTCAATCACCCAGATCCACTTCAGCAACTGCTCGCGATCCGTCAGCTCGTTGGCGATCACCGCGCTCACCAGTTCGCCCGCCGCCGCCGGAGAAATCTGGTTTGCACTGTGGTCGGCCGTGGAAACTGCCGCCGCGGCGTGGCTGTCTAAAATGCGTTCCGCGGCGCGCGAACCGCCCCGCTCGCTGAATTTCGCAACTCGCTCTCCAGACAACGCGGGAATTGCCCTACCTAAGACAAGGCTTCCCGCGGCCAACGCGAGTAGCAACACAAGTCTCCCGGCTCTCTTGCCGGCGGGATTCGTTGAATTTTCTGGTTGAACATTCTTCATGGTCGACTGGTTTCCCGGCCAGTAAAGCTCGCGGAATCGCATGCCTCTGTACCCGGATATTCCAACAGGTTTCTGCCCACACCGCCTGTTCGAAAAGAATGCAGGCAGGCTTATCCGCGGACGGGTCGCCATACACACTCCCCCACAACCATGCTATGGCTCTCGAACGTGTAAATCTGTCCTTATAGATACACTTCCCTTTTCCCTCCGGGAAGCGAATGTTGAGATACCCGCACGGGGATTTAGCGCGCCTCCCGAAACTCCACTTCGCTCATCTCGCTCATTTCAGGCGCTCGTCGGTTTGCAACCAGCACAATCTCATTGATCAGGCTCCGGATAATCCAGCTCCCAAACTCCCCGTCCGAATTGAACCTCTTCGGCTGACGGCGCGCTTTGCGGTAGCAATTCTCCATCGCCTCCTCCGTTTCCCCCACGTTTCCCAGCATCCCCCACGCGAGGAAATACAGCGAGTTACGGCATCTCGAGAATCGCCCTTCAAATTCCGCCCTATGCTCCTGGTTTTCCAGAATGAACATGTTCTCTCTCCTGCTTCACCGGCCGAAAGTGAAGTCCCCGAAAACGCTCTTTCCCCCGATTCGCTGTCCGGGCGGTAAAGCGATCTGGATTGGAATTGCGATTCCAGCCGGTACCGCTGCTGTGGCTGAACTCGGTGGCCAATCATGGTCGCTCTCGGCGGCCTTTCCGCTAGGGCGGCGGAGCGGACCGAGAACCTTGCGTCCATCAGACCTTAGGAAAAAGTTCCTGGGTTAGCCCGGCAGGCTTCTCTCTGTAAACTGCCGCGCTTCGAAGTTGGGCGGGTCGAACTACTTCGGAAAGGTGTCCCTGCGCTTTGGCGCAAGTCAATCGGCTGGTTGACTGACTCGCTTCCCTTCCTCTGCTTACCTCTATTACACCGTCGGGCCCAGAATAGCCCGGCTCGATTCCGCTTGTGTCATCAGAAAGTCAATAGTTTGTCAGTGTTCTCGATTAGTAGCCGCACGCCGAGGTTACACATTGTTTGGCGTGCGGCTGGATTCACCGCGATGATTAACGGCTCACGCTCACGCGCCCGCCAACGGTTTTTCGGCGCGTCGCGCCGCGCCAATTCCATCCACGGGAACGGATACTCCCGTCGGCACCAGCATCGGCACTCGCCGCCGGTACTCCGCATATTGTCCGTGCATTCGCTCCAGGTCGCGTTCCTCAAACTGAATCGCCACCAGAATGTACGCGGTTGTCGCGATCGCGAACACCAGGTGCGCCGCCGTCATCGTCGGCGCCGACCAGAACACCAGCAGCCATCCCACGTACAGTGGATGCCGCACGTAGCGATACATGCCCGGCGTCCGGAATCCCGGCGCCTTGTACGCCCGCTTCCGCAAGTACGCCCACACCTGGCTCATCCCGAATAAATCGAAATGGTCGATCAGAAACGTCGCCGCCAGCACCGTCAGCCACCCGATCGCAAACAGCGTATTCAACACCATCCTTCCCGCGCCGCTCTCCAGGCTCCAGACCGTTCCGCCCATCGGCTCCCACTTCCAGAACAACAGCATCAACGCCACGCTCGAAAACAACACATACGTGCTCCGCTCCACCGGCACCGGCACAATTCGAGTCCACACTGCCTTGAACCATTGCCGCGCCATCACGCTGTGCTGCACCGCGAACAACCCCAGCAGTCCCGCATTGACCGCCAGCGCCTGCCCAGACGGAACCTGCGCTCCCGAATCAATCGACTTCGGCACCCCAAAATTTCCCAGAAACCCCACCGCATACAAAAAAGTTACAAGAAACAGCACGTAGCAAAACAGCCCGTAAACAAACGCCGTGAATCTCCCCATCTTCTTCTCTCCTCCGGAGCCGCAGGTACGCTACAATTTCAAACGATCCAGGTTGGCTCCCCGTCGGCGAGTATTAACTCTCCGAACGGGCGCCGGAGTCCTTTGTCGGGACTGAATTTTTTCTGCTATTTTCCTGAAACCGTGAGCAAGGAACCTACTAACGTTTCCTATGAGTTCGGGCTCTTTCGCTTGGAACTCCGCGAGCATCGTTTGCTTCGCAACGGCGCTCCCATCCCCATCGCCGGCAAGGCCTTCCAGACCTTGCGCGTTCTCGTCGAGGCTCGCGGCAACCTCGTCTCCAAGCAGGACCTGATGACCGCCGTCTGGCCCGAAACCGCGGTTGAAGAGAACAATCTCGACCGCAACATCTCCACCCTCCGCAAAGCCCTCGGTGAGCAGTCCAACGGCCGCCAATTTATCGAAACCGTTCCGCGCGTCGGCTATCGCTTTCTCGCTCCTGTCTCGGAGAGCAACTCTGCTTCTCCCCGTATCGCGCCTGCCGCTGAGATTTCCCCATCTGCCCGCCAGGAAATCCGCTTCTGCGTCACCCCGGACAAAGTCCGCCTGGCCTACTCCACAATCGGGACCGGCCATCCTATCGTCAGAGTCGCAAACTGTTTCAATCACCTCGACTTCGAATGGGAAAGCCCCATCTGGCATCACTGGGTGCGCGATCTTGCCAGCGGCGCCAGCATCCTTCGCTATGACGGCCGCGGCAACGGCCTTTCCACCTGGGACGTCGATAACGTTTCCTTCGAAGCTTGGGTTCATGATTTGGAAGTTGTGGTGGACGCTGCCCGACTCGACAAATTCGCTCTCTTCGGCCACTCGCAGGGCGGCGCAATCGCCATCGCCTACGCTGTCCGCCACCCGGAGCGCGTCTCCCACCTCATTCTTTGCGGCGCCTACTCCCGCGGCGCCTACCACCGCGGCCACCCCGATGCTGTCGAGGTTCGCTGTGCACTCGAAACCCTCGTCCGGCTCAACTGGGGGAAGACCAACCCCTCATTTTTTCAAGTCGTCACCAATCTCTACATCCCGGAAAAAGCCACCGACGAAGACCAGTGCTGGTTCAAGGACCTCCAGATCATCTCTGTCTCCCCGGATAATCTCGTCAGGACTATGCGTGCCTGCGACGACATCAATATCCGCTCTCTGCTTCCTTCCATCACCGTTCCCACGATTGTCTTTCACGCCGATCGCGACCGTATCGCCCCGCCCGAAGAAGGGCGCATCCTAGCTGCCGAAATTCCTGGCGCGGTATTCGTTCCCCTGCCCACCGCCAATCACATCCTCCTTGCCGAAGAACCCGCCTGGAAACTTTTCCGCGAAGAACTCTCTTCCTTCCTCAAATGCACGAACGCCACCGCCAACTCCGCCGGCGACTAATCCATTCCCAATCCAACCGCAATCCAATTCCCCTTCAATTCCCGCCCATTTGTAGGGGCGGCTTTATGCCGCCTTCTTGGGTCCCTCTTCGCCATTTTCTATTTTCCATTTTCTATTTTCCATTTTCGCTTTCCGCGCACACCACTCCCATTAATTCCGAGACGAACCAATTGGCTTTGGAAAATCGTAAGGAACTACTCTGCGCTCGATGGATCCAGCAACGCCCTCACCGCCGATATCCGGTTCGCCGGCAGACCCACCCGCTTCGCGTGTTCGCGAATGATACCTTCATCTGTCGCGATATATACGCAATACACCTTATCGCCCGTCACATAGCTGTGCAGCCACTGAATCTCCGGTCCCAATTCGCCCAATACGTTTACCGATTTCAGCGAAACTTCCCTCAACTCCGCTTCCGTCAGATTCCCCGCTCCCGGCACTTCCCGTTCGATCACAAACTTTGGCATGAATTTTCTCCATCGGGCTCGAATGCTAGCACTTACTCTTTACCCCTTCAAGGTAACCGGGCGTAAACATTTTGCGTTCAGCCCAGGCAATCCACGCAGGTAGTCTGGCCTGCCATTTTGTCACTACCCTTCTCAACCTGCCGCCAGCCATACTCGCATCCATGGAAATTCCCATTCGCCCTGCACACCACGGGGACTTGATGCACATCGTCCATCACCGCCGAGCCATGTTCGAGGAAATGGGTTACCGGGATCCCGCGGTTCTCGACCAGGTGGACCGGTCCTCGCGCGAATACTTCGGCGAAGCTCTGCGCACCGGCGCGTACAAAGCCTGGCTGGCCGAGGATCCAAGCGGCCGCGTCCTGGCAGGCGGCGGAATTGTGATCGCCGATTGGCCGGGCTATCCCGGCGAGAATCTCGCAAAACGCGCCTGGATTCTCAACATGTATACAGAGCCGGAAGCCCGCTGCCGCGGCATCGCAAAAAAAATATTGGAAGTAATCATCGACTGGTGCCGCACCGCGGGTTTCCCCACCGTCTCTCTTCACGCCAGCCCGGCCGGCCGCCCTCTCTACGAATCCGCCGGCTTCCAGCAAACCAACGAAATGCGGCTCACCCTGTGACCAACGCCGGTCCGCTCTAACCTCTCCTCTCACTCCGCAGTTCCGCGGTCGCCTATTGCGCGATTTCCCGGAAGCTGAGCACTTTGTACGTCACACCCGATGCCGCGTTGTTAATCCAGCAACTATCGTAGAAGACTCCATTCCCTCCCCCGCCATTCCAATTCACGACGGGAGTGCCGAGCGCTGCGAGCGGATTGCCCGCGGCATCGAGTGTTTTGGCGACCAAAACTGCGCCATCAAATTCGTTACTTCCCCCGCCGCTCTCCTGCAGGTTTCCCTGGCCGATCACCAGCACTACACCGCGCCAGCCAAAGTCTCCGGAAAATGTGAGGTTCCCCGTCACCACCAGGATTCCGTAACCAGTTCCACTTCCCGAGAGCGTCAGGTCGCCATTGACCACGGTGATTTGCGGATTTGCCGCGGATCCCAGTTGCGCTGCTGAAAGCCCACTGACGGGTCCGGTCAATACGTTGTTGGCAACGTTGGTGAGGTTCTGGACCAGACTCTGCAGGTTAGCTACCGATTGCTCGCTCGTGGGAAGCAGGCCGGAAACGTTTCCCACGCTCGGCGTCCCGCCGGTTCCCAGATAGTGGTCCAGTCGGTTGCTCGGAATGCTCGACGCTGCTCCCGCGATGTCGCCGGAGTTGATAACTCCCACGGCCGCTTTCGTCGGTTGCACCGGCACGGTGCATCCTGGCAGCGGATTCGATCCAGAGCGGTCGTTGCCATTCATGTTGAAGGGGTTCGAACTCGGAGCATTGTAAAGGGGCGCGGGGCCATCGAACGTCAACGCGGAAGGAAAGTTTAGGTTCAGGATCGTAGGCGCAACCGTGTACTGCACAATTCGCTGGCTGCCGCCTGGCGTCACGGCAAGCCCCGTAACTTCAAACACTTGATAGGCTGGATCGTTCACTGGAATTTGATTGGACAGCATCTGCTGCGAGCCGTCGTAATACAAGGGATTTGTATTGTCGATCACGCTATCGCCGTTCACATCCATACCCGCGGACAATTCGGTCCGCGGCGTAATTCGCACCCACTTAAACAGCGGCCCTGGGATGCCCGCTTGCGCCGAAATCGACCCGATCGTGGGCGCATTCGTCGGCGGGTTTGAACCCCATTCTGTCGAGTATTGTCTGTCCGCATACGGATTGTTGGCGGACATGTCCGTTGGGTTGACCACTTCTCCCGTCGCCGGATTCAAGATGTACCGAACCTCGCCGACTCCCATAGTGGTTCCCGGCGCCATCACAAATCCACCCAGCGCGTTGGGGTGTCCCAACCAGAGCCGGCCACGCCCCTCTTCCACTCCGGCCTTGGCATCGTAGAACGCCTGCATCGAAGTCTTGTAATTCGAATTCAGAGAGGTTTCTGTTCCGGCCATATCCATCAGCCCCATCGCCACCACACTGACCAGCAAAAGTGCGAATATGGCGATGAACAATGCTGCGCCGTGCTCGGACTTCCTGCTCGAGGTTCCTGTGAAGGATCGCATGGGTTTCTTCCTGCCTTTGCTCCGAACCATTCGCGGTTTCGAATTGAAACGTTCTGCTTGACCTGTTCATTAGGCCAGCTGTCCCTGCTTCCCCCTATAGCTACCTGGTCCTGCCGTGGCGCACCCCTTGTCCTACCGCCCCCTAGCTCCCAAGTACTAGTATCTTCATGGCTTCCAAAGGCTTGGATCCAAGCCCTTTTCAACCCTTCACCAAACCTGTCCGACATTAGGCCTGCCCCTTAGGTCAGCAAGTCTAACCGTTGCATCCGCATAGCGAAGGACAGGTAGTCTTGCACGTGACAATGGAGGGAATCGCTGCTGGGTTGTCCGCTTGAATCAGACTCTCAGGCCGCCTGGGGCCCAATCGCACATTGAATAGCCGGACGACTTGCTGAGTGAGGACCGACGCAACTCGCTGAACAGTCGCGAACCCTAAATCGATTCTTCCCGATAAACCAGCTGTTACTTTTGACACTACTCTGGGAAGATTCGCGGCGGTAAGTTCTGGTCAACGGTAACAGCGGAGGATCCGGTTCTACACACCCCCGACCCCGGAAGAATGGCCTTAGAAGCCTCAGTTCTTTCACCCAGTCGGCCGGATCCTCCTCCCCCCATCAGACTAAGCAGAGGCAAATCTCTGGGCGATGACACAAGCGCGCCTTTGTATCCTTTTTAAATTTTGAATGAGGGGTTGCAGTAGGAATGAGCAAGACGCCGCGAATTCAATGATGGGTCTTGAAGCTCTTTTTGACGGGCAACCCTGCGCTGTTCGGAATCCTTCCGCCCGAAAGATCCCGCTGGCTCTGCCGAGTCTTGAAAAACGAGCTTATTGTTCCAGCCTGCGGCAAAGCTTTCAACCCAGGACTGCCCGCCGCAACAAAAATTAGTTTAGTCTGGGACGCCGGGCTATTGTCACTTTTACCAATGCCATCCAGGAAATCACCACTACGCGCCCGCTAACCGTCGTCGAGCCGGATCAGCAGAATTGCTAATTCCACCACCCTGGCTCCCACAGATCGCCTCGTGACGCGCCCTCCTGGTTTTGCCCCGCGCTCTTTGCTTTAGCCTGGCTCAGCAATCTCTGAATATACGGGTCGCTTTCGGCATCGTGCTTGTGAGGCGCTGAGCGCACAGCCTCCAGGTAACCCTCCAGGTCTTTCACCTCTGCTCGATAATCTCCTTTTTTGAGATGAATGTGTGCAAGCGCAAGCAGTGCGTTCCGTGGTGACGCGTTAGGTAATCGAAGGGACTTCTGTGCGGCTTCCTCCGCTTCGTCCAGACGATTCTGGTTGAATAGCGCGATCGAAAGTACCGCATATCCGTCGGATAAATCGGGTTCCTGCTCCAAGCCTCGCCGCACGATTTTTTCCGCGTCATTGGATTGTCCCAGTTGGTTCAAAACCAGCCCGTAGCCGAAATAGCCATGCGCAAAGCCTCCCCCGCTTAGATCGATAGCCTTCTGGAAGAATTGCAAGGCGTCGCTCCATTGATGCAGTTGGCTTTCGGCTACGCCCAAGTTGTAGTACGCCTCGTAATAGCCGGGATATATTTGAATGGAGCGCCTGAAAAAGTCCAGGCTCCCCTCCGCGTCCCCCCTCGCCAGGTATTCGATCCCTTGCTTGAAAAGACGGTGCGCTTTTGCGGGTATCTGCAGCCCTCGGACACTCACCGTTGCGTTTTGTTCCTGGGTCCGCGGGGTGGGATTGGGGCTCTGCGCCTGCGCCGCTGGCACAGAATCAATCAACACAAATCTCAGGAGCACGAGAGCAAAAACGAGTATCGCCCGCCAGTACCCTTGCCGCTGGTTCGGCCCGGTATCCCCCAGGATGTGTGCTCGGCGGGTTTCTTCTCCGGCTATGAGGAACGGGGCATACCGCCGCCGGTCGAAAAGCGAATTGAATCGCCTGGTAGACCTGGACTGGATAGCGCCGAACGACATCGTTTTCCCCGTACCTGAGGGGAAGCGTATTCCGGGCGGGGACTGCTCTTCGGAGAGGCGCGGAGTGCCCGTTAAAAAGGATACGCAGAAGAAGTACGGAAGGTTCCAAGCTAGCCCCTCTTCCCCTCCGAAAGAAGCGCCGCAAATATCCCCTACCGCGCGCTAAACGGGTGATCGCCTCTCTTCCTTAAGACTTCTCTCAAGCTAGTGCAGAATCGGGAGTCGGCCAATTGTCAAAACTGACAGTCCGGATTTCCGGAAAGGCCAAGCCCGGTTTGGCGTCTCGACGAATCCCTTTCGTCCGGGCAGGCACTCCATGATTTCTCTCAACCTTGGCAGCAGTGGCCGCATCTAACTTTATTCCCGGATCGAAATTGCATGGGACAGGCACAGGCCCATTCGTATTGAGCCGAAATTGCCCAGGTTGACCGGAAAAGAAACGCCTTTAGCCAGTTGACTGGTGGCATACTGGTTAGGATCTGAAAGGGGAAAACATAACTATTCGGATAGACCAACTCAAATTCGGACGCAAGTTCCCTCCCTCATGCTAGCGGTGCAATCGAAGGAAACCTCCTGCCCTGTTTTTCCTGAAGATGAGTTTCCAGCTTGCAATACCACCGAACGTTGTGGCGACTGAGATTGGGTCCTTCGGAGTTGGTGACCGGTAGTTTCTCCCTCTAGTCCTTCAACTGAGCAGCGGATTCAACCGCTGCCCATTTTGCGTGCGAACACAAAAGGGAAATCACCTGTGCAGACCTCTCAAATTCTTCAAGCCTGGGGCAAAATTCTCAAGGGGGAACCACCCTCGCTTTCCATAGAGATCACCAAGGAATGTCCCTTGAAATGTCCGGGCTGTTACGCCTATGACGCAGCGCATCTTGGCGGTGAACAGACACTGCGCGATCTGAGCGACAAAAGAGGCCAATTGCTCGTAGACGGAGTGCTGGAAGTCGTCGATCGCCTAAAGCCTTTGCACCTGTCCATCGTTGGTGGCGACCCGCTGGTCCGCTATCGTGAATTGGAGTTGATGATTCCGCTCCTGCTGGCGCGCGGAATACACGTCCAGATTGTTACCAGCGCCTTCCGAAAAATGGATCCAACGTGGGCGAACCTGGACCGGCTGCACATTGCAGTGTCCATCGACGGTTTGCAACCGGAACACGATGTCCGGCGGGCGCCGGCAACTTACGATCGCATCTTAAAAAACATCGCGGGGCAGCGAGTCACGGTTCATTGCACCGTCACCGGTCAAATGATGAAGCGGCCGGGATATATGGCCGAATTCCTGGAATTCTGGACGCCTCGCCCCGAGATCAAGAAGGTATGGTTCAGCCTGTTCACCCCTCAGGTTGGCGATCAAATGCCGGAAATTCTGAGCCCTCAGGAGAGGCAACAGGCCATTGCGGACATGATGCGATTGCGAAAGCAGTATCCGAAACTGGACATGTCGGAGTCGGCGATTCGCCAGTTCGCCTCGCCGCCACACAGTCCCCAGGATTGTGTTTTCGCACTCACAACGCAGACCCTGTCGGCAGACCTGGAGACGATGATTACTCCTTGTCAGTTTGGTGGTAATCCTGATTGCGCATCCTGCGGATGTATTGCCTCCATGGGCTTGGCCGCCGTTGCGGCACATAAATTGGGAGGGATACTCTCCGTCGGAGCTATCTTCCGAGCCTCAATCAAGATCGGCCAGAACAGGGCAAAGTCTAGAGCACGGCTTGCAAGGAAGCGGCAAACCAACGACCCACTCCGGATTTTGCCGGAGAACCGAGCGGGTTGCGGAAGCCTGGAACAAGGCCCGAAATAGCCCCACACCAAGCCAAGCCAATCTCGATTTTTTCTTGCTCGTAAAGCACGCAAGATTTCTTACCACTCCCCCAAAATTGGCAATTTGAATTTCGGTTTATCTTGTCCGAGCAAACGACGTGGCAAGCTGACCTAGGGGATTTCGACTATTGTGGTGCATTTTCTTGGATTCGATTCCGACCCGTCCGGCAGTTGGGCGGTAACCGCAATCAGGTGTTTTCCAGAATTGAATAGAAGTGGCTCGGTAATGCCGGAAATCCCCTTGACTTGCCCGCTTGCGCCGGCGGGCACGGGAATCGATCCCAGCTTCACCCGTTTCGTGGTTCCCTGCGAAATATCGTAAAGGTTGAACTGCTGCACACACCCCGTTGTAACTTTACGAGAACACGCGGGAGTCGCCCCGAAGTCGTAGTCGAACGTAAAGCTGATCTTGTGCGTGGACTCCTGCGGGTAAATCTCGGCAGTGCAAAGCAGCGAGCACAAGCCCAATAAAGCAAGTCGCCGTAAATCAAACTCCGCGCTCATCCTCATCCGCTTATCTAAGCCTAGAAACCATGGCAAGACAAGCTGCATCAAGTACTGGTGCACGATTACTGAACTAAGCGGATGCACTGATTCACAAACACCCGGAAGCCGCTCCATGCTGACGAAGATCTGCCCAGGCTGGAAAACGGCGTACACAAATTTCTGTGACGTCATAATCGTGACCGTTGCTGTGCCGCCAGAGTTGATGTCCACTTGTGCGGCCACGTCCACCGGGATGGAAGTGTTAAAGGGAAAGAGCATGGCGGGAAAGTGGCCTACGAGGTAGTTCGCTCGGCTCCGGCTTAGCCCGTCGCTTCCGCCACCAACGCCGGGTCCTTCTTCGTTTTCGTCGTTGTAATCACCACCACGCTAACCAGCACAAACACGGTTCCCAATATCGTCCGCAACCCCAACTCTTCACCGCCCAGAAAATATCCCAGCACCACCGCCACCACCGGGTTCACATACGCGTACGTCCCCACCTTCGTTGGCGATTCGTGATGCAGCAGCCACACATACGCCGTAAACGCGATAATCGATCCCGCCACAATCAAGTAAACCAGCGCAATCCAGGCCCCGCGCGAAACATTCGCCGCATGAAATTTCTGGTATTCCCCCAGCACGCAGGAAATCACCGCCAGGAAAACTCCTCCCGCCAGCATCTGCGCTCCCGAGCTCACCACCTTCGAACCCGGCATCGGCAGCATCCGCGCCAGCGCCGACGCAATCGACCAGCTCATCGCCGCCACGATCAGCGCCGCCGCCCCCAACCGGTCAATCGGCGCTCCGCCCAAATTCAGCGAACGGCTCACCAGCACGCCCACTCCTCCCAGTCCGATCAGCAGCGCCACCACCAGCCGCACCGTAAGCCGCTGCGTCCCCAAAATAAAAATCTCCCCAAGCGCCATGAACGCAGGAATCGTCGCCAGCATCACCGCCGCCAACCCCGAAGCCACCCGCTGCTCCGCCCAGAACAACAACCCGTAGTCCATCACAAAAATCAAAAACGCCACCAGCGACACCGACGCCCATTCCCGTCCGCTAGGCGCTCTCCCGCCCCTCGCCCGCGTCCACCCATAAAGCGCCGCTCCCGCAATCAAAAATCGCATTGCCGCCAGCAAGAACGGCGGCACCTCCCGCACACCCACCCGGATCGCATAAAACGTCGAGCCCCATACAAAATAAATAATCCCAAACGCCAGCAGCGTCTTCCAAGCCGGCCTGCGTATCTCTCCATCCATAAGCGCCTCAGCCGTCAAGAACTACCGCGCCTGCCTCTCTTTGCAAGTCACCACACAACGAACACCCTGATCGAAGACTCTGCCATTTCAATCACTGACCGCCCACGGTTATCCCTCTTCCTTCTTCGGCATTTCCTCTTTCGCTTTTTCAAGTCTCTCTTCAATCGCGGCGGCGCGTTCCACGCCTTCCCGCAGTGCCTTGCGCCACTCATCCGGAGAGTAAGCAGGTTCGCTCCGGCCGCGCCGTCCTACTTCCCTGCCGAATTCCACGCCGGCGGAAAAAATCTCGACAATTTCCGGGTCTGCCACAACCCAGGCCTCGCTGAGTCGCCCCTCAGCTTTCCAGCTTGCCGTCATTTTCGCTTGCTCAGCTTTCATCTC
>Ga0210400_10004459_pt1 | contig 12126 bp, 14 predicted proteins | sample IncBWH26MmetaG_FD_155456 | JGI IMG/M metagenome (GOLD analysis project Ga0210400, IMG submission 155456) | Forest soil microbial communities from Barre Woods Harvard Forest LTER site, Petersham, Massachusetts, United States - Inc-BW-H-26-M | ecosystem: Environmental > Terrestrial > Soil >...
TTCCGCAATCGAAGTTCTCAGGCTGGCATTCTCAATGGAAAATGTTATGCAATGTTTGTTTCTTATTAATGTTCTCAATCGGGAATTGGAATTTAACTCCATTTGGAAACTGGCAAAAAATTACGGTTGCCAAACAAGCCCCCACATCACGGACTTAATTTTTGAGGATAAAAGTTATGATAACTCCATTGAAATACTATTCCCAGGGCATTCGATTCCATTGGGAAAATTCAGAGCTCCTGATGCGGATTCAAAATTTAAGTTTGAAGTAAATGAATTCTTTTTGTGCAAGATTTGATTTTTCTTTTTTTTCTAAATCCTGACCTATAAAACAAAAACGGTTTAATAGTGAGCTACGAAATCGTAAACGAAGTGGAAATTGATTTCGGCGGAAAGAAAAACCAAATCTGGTTAATTCTTATTCGAGATAATGATTCCTATTGCGTAGAAATCAATACATACTACGAGCCAGTAGGAAAACTTCTGCCACGCAATAAGGAAATTGCGGAGCGTATAATTTGTGAATTAGAAAGGAAATTAAAAACGTGCAATGATTTATATACTGCGTGCAATCTTTTAGACCTGGGTATGCTCATGCCCAATATTGACGAAACAATGTTTATTGTTTTAGTAACTCACCGCAAATACGCTTTCAACGAAATAACAGACTTGAAATTTTATATCGGCTTCTCAACCTACCCTCTTTATGAACATATTGTTTTAACAGACGAAGCATTCGGCAATCGTATTGATATTTTCTTCTCAAACAAAGAAAGAAGTATTGGCTACTGGTTGTACACACCTGACGAAAAATTCGTGTTCGTGTATAACAGAGATTACTTGAAGTGATTTTCTTTTTTTTCAAAAAGCTGACCTATAAGAATAAACTCAGCCGATGAAAAAGATTGCATACTATATAAGGTGTTCAAATCCTGACCAAAATCCTGAGCTTCAAATTGCAGATATAGATTCAATCTGCAATGAGCCGCACGAAATTTATAAGGAAAATCAAAGTGCCTGGGCGGAGAATGTATCAAGGCCAGTTTTTAATTCTGTAATTGGCCTAATTAAGAAAAAGAAAATAACTGACCTCTACGTTTGGGATTTGGATAGAATATTTCGTAATCGCCAGCGCCTTAAAGATTTTTTCTTGGTCTGCAAATCATTCGGGTGTAATGTTCACAGCTTTCGGCAAAAGTGGTTGGAAGATGTGAATAGTATTCCACCACCGTTTGATGATATTGTAAAGGAACTATTAACTAATATTTTCGGATGGATTGCAGAAGAGGAAAGTGAGAAGCGTTCTTCTCGTATAAAAATGGCAGTTAGGAAAAAGGATAACGGAACATTTAGTTACAAAGGAAATAAGTGGGGCAAAAAATCTTTGCCGAAACAAACTGTTGACCGAGTGCTTGAATTGCATAAAGAAGGGAAGAGTGTTCGTGCTATTGCAAGAGCAGTAAAAATCTATGACAAGAACAATAATGAGCGAAATATCTCTAAAAGCGCTGTCCACAAAATAGTAGGGTCAAAAACGCAGGAAAAACGAAGTAAATAAGGGTGTCCTTTTCTCAAGTGAGATATGGACAAAACAATTCTCTTCTTTGGTGTTCCAAAAACATTAGTACGCCATGAAGAGCAAAAAGCAAAGATTAACCAAGAAGGAAATTCAACAACTTAAATCGTGGCTGGTTGAATTATCGGACATGGAGACCTGGATTGCCCAAACAAAACGTGATGTAAAGAGAATGCTACGCACTGCGTAGCATTTTTGTTTAGGAGTTCTTTGAAGTAGCTGAAGATTGAAATAAAAAACTACGCATTTCCGAAAAATAAATTTGCTTAATTCAAAAACTTTTATAATTTTGTGTATATGGAATTGATGTATTGTGGGCTTTAACAGTTTACAATACTGTGAAAACTAAGAGGAAGACGAACTAATCCTACCTCTCATGGGTTCTCAAGAAAAGTAGTTATCTCTTTTCTATCACCTGCTCGATATTTTAAGGCAGGCTAAACAAAAAGTAATTTATTACGAATTAGGCATTTCAAATGCAATGACACAGGAATACCTTGTTCAAAGCAATCTGAGATGTATAGTGATGTAAATTTTTTGCTGGCCTCCATAGAAAGTTACGAGTAACGTACAATTTATTCACTTATTAATAAAACTGCAATGAAAAAAATCATTAATGGCAGAGTATACAATACTGCCACTGCAACACTTATTCAAAGTAAAACAAAAGAAAAACTCTACTTATCCAGGGGAGGAAAATGGTTTTTAATTGCGCCTGGACACCGATACCCTGATTATTGGTATGAGTTCCCAATTAATTCCAGGGAATATTTAATTCCAATCGGGGGGATGATGGCTTCCACATGGCTTAATGAAAATAATTTTCAAGAAGAGTTTAGGAAATATTTTCCTGAAGTGTGTTCAGTCTTGGAATTACATTCCAAAAAAAGAACAAAACGCTTCGCTCATTTTTCAGAAAGCAGCAAAAAGAACATGATATGGAACTGAAAATAAAACTGGCATATAACACCGACTATTTTATCCTTTCTGGCAAGCTGAAGGGTGACGGAGGTTTGGAAAAATTATCTTTTTATCACGAGAATTCAATGCACAAAATTAAATCTCAGCACAAAATAGGCGTTAATTCTCATCAGGATATTGCAAATTATTTTTTGAAGCTAAATGGCAATGCGTATTTTGATTTCGAGCAATGCGAAACAGATAGATTGAAATTAACAGAACTGTTGGTGTTGTTTTTGGAAAGAGTAAAGTGTGAGAATGCAGACGTAAATAATCGGGCAACAAGATGGACTGATAGGGTAAATGCGGAAAGCAAACGAAAGCAGCAAAGAGTAATCAGTTCATTTCTTTTTTTAAAAGTACTTAAGCGTAAAAAATATTTATTCAATTAAAACATTTGTATGAAAGACACCATTGAAGAAAAATCATTTTTAAAAATCTCTACTGCATCAAAGGATATTGATGTTAATCCGAATGAATATCACGACATTCTTGAGACGATGGGGATGCCAGCAATACCCCCGATTAAAGGTAAAAAAAAGGGGGAACACCTAATTACTATTGATGTTCACGAACAAGTGAAAGAGAATTTAAAAACTTCCGTGCAAAAAAATAGTGGAGAAGATATTGCAATAGAAAATAAGGATTTTAAGAGGGCGATGGATTTATTTGAGCAGGAAATCAAAAAAAATAAAACTACTCATTTAGTAAAGCGAAGAGAACCTGGTTACTATACGTCAACAAAATTAGCCGAAATCAAAAGTATAATTGCCGAAGTAAATAAAAAAATTGTAAGCTCACGTATCGTACTGCCAAATGGGTATGAGACAATAAAATTTAATGAGTTTATGGAATCAACTTATTATTACTCTAAGCATGACCCCCTTCCCAAACTTAAAATAAGAGCGAATGAAAAATACGGCTATCAGATATACCTGGAATATTTTGCAATGGAAGAAGTGATTAAAAATGGGAAAATTGTAAAAGAAAAAAAGATAAAACATTTAACTGGGTATTTGAATCGCACCGATGAAAAGAAACTTTATTGGAGTGCTATTTTTACCGCAATGTTTATTTATAATAAAATTAAACTGGGGTATTATATTAAACTTCGAGCAACAGGTGATGCTAAGTGGAACACAATAGCAACAACTCCTCCCAGTGAACTTTATTTAGTGCCAACTCTTCTCGCTTACCTGGAACATTTCAAAAGGAAAGAATTTAAGACAACTTATGCGAGTACACTTCGTGGGAACATTAATCATTTAATAAGATTCTTACACCCTTCTCTTTCAGCTAATCGAAAAATAAGATATGAGGAGCTTAATCATCAAATGAAATTTACGAAATTCAGCTATCAAAAAGTTACGAAATTCATTGAGTATCTGAGAACAACAAATACGTCTCGAACAAAAAAACCACCAACGGGTCGAACAATAACTAATATTATTTCGGACTTAGGCAATCTTGTCACACACATTTTGAATATGCACGAGCCGACCATTTTAGATTACAAGAATCCGTTTCTTAAGCATAAAATACGTGTTGAGGAAAGACAGATGCACCCTGTTTATTCTCCTGAGCAGTTACAAAAATTGATAAAAGGAGTTAGGGATACAGGCGATATTCAACTTTTAGCAATAGCATTTATCATCTATTATACAGGTTGCCGAAGGGTTGAGGCCGAAAGATTAAAAATAAAGAATATCGAGCTGGAGGCTGAAAAAATAAGATTTTATCGCTTAATTGAGGCGGGGAGAACAAAAACTACCGACAGGACGATTACTTTACATAAAGATTTAAAGAATGTTCTTGCTTCTCTAAATCTTGAAAAATACGATAAAGAAGATTACTTATTTACTGCGGACGGGATACCAGGAGCCACACAGGTTAGTAGAAATTACTTTCAGGAGCATTTTAGGAAGCTGAAGGTCAAAATACCTGAGCTGACTGAGAAACATGGTTTATACGGCCTAAAACACACCTTTGCGACTAATTTTTTGAAATCAGCTAAGTCTCAAGATGATTTGGAGGATAAAAAGGTACAATTGCAACAGATACTTGGCCATCAGAATTTCAAAGAAACCTTGATTTATGTAAAGGGGTTGGATTTATCCGATTTGTTTCCGCAAAGTTATGATGGTCTGCAAAGGCTGGAAGAGTGAACTTTTGAAGCAAAAGAGCTAAAAATCGTGAACATTTGCCGTGAACATTTTAATGAAGCTAAGTTCACAAGCAAAAAAGCCCTGAAAATCAGGGCTTTATGCTTTGTGTGCGGATGAAGGGACTCGAACCCCCACGTCTTACGACACCAGATCCTAAGTCTGGCGCGGCTGCCATTACGCCACATCCGCATTTTTAAAAAACAAAGAGGCCTTTTTCAGCCTCTTTGTTTGCTCCCCGGCCTGGACTTGAACCAGGGACCCCATGATTAACAGTCATGTGCTCTAACCAACTGAGCTACCAGGGAATCAACCCTTCTTGTAAAGGGGGTGCAATATTACTATCATTTTTACAAATAACCAATATATTTGCTGAAAAAATTATGAGTTTACTGGTAGTAGGTAGTGTAGCATTTGATGCAATTGAAACACCCTTTGGGAAAACAGATAAAATTGTGGGAGGCGCCGCGTCTTACATTTGCCTGGCAGCAGGTTATTTTAACAAAGACATAAAATTAGTGTCGGTCATTGGTGATGATTTTGATCAAAACTTTTTAGGAACACTGAAAAAACAAGGCGTTGATTTGGAAGGTCTCCAAATTAAAAAAGGAGAAAAATCTTTTTTCTGGGCAGGCAAATATCATAACGACTTAAACAGTCGAGATACATTAGAGACTCAGTTAAACGTATTGGCCGATTTTGACCCGATTGTTCCTGATGCATATAAAAATTGCGAATTTTTAATGTTGGGGAATTTAGTTCCCGCGGTACAGCAAAAAGTTATTGCTCAAATGAGCAAACGCCCTAAATTAATTGTGTTGGACACGATGAATTTCTGGATGGACATTGCTTTGGATGATCTAAAGAAAACCATCACCATGGTGGATGTACTTACAATCAATGATAGCGAAGCAAGGCAATTGTCGGGTGAATATTCATTGGTAAAAGCGGCACAAAAAATTTTAGCGATGGGACCGAAAGTTTTAATTATCAAAAAAGGCGAACACGGTGCTTTGCTGTTTAATAAAAATGAAGTTTTCTTTGCTCCTGCACTTCCACTGGAAGAAGTATTTGACCCCACAGGAGCAGGTGATAGTTTTGCCGGAGGTTTTGTAGGATACCTTGCAAAAACAAAAGATATTTCATTTGAGAATATGAAACGCGCCATTATTTACGGCTCGGCCATGGCAAGTTTTACAGTAGAAAAATTCGGAACCGAAAAATTAATCGGTTTGTCGCAGGAAGACGTGAACGAACGCATACAGGAGTTTATTGACCTCGTACAATTTGATATATCTTTGGTGTAAATATGAAGTCCCCGATGAACATAAAAGAATACACGGAGGGGATTTTAGCAAAAGATATTTCTGTTTTATCACGCGCCATTACCCTGGCCGAGTCTTCTAAAGAAGAGCATCAGCAAATTTCCAAACAGATTATTGAAAGGATTTTGTCGCACGCGGGTAAATCTGTCCGTGTAGGTATTACAGGTGTCCCGGGCGTTGGCAAGAGTACTTTTATTGAAGCCTTCGGGCAATTGCTTGTGCAAAAAAATCATTCGGTTGCTGTACTTGCTGTTGATCCGAGCAGTACTTTAAGTAAAGGAAGTATTTTAGGAGATAAAACGCGTATGGAAAAACTTTCTGTGCAAAAAAATGTTTTTATCCGCCCTTCGCCTTCGGGTGGAAGTTTAGGCGGGGTAACTTTAAAAACACGCGAAAGTATTTTGCTGTGCGAGGCCGCGGGCTTTGATTATATTTTAATTGAAACTGTCGGTGTTGGACAAAGCGAAACAGAAGTGCACCAACTCACCGATTTCTTTTTACTGTTAATGTTAGCAGGTGCCGGCGATGAATTGCAAGGAATAAAACGCGGTATTATGGAAATGACCGATGGCATTGCAATTACCAAAGCCGACGGAACTAATATTGATAAAGCAAAAAGCGCACGGGCCGAATACGCAAATGCCATTCATTTATTTCCTCCTACCGAAAGCGGATGGATTCCGGAAGTAAAAACCTGTTCTGCTACCGAAAACAAAGGCATTGATGAAATTTATGAAATGATTGAAAAATTTGTACTTCATGCAAAAGCAAAAAACCTTTTCGAAAAAAAACGCCAACATCAGAATATTTCCTGGTTTGATTCTTTAGTAATGGAGAAAACGCGCGCTCATTTCTTTAGCAATCCGGATTTTTTAACGCGTTACAATCAGGCTAAAAATAAAATTGAAACCAATCAAAGTACTATTTTGAGTGCAGTTGATTTTGTGTTTTCATAAGGGTTTGCCGCAGATTTTCACAGATTATCTTTTGCAAATTATTTTTTAGCCCTCTGCTTATTTTAAAAAATCTGTGTCTCAAATCCGTATTAATCTGCGTAATCCGCGGAAAATTCTGTTAAAATTCCTTAACAAAGCAATATTTCACTCTTTTTTTTGTTGAATTGCCGGGCCCCCTGCATCCTAATAAAAAAATTATGCATGTATAGCAGGAAACTGACAGCAAAAAAAGCATTGGTAACCGGGGGACTCATTTTATTTTGGGCGCCCGTTATTTTTTTGAGCCTGCTGCTGATTTATAACACACTTCCGTATTTTACTTTTAATCGCGATATCAGTTTTTTAGAAGAGCGTTCTGTTTTATACGATAAACCTGTTTGGCGGATAAGTTTTTACGTACATATTTTCGCTGGAGCATTGTGTATTGGCGCTGCGTTGCTGCAATTTTCTTCATTCATTCTTAAAAAGAGAAAACGTATTCACATTATTTCCGGAAAAATTTATGTGTTTGTAGTTTTACTTATAGGCGCGCCTTCCGGTTTTTATATGACGTTTTTTGCAAAGGGTGGATTTTTAGAACGCGCTTGCTTTATGCTGATGGCTGTTTTCTGGTTTTATTCAACTTACAAAGGTTTTGTAGCGGCAGCCCGCGAAAAAAATTTCCTCTCACATAAATACTGGATGATTCGTTCTTATGCCATGGCACTTACCGCTGTTACCTTTCGTGTTTATCACATTTTATTTTACCTCTGGGGATTCGGGCATTTTGATAATTATGCCATTTCGCTCTGGATAAGCGTATTCGGAAACGCGGCAATTGCCGAACTTATTATTTTCTCGCAAAGCAAAAAATACCTGACCACTTTAACAACTTAATTATGAAAACACTTTTAATTGCAGCAACCCTTGCTTTCATCACTGCCGGTATTTACGGTGCAATTGATGTTAGTCGCGATATAAAAAACGGAACTTTTATTCAGTACCAGGACGAAGATAAAATTGTTGTCGAGGCATTCGGAAAACACGATAATACAATTACGGAGAAAAGAAAAAACAATTTATCGTAAAGGAATAAAGCTTCTGTTGCAGAAATAAAGGTGTCAGATTTCAGTATGTCGGATATTAAAATTTCGGATTTCTCGCGCGGTGAACCACCTATGCTCTATGAAGCCTTGTTATTGGAAAAAGTGGGTTCGCCCGATAGTGTAAAAAGTGCTGATGTTGTAACTGCTATTAACGACACGATTACAGCCATCAACGAAAGGGCAAATGAAAAATCACAAAAAGATTCTTCAAACACCACTAAAAAAGAAGAAAGAAAATTTAGTCTAAAATTATACTCGCGCGGCAGACCAAGGCCAATTACAAAAGAAACCGTTGCGGTACAAAGCGACAGCACTAAAAAATAGTTTTTCTGCCCTCTTGTTAATTGATGCCGGTATTAGAAAATAAATCGCCATCTTTATACCATGAATTCATACGCAATTGCCATTCACGGTGGCGCAGGAACTATTCTTAAATCAAGCATGACACCCGAAAAAGAAACCGCTTATAAAAAAGGGCTGGAAGATGCTATTGCCGCGGGAGAAAAAATTTTAAAAAATGGGGGTACCTCCTTAGATGCTGTTGAAGAAGCAATCAGAAGCCTTGAAGATTGTCCGCTCTTTAACGCCGGAAGAGGTGCTGTGTTTACACACGAAGGCAAAAATGAAATGGATGCTTCTGTTATGGAAGGCAAAACCTTAATGGCGGGCGCTGTTACCGGAGTAAAAAATATTAAAAACCCTGTTTCTCTTGCCAAAGCGGTTATGCAAAGATCCGGGCATGTTTTTTTAGCGGGTGATGGAGCGATGGAATTTGCAAAAAAAATAAAATCGGAAATGATGCCCGATGAATATTTTTTCGTACAGCAACGTTACGATCAATTACAGGAAGCATTGAAAAGCGATACGATTGTTTTGGATCACACAGATAGTAATCAAAAAAAATTCGGAACCGTCGGTGCTGTGGCTTTAGATGTTCACGGTGATCTTGCCGCAGGAACTTCTACAGGGGGAATGACCAATAAAAAACATGGAAGGGTGGGAGATACACCCATGATTGGTTCGGGAACTTATGCCAATAATAAAACATGCGCAATTTCATGTACAGGGCACGGAGAATTTTTTATTCGCTCGGTTGTTGCTTATGATATTTCCTGCTTAATGGAATACAAGGGGCTTTCTTTAAAAGAAGCTTGTGATATTGCCGTTAACCAAAAATTAGTAAAAATTGGCGGCGAAGGCGGATTAATCGCTTTGGATACAAAAGGAAATATTGAATTGCCTTTTAATTCAGACGGAATGTACAGGGCCTCTATCAAACAAGGAGAGAAAATTTATATTGGAATTTATAAGTAAAAGAGTGATGAATTAGGGGTTATAAGTTATGAGTGGAGGGAAAAGTATAATTAAAGAGAAGAGTTTTGTGTTTGCAGTGAGGGTAGTGAAACTATACAAATATCTTGTTGAAACAAAAAAAGAATATGTATTAAGTAAGCAGTTGCTAAGAAGCGGTACAGCAATTGGTGCTTTAGTAAGAGAAGCCCAAAATGCAGAAAGTAAAGCTGACTTCATTCATAAACTTGCTATTGCACAAAAGGAATGCGACGAAACAATTTATTGGATTGAACTTTTAAAAAAAACGGATTATATGAGTATTTCAGAATTTAATAGCATGAATACTCAAGCTACAGAATTATTGAAAATGATAAGAAGTGCGATAATTACTACTAAAAGCAAACGCGCTACCTGCCCAACTACTACTCCCCACTTATAACTCATCACTTATAATTTATAACTCCTTACTCTGCTTTCGGAGCTGGAGCTACCTTATAAAAGTCAATGCTCAGTTTTTTTGTTTTCAAGTCAAAGTGATCTCCAAGTGACATCACGTGCACTGTTAAGTTTTCTATCGAAACAGGCTCCCCCATTTCTACTTCAGTTATATTGGTGCGGCGCATGTTTGTTCCGTCTACCAAAATAATTAAACCGGAACCGATTGCCTCCATGCCGTTTCCCTGGGTAATTAATAAACCGGTATCTTCTCCCAATCCAACTCCTAAATTAACAGGATTGCTGGCGCAAGCGTACAACAATCTTCCAATGCGTCCGCGCTGCACAAAGTGTGTATCAATAATCACATTATTTATAAATCCTAAGCCACCTGTAATTTTTACTTCGCCTTTTAATAACGCGCCACCACTACTTCCCTGGTAAATCATATTGTTTGAACTGGCCGCCGCTCCTGCTGATGTTCCTGAAATTAAAAAATCTTCGTTTTCATATTTATCCAAAAGTAAATTATGAAACGCCGTTCCGCCGAAAATTGAAGTCAAACGCAATTGATCTCCGCCGGTAAACATTACTACATCGGCATTTTTTAAACGCAAAATATTTTCAGGCGAATTGGCTTCTTCGCGGGTTTTAATATTTAAAACACCCACATTTAAAACATCCAGATGGGCAAATGCTTTTACATACTCGTCGCCTACTTCTTCCGGAATGCTGGAAGCGGTTGTGATAATTTCAAAACGCGATATTTTATTTTTTACAGCTTCGATGGTGATTCTTTTTAAAATTCCTTTTTCAAAAAACTTTAAAGTCCTTTGTAAATCAGCCGGGCTTTCAGAAAAACTTCCTCTATCAACCGAACCACCAATTATTATCAATTTTCCTTTAGGCATGCCCATCTTATAAATTTATATACAAATCTACTGAAAGAGTCAAAGCATCCTACCCTTATCCGTCATTATTTTACACATCTCTTTGTTTATATAACAAACAACAGCTATATTGTAGAAAATTATGCGTTACAAAATAAGGTTGCTTTAAAACCTATTACCTGTAACTATCCATAAAAAATAGTTTATGAAGATTATTGAGATAAAAGCCATGAGAGGCCCCAATTACTGGTCGAACTACCGGAAGAAAGTAATTGTAATGAAGTTGGATTTAGAAGAACTGGAGCAGAATCCTACCAATAAGATAGATGGCTTTTTAGAGCGGCTTAAAAAAATGTTTCCGTCTATGCAATTGCACCGTTGCTCAAAAAATCACGAAGGCGGTTTTTTTGAACGTGTGAAAGAAGGCACCTGGATGGGGCATGTGATAGAACATCTTGCTTTAGAAATTCAATCGCTGGCCGGAATGGAATGTGGTTTTGGAAGAACGCGCGGCACAGGAAAAACCGGCGTATATAACGTGGTGTTTTCTTACATGGAAGAAAAAGTGGGTACTTATGCGGCGAAAGCTTCGGTTAAAATTGCTGAAGCTTTAGTTAGTGGTACTGATTACGATTTAGCACAAGACATAAAAATAATGCGCGAGATGCGTGAACAGGAACGCTTCGGTCCAAGCACAGGTTCAATTGTCGATGAAGCCGTTGCCAGAGATATTCCCTTTATACGTTTAAATAAAGATTCTTTAGTGCAACTGGGTTACGGAAAAAATCAGGTGCGTTTCAGAGCTACCATGACAGATCGCACAAGTTCCATCGCCGTTGACCTGGCAAGCAATAAAGATGAAACCAAACGTATGTTGCAGGATGCTGCTATTCCCGTTGCAAAAGGTGTTTGCATTTCTTCGCCTGACGATTTAGAAGATGCCATTCGCGATGTTGGATTTCCATTGGTGTTTAAACCGCTTGACGGCAATCACGGAAAAGGTGCGTCAATCAATGTAAGAACCTTAGACGAAGCCAGGGCCGCTTTTGAACACGCTAAAAAATATTCGCGCCGCATCATCATCGAAAAGTTTATTTCCGGATATGATTTCAGGGTACTCGTAATCAATCACCGTTTTATTGCCGCTGCTTTGCGTGAGCCTGCCAATGTTGTGGGCGACGGAAAATCTACCATACAACAATTAATTGATGCGGAAAATAAAGACCCGCGACGCGGTTTCGGGCATGAAAATGTTTTAACTGAGATAAGTGTTGACAGGGAAACTTTAGAACAGTTGGGCAAAAAAAATTACACTTTAGAAACTGTTCTTAAAAAAGATGAACTATGCTATTTAAAAGGTACGGCCAATCTCAGCACAGGCGGAACTTCTACCGATGTAACCGACATTGTTCATCCGCACAACATTTTTATTTGTGAACGTATT
>Ga0210400_10004460_pt1 | contig 12124 bp, 9 predicted proteins | sample IncBWH26MmetaG_FD_155456 | JGI IMG/M metagenome (GOLD analysis project Ga0210400, IMG submission 155456) | Forest soil microbial communities from Barre Woods Harvard Forest LTER site, Petersham, Massachusetts, United States - Inc-BW-H-26-M | ecosystem: Environmental > Terrestrial > Soil >...
TCTTGAATATCTCAATTTACGACTTGTATGAGTGACTTCGAACTGGCCTGGATGTTTGCCGTTCCCTTATAGGTTGCGGTCACCGTGGTTGATCCAGCAGGTAGGGTGGAGGTCGTCACGCTAGCGTGTCCACCCGACAGGCTCACCGTGGCCAACACCGTCGTACCAGCGGTAAAGGTCACGGTTCCAGTCGGCTGCACCGTCGGAGATGCAACCGTCGCCGTAAACGTCACCGAGTTGCCCTGTATTGAGGGATTCAAGGAAGAAACGACCGTCGTTGTGGTGGTGGCCTGGTTCACGACCTGGGAGAGCGTCGGCGATGTGCTCTTGGCGGAGACGGCATCGCCGCTGTAGACCGCGGTCAGTGACAGTGTCCCGGCCGGCAAACCTGTGCTTGTCATGGCGGCTACTCCTCCCGCCAGGGCCACAGTTTTCAGATTCGTGGCGCCGTTCTTGAAGGTCACAGTTCCCGTGGGCGTGCTCGGTCCCGCGGAACTGACCGTCGCAGTGAGTGTGACCGATTGGCCGTAAGTTGCAGGATTGAGACTCGAACTAAGCTGGACAGCTGTCGCGTACTTACGCACCACCTGGTTAACTCCAGCCGAGGTGCTGGCGGAATAGCTCGCATCTCCGGCGTAGCTGGCTGTGATGGTGGACGTCCCTACTGGCAGGGACGATGTGGTCAGCGAGGCGGTTCCGCCGCTCAGTGGCGCGGTAGCCAGGGTGGTTGCGCCATTTTTGAACGTGATGAGTTCTCCGTCGGGAGGAGTGCCGCTAGTGGAGCTTACGACCGCTGTGAAGACGACTGCCTGACCAACAAATGACGGATTGGGCGTGGCAGCGAGACTTGTGGTCGTGGAGAACTTCGCATGGACAGAAAACGTCGATATAGCAGCACTCCAGTTTGTGCTGGAACTAAGTGTGAACGTGCCGGCGAAGGAGCCCGACGATGTCGCGAAAGCGGCTTCGGTGGCGCTACGGGACGGCCCGATATCCTGCAACTGTAGCGCGAATGGGGCGCCTGCAGTTACTGTTCCCGAATAGCCGCTAGGGAAGCCCGCAGCTGCGAACACCAATTCGTTGGCGCTGGAGGTAATGGAAGTTGTGCTTACAGCGGTCCCACTCCCCTGGGCTTTGGCGGTTTGGCCCAGGGGGTTAGTAGTGCTCAATCCGCTGTACTCGTAGATAGCCAACCACGGATGGTTGTTGGTCCCCGAAAATGACGCGGTGACCGTGTTGGCCCCACTCAGGATGTTCTTTGCATAAAAGATATGGATTTGGTGTCCGTCCGTAGTTTGCGTCTGTGCGACCGCATCTGCATAAACGTTACCGGTCCTATCGCTCACGGCGACCGTTTGTGAGGAGGTCGACATGCGCACGACGGCGATGATCAAGTTCCCCGCTGTGTTGTTTGACCCAAAGGGCACAGAGAGCGATGTAACGCCGGTGCCTTCCGCCGCATTTGATTGAACCAAAGCAATACCGCCGCCCACGCCGCTAATGATAGTAATGCTCAATGCCTTCGTCGCAGTTTGTGAACTCGCGTCTTTGACCTGCACGCTGAAATTACTCGTGCCCGCCACCGTCGGAGTGCCTGAGATGACCCCCGTGCTCGCTGCGAGTGTGAGGCCTGCCGGCAGAGTCCCGGATGCAATGGACCACACATATGAGGGGCTGCCGCCCGCCGCCGCAAGTTTTGCGCTGTATGCGATTTCCTGAGCACCATTTGGCAGTGAAGCGGTTGTGATCGAAACCGGGGTTGCAACGGGAACGGTTTGTGAAGACGTGGCCGTGTTCGAACCTGAGGAATTGTTGGCAGTCACTGAGACGCGAAGTGTGAAGCCGACATAGGCAGAGGTCAAAAGAAGTGTGTTGGTGGTTGCTCCTGGTATGGGTGCACAATTCGCGCCATTCACGTCACAGGTGCTCCATTGATAAGTGAAGCTCGTCGGATTGTTCGTCCAAGAGCCGTTGGAACTCGATAGGGTTTGGCCCTGCACGGCGCTGCCGGAGATAACAGGCAGAGCAGTGTTATGAGGGCTTGCGTTTGCAACTGTGACGGTTGCGCCTGAGAAGCCGTAAGTACGGTTGTCGGTCGACAGCGCCTCGATACCAAGAACGTGTGTGCCATCAGAAAGGCTGGTGGAATCGAGCAAACCGGTCGTGGGGGCGTTGAATATATAGGGCGACGAAGATTGGGTTTGGGTCAGCACTCCATCGACGTAAAACTGGACGAAATTGACGGCCTGAGCAGGGGTAACCTCCCACTGAACCGAACCTTTGAGGGTTGCACCGTCCGCGATGGTCGAGGTAATGGCAAAGGGAGAGGATTGGCTAGCAACCACGCCACTCGGGGTGGACCGGGCTGTTGAGGAACCCGAGGCGTTGGAGGCAGTAACAGCAACAGCGAGGGTTGCTCCTTGATCAGCCGAAGCGAGCACAGCGTAACTTTGGGAGGCGGCGCCGCTGATAGGTGAACAATTCGAACCATTGTTGTCGCAGCGGTGCCACTGATAAGTGAAGTTGGTAGGCACGCCGGACCAACCTCCAGTGGATGCGCCGACTATCGCACCGTACTGTATCGCTCCGGTGGTCACCGGAGCCGCCAGAACTGCGGGTAGCGCCGTGACAGCGTTTTCACAGCCTGGCAGAGCCCTGCAGACGTTTAGTCGCCCTCCCGTCGCAACTAAACCCGACAACGATGGCAGAGGATCGACATTGTTCAAAATCATCGATCGCAAGTTGCTCACGGTTTGATCGCCGAGCGACAAGATCAGAGCGGCCGTGCCTGCTACCTGCGGCGCTGCCATCGAAGTGCCGTCGATGTAGCCGTAATTGCTCGACCGCAGCGTTGAAAAGATGTTCACTCCCGGAGCGCCCAGTTGAACTGCGGTTGCGCCAAAGTTCGAGAAGCTGGCCAGGTTGTCGATCTGGTTTGTGGCCGCGACGCAGATCATGGTTGGCCGGTTGTACGAACAAGGATAGCGAGGCGTGGTGTCGGTATCCTGCTGTTCGTTCCCGGCTGCTGTCACAAAGAGGATGTTATTCTGGCCTAATAAGTCGATTTCATCAGAGAGCGCTTGGGAAAATGCACCCCCATCGGCGGAATCGTTGACCACTCTGACATTTACCCCGGCCTGCTTCGCTTTTACAACCCAATCCATCGCTGTGACTAAGTCGCTTGTACCTCCTTGCGAACCGTCGCTAGGGACCCACTTCACGGCCATGATGCTAGTCGTCCAGTTGACGCCCGCTACACCGGCCGCATCATTGCCGACGGCGCCCAATATCCCGCCTACGTGCGTGCCGTGTCCGCCGAATTTGGTGTCATCGTCCATGGGATCGCAGGTGGCGGTCAGAACGTTGTAGCCATGTGTGCCTGCAGTACAACCGTTGATTCCGCCAGGATTGTTCCAGATATTTGTCAGCAAGTCGGGATGGGAGTACTGGATTCCAGAGTCGAGAGTAGCCACAACCACTGAATTTGTACCCGTGCTGATGCCCCATGCCGCCGCAGTCCGCTGATCGGCCCCTGGAGCACCACTGAAGTGATTCACGGGTTGGCCGGTGTTCTGCGCAGCCCATTGGATGCCGATGTACGTGTCATTCGGCAGGGTAGCCCCCTCGAGGGTCCACAGAAAGTCCGGTTCGGCATATATGATTTCGTGATGCGCCTTGAGCACCTGAATCGCTGCCAAAACACGACCTGGTTGCACCTTCACCAGGAGGGCACCGACGCCCAGAGTCCTTATCGCGGTGGCACCGGCGGCCGTGAGAATCGCGATCTGCACGCCTGCTGGCACATTGTCAGCGAATCTCAACAACACAAACCCGTCCCGAAACGGCGCATTACCATTGGGATTTTGCGCTAAAGAGTCCCCAGCTAGCCCGGTCAACATAGCGGCTGTGAGTGCTGCAAAGCAAACTACTTGAGCCAGGGTCGCAAGAGGACTTCGGTGTTCTGTTCGCTCTATGGACATTTGCATGGCTACTCCTCTATGTTCCAGTCCGTGCCGCCCCTATATTTGCTCGAAGGTCTCTAAGAAGCTGGTATCGCATGTCGAAATGGGGTGGAAGTAGATCTGAACCGGATCGCGGTAGAATGGAAGTTGGGGCTGCATTTTGTGTCGGCAAGTTGGAGTGGTGGATGTTCTGGAGCGGACTGTACCTGGCAAACGAGAAAACAACCCTCATTCGTGATGGCAGATCCTGATCCTGGCTCGGCTATGTGATCGCTCAAGCGAGCTGCATATCGTTGAGCGTCCCTCTATTTTGCCTCGCGGGGACGTTTGGGGGAATTGGTCCGGAGCGCCAACCACCGAGTTCCTGCACGGGTGCGGCGAGCTGCAGGGTGATCAGCGCGGAGTCTTGCGACCAGAGTTCCGCGGAAGCGCCTGTAAATACGTCTAACGAGCTCGGCCACACGGCTCAAGCACATAGGGAGAATTGGGAGGAGGTCGTCAGCGGCAAGATAGGCGCATTCTTCAATTCCAAATGATGACGTCCACCACTGCCGTAACGTGATACTTCGTTCGCGCAGATAACGAACCGATGAGACGAAGTCTATGTCTTCCGCGATCCACTTGCGACCTTCGCGAGCATAGTCGCGTTGAACCGAGCCACCTGTTAGATCGCAATAAAGCGCTCGTGCGACATCCATCCCGCGTTCGCCGACGAACAATCGGAAGGTCGCTCCGATGCGTGGATTGATGTCCAGGACCTTGTACAAACCGTCTCTCGCGTCGAAGCGGTAGCCGATGTCAAGTATGCCCCTATAGCCGACTTCGCGCATGAAACGTCCGGTGATCTGCGCAACGGGCTCGTTATTCAAACAAATCCCAAGGCTGGTGGAGCCGGTGTGGATAGGGCACTGCCGGATTTTCTTACCGGTGAAGCTTAGCAAACACTCTGAATCGCGATTGAAGTACCCGTTGAACATCCAGACGACGTCGTCGCCTCCGGGAATGTATTCCTGAATCATAAGATTGGGAGCGGTGGGATCCTCAGCTCGATCGTAGGTTTCGAGAAGTTCGCTTTTTGTCCTGACAATGAACATCTTCCTTCCAGTCCGCTGGTAGAGCCGCGAGCCGTCAATAGCCTTAAGCATAATCGGAAAAGCAGCCCGTTCGATGAATTCGATCACGTCTCCTCGACGCTGCGGAAAAGAGGTTTCAGGAGTGGGGACTTGGTGCTTTCGGGCAAGGAAATACATCGACTTCTTGCTGCACAGCGAGCGCACGAGTTCAGGGGAACACTCCGGAAAAATGAAGGATTCTCGTAGCGAGCCGGCCTGCTCCGCGACAAACAGGGTGGCATCGTCGTTCGTCGGTATCAGAACACAGCGTTGTCCGAGGACTTGGGCACACGCAAGTAAGGCTTCGACCAGTTTCAGAGGGGCGTCATAACTGCAGGGCAGCTTAAACTTGCCTCGACTGTACGCGGAGAAAAATGAAAAGGCAAAAGCGTCGAAATCGGCATTGTAGACGGGCACGCCGAGGCGGCCAAGGCTCCGCGTTATTCCCAGGGGCCCGTGGTCCCGGGAAGGAAACACGAGCACCGGCGTGCCGGTGGGGCCAAATGCGGTGCGCGCATCACCTAACGCCTTCCTCCTTATTGGTCGGAGTCCCAGAAACGTGGACGGGCGCTTCTCACTGCTCCGAACTGCGTCGATGAGAATAGTGGGTCGGACGTGCTGAATCATATATCCACTCTCCGTCTCAGGATAGCGAGGCAAGATCGTTTCGCACGCTCTTCCATGAAACGCCCAAACCATTCCACTGCGAGTCGCTGCATACAGCCACCGTTCGGCTCGGAGCCAGTTCCGAACCTAACTCGACCAATGCATGCCGCGAGACGCGCTTCATCCTCGAAATCGAGAAGCTGGCCCTTTTCACCGTTTGCAGGAACTGCACCCCGACGAAATCGCGGTTGGTTCAATTAGGTGCGTAAGCAGGCGCTGACGGACTGTGCGACCGCACAGCCGAGATTTCACGGTCGGAGTACGAGCAGACGAGGTTGAGATCGTTAACTCTGGACAGAATAAACTGGAGGTCTTGCAGCTGGTTAGTCCTAGTCAGAAACTTCGCGCTCTTGCCTGCGAGACAAGCATCGGAGGTGGTTCCTCGCCACTTTCGGACGATATCGGCGGTACTCCGATTCGCTGGTTCGTAGCCACTTCGTGTAAGCTCGTCCGCGATCCAGGCACAGCACATCTGATCTTCTTCGCGGAATTCTCCAAGCGTGCCAGCCCCTAACAAGGTGACATCGAGGTGGGAATTCTTCAGTTCGCCAGCGATAGCTCCAAAGTTGCGAAAGCACGCGACGTAAACTGGATTGTGCATCCGCAGGGTATCAAGAAGCTGCGTGCCCGAAGTGGAAAGGAGAATGACAGGCCGATGCGTGTCTGTTCGCGCGGCCAAGGTCGCCGGGCTGTTATTTATGTCAAAGGAGGCAGGCTTTTCTCCCCCTAGCTCTCCTACCAACAGGGGCTCCTCGAGTCTGGGCGCAAGTTCATGCGCGGCTTGGACTGAAGTGACCGGGAAACAGCGTCGTCCTTGGGATACAGCTGTGATGGCGGTTGTCGTGGCACGGATCACATCGATGGCCACCGCCGCGTGCGTGAGTTCGCACCTCCCGTGAGCAGGAAAATAGTCAATTAGGACTTTTGGGGACATTGTTTTTCTCCTATGATCGAGGTGTCCTGAGTTTTCTCCGGTCGCAAGTGAGGTTTCGCGAATGCGTCCGAATGGAGCCCGCGTCTATAGATCTCGACCCGCAAGAATTCCTCCAATCGGACATTGCAAAGGTGTACCTCACGGCCAAAGTGGTCGAGCAAAGCAAATTGACTTGGCTTGTTGGGAGCTTCGAACATCACCGTGTTGAGGCCGAAGCTCTTAGCAAACCGGTCTGCGAAGTCAGCATTAAAGTTCCCGTTGTCATCGAATAAACCCACACCACGTGCACTCTCTCGGGCTTCAACAACCAGTTGTATGGCGCCCGCATCGAGCCAGTGCTGACCCTGGACAATTAGAGAGTCCACCACTCTGTCGCTGAATTCCCCAGTGTGCTTTTTGCCGAGTTCGAACTGAACTTCGAGGCCTCTTTCATGCGCCATGCGAACGACGTTTGCGGGACTGCAAGTCAGAGTTGTAAATCCTTCTCCACATTCGATGCGGGTGACGCCGATGTCAGCACAGAGGTCCAAGTAGGCTGAGAGTTGATTTTGTGCCACCGCAATCTCGAAGGGACCTCCACCGGTAACCGTGGGCACGCCGCTCTTCCGTGCAGCTGCGATCTTCCTCCGTGTCGCTTGCTCATTGGCGATGAGCCAACATGCCATCGAGATTTTCAGGATCGACATCAGCGCGGCACTTTGCTCTAGATGGCTTTCCAGCGTAGTGGGGTCGTAGCCCGGGTCAAAAGGGCTGGTACGCGGCGGTAGGTCCGTGACGCCGATCGACCGGAGAAAATCTTGTGTGTGCAACTTAGCTTCGAACGTCCTTGCTGTGCTGGTCATGTATCCTCCTATTAGCGAACTCCACCGAGAACTCGAAGGGTGGCGCGCAATATTGTGCGAGCTATCTATCTGATAGACCTGGATTGCTCCGCGGAATTACATCAAGCCAAAAACTGCAGCGGGGCGCAGGGATACACGAACACCTTGAGACGCTTTTTGTTCCCCTGCTCACGTCCTATCGACTGGAGAATGCAGTCCCAAGAGCAAGTGATCCTGATGTCGGAGATTGGGCAACGGGGCGACTTGTCGGCGTTGCCTGTACAGTACAGCCAAATCGGTGGCCTATGACTCCTCCCCGGGGTTCGGGCCCGTACAGACCTCGCAATCCTGCGGGCGAGCTTCTTCCCAACGTCACCGAAGCGCATTGCAGAAGCACGTCGAGCCACAGCTCGAAGCCACACAGGGTCAGGGAAATTGGCGAGCGGGAAGAGATTGTGCCGGCCCATTCCCTCGGTGCAAGCGGCAACGGCAATTCGTGTGGCACGTGGGGGCGCCCAGGCGTGTAACGGGGCCATTCCTTTCATCCGAGCGAAAGTCAGCGAGACGTCATTCGGATACGTGTTGCTTACAACCACTTCGGCACCTTCTGGAGGCTGGACGCTGTACGCAGTTCGGCAGAACGCAACCGCTTGTTTGTAATAGGTGAAGTGGTCTCCACAATGCATATGGACTACTTTCCTGTCTGCGTTCACATGCAAGGTGATCATGGTTCTCATTTGCAAAAGGCGGGCGATCTCGTCCAGGTCCTGACGCAAATCGCAGTCTGGCGCGCCGCCCCAACCAACTCCATGATGCGCATGCAAATGAGCGATCGATTCACAACCGAGGGTGCCAAGGACCAGCTTGGATCCACCACCGAATCCGGCAGTATGGTTTGGGTAGAGACCGCCTATTCCCAACACGAAATCGCTCTGCACGATTTCCGCATTGGCCTTGACCGGCGTACCAAACCGCGTCTGGCCGACGTTTGCTAGCCTACGGTTGTAATCGTGAATAACGACCCGGCAGGCCGAAGCCGCTTCAGAGCCTAGCTTCTTGACGATTGCGTCGCGGCAGGGAGGAGCATGCATGCCTGACGCCAGCACAACGGTAATCTTGTTCAGCGGGATACCAGCTTGCTTGAACTGCGCGAGCACGATTGGCATTACATCCGCAACAGGGGTTGGTCGGTTGAGATCGTCCACCACCAGCACGGGCCGACCCTTCCCAACACACAGTTGCCTGATGGGGGCCTGGTTGGTCGGGTGCTCAAGCGCTGCCACCATATCGCTATCCGAAAGTGGCTGCGGAGTCCGCGGCCACAGAACATTCACATCCCAATCGTCGGGAAAGACTAGATCTACGGCCCGATCGCCATACCATGCGCCGGTCCGCAACCTTATCTGACTCACCGTCTTGACCCGTCGCCTTTCCTAAGAAGAGTGATGTATTGCGCGCCAGTGGATCGGACGATCGGAAAGTGCCGATCAGCACAGCCCTGGAGAAACCTGTGTAACCTGATGTTCAGAGACTCAGAAAGCAAAGGGTGACCGAAAAATGAGAACGGTCCAAAGCCCAGCATCTTGGCGTCCACCTTGGTGCACCCGAGTTCGCCGACCAAACGATCAAACTGCCGAGGAGAGCATCTTTGAGTCGGCGGCAGCTTGACCGGCAACCTAAATACATTGCGCAAGTAATGCCGCGCAGAGGCGTGTGCAGGATGGAGCCGCGGGTCCAACAATTCGTGCAGCCGCCACGCATTATCGATGTTCACAATGAGATTCCCGCCGGGCATGGTTACCCTGATGATCTCCGCCATTGCCTTCCGCATGCAAGCAAGCCATGGGAGGACGCCGATTGCAAGAACCAGGGTGAACTGATTATCGCTATATGGCAGATGATCTATGCTTGCCTGGATCACCCTTACGCGGTGGGTGACGGCCGCACTCGCGGCGCGTGCCCTTGTTGACCGGAGCATCTCACGAACAGTATCGACCGCTTCGACTGCGAATCCGCGTTCTGCCAGCGCCACTGTGGTCAGTCCCGCACCACATCCGACCTCCAGCACTCGCGCCTCGGCCGACAGCGCGATGTTTTCGGCCATTGACAGAACGATCGACCGGCGCTCTTGATGAATGCGCGCGTACAAGGTATGCAGTTCATAGATTTCGCCCCACTGCGCCACCGCGCCCTTGAAATACTCATCGACACTCCTCTGGTGTGCGCTCATGTAGGTCAGGGCGAATCCTCTGGTCGGGTGTTGAACTCCTGGCTGACGCTGCTGCGCTTCTTAGCCAGAGCAATGTACTCGATTCCGGCCGACCTTATGAACGATACTCGCCGGTCTGCAAGCCATTGCAGTTTTGCATGCGCATACGTTGCAATCGCTTCCGGCAGTAACTCGCACTTTAGAAATACAAAAGGGCCAAATCCGATCGTGGTGCCGTAGATTTTCTGAAGCCCCGCTCGAGCCAGAAGTTCGTCTACGCAACGGGTTGAATACAGGTGTGGCCGGAGTTTCTGACGGCGTATCTGTAACATCTTTCGAGCCCACCGCCTCATGGGCTCTGTCAGGGGTGAGCAGAGTGGGTCGAAGAGATGCGTAACCGGCCATCGATTATCGGTTGTGACCACCAACTGCCCACCATCACGAAGAACTCGCGCGATCTCCCGTAATGCTTCTTCGGGGGAATGCAACCATGGCAGGACACCAATTGCGACTACCACATCGAAGCTACGATCCGGATAAGGCAGTGTGTGAACATCGCACGTTCTCACCGTGATGCGATCGCTTACGCCTTTCGTCGCGGCGAGGTCACTGGTGAGGCGTATCATGGCATCGAGTCTATCTGTTGCTTCCACTCGGTAGCCACGCTGCGCCAGCGCTACGGCTAGTAAGCCAGCACCACATCCTATCTCCAGGATGAATGCCTTTGACAAGCTAAGCTGCTCAATGATTGCAAGCGCACGATCGCGGCGAAGCCGGTAAATCTCTGCAGTCACTCCGGGTTTTTTGTAGATATTGCTCCATAGGCAAACTTCATTGTGGAAACGTGCGTCGACCAGTTGTTGCAACTCGGCGTGAATATTCGCAATCGGCATTTGCGGATTTAGAGAGAGCGGAAGCCACAAGAAAATTGCGGCCGCCTACTTTGTAACAGATTATTCCTGCGGCGAGTCTGGGGGCGAATACAAATAAAAAAAGAGTTGTCTTCCCACAGGCACAGTGTCATGGTCGGCGCCCACCAACCAGCTATACAGCGCATCTTATACACTGAGGTGGCTTTGCTTATTCGCACCGACCAGACAGGTTGCCAAGGCCCGGAATCCATAAGGCTCCTGCGGAGCCAGGGTAGCAGGCTGGCGAAGGCTCCTAGCCCAGTCGAAAACAGGACCCACAGATTTACGGAATTAAGTGGCAGTAGGTGTCTTTTCCTTCGGCTCAGCCACTCTTCCCGCTCTATGCAGCTCTTCCTCGATCCAGACATAAGTCGGTTTAAGCCCTTGGCGCAGGGATATGGAGGGCTCCCAACCCAGCACTTGGCGTAACCGGCGGTTGTCGCTGTTGCGCCCGCGCACTCCCTGCGGTTCCACTAGGTTGTGGCGCTTTACCAGCCGTTTGCCCGCCGCGTCGGACACCAGATCCACCAGTTCGTTGATGGTCACCAACTCATCCGTCCCTAGGTTAAGAGCGTCGCGGTAATTGGAGGCCATGATGCGGAGAAGCCCTTCGACGCAGTCGTCCACGTACATGAACGATCGGGTTTGCTTGCCATCTCCCCATACCTCGATCTCACCGGAATCGGCAGCGAGTGCCACCTTGCGGCAGATGGCCGCCGGTGCCTTCTCCTTGCCGCCATCGTAGGTGCCTAGCGGTCCGTAAACGTTGTGGAAACGCACGATGCGGGTCTCAAACTTATAATCCTGCCAGTAATAGCGACACAGCTCCTCGGCGTAGAGCTTTTCCCACCCGTAACCGGGCTCCGGCTCGGCCGGAAAGGCATCCTCCTCGCGAAGCGGGATGACCTCGGCATCTCTCTGCTTGCTCTGCGCGTAGACACATGCTGAAGAGGAGAACAAGAAGCGCTTTACCCCGTTCTGTCGGCTGGCCTCCAGCATATGGGCGTTGATCAGAGTATTATTGCGAGCAATATTTGCGTGGAATGCAGTAATGTAGCCGATGCCCCCCATATCGGCCGCCAGGTTATACACCTCATCTACCTCTCTACGTGTAGCCATCAGACAATTGTCGAAGTGGCGCAGATCGAGGATCTCAAACTCATCCGCGGGAGATGGTTCGTACTCCGGATACTTCATATCTACTCCACGCACCCAGTAGCCATCGGCTTTCAATCGTTTCACCAAATGATGTCCGATGAAACCACCAGCGCCGGTTGCAAGTATTCGCTTTTGCATCTTCATAACTCTTCCTCCTCTAAGTTCCTGAACTCGAGGCTGGCGTGTGGCTTCCCGCCGCGCTTCTTGAACAAGATCACCTGCGTAAAGATAGGAATTCCAACGCAACATTCCACGCAAACTCTGACCCATAGATGAGGTACCGTCGCCAAAGCCTTCTTGGTTCCTGGGCCAGGCGGAAGAGCCACTCGAGCCCGTGCTCGCGCATCCAGA
>Ga0210400_10004461_pt1 | contig 12123 bp, 9 predicted proteins | sample IncBWH26MmetaG_FD_155456 | JGI IMG/M metagenome (GOLD analysis project Ga0210400, IMG submission 155456) | Forest soil microbial communities from Barre Woods Harvard Forest LTER site, Petersham, Massachusetts, United States - Inc-BW-H-26-M | ecosystem: Environmental > Terrestrial > Soil >...
GATGATTGCGCAGACCGAACGCGCCATCAGTGAAGCGGATCGTCTGATCGTGCTGGTGGACGGCCGTGCCGGCGTCACGCCGCGGGATCAATTCGTCGCGCAGCTCGCGCGCCGCAGCGGCAAGCCGCTGTTCCTGGCGGTGAACAAGACCGAAGGGTTCGACAGCGACATGGCGGTGGCCGATTTCCACCAGCTGGGCTTGGGAGAACCGCTGGCTATCTCGGCGGCTCATGATCAGGGCGTGATATCGCTCCTGGAGACCGTTCTTGAAGGCTTGACGCCCGATCCGCACGACGGCCCTGAGATGCAGGGCATCAAAGTTGCCGTGATCGGCCGGCCGAACGTGGGCAAGAGCACCTTGATCAATCGGTTGTTGGGCGAGAACCGCATGGTGGCCTTCGATCAGCCGGGAACCACGCGCGACGCCGTGCTGGTGCCCTTCGAGCGTGATGGCGAGCGGTTTACGTTGATCGATACGGCCGGCGTGAGGCGCCGCTCACGGGTTGAAGAAGCCGTCGAAAAATTCAGCGTCATCAAAACGCTCCAGGCCATTGAGACCGCGCATGTGGTCGTCGTGGTGATGGACGCGCAGGACACGGTCGCCGAGCAGGACGCGAGCCTGTTGGGCACGGTGATCGAACAGGGCAGGGCGCTGGTTCTCGCGGTCAACAAGTGGGACAACATCCCGGCGGAACAGCGCGACTTGATTCGCCAGCAGATCGAGCAGCGTCTGCAATTCGCTGATTTCGCACCGCTGCACTTCATCTCGGCGCGCCACGGCAGCGGCGTCGGCGAGCTGTTCGCCTCGGTGCGAAAGGTCTACGCCGCCGCGATGCGCGATATGAGCACGCCGGAATTGACGCGCGTGTTGGAGGCGGCCATTGAAAGCCACCAACCGCCGCTGGTCAGCGGGCGCCGCATCAAGCTGCGCTACGCCCACCAAGGCGGCCGAAACCCGCCGGTCGTGGTCATTCACGGCAACCAGACCGACCATGTGCCGGATGCCTACCGCCGATATCTGGTCAATGTCTATCGCAAGGCGTTCGACTTGATGGGCACCCCGGTCAGAGTGGCGTTTCGCGGCGATGAGAACCCGTTCGCCGGAAAACGCAACCCCTTGACGCCCCGGCAGGTGCGCAAACGCAAACGCTTGATTCAACGCAATAAGCGGTAATATCGGACTGCGGCACCATGGGGGTGGTTCCTTGCGGCAGTTCATCAAAACAAAGACCTTCCGAATCGTAGCGATAGTAGCGCTGCTGATCGGCTTGTACGCGCTGGCCGGCTTCGTGCTGGCCCCAAAGCTTACGCGCAACGCCCTCATGAAAGACATTCCGACGATGCTGCCCGGCGTGACGCCGAGCGTCGGCGATATTCACATCAATCCATTCCTGCTCCAGGTGCAGGTCAAGGATTTCAGCCTGACAGGATCCCAGGGCACCAAGCTGGTGGGATTCGCGCGGTTGTTCATCGATTTCCAAGTGTCTTCGCTGTGGCACCGCGCCTATACGTTCAGCAATATCGACATCGATTCGCCGTTCGCCAACGCCGTCATCTTCAAGGATGGGAGCTTGAATCTCGGGCAGCTGAGTCCCAAGGCGAGTCCCAAGGCGGGCGAGAAGCCGGCGCCTAAGAGCAGCGAACCCATTCCGGCACTGCGGATCGGCTCGTTCAAGGTGAGCCAAGGGTTTCTGTCATTCGACGACCGCCGTCGGCCCTCCGATTTTGCGACGCGCTTGGAGCCGATCAACTTTGAATTGCAGAATTTCACCACCGGGGTGAACGGCGGCCGCTTCACTTTCACCGGCATGTCCAAGTTGGGCGAGCGGATCGAGTGGCATGGGCACGTCGCCGTCCAGCCGATCGAGTCCGACGGCGAATTCCAGATCGATGGACTGCAGGCCCACACGATTTGGGAGTACTTGGAAGATCAGCTCAGCTTTTTGGTCAATTCCGGCAAAATCAACGTGAACGCGACGTATCGGTTTTCGCTGAAGGACGATGTCGATCTGAAGGTGGATGTGTCGAAAGTCGCCTTGACCGATCTGACAATCAGGCCGAAGAACTCGGATCTCGATTGGATCACCGTGCCGCAGTTGACCTTGAGCGGCACCACGGTGGACCTCAAGCAGCGGCATGCGCACAGCGACTCTCTGAGCCTCGCGGGCGTCAAGCTCGTGACCTGGTTGGAGCCAGACGGGTCGGTCAATCTGCTTAAGCTCGCCGCGCCACCGGCGCCCGCGGCGCCGGCGTCGACCGGGACTACGGCGGGGCAGCCGGCGGCCCCGCTGGCAGCAGCGCCCGCCGCCACGCCAACCGCTGCGCCGACCGCGGCGCCAACCACTGTGCCGACCGCGGCGCCACCCGTCCCGTCTGCGGCCGCGGCCGCCTGGCGTTTTGAACTTGGCGAGTTTGCGCTTCGCGAGGCCAGTATCTCCGCCGAGGATCGGCGCACCCGGCCGGCGGCCAAGGTGCTGCTGGCACCCTTGTCCGTGAAGGTAACCGGGGCGAGCCTGGACCTGGCCAAGCCGCTGAGTGTGGCGCTCGATACGAAAATCAACGACAAGGGCACGTTGAATGTGACGGGAGACCTCACGCCGCAACCGGTGGCGGCCAATTTGAATTTGAAACTGGACGGGATCGAGCTTGCCGCGATTCAGCCCTACATCGCGCAGTACACCTCGATGACTTTGCTCACGGGCAGCTTGGGGGGCGATGCCAAGCTGCGGTACGGCGCCCAGAAGCCCGCGCTGCAGTTCAGCGGAAATTTGAGCGTCGCCAATCTGCACACGGTCGACAATGCGTTGCATCAGGATTTCATCAATTGGGATCGCTTGGACATTCAGGGGCTGAATTTCCAGCATGACCCGGATCGGCTCGACATCGATCAAGTCGCCGCGCGCAAGCTGTACGCGCGCGTCATCATCGAGCCCGATGAATCGATCAACGTGAAACGCGTTTTGGCGGGACCGGGCGCTACCGTGGTGGCCCCCAGCGGCAACGCAGGCCCGCCGGTCGCCGCCACGGCGGCCCCCGCGCCGGCGCCGACTCTGCCTGAGCCTTCGCCTCGCAAGGGTCGCAAATCCGTGCCCGCGGCTGCGGCAAGCGCACCCGCGCCCGGGCCGAGCATGCCGATGTCGATCAAGAAAATCGTGCTGCAATCGAGTCAAATGAATTTCGCGGACCTGTCGGTCAGCCCTAACTTCGCCACCGGCATCCAGAAGCTCGAGGGAACTGTTCTCGGACTCTCTTCAAGAGAAAATTCACGCGCAAAAGTGGATCTTCATGGATCGGTGGATGCCTTCGCCCCCGTGTCCATCACCGGCGAAGTCAATGTGTTGGGCGCCACCCTGTACACCGACCTGGCGATGAGCTTTCGCAATATCGAACTCAGCACTTTCAATCCGTATTCCGGCAAGTTTGCGGGCTACAACATCAGCAAGGGCAAGCTGACTACTGAATTGCACTACAAAGTCGACGGCCGCAAGCTCGACGCGCAGCATCACATCATCGTCGAGCAGCTCGAATTCGGCGATAAAACCGCAAGCAAGGACGCCGTCTCGCTGCCCGTGAAACTGGCCGTGGCGCTGCTCAAGGATCGCGATGGCGTGATTGACCTAAATCTTCCGATCACGGGCTCGCTCGACGATCCCAAATTCAAGTTGGCCCCGATTATCTGGAAGGTTTTCGTCAATATTCTGGAGAAGGCGGTCACGGCGCCGTTCGCTCTGCTGGGTTCTTTGTTCGGCGGCGGCCCGGACCTGCAGTTCGTCGATTTTGAGCCCGGCGCCGCCGAATTGGATCCGGTCGCCGTGGAAAAAGCCCACAGTATCGTCAAGGCGCTCGATGCACGGCCACAGCTCAAGATCGAGATTCCGATCGCCGTCGTCGGCACGCTTGATCGCGGGAGTCTCGTCGAGGCCAAATTTCAGACGCAGCTCCAAGAGGCGCAAGCCGCAACGGCTGCCCGCAAGAAATCGTCCGCCGCCGCGGCAGGATTCGATCAACTGGATGCCCCGGCTCAGTTGGATGTGCTGACGAAGCTGTATGTCAAGAATTTCGGCGGCGATCCCAAGTTTCCCGAGTCCGTCGACGCCATCAAGACCAAACCAGAAAAGACGGCGGCAAAAAATGATTTCTTGAGCCAAGAGCTGCATCAGCACATCGCGGTGAGCGACTCCGACCTCACCGCATTGGGACAGCAGCGGGCAATGAACCTGCAGCAGGCCCTCTTGACGGGCACGCAGATCGATCCTGAGCGGGTGTTTTTGGTGGCCAACGACAAGGCCAAGAACCAGGACGGGCGCATCCGACTGGAATTGTCGCTGCGATAAGGGCGCCGCCGAGCGCACCATCGTGATACGCGGCCGGGCAATTGGCGCCCCAGATGGGGGCATGAATGCACCGTCCCGCCCCCCGCCGCGGCCTTAAGCCGCTGATCGCACTCAATACTTCCATCCTGGCACAAGCGGTGCTTTCCGCCACGCAACAGTCGTGCGATGAGGAACTTAAAGCCGGATGAAGCTCATTACCGCGATCATCAAGCCGTTCAAGCTCGACGAGGTTCGAGCCGCGGTCAGCGACATCGGGGTTCGAGGGCTCACCGCCACGGAAGTGAGAGGCTTCGGCAGGCAGCGCGGCCACACCGAGATTTATCGCGGCGCGGAGTATGTCGTCGAGTTCGTCCCGAAGACAAAAATCGAAATCGCCGTGGATGACGAGCTGGTCGATCAAGTGATCGAGGCGATCGTCAAATCAGCGAAAACCGGCAAGGTTGGGGACGGAAAAATATTTGTCTTTGATCTTGAACAGGTCGTGCGCATCCGAACGGGCGAGCGCGACTCCAGCGCCATCTAACCAGGATATATGATGAAAAAAATGCCGATGCTGGCTCTTCTCGCGGTATTGACGTCGGGCGTGCCCGCGGCATGGGGTGACAGCGGACCGACCGCGCCGGTCCTGATCGGCGCCGACAAGATCAGCGCCGGTGACACCGCCTGGATGCTGACTTCGACCGCCCTGGTGCTGATGATGTCGATACCGGGCCTGGCGCTTTTCTATGGCGGCATGGTGCGCAAGAAGAACGTTCTAGCGACGCTGATGCAGACCTTTGCCATCGTCTGCGTCGTGACCATTCTGTGGTGGCTGGTCGGTTACTCGTGGGCCTTTACCCCCGGCAGCAAATTCCTCGGCGGCTTCAGCCGCGCCTTGTTCGACGGCATGACGTTCATGCATGACCCGGTCAACAAACTGTCGGTGTCGCATCTGGCTTTGACCATTCCCGAAACCGTTTATGCCATGTTTCAGCTGACCTTTGCGGTCATTACGCCGGCGCTGATTGCCGGCGCCTTTGCCGATCGCATGAAATTCTCCGCCATGTTGGTGTTCATGGCCGCCTGGTCTCTGTTGGTGTACGCGCCGATCGCGCATATGGTTTGGGAGCCGACCGGGTGGCTCAATACTGCCGGCGTTTTGGACTACGCCGGCGGCACGGTCGTGCACATCAACGCGGGCATGGCGGGACTCGCCAGCTGCATGGTGCTCGGCAAGCGGTTGGGCTACGGCCGCGAAAGAATGCCGCCCCACAATTTGACGCTGACGCTGATCGGCGCATCGCTCTTGTGGGTGGGCTGGTTTGGCTTCAACGCGGGGTCCGCGGGTGCCGCGGACGGGCGCGCCGGCATGGCGATGCTGGTGACGCAGATGGCGACGGCGGCCGCGGCGTTGAGTTGGATGTTTGCGGAGTGGTTTGCCAAGGGCAAGCCGAGCGTGCTCGGTATCGCCTCCGGCGCGGTGGCGGGGTTGGTAGCGATCACGCCGGCATCGGGCTTCGTCGCTCCCACCCCGGCCGTGGTCATCGGCTTGGCCGCGGGCGTGATCTGTTTCGCCGCGGCGACCTCGCTGAAGCATTTGTTGGGATACGACGATTCGTTGGACGCATTCGGCGTCCACGGCATCGGCGGGATGGTGGGCGCGCTGTTGACCGGTATTTTCGTCAGCAAGGAAATCAGTGGTGTGGAGAACAGCGTCATGACGCAGTTCCTCATCCAGCTGAAGGGCGTTGCGGTGACCGTCATCTACGGCTTTGTGGCCAGCTATGTCATCCTGAAAATCATCGATGTGTTCATTGGCTTGCGCGTGACCGAAGAGCAGGAACGCGAGGGCCTGGATATTTCGCTGCACGGAGAAAGCATCGAGTAGCAAAAAGCATCGAGCGGCGGTCGGAAAACTTCGGAGAATCGCCGGCCATCGCGGATGGGCGTAAACTTAGGACAAAACCAAGGAGCGCGGCCTTGCCCATCCTCGACATTCTATTGATCGCGCTGGTTGTGATTGTCCTATCGGGCCTGCGTGTCGCTCAGCAATACGAGCGCGGCGTGGTCTTCAGGCTGGGGCGCTACATGGGACTGCGCGGGCCGGGACTGTACTGGATCATTCCGCTGGGCATCGAACGTTCGGTGCGCGTCGATATCCGCACACGCACCGTGTCCGCGGAACAGCAGGAAACCATCACCCGCGACAGCGTGACCATCAAGGTCAATGCGGTGCTCTGGTACCGGGTCGTGGATGCGGCGAAAGCAGTCATTGAAGTGGCCGATGCGCCGGCCGCGGTATATCAACTGGCATTGACGGGGCTGCGAAATATCATCGGCCAGCATGATCTGGATGAAATCCTGCAGGAGCGCAACAAGATCAACACCTTGTTGGGCGACAATATATCCGGCTCGACCGCGGCCTGGGGCCTCGAGGTCCAGCGCTTCGAAATGAAGGATGTGGAACTGCCCAAGGCCATGCAGCAAGTGATGGCGATGCAGGCCGAGGCCATCCGCGAAAAGCGCGCCCGCATCATCAAGGCTGAAGCCGAGCTCGAGGCATCGGTGAAGCTATCGGCGGCCGCCGCGCAGATCACGCGAAATCCCGCCGCGCTGGAACTGCGGCGCATGCAGATGATTTCCGAAGTGGGCGCGGAGAACAACAGCACCACGGTGATCATGATCCCATCCGACTTTGTATCGCTTGCGCATAGTTTGAACGATTATCTGGCGCGGCAGGGACCCGTGAAAACAGCCGAAGATCATGGAAAGGGCTAGGGCTGCCGAAAAGCCCGAGCCTGCCCTCGCGCCGCGGTAGCCGCGTCCCGCCGTCGAGGCGCTCGGCCGGACCGAGCCGGACCGAGCCGAGCCGAGCGGGCGTCCGCGTTTGGCGACAAATTTCGTTGCACTCAGTTTGCAGCGAAACGTTTCGTGATCGCCGTCTCATTTTCGCACCGATTATGCCAGGTACTCTTCCCGTGCCTTGTAAGACCTACCAAGCCCACGGAGAACACCGCATGAGCAACCCCTACAACAGCGCGACCGAGCGAGCTTCAATCCTGGGCCCGACGCTGTATTTCAAAGGTGATTTGACCGCCGAGGAAGATCTGTTGATCCAAGGGCGCGTAGAGGGTTCGATCACACATACACAGCGCTTGACCGTCGGCCCGCAAGGCACCGTCAAGGCCAATATCAAGGCGCAACTCATCATTGTCGAGGGCACGGTGGACGGCGACCTGCAGGCCGAGAAGTCCGTTTTCGTCAAAGAGACCGCGAAGGTTCACGGGAATATCTACTCGCCCACGGTGAGCATTACCGAGGGTGCCAATTTCAGCGGCAGCATCGACATGGACGGCAAAAAAGCCGGCCTGCAGCCGGGTAAGTTCGACCCGGTCCGCGCACCCAAATCCGCGGGCGGCGCTGCGTAGCAATGTCGTGGTTCAAAAAACCTCTCGATGGAGATGATCCTATGATGAATTCCCCCAGCGGCCGCTCCGGCGCCGAGCCTTCTTTGACGCGACCCGAACCAAGGGTGCCTGGAGTCGAACCGCGAACGGCGGCGCCGCGCGCGCCTGAGGCGGGCCGAACACCCGATGCCAGGGCGGCAGAAGCCGCGCCGCGCGCCTCCGTTTTGGGTCCTACCCTGCGATTCCGCGGCGAATTGTCGGCGCAAGAGGACCTGATCGTTCAGGGCAGCGTTGAAGGTTCGATCACGCACACGCAGAGCCTCACGATCGGAACCGACGGCTCGATGAAGGGCGACATTCGCGCCCGCGTCATCGTCATCGACGGCAAAGTGGAAGGCGATCTCTATGCCACGGAGTCCGTCAACATTCGTGCGACCGCCAAGGTCAAGGGCAACGTGTTCGCGCCCCGCGTCGGCATCAGCGAAGGTGCGTTCTTCCAAGGTCAGATCGACATGCAGCCTTCGGGCGCGGCGGTCCAGGAGCATAGCGCGCGATTGCGTCAGGCCGCGATGGCACCGCCGATCGAGGCAGCCGCGGTCGATCACATGTTGAGCGGGACCAGGGATTGACGGCTCGCGCGGCGATGAGGAACGGGTCGGAGACGAATAACTAGTCGGAGACGAATAACTCCGGGTCGACCCAGGCGCGATTGAGAATCAAGCCCCAATGCAAATGGGGTCCGGTCACGCGGCCCGTCATGCCCACCGCACCCAGCGTGGTTCCCACGGCCACGCGCTGTCCGGCTTTCACCTCGATCGCACTCAAGTGGCAATACATGCTGATCAGCCCGCGCCCGTGATCGACGAAGACCGTGTTGCCGTTGAAGAAATAACTGCCGGTATCGATCACGGTGCCCGCGAGCGGCGCCTTGACGGGCGTGCCGGCGGGCGCGGCGATGTCCATCCCGCTGTGCGGATTGCGCGATTCGCCGTTGAATATGCGGCGCATGCCGAATGAACTGCTGCGCACACCGGGAACCGGTTGCTCCATGCGCAGCATCGCCGGCTGATCGTCGCTCCAGCGGCTCAAGTCGTGATCAATGATCAGTTTTTCGCGGTTCACACGCTCAAGATCGGTATGCGACAGATTGACCTGCCCCGGCGCCACTTTGAGGGACTGACTCGCGTAGTGCTTGTCGCCGATTGAGAATTCGAGCTCTTGTCTGGCATCGCCGCTGTGGATGATGACCACCCTGGGCGCGACCGGCGCCGACAAGGGGATGCCGATAATGGCGATCCAGCCGGTACCGTCTCGCACGACCAACGCTCGGTGACCCTCAACTTCCACGTAGGGCATGGAATTGTCATGCGTGTCGAGCCGCAGGATTTTGACTCCGCCCGGCACCGCGCTCTCGTGCGGCAGGGCGTAGGACAAGGCCGGTGCTGGAATCGCGCAGAAAAGAATCGAGTAGAAGAGCAGCGCGACACAGCGAATCAAGGTTCCTCCACTTTGGCGCGAATCTTACCCACGGCCAAGCGCGCCTCCACGATCATTCCGGGCGGCGCATCGGCGGCGTTGCGCAAAATGCCGCCGCTTTCGCGGCTGACAATGGCGTAACCGCGGTCCAGGGTGGCGAGCGGGCTCACGGCGCTCAAGGTGCGCACCAACGGTGAGAGGCGCGCGCGCGAGAGATGCAAGCGCGCAAGGGCAGCGGCGCGCAGCCTTGCGTACAGCGCGGCCTGCCGGGCCGCGGTACTGCGCACCCGGGCGGCGGGACTCGATTGCCAAAGGCGGCTGCGTCGATCGCCGAGCAGCGAGCGGCGATCGGCCAGAATGTGGCGCAGGGCCCGGCCCATGCGCTGCTCCAGGTCATCGAGGCGCTGCGATTGCTGCGACAGCCTCGCGGTGGGACTCACCCTGGCCGCGCGTCCCGTGAGCCAGTGCAGGCGTTCGCGCTGCGCCTCGATCCGGCGCAGCAGGCCGCGCTGCAAGCGCCGTGCGAGGCGCCTGAGCGAGACCAGATATTCCGCGCCGTCGGGCACGGCAATTTCAGCCGCTGCGGAAGGCGTTGGCGCGCGCACATCGGCGGCGAAATCGGCAATGGTGAAGTCGATCTCATGGCCTATGCCGCTGACGATGGGGATGGGCGAGGCCACGATGGCGCGGGCCAGTGCCTCGTCATTGAACGCCCACAGGTCCTCGAGCGAACCGCCGCCGCGCGCCAAAATGAGTACGTCGCACTCGGCGCGCCGGCCCGCGATGCGAATGGCCGCGGTGATTTCGGCGGCCGCCGCGGCCCCTTGCACCGCCACCGGGTAAATCAGCACGGGAACCGCGGCAAATCGCCGCGCGAGCACGTGCAGGATGTCGCGGATCGCGGCTCCACTCGGCGAGGTGATGATGCCGATTCGCTTTGGAATCATGGGCAGCGGGCGCTTGCGCTCCGCCGCGAACAAACCTTCGGCCGCGAGTTTTGCCGACAATTCCTCGAACTGTCGCTTCAGAGCGCCGAGGCCGGCGGCTTCCATGTGGTCGATGACGAGTTGATACTCGCCGCGGGGCTCATAGAGGCCGATGCGCGCCCGCACCAACACCTGCTGGCCGTCCCGCGCGCCGAAGGTGCACAAGATATTTCGTTGCCGGAACATGCAGCAGCGTACCTGCGCGGTCGCGTCCTTCAGCGAGAAATACCAATGTCCGGAGCTGGGTTTGGCAAGATTGGAGATCTCGGCCTCGAGCCATAGGCTGCCAAAACCGCGCTCCAGCAGGACGCGCACCTCCCGATTGAGGCGTGAAACGCTGTAAATGTCGCGATTTGCGGCCGTTTCCATGCAACCCATCATACTGCGGTTTACCGCGCCGCACCTGCAAGGTACAATGCGCCGCCTCTCAGACGAACCTGGAACGCGATGCGCATTCTTGAAGAGGCACTCACATTCGATGACGTGTTGCTGGTGCCGGCATATTCCGAAGTCCTGCCCCGCGACGTATCCCTCGCCAGCAAGCTCACCCGTGAAATCCGGGTCAACCTTCCGGTGGTCTCGGCCGCCATGGACACGGTTACCGAGGCGCGCCTTGCCATCACGATTGCCCAAGAAGGCGGCATCGGCATCATTCACAAGAACATGTCGATTGACGAGCAGGCGCGGCAAGTCGATCGGGTGAAGAAGTTCGAAAGCGGCGTGATCAGCGATCCGATTACCGTGAACCAGGATATGACAATTCGGCAGGTTTTGGAACTCACGCGCGCGAAGAACATCTCAGGCGTGCCCGTGGTACTCGGCACCAAGGTGGTCGGAATCGTCACGCATCGCGATCTGCGTTTCGAGACCAAGCTCGATGCGCCGGTCTCCACGGTGATGACGCCGAAGGATCGCTTGATCACGGTGCGCGAAAACGCGCCCAAAGAGCAAGTGCTGGCGCTGCTGCACAAGCACCGCATCGAAAAGGTCCTGGTGATCGGCGGGGATCATGAATTGAAGGGAATGATCACCGTCAAGGATTTTCAGAAGGCCACGGAATTTCCCAATGCCTGCAAGGACAGCGTCGGGAGCCTGCGCGTCGGCGCAGCGGTGGGCACGAGGCCGGATACGCTGGATCGGGTCGGTGCGCTGCGTGAGGCGGGGGTAGACGTCGTCGTGGTCGACACTTCGCATGGCCATCATCGCGGCGTGCTGGAAATGATTTCGAAAATCAAGGCGAAGTATCCGGATATACAGCTGATCGGCGGCAATATCGTCACCGCCGAGGGGGCGCTGGATCTGGTCAAGCACGGCGCCGATGCGGTCAAGGTGGGCATCGGACCCGGCTCCATCTGCACCACGCGCGTCATCGCCGGCGTCGGCGTGCCGCAAATCAGCGCGATTTCCCGCGTTGCCAAGGCGCTCGAGGGGACGGGTGTACCCGTCATCGGCGACGGCGGCATTCGCTATTCGGGCGACATTGCCAAGGCTTTGGCGGCCGGCGCGCACTGCGTGATGATCGGCGGCATGTTCGCCGGTACGGAAGAGTCCCCCGGCGAGGTGGAACTGTACCAGGGCGGTTCATACAAGGCGTATCGCGGCATGGGGTCGTTGGGCGCCATGGCGCAGGCGCACGGCTCGAGCGATCGCTATTTCCAGGACTTCACCTCGGAGCTGGAAAAACTCGTGCCGGAGGGCATCGAAGGCCGCGTTCCTTACAAGGGCAGTTTGGTGTCGATTCTGCACCAGCTCTCGGGCGGTTTGCGCGCTGCCATGGGATACACCGGCAGCGGCAGCATCGAGGAGATGCGGACCCGGCCACAGTTTGTGCGCATTACCAACGCGGGTGTTCGCGAGAGTCATGTTCACGATGTGACCATCACCAAAGAAGCGCCCAACTACCGGATTAGTTGATGCCCGACATTCATGCGGACAGGGTTC
>Ga0210400_10004462_pt1 | contig 12122 bp, 10 predicted proteins | sample IncBWH26MmetaG_FD_155456 | JGI IMG/M metagenome (GOLD analysis project Ga0210400, IMG submission 155456) | Forest soil microbial communities from Barre Woods Harvard Forest LTER site, Petersham, Massachusetts, United States - Inc-BW-H-26-M | ecosystem: Environmental > Terrestrial > Soil >...
CGAAACAGCGGACGCCCGGCGCTTTGTTCTTCAACAAATTTGCGGCTGCGAATATAGCGGCTCTTCAGATGGATTGAATCCTGCTCAAATCGTAACGCTGTGATCATGCCGTCACCATCGAGCCAGTGCCGGTATTGAAGATCGTTGAAGCCGAAGCGCGCCGGGCCGTTGAGGTAATAAGTACCCCGCAGAAAATCAGGAAGCGGAGCGCCAACGGCCTCAACCACGCAGTCGCACTCCTCAAATCGATCTGGAAATGCAGATTCGATGCCGGGAGCGAAGTCTGGGCAGCCGGAAGGTTGAATCGTCGCCGATGCGTCTTGGGCTGGTTGTGCGATTTCGGTTGATGTCATCGTCAGTAGCCATCCTTGTTAGAAATATGTAATCGACAGACGCGGCTTCTTTGTGTATACAGCTCGCCCTTCGCAAAAAGCGCGAAGGCGGGGCGCCCGGCGATCCTTTTCCTAAGACTCATTTGCCCAATCCTCCTAACACCAGCAATCCCGCGAGCATCAGCACTGCGGGAATGATCTTGTCTGACCAGGCGTGGGTTTGCGGAAGCTGTGAGATCACCAGCAGCGCAATCGAGAGCACGAGCAAGAGAGCTGGAGAAGCTGAACTGCCCACACGCAGCTGCGGCTGCCTCTCGTCAGGCAATGCGCCGGAGGGCGCAGATGTACGGGTGAGCGCGTCGTCGAACGTTCGGGGAAGATGAACCATGGCTGACGCAAACTTGTCGGAGTTCTGGAACCAATAGCGCCAATCCATGATTTCGCGCAACTGGCTGAAGGCTCCGCTGGTGCGCAGCTCCTCCATGCCCTCGCGAAGCGGATCAGATTCGGGCGCCAGCTTTCTCGCCGTCCTGGCAATGGAAAACAAGCCACGATAAAAACAGAGCAGGTGGGGCTTAGGGACATAGCCATGATCCAGTGTTGTTTTCCAATGCTGAAAGACCATCTGTGCCAGTGAATTGCTGTTAGTGCCGAGGATGGGCTCGAGCATGCCGAAATACGCTGCTTGCCGAAAACTACTGCGGAAGCTATCGGCATCGACCTTGGTAGCCCGCACCGGTATCATCTCCCGGAGCAGATACATGGCAGCGCGGTCAGGATCGTCGGCCATCATGCAGTTGAAATAGCTCAGCAGATTTTCCTTGGCTCCTGTGGGCAGGCCAACAAGATCACAGTTCAAAAAAGAGATACGGTTCTGTTGGTCAACTCGAATGTTGTGCAGATGAGCGTCCACGGGAAAACAGCGCCCGTGGAGGGCCTGCTGGAGCCAGATGTGGCACAGTGCGCGTGCGATTGTATCGCGGCTGCGAGACTGGCGATCAATGATTCGGTCGAGCCCTTCCTCGTCTTCTTCCAGCGGCCCGAAGGTAAACAGGTTCTCGGTGGAAAGCTCAGAATAACTGCGGTGCGACCGAAGCAATTCAAATGAGGCGGCATCGCGCGCCATCAGTTCCATACCCTCCCTGGCCACGCTGAGGCTTGTCTTTCGGCGCAGGCTGATGATGAAATCGCGCAGGAGATCAGCGGTCATCCATTCGCCGCAGTAATCGGTGATGCTTTCAACATCCAGAATCTGCGAAGCGTCCAGATCCCCTCGAAGCTTGTAAAAGCATGGACGAAGCACCGCTACAATCACCGGCACTCCTGTCCGCAGCAGGGCGCAGTGCGATTGAGAAATCAGAGTCGATTCCACAGGCACGAGGTTAAATTCGGCAAATGCCCTTTCCAATTGCGCGCCGAGCCCTTCCGCCATAATTTTCTTTATTTCGTCAGGCGGGATGGGCGGCGTTGCGTCCGGAGTGAGCGCAAGTTCCCGGCAAAATTCAGCCGGTAACACATCAATACGCGAGGAAAGGTAAAGCGCCAGGCATGAATGCTCCGGCCCAAGCTCTTGGAGAAACAGCCGAAGGCGCCGCGCCTGGTGCTCTGGGGAAAGAGACCGTGTGCCGGGAGGCGACGAAGACGACTCGGCCGGCCGGCTGCCGCGCCGATGCTTTCCCCTCCGATGGTGAAGATGAGGCGGCATTTCAAATCCTTATTTCATCAACGGCTCTGCCGTCGTGACGCTGCCACAGGACAAAAGACAGAACCAGCAGCAGCACGGGGGCCGCGACGCGAAACGAGCTGAACCTCGCTGGGGCCCACATCACGGCTGCGCAGCCGGCCATCCAGGCAACCTGCAACGCTCGACTTCCCCGATATTTTCTGATTTTGTTCTGCGGCCTCTCATTGGGTAATGTTGGCGCCGCCGATCTTTCGACGCTAGCGCGGCGCAGCACGGCAAAGGCCCGGAGAAATCCGTCGCGGACAAGATGAGCGTAACCGCCAAACCAGCCGGTCAACGCCTCCGGCGAAATCAGATTGCGCATCGAATCCCATTTGATGTGCCGCTCGCAGGCCTGTTCCAGATGGCGGCCGATGTCCATTCCCGCCGCAAAGGTCTTTACCAGACCGTCGAGCGCGATAGCTGATCGGATGTACTTGATTACGTCCCGTTGCGGCCAGATCCCGTTTTCGCGGGAGAGCACCAACAATTCGAGCATGATCGAGGTAATGCTTTTGCGCAGACGGCTCTGGTCATCGTCATTGCCGTACCAACTTGCGGCTGCCCGCTTCAGGCCTTGGCGGAAGCCCTGAGGGTTGGCATTCTTGTCGAGTGTGGTGATTCTAAAGAAGGACTCGCACATGGCGTCGAGATCGCCGCGCGCGTAAGAGAGCGTCATCGAAATCAGGTGCCGCCGAGAATAGGGGCTCAGAACTCCGGAGATGCCGAAATCTATGTAGCCCACCACGTTGCCCGGCATGATCATCAGATTGCCAGGATGAAGATCGGCGTGGAACATTCCGTGGCGGAATGCGTCTCCTAGAAAGTTGTCGATCAATCGAGCTCCAAAAAGCTGCGGCACGAAATCCGAGCTGACCGTGGTTGTTCCGGTTTCCTTTTGCCGCAGGTACTCGGAAACGGTCAGTCCTTCCAGATACTCGACAGTAAGAATGCGAGCGGTAGTGCAGCTCCAGAAAACCGCCGGCACTTTTTCATGCTCGTTGGCGCGCGCGTTGCGGCCCAGTTCATCCATGTAATGCGCCTCGCGCCGGTAATCGAGTTCGTCCTGCGTCCAGGCGATGAATTCTTCGGTGGGAGCAATGATCCAATAGAGGGCGCGAATACGCAGTAGTTTGACAACGTTGACGGTGAATCTCATGGTCGCGATATCGGCATCAAAGTCGCTCAGGATCGTGGGGCGGCGCACCTTAACCGCAACCTTGCGCCCGGCGAGAGTTGCGATGTGCACCTGCCCGATCGATCCAGTGGCAAGGGGTCGCCGATCAAAGGACTCAAAGGTTTCGAGCGGTGACTGCCCAAGATCTTCGAGGAATGTCTTTTCCACTTCCTCGTATGAAAAGGGCGGTACCCGGTCAAACAAGCTGAACAACGCCGTGCAGTAATTCAGCGGAAGCAGGTCAGACTGCATGGCCAACATCTGACCAAACTTTATAAACGTGCCGCCAACTTCTTCAAGGGCCAGCCGAAAACGTTTTGGACCTGGAATATTCTCACCAGGAATCTTGCGCGCAAGCCTCGGCCATCTGGCCAGCCATCGGTGGAGGAAATGGAGCACCACGTGGCGAGCGGCAATGAAAAAGATGTCCTTAAATCGGGACAGGCTTGCTTTGGCTTTCATCGCGCCTCTGCTCGAATAGCGATCCGAAGAAGATGGAGCGCCGCCGCGCCAGCATGTCATCCACCGCCTGCTGCATCGCAGTGCGTACCTGACGGCTGATTGCCTTCACCACTCCGCGGTCACCAGCAGCTTCCAGCGGGTATTGTTCGATGCTGATGGGCGGCAAGAATTGGGTGTGCCACTTTGACGGCAGCGGGACCGGCAGCAGCGGGAAAGTGGGAGTAATGGGAATAAAGGGCCAATCGCTATAACGCGTCCAGCGTCGCGACTTGATTTTGCCAAGGATCGGAAAAATTTCCGCACTGCCCACCGTTATAAACGGAATGATAGGAGCGCGATGCCTCAACGCGAGCTTGACGAAGGCGTCTCGTCCAAATGCATGGAGCTTGTAAGAATCACGGTAGAGTGAAAATGCGCCGTGAATGCCCTCCGGAAAAATTCCCAGCAGTTGGCCGCTCTCAAGCACCTGATCGGCGCTCTCCTGGCACGCCACTACGCCGCCCAGCTTAGTCATGAAGTTGGCCAGGAATGGGAATTTCAGCAGCCCGGGATGGGTGAGAAAGCGCGGATATCTACCACTCTTTTTCACCAGTGTGTGCAGAGCCATTACGCCGTCAAACGGCATGAATCCGCGGTGCATACCCACCAGAACTCCAGGGCCGATGGAAGGAACATGTTCGATGCCGTTATCCTCAATGCGCCAGTAAAGCTCGCTCAGGAATTTGAACAGCGTCTTGCCATAGAACCGGATGTACTGTTTGTCCATGCCGAATTCGTCGAACTCGGTCTCCGCTGCTGGGGCAGGATGGTTGCCATTGCGCTGATGCAGGAGCGCCGCCAGACTCGATTTTGCCGGGACGAATCCAAGCTCGCGTTTGATCTTGTCATTGGAGACGGTCCACGAATAGCGGAGATACTCAAGTGTCTCCTTGCGCTGCACCAGTCGCCGCAAGGTGCGTGGAAGGGGAATGCGGGTGCTGCGCGCCAATCGAACGGCCTGGTGCAGCGGCACAACTCCGTCGGGTGCAAGATTGAAAATCCCAGATTTCTGCTGGCGAATTGCGCAACTGATACCCTGCGCAAGATCAGCCACGGCGAGTAGTTGGAAAACGGGATCGTGGCCGGGAAGGGTAGGAACAAACCGCCGCGAGAACAACCGTGCCGGAAAAGCAGATGAGCCTGCGATGGGTGACGGGCGCAACACCGTCAGTATGATTGTGTCTCCGAGTTGAGCGGTCGCGGATGATTCCAGCGAAGCCCAGCCATCACGGACGAACTCAACAATATTCGCGGGGGCGCAATAGGTTTCGTCTACAAATGGCGGTCTGTTCGGACCGGTCCCATAGATCATCGCGCTGGAGATAAGAACCAATTGCCGGGCTGCGCTCTGTGCCGCAAATTGGAATACGCGCGCCGCTTCCAGGAGATCAGGCGTCACCTCGTCGCGGCCGGCTGGGCGCGTAAGGTAAACATAGGTAGCTCCGGTATGCGCACTGGAAAGGTCTCCCGGATTGATAAGGCGTGCCCCGTTAAGCTCGTGAACAAGCGCCTTTGCGAGGAGTTGATCCGAGTGGCTGATCAAGAATATCTGTGTCATCTTTAGTCTTGGACCTCAGGGTTTTTCACGCCGGACATGGAGTTTCACGCCGGCACCGCCACGGCCAAATCGACGAACCCCGGAACAGGCCGCGCATGGGTTTCACTGCCGTGTGTTATCGCCTTCACTGCCTGCATCGCGGAAATCATCACGGGCGTAATTCCTCCGCCGGGCCGTGCCCAATGCCCCACAAAGTGAAGGTTCTTAAAAGGCGATTGGATCGACGGACGGCTTTTTCCGAGCTGATCAGGGGCCATCTCCCAGCCCAGCATGGCGCCATGATGGTTCAGAGTATACCGATTTGAGGTTTGGGCTGACGCGCTCAGCTTCACTACAATCTTGGTGGAGAGTCCGGGAAGACAAGCTTCAAGAGACGTCAAGATGAAATCTTCGATCGCAGCCTTGTGGGCAGGCCAATCCGCAACGTTGTCATAGTCCACCTTGGTGACTTTCTGCACGATGATGATCTGTCCGCCAGGCGGCGCCAGCCCGGGATCAAAAGCGGTAGGCAGAAATACTTTGAAAGCATTGGTGGCCACATTCTCCGCGTCCCAGGAACTCCAGTGATAGCCTTCCGCTCGGCGCAGCTCTTCGAGCGAAATATCTTTCAAGCCTATATGCAAAAGGAAACAGGGTAGGGTCGGACGAAGCTGCTTGACCTCCGCAAGGTAATCAGGATCCACGAGGTCGGGGCCAATCATGCGCTCAAGTGTCAACCGCAGATCGGCATTGGAGACGATCACTCCCGCGTGAATCTGTTTGCGTGCCCGCCGACGGGGGCTGCCGGTCTCGATTTCCACGCCATGTGCGGCGTGATTATTAATAAGGATGCGCCGGACTGACGAACTCATCAGAATGTGGCCGCCTGCTTCTTCGAATCGCTGGGCCAGTTCGTCCACAAAGACCTGCGATCCGCCGCGCGGATAATAATTTCCCAGAAAATATGCCAGTCGCAGCATGGAATCAAAGACGAAGGACGTGCGCGAGGGCGGTGAGCCCCAGTGGCCGATATCTCCGGTAAGCAACAGCTTCAACTTCTGGTTTTTGAAATGAGTGTTGAGAACATCCCGGATCGTGAGGTGCTGATAGGGAAGAATGCGTTCCGTATCTACGTTGCGGAAATAATGGACCAGCCCCACCATGTAGGCTTTGCGCACCACCGCGAAAAAATCGTCGATGTTGCGCGCTTCCTCAGGAAACTCTTTCTTCAGCTTTTCGATGTAGACATCAAAATTCGCGGGGACGGAAAACCGGGAGCCATCCGGAAAGTGAAAACAGTCGACCGGATCCATCTTTACCCACTCGGTCGTCATCCCCAGCTCGGAGAGCAGGGAGCCGGTAATGGTTGCAGGATTTCCCAGCAGCGGGTAGAAATGGGTCGCGGCATCGAAGGTATAGCCTTTCCGCCGAAAAGTGCTGCAATAGCCCCCAACCAGGCAGTGCTGCTCAACCAGCAGTACCTTCAGACCAGATCGAGCCAACAGGTTGCCGCAGATCAGGCCGCCAACGCCGGCGCCAATGACGATAGCATCGTAGGAGCTGTGGGGTTCATCTCGAAGACCTCGAAAGCGCCTGGCCAAGGGAGCCACTCCTTAGAACTACAAGCCTAGACAAGGCGAATGCCGGGATTTGCGGATTCTTCAGCATCGGCGTTTCTCGGGGTCGCGCACTGCTTGCCGGCTGGAGACAATTTGGGCGACAAGTTTCCTGCACGCGCGGCATTCAGCCAGATGCGTTATGACAAGTTCGCGCATTTCAACGGAAACCCGGTTCTCTACAAAAGCAGCAGTATCTTCGCTGCTCGGGTGCCCAGGTTCTTTCCGGTCGGTACGCTTACCCGCCATATGAATTCTCATTACTGGGGGGGGCTGTTGGTCCACCGGGCCACACAGATACAGTTTTATGGCTGATTCACTGGCCCTGTCAAACCACTTCCAAGCTTGCTGTTTTTGAAATGCTGTTTTTAACGTCTTGGGTTTCACGCGTGTTTGACGCCCGATAGCGCGCCACTTCAGAGACCGCCGGCGGGGAGCCTTGATCGTTACTCGAAGAATGCTGCAATGCCTTGATTACCTCCAGAATGGAAATACTGTGGCGGGGGTTTTCAATGACATCCTCAAGGCACTCTTCAATGGCCGACCGGCTCAACCGATGTTTGCTCGAAAGAATTGCGACTACGTCGTCGCGCAGCTTGCCCTGCATTTTTTCCAGTTGGCGGGTAACATTCGATTGATGGATGCCCAGCAGTTTGGCCATCTGTCCCAATTGCAATCCATCTTCATAACGCCATAAGAGAACCAGTCGTTCCCGGGGAGTAAGCGCACGGCAAGCGCTGGCCAGGGCATCTTCCAGGGCCTCTCCATAACGCCGGGCGCGGACGGTCATTTCGATCTTCTCGAGCGCTGGTTCATCCGGTACGTCCGGTTGCATCTCGGTACTCTTGGCGTTCGCGCTGCAGCGCTGGGCATTGATGGCCCGATTGCACACGATCACTCTTAGCCAGGTGCTCAGCGAACTGCGGCCATCGTAAGAAGCGATGCGGCTGGCGCCAGAGCGATCAGGCAGAAACAGATCGGTCACGATGCTGTCGGCAAGGTCTTGTGAAGCGAATCCGGGTCGATAGGAGAAGCGCACCAGGTCGCACACGAACCCTTTGTAAGTGCTTTCCAGCATTTTCCAGGCGGCGCCTGCATATTCGCCTGATCCATTTTTCCCGCCGGGGCTGCACTGGGCGCAGGCTGTTGCCAGATAAAGGTCGCGGCCATGAAGCGCCTTCACAAACGCGATAATTTCAGAGGGGGCTGGGGACGAACCAAGATGCTTCTTGAGGATTGAGCTGATCCGAGTACTGAAGGCGGAAAGATCCAGACCTAGTTCTCCAAATCGAGCACGACCTTCGGAATATGCACTGGCAACGAGGGCGTCGAATTCCAATTTCAGCAACATATTTCCTTACCTCTTTAATCTGGGAAACTGACGCGTCAACGGCAACAGGCAATCGCGACACCGGCGACGGTGCAACTAGGGTTCCGGCCTGTTCCGTCCGTAATTTTCGTGGGCGCTCACAAACTCCCCGCTGGCGATGGCGGCCGCCATGGAGATTTCGCCCGCAAGCAATGTAGCTGCAGCGATTTCCGCCAGTTTTGGGGCCCCTGCTTTCCCCGCAACTCCCAACGTCCGCAAACACTCGTTGCTGGTCCCGAGGGCTGTCCCCCCTCCCACCGTTGCCACGGTCAGGGATGGAAGCGTTACGCTGGCGTAAATTGCATCATCTTCCGTCAACTCGAAATTGGTAATGCCCACCGCGGAATTAACAACGTTAGCCACGTCCTGGCCGCAAGCGATGAATAGCGCCGCCAGACCGTTAGCATAGTGGCCGTTGTAGCCGATCGCGTTGGCTTGCATGTGTCCAATCACTGTGTGCCGCCAAAGGTCCACAAGTTTGGCGGGAGTGATATGTAAGTAGTGACGTAAAAGGGTCGCGGAAATCTTGGCGCCGGCCACAACTTTTTTCCCTTTGCCTCCGGGAAGCAAGGTCCCGCTGCCTCTTTTTTCGGAGCTGTGGCCGCTGAAGAGGTAGAAATCCGTCGCGCCGGTGTGCAGCAATATCCAGCGGCAGGCGCGCTCGGTTGCCTTCACGATCATGTTCATGCCATGAGCGTCGGCAGTGAAATAGCAGAAATTCAGGATCACCTCCCGGCCCACAGGCTGACATTCCAGGCGCAGGAGTTTGCCATGGCGAGTCGTTGATTCAGCTTCTTCTTTAATACCCGCAAAACAGCCGTCCAAGCCGGCGGCAAAGTCGTGGGCCGCGGCTACATCAGGAAAGAGAAACACTGGGCAAACCCGATTTTCGTCAACGTAAACGCGCACCGTGACTCCGCCGGCGCGCGTCAATGTCATCATGCCTCGTTCGTAGGAACGCACCAGCGCTCCCTCAGTCGTTGCCATGGGGACATAAAAGATACCTTGCGCGTGAGCGCCATGAATCAGCAGAGGGCCAGCGATTCCCAGCGGCGTTTGCACGGTGCCCACCGGGTTCTCGATGTTGCCGCGCATCTGCTCTCCAGGTATTGTGCAGGCTCCCACATGAGCTAGTTTCGTGCCGGTCCTTTCCTCTATCCACTGGCGCCTGGCGGTCAGCGCATCTTCGCTGTAGCCCTGGTTGGCAAAACGCGGGACGAGTTCTGCTTTCTCGGTTGCGGTTGCAGGCGGCAACACGTCTTCCTGTTGTGTAAGCAAATGTCCTCCCTCCGCCACGCTGTTGCGGTTTCAAATTTGTGCTTGTGAAATCACCAGCGAGCAGGTATTGCCGTCAAACCCGATTGAATTGATCAGGCCAGAGCGAATGTCCGTGTTGTGCCGCTGTCGGCAGAAATTCAGTTCCGGCAGGTCAGGCCCAGGCTGCTCCAGTCCCCGAATTCCGGGCAGCGCCTGGGTCCTGATGGTCTCGATCAAGTCAACCGCCTGGATCGCCCCTGCCCCGCCCAGCGATTCGCCCACCATAGACTTAATAGCAGTGATTGGAATTGAAGCTCCGCTACCATTGAAGAGTGCTTTCACCGCCAGTGCCTCGTTCTTGTCGGCAAGCACGCTGCCGTTGGCGGAAGCGCTGATGCATCCGACTTCCGAAGGGAGCGTCCCACTGTCGTCGAGCGCTGCTTCCATGGCCCGAGCGATCGTTTGCGGTCCGCAGTTGCGCTTGCCATAGGGATCGTAGGCATTACCGTGTCCGCGAATCTCTCCAAGAATCGCCGCTCCGCGAGCTATTGCCGAATCCCACTCCTCCAACATCAAGAGTGCGACGCCTTCACCCAGGGCAAAGCCGCTGCGCGAAGCCGCGAAGGGAACTGGAAATGTATCGTGGCCATTGTCTTTGCATAACAGCCCCGCATGTTCGAATCCGCAAAAAGATTCAAAGCAGAATTCGTCAGCGCCACCCGCGAGAATCGCGGAGTGTCCTCTATAGCGGATCAAGTCGGCGGCATAACCAAGGGCCATGAGCCCCGAAGTGTTGCCGCAGGCAATCGTAGAGTTGATCCCGCGCAGATTGTGCCAGATGGCAGTCTGGCCGGCGGCCGCATTGAGCACGGTGTTGGCGAAATCCATAGGACTTACATACGACGGCCCCTGGGTCAAAGCACGCCGGTCAAATTCGGAGATGGTATGCACGCTGCCGAACATGGTTCCCAGCACCAGCCCCACGTCGTACCTGGCTAGTGTTTCAGGAGTCCACCCGCTGTCCTCCAGCGCCAGCTTGGCGGCCGAGGCAACAATGCGCCCGGTACGATCAAGCGCCCGCAACGGCCTTCCTTTTAAGTACGATTCGGGTTGAAAGGAAGGCATGCTTCCACCCTGGGTGCAAGCGGCATCATCTAGTTTGCAATCTTGCAGGCAGTAGGTAGCTTTCTCTCCATCACAGAGAGCGGCGTGGAGTTTCCCAGGCGAATTCCCCAGCGAAGTGATAACACCCATTCCAGTAATGGCTACCTGTTTTGTCATTGGAGTTCCGCTGTCCCTTGCTCAAGCCGCACACGCCGTAAAAACCACTGAAGAATTATTGCCGCCAAAAGCGTACGCATTGTTCATGGCGACCCTGACTTCGCGCTTTCTCGCCACATTCGGCACGTAGTCAAGGTCGCATTCGGGGTCTTGGTCCCGCAGGTTCATGGTGGGCGGGATTTGTTGGTGAGCAATAGCCAGGGCGCATACCGCCGCCTCAATGGCAGAGGCGGCTCCCATAGTGTGTCCAAGCATGGATTTAATGGAGCTGATCGGAACCTTGTAGGCCAGATCATTGAAAGTTTTCTTCATGGCAATGGTTTCCAGACGGTCGTTGGTTGGCGTGCCTGTACCGTGAGCGCTGATGTAATCGACTTGCTCTGGAGCGATATTGCTCTGGTGCAAGGCCATCTTGATGGCGCGCGCTGCTCCTTCGCCCTGCGGATGCGCGGCCGTCATGTGGTGGGCATCGCAGGAAAGGCCATAGCCTGCTACTTCGCAGTAGATGTGGGCGCCGCGGGCAACTGCTTTCTCTTTTAGCTCCAGCAATAGCATGCCCGCGCCTTCACCGGGCACCATCCCTTTCCGATTGCGGTCGAACGGCTGGCATATCTCAGGGGCAATTGCTCCCAAGCGGGCAAATCCAGAATAGGTGATGCGGGAAAACGAATCAGCCCCACCCGCCAGCATCAGGTCGGCCTTGCCGGCCCTCAGGACATCGCAAGCATGGGCTATGGCATAGTTGCCGGCCGCGCAAGCTGTGGGAATCATCATGGTTTCGCCCCCAAACTCCAGCTCCGTAGCAACATGCCCTGGAACAACATGGCATGGATAGCGAGTAATGAACTCAGCTCCAAGCCGGGAGAGCAAACCCTGGACATAGTGGTCATCAAATCGCTCGATGTAGTAGGGCTCCCCTGAGGTGGTGCCAACGCATACGCCCGCGCGCTCCCGGTCAATGTTGTTCACGTCGAGATGTGCGTCAGCAAATGCCAGGCGGGCCGCAGCGATGGCCAGTTGTGATGATCGGCCAATCGATTCAGGGTTGATCCGACGGACATAATCGTCAGGCCTGAAATCCACGATCTCTGCACCCAGATGAACGCCATATCCGCTCGTATCGAAGCTCTTCACCGGGCCAAACCCGCATCGGCCTGCCAGCAACGAGTCCCAGAACTGCTCGCGTCCAGATCCGATCGAGGTCACCATGCCCATTCCTGTAACTACTACTGCCGGACGCTCTCTCATGCTACGGCCACACACATTCGCCTCTTTACCAGTGCGACCGTGTCTTCAACGGTCCGGATCGAAGACAGATCCTCATCATTT
>Ga0210400_10004463_pt1 | contig 12122 bp, 9 predicted proteins | sample IncBWH26MmetaG_FD_155456 | JGI IMG/M metagenome (GOLD analysis project Ga0210400, IMG submission 155456) | Forest soil microbial communities from Barre Woods Harvard Forest LTER site, Petersham, Massachusetts, United States - Inc-BW-H-26-M | ecosystem: Environmental > Terrestrial > Soil >...
CGAGGGTATCCATGTCCAGGTCGTTGGTCGGCTCGTCGAGCACCAGTACGTTGGACGGTCGGGCGAGGGCTCTGGCCAGCAGCAGGCGGTTGCGCTCGCCGCCCGAGAGGCTGGTCACCGGCTGGCGCAGCTGGTCGTCGCGGAACAGGAAGTCCTTGGCGTAGGCGGCCACATGCCGCGGCTGGCCCTGCACCATCACCTGGTCGCCGCCGAGGGGCGCGAGGGCGCTCCACAGCGTCATGTCCTCGGTGAGGTCGGCGCGGGCCTGGTCGACATAGACGATCTCGAGCCCCACCCCCAGTTTCACCGACCCGGCGTCGGGGGCGATCTCGCCCAGCAGGATCTTGACCAGGGTCGTCTTGCCCGCGCCGTTGGGGCCGACGATGGCCACCCGGTCCCCGCGCAGGACGCGGGTGGAGAAGCCCTGGATCAGGGTGCGGCCGCCGTAGGCCTTGGCGATGCCCTTCGCCTCCAGGACCCGCTTGCCGGAGGGCTGGACTGCGGCGCTCGCCAGGGTCAGGTCGCCGCGCGCCAGGCGCAGGCTCTCGGCCTTTTCCTGCCGCATGGCCACCAGCCGGCGGCGGCGGCCCTCGTTGCGAGCCCGCCGGGCGGTGACGCCGAAGGCAAGCCAGTCGGCCTCGCGCTCGATAGCCTTGTCCAGCCGCCGCGCCGTCTCCGCCTCGGCGGCGATGAGTTTCTCCGCCCAGGGCTCGAAGGCGGCGAAGCCGGCGTCCAGGCGACGCACGCGCCGGCTTTCCAGCCAGAAGCAGCGGCTGGTCACCCGCTCGAGAAAGGAGCGGTCGTGGCTGACGATCAGGACCGAGGCGCGGCTGCGCCCGACCAGGGCTTCGAGCTGCTCGATGGCGACGATGTCCAGGTGGTTGGTCGGTTCGTCCAGCAGCAGCACGTCGGGCTGCTCGGCAAAGGCGCGCGCCAGGGCGGCGCGGCGCGCCTCGCCCCCCGAAAGACCGACCGGCGCGCGGGTCGGGTCGAGGTCGAAGGATTCCAGCGCCGCCTCGGCCTCGTGGCGGGCCGCGCCACCGGCCGTGGCGAAATCCAGAAGCGTGGCGCCGTCGATCAGAGGTTCCTGGGCCACCAGCGAAACCCGCGTTCCCGGCGAGAGGGTGCGATCGCCGTCGTCCGGCGCGGTCTGGCCGGCAAGGATCCGCAACAAGGTGGACTTGCCCGCGCCGTTGCGCCCCACCAGGCAGGCCCGGCCGCGCGCCTCCAGGGCCAGGTCGACGCCATCGAACAGCCAACGCGGGCCGTCGGCCAGGCGCACGTCGCGAAGGGCCAGGACAGGCGCCATATGGGTGATGCAAGCTCCCGAGGAATGAAGCCCGGCGGTCTATCGTTCGCGGGGGCGGTTGGTCTAGATGAAGCGGATATGGCGACGAAGCCTTTTTGGCGCACCAAGACTCTCGAAGAGATGACCGTCGCCGAGTGGGAAAGCCTCTGCGACGGCTGCGGCCTGTGCTGCCTGATCCGCTTCGAGGACGAGGACAGCGGGGAGATCACGCCGACCTGGGTGGCCTGCAAGCTGTTCGATGGCGGAACCTGCCGCTGTTCCGACTACGCCCAGCGCCGGACGCAGGTGCCGGACTGCATCAAGCTCACTCCCCACAACATCCCGGCCCTCCCCTGGATGCCGCGAAGCTGCGCCTACCGGCGCCTCTACGAAGGCAAGGACCTGCCCTCCTGGCACCCCCTGGTGACGGGCGATCCCGAGAGCGTCCACGCCGCCGGCGTCTCGATGCGCGGCAAGACCATCAACGAGGACCGCCTCGACGATCCCGACGACGCCCTCGATTTCGCCGCGCCGGAACTGATGCGGGACCGCAGCGACGATTGAAAACTTGCGTCGGACGTCGGTGATGCCAATTTAACGGGACGGCCGTTCTATGACCCCGGCATAGTCGGAGCCGGCGATCCAACACGAAGCGCCGCGGGGCGGCCGGCGGGCGGTTGACATGGTCGAGGACGTTGCATTGGCGCAGGATCCCTACCTGGAGCTGGGCGTCTCGCGGAACGCGAGCGCGGCCGAGATCCGCAAGGCCTTTCACAAGCTCGCCAAGAAACACCATCCGGACGTCAACAAGGGCGACAAGGCCTCCGAAGAAAAATTCAAGCGCATGAGCGCGGCCTTCGACCTCCTGGGCGACCCCGAAAAGCGCGCGAAGTTCGACGCCGGCGAGATCGACGCCGACGGTCGCGAGACCATGCGCGCCTATGGACAAGGGCCGTTCGGCGGAGGCGCCTACGGCGATCAGGCCGGCGGTTTCCGCTCCGGCGCCTTCGAGGGCGTCGACCTCAACGACATCCTGGGCGAGATGTTCAGCAACCGCGGCGGAGGAGGCCGGGCGGGCGGCTTCGCCTCGCGCGGCGCCGACGTCCGCGCCCACCTCGATATCGACCTCGAGGAGGCGATCAACGGCGCCAAGATGCGCCTCCCCTTCTCGGACGGCCGGGTGCTGGACGTCACCATTCCCAAGGGGGTCGCCGACGGCCAGACGCTCCGCCTCAAGGGCCAGGGCGCGCCGGGGCGGGCCGGGCCCGGCGATGCGCTGATCGAGATCGGAATCCGTCCGCACCCGGTCTTCCGGCGCGAGGGCGATCAGCTGGTCATGGACCTGCCGGTGTCGGTTCCCGACGCGGTGCTGGGCGGCAAGGTCCAGGCCGAAACCCCCGACGGTCCGGTGACACTCAACGTGCCCAAACACTCCAACAGCGGCCGCACCCTGCGCCTGAAGGGCCGCGGCCTCAGCGATGGCCAGGGGCGCCGGGGCGATCTGCTGGCGCGCCTCGTAGTCACTCTTCCCGAACCGCCCGATCCCGAACTGGAGAAATTCGCCGAGACCTGGCGCACCGAACGGCCCTATACGCCGCGCCGCCGAAGCTGAGCTTGCGCCAGAGGTGCGATTGGCGCCTCATTCACGCGAGGTTCAGGCAGGAATGACCAGGATTGTGGTGTGATCTCAAAGTCCGCCCTTCGCGCCACCGTGGGCGCCCTGGCCTGCGTCCTCTGCGGCGCGGTGGCGGCGCAGGGACGATACGAGCCGCATGGGCCGGGCGGGGGAGGTCGGGGCGGATTTGGAATGGAGATGCGCGCCGGGGCGCCGATGGGTCGCCCAACCTTCGAGCGGGGCGAGCCGGGAATGGGGCGTGGACCCTATCAACGTCCCGGGGTCCCGGTTGGGCGCGGACCGGAAGGGTATCCGGGCTACCCGCCCCCCTATGCGCCCCCGCCGCGATACGCCTCGCCGCCGCCGCGGAGGCCCTATGAAGCGCCGCCCGGATGGCGCGCGGCGCCGCGCCAGCCGCCTGGAATCGAGGGTCCACGGCAAGCGGGGGCGATAGAGGGGCGACCGCGGATGGCTTCCCTGGGTTGGGTGATCGAGAGCATCAGACGACGCTCGCCGGGGCGTCAGCTGGACGCCGACGTGGACTTCATGGACGGCCGGCCGGTGTATCGCGTGCGGTGGCTGACCGTGCACGGACGGCGGATGGACTACCTCGTGGATGCCGAGAGCGGCGTCATTCTCAGCGGACGATAGGACCTCAGCATGCGAATTCTTCTGGTTGAGGACGATCCCGACCTGTCCCGACAGCTGAAGCGCGCCCTGGCGGATGCGGGCTACGCCGTGGACCACGCGCCCGACGGCGAGGAGGCCGCGTTCCTGGGCGAGACCGAGCCCTATGACGCCATCATCCTCGACCTGGGCCTGCCGAAGATCGACGGCGCGGCGGTGCTCGAAGGGTGGCGGAGGGCGCAGCTGTCGACGCCGGTGCTGATCCTGACCGCGCGCGGGGCCTGGAGCGAGAAGGTCGCCAGCTTCGATGCGGGCGCGGACGACTATCTGACCAAGCCTTTCCATACCGAAGAGTTGCTCGCCCGCCTGCGGGCCCTGCTCCGCCGTTCGGCCGGGCACGCCGCGCCGAACCTGTCCTGCGGCTCGTTGAGACTGGACCCCCGCGCGGCGCGCGCCTCGGTCGGCGGCGAGCCCCTGCGCCTGACCTCGCTGGAGTATCGGTTGCTGCACTACCTGATCATGCATCAGGACCGGGTGATCAGCCGCACGGAACTGGTCGAACACCTCTACGATCAGGACTTCGACCGCGATTCCAACACCATCGAAGTGTTCATCGGCCGGCTGCGCAAGAAGATCGGCGCCGAGCGGGTGGAGACCATCCGCGGGCTCGGATACCGGCTGATCGCCGTCGAGGACGAGGCCCGGGAAGCGTGAGGCTGGCCTGGCCGGCGCGGGCGGCCACGGTCTCCACCGCCGCGGCCTCGGCCGCACGGGCGCCGCCCGGGGAACGAGGGATAGCCCTGGCGTCGCTGCGCGCGCCCTCGCTGGTCCGCCGGCTGGTGATCCTGGCGGCGGCCTGGAGCCTGGCGGTTCTGGCGGCGGCGGGAGTGGCTCTGTCCCTGTTCTTCAGCCAGGCGGTGATGGCGCGCTTCGACGACGGTCTGGAAGAGACGGTGAACGGCCTCGTCGCCAGCGTTCCGGTGGAGAAGGGCATGATCGCCGCCCCGCCGGTGACCGACGCCCGGTTCGGCCGCGCCTTCAGCGGCGCCTATTGGCAGATCGTCACCGCCGAACGTGCCGGCCAAGGCCAGATGGTCCGTTCGCGCTCGCTCTGGGACCACGCCCTCGATCTTCCTCCCAAGGAGCAAGCGGCGCTGGCGCGCTCGCCCGGCGAGATCGTGAACTACAACAGCGTCGGCCCCCTCGAGAAACCCCTGCGCGTGGCGGCCATGCAGGCGCGCCTGGACGGCGTCGCCGCGCCGGTGATCATCATGGCGGCGGCCGACAGCACACCCGTCGACCGGGACGTGCGCACCTTCGACACCACCACGGCGTTCGCCCTGATCCTGCTGGGGGCGGGCCTCATCGCCGCCGTGGTGGTCCAGGTCCGGGTCGGCCTGCAACCCCTTTTCGCCCTGCGGCGCGAGGTGACGGCGGTGCGCACCGGGCGATCGGAGCGGATAGAGGGTCGCTATCCCAGCGAGCTGGAACCGCTCGCCGCCGAACTCAACGCCCTGATGACCCACACCCAGGAGGTGGTGGAGCGCCAGCGCACCCACGTCGGCAACCTGGCCCACGCCCTGAAGACGCCGCTGTCGGTGATGCTCACCGAGGCGAGCCAGCAGGGGGGTCCCTTGGCCGAGGTGGTCACCCGCCAGGCGCAGACGATGGGCCAGCACGTCGACCACCATCTGCGGCGGGCTCGCGCGGCGGCGCGAACCCAGGGTCAGGGCGAGAGCACGCCGGTGGCCCCGGTGGTCGAAGACCTCGCCCGCACGCTCGAAAAGATCTTCCGCGGCAAGCTCGCCGAGGTCGAATGGGCCTGCCCGGAGGAATTGAGGTTCCGCGGCGAGCGTCAGGATCTGCTGGAGATCGCCGGCAACGTCATGGAGAACGCGTGCCAATGGTGTGTGGGGCGCGTGCGCGTCACCGCCGCGCCAGAAGGCCCGCGGCATTTCGTCCTCGTGGTCGAGGACGATGGGCCCGGCCTGCCGCTCGAAAAGCGCAGCGAGGTGTTGCGGCGCGGCGCCCGCCTCGATGAGCGGACGCCGGGCTCGGGCCTGGGGCTGGCCATCGTCGATGAACTGGCCAGGGCCTATGGCGGGTCGATCACCCTCGGCGCGGCCGCCTTGGGGGGACTGGAGGCCGTCATTCGCCTTCCGCGCGCCGAGACATAACGTCCGCCCGCGATTGAAATTCCGCGCCCAATGGCCGTTCCAGGCTGTATGGAAACGGCCATGACGCTGCTCCCCCGCTCCCGCACCGCGCGCCGTCGCCTGATGGCGGTGGCCGCGGCGGCGCCTATCCTCATCCTCGCCGCGGGCCTTGTCCTTTACGGCCTGCGGGACTCGATTTCCTACTTCTACACTCCCAGTCAGGCGCGGGCCGCCCATGTGGAGCCGGGCCGGTCGATTCAGCTGGGCGGTCTCGTGCTGCGCGGCAGCGTGTTGCGAGGCGCGGATGGGGAAACCGACTTCACCGTGGCTGATCGCGCCGCCCAGTCGCGGGTCTCCTACAAGGGCGCCTTGCCCGACCTCTTTCGCGAGGGGCAGGGGATCGTCGCCATGGGCGCCTATGACCGCGACGGGGTGTTCATCGCCAGCCAAGTGCTCGCAAAACATGACGAAAAATACATGCCTCGCGAGCTCGCACAGGCGCTAAAAGCCCAGGGCGAGTGGCGCGGAAACGGCGCGTCGCCGGCCTACGCGGCCGAAACGGCCATCCATCGCCCCTGACCGCAGGGCCAGGGGCGACTTTACACTAGGAGTTCTGGTTCCGAATTCATGGCGCAAGCGATCGACATCGAAACCTTGGCCGCCCGGAGCGAAGAGTCACCGGCGGGATCTCCCACTTTCGCGCAGTCATCCCTACATCTGCAAGACCTGGTCACCCCATCGCCGGGATAAAGGAACTTAAGCACATGGCAGTCAGCAAGTCACAAGTATTGGTGGGCGCGCTCGCCGGCGCTGGCGTCGCCGTCGCGGCGATGGCCGGCGCGGGCCTGCACGGCGCTCCGCTTGGCGCGGACGGTTTTGGCCGCCTGATCAAGGCCTCGACCGAGCCGGTGATGGCGTCCACCCCGGGCGCCCCGATGTCCTTCGCCGATATTTTCGAGCGGGTGTCTCCCGCCGTCGTGTCGATCAAGGTGACCTCCAAGGTGGACATCAGCGCCCTGCGCGGAGGCCAGCAATTCGGCTTCGCCTTCCCCTTCGGCCTCGTCCCGCGCGGTCCCGGCGGCCAGGGCGGCCAGGATGGTGACGATGGCGACAACAATGGTCAGGCCGACCCTCGCAAGGCCCCCAAGCAGATGTCGTCCGGGTCGGGCTTCTTCGTCTCGCCCGACGGTTTCATCGTCACCAACAACCATGTCATCGACAACGCCGAGGACATCAAGGTCGTCCTCAAGGACGGCAAGGAGCTCAAGGGGGTTCTCGTCGGCCGGGATGAGGGCACCGACCTGGCCGTCATCCGTGTCGAGGGCCACGGCTATCCCTACGTCAATTTCGAGAACCGGGCTCGCCCGCGAGTTGGCGACTGGGTTCTCGCCGTGGGCAACCCGTATGACCTGGGCGGCACGGCCACGGCCGGGATCGTCTCGGCCTACAACCGCGACATCGGCGAGAAGTTCGTCGATTACATCCAGATCGACGCGCCCATCAATCGCGGCAACTCCGGCGGCCCGACGTTCGACACCTATGGGCGCGTGATCGGCGTCAACACCGCGATCTTCTCCCCCTCCGGCGGCTCGGTGGGGATCGGCTTCGACATCCCGGCCGACGTCGCCGAGGGCGTCACCCAACAGCTGATGCAGGGTCACAAGATCGCCCGCGGCTACATCGGCGCTCAGATCCAGGATCTGAGCGACGAGATGGCCGGCGCCTGGGGCCTGAACGGCCGCAAGGGCGCCGTGGTGGCCAGTCTGGTGCCGGGCGGCCCCGCGGCCCACTCCGGCGCCCAACCGGGCGACGTGGTGGTGTCGGTGAACGGCCATGCCGTGGCCGGCGCCTCCGAGCTGACCCGCGAAGTGGCGAAGGTCCATGCCGGAGAAACTCTGCATCTGGAGGTGTTCCGCAACGGCAAGCCGAGGACGCTCGACATTCTGGCGGGCCTGCGCCCCTCCGAGCAGGAGCTGGCCAAGAATGGCGGCGTCGGCGGTGATGACGAGTCCGAAGCCGCGCCCGGGGCGCCGCCCGCCGCGCAGAACCGCGTCCTCGGCATGTCGCTGACGCCGATCGACCCTGCCTCCCGCCAGCAGTACAACATCGGCACGGCGGTTCGCGGCGTGCTGGTCCAGGGCGTCAAGAGCACCTCGGACGCAGGCGACAAGGGCCTGCGTCGGGGTGACGTGATCGTCAGGGCCGGCGACCGCGAGGTCGCCAGCGCCAACGACGTCGTGGCGGCGGTCGGCGATTGGAAGAAGGCCGGCCGCACGAGCATTCCCCTGGAAGTCACCCGGGGCGGCGTATCGTTGTTCGTGCCGATCAAGATCGAAGGGTAGCCTCGGCGGCCGTCGCGTTTTCCCCTCTGGGGCGGGGGCCCCCGAAGAGATGGAGGGGGGCAGAGTTTGATGACGTTTCATTGACGTCTGAATCATGCTCTGCACTTTAAGTTCAGAGTGGGATTCAGCCATTGGTCGGCGCCGACCAATGGCGTCCGGCCGTAGCGCCCCCGGGGAGGGATTCTCCAATGAAGCTGTTGATCGTCGAGGATGACCTGGAAGCGTCCAGGGCCATGGCCACCGGCCTTACGGAGAAGGGCCACCAGTGCGAGACCGCGGGCGACGGCGAAGCCGGTCTGCGGGCGGCCCGCGACGGACGCTTCGACGTGCTGGTCGTGGACCGGATGATGCCGCGCATGGACGGGGTCACCATGGTCGAGACCCTGCGGCGGGAGGGCGTCAAGACGCCCGTCCTGTTCCTCTCCGCCCTGGGCGAGATCAACGACCGCGTCACCGGCCTGAACGCCGGGGGCGACGACTACCTCGTCAAGCCCTACGCGCTGGCGGAACTTCAGGCGCGGGTGGAGGCCCTGGCGCGACGCCGGGAACTGGGATCGGTCCAGACGCGGCTGAAAGTCGGCGATCTGGAGATGGACCTGATCGCCCGCGAGGTTCACCGCGCCGGCGTCGAGATCGACCTGCAGCCGCGGGAATTCCAGCTGCTGGAATTCCTGATGCGCCACGGCGGACAGTCGGTCACCCGCACCATGCTGCTGGAAAAGGTCTGGGACTACCACTTCGATCCGCAGACGAATGTCATCGACGTCCACATCTCGCGGCTCCGGGCCAAGATCGACAAGGGCTTCGACAAGCCCATGCTGCAAACGGTGCGCGGCGCGGGCTACCGCCTCGAACCTTAGGTGCGGTTGCCGCGGCTATTCCGGACGACGCCGTTCCGGCTGACGCTGCTGTTTCTCGCCCTGTTCGCGGCGGCGGCCAGCCTGTTCCTGGCCTACATCTACATCGCGACCGCCGGCGAGGTGGCCATACGCACCGATGAGAGGGTCTCCCGGGAGATGGCGTCCCTGGAGGCCGTGCATCGCGACGGCGGCCTCGCGGCGCTCAACCAGGCCGTCATCGAGCGCGCCTCGGTGGATCATCCGATGCTGTATCTGCTGACGACGCCTGACGGCGTCACCGTCAGCGGCTCGATCGCGAAGTCGCCGATCCGCAGCTTCAGTGGCGAGCGGACGTGGGCCAGTTTCACACTCACCGACAAGGACCCCGACGGGGCGGTCGTGCGCCAGCCGGCGCGTGGACTGGAAGAGCGTCTGCCCGATGGCTGGCGTCTGTTCGTGGGCGCCGACGTCGGAGAGTCGGAGTTCTACGTCAACAGGATCCTGCGCGCCCTGTGGGGCGCCGGGGCGCTGATGGTCGTGCTGGGCCTGGCCGGCGGACTGTTGATCAGCCGCGACGTCAGTCGCAGCATGGCCAGCCTGAACAACGTCATCGACAGGGCTCGCGGCGGCGATCTGCATGTCCGGGCCGACGTGCGTGGTTCAGGCGACGAGTACGACGAACTGGCGGCGGGCCTGAACGACATGCTGGACCGGCTGGAGCGATCTGTGGGCGGGCTGCGGCATGCCGGCGACGCCATCGCCCATGACCTTCGCTCGCCGCTGACCCGCCTGCGCGCCCGCCTGGAAGCGGGGATGATCGACGCCGACGCCGGCCGCATGGACGCCAAGGCGGCCCTGCACCAGGCCCTCGAGGACGCCGACGGCGTCCTACGGACGTTCAACGCCGTGCTGGCGATCGCGCGGCTGGAGGCGGTCGCTGACGCGCCCGGCCAGACGAGTTTCGACCCGAGCGAACTGGCCCGGTCGGTCGCCGAACTCTACGAGCCGCTATGCGAGGAAAAGGACCTGGAGTTCCAACTCGAGACCCAGGAGGGCCTGAAGCTGAAGGCCAACCGGGAGTTCGTCGCCCAGGCGCTGGCCAACATCCTCGACAACGCCGTGAAGTACACCCCGCCTGGGGGCGCGATCATGACCCGGGTCCGGCGACGGTCCTCCGGCGACATCGAGATTTCCGTCACCGACACTGGACCTGGCATCGCGCCGGAGGACCGCGCGCGCGTCATCGAACGGTTCGTGCGGCTGGAAAACAGCCGCAACGCCCCGGGGGCGGGGCTGGGCCTGTCGCTGGTGGCCGCGGTGGCGCGAGCCCACCGCGGTCGGCTCGAGCTCGACGAAGGTCCCGGCGCCGTCGACGGCTCCGGACCGGGGCTGAGGGCGGCCCTCGTCTTCCCCATGGCCGGCTGAAGTCTCGATCGTGACCCGCCTCCTGGACCAGCTCGTTCCCTGCGGCCCGGTGGTCGACGCCGGCGCGGCGGCGCGGGCTCTCGAGCGCCTGGAGCCGAGCGCCGAGGCGGCGGGCTGGGCGGCGGACCTTCACCGCGCCTGGCCGGCCCTGGCGCCGGTATTCGCCGCCTCGCCCTATCTGGCGGCCCTGGCGACCCGCGCCCCGGAACGGCTGCGCCGGGTGCTGCAGGATCGCCCCGAGACGCGCCTGGACGCCCTGCTCCGCGGTACGACCCGTCTCGGCGACGCCGCACGGGACGGCGCGACGGGCGGCGCACCAGGCGCGGTGGAAGCCGGCTTGCGTGAACTCAAGGCGGAAATCCACCTGCTCACCGCGCTCGCCGACCTCGGCAAGGTATGGGATCTCGAGGCGGTCACCGGCGCGCTCAGCCGCTTCGCCGACCTCGCCGTCACCTGCGCGATCGCCGTGGCGGCGTGGGAAGCCCATGAGGCCGGCCGGCTGACCGGGGTCGGCGAGGGCGAGAGCGGGCCCATCCCCGGCCTGTTCGCCATCGCCATGGGCAAGCACGGAGCCTTCGAACTCAACTACTCGAGCGATATCGACATCTCGTTGTTCTACGAGCCGGACGCGCTCCCCCTGGGGGCAGGGGTGGAAGCCGCCGCCTTCGCCACACGCTTCGTTGACCGCGTGAGGGACGTGCTGCAACGACGCACGGCGGAGGGCTACGTGTTCCGGGTCGACCTTCGCCTGCGGCCGGACCCTTCCTCCACGCCCGTCGCGGTCGCCGTGCCCGCGGCGATGCACTACTACCAGACCGTAGGCCAGAACTGGGAGCGCGCCGCCTTCATCAAGGCGCGGGCCCTGGCTGGCGACCTGCCGCGCGCCAAGGCGTTCCTGGCCGAACTGCAGCCGTTCATCTGGCGGCGAAACCTCGATTTTGCGGCCATCGCCGACATCCATTCCATCAAGCGCCAGATTCACATCTTCAAGGCCGACGATCGCGTGACGGCCAAGGGCGCCGACCTGAAGCTGGGCCAGGGGGGCATCCGCGAGGTCGAGTTCTACGTCCAGACCCAGCAGCTGATCCTCGGCGGTCGTCAGGCCGCGCTGCGGTCTCCGCGCACCCTTGACGCTTTGCAAGCCCTGGCAGGAACGGGGCACATCACCACCGGGGCGGCGGCCGACATGGCCGAGGCCTATCGCACCCTGCGCTCCCTGGAGCACCGTACCCAGATGTTGGCCGACGAGCAGAGCCACCGGCTGCCCGAGGCGGACGCGGACCGCCAGCGGATCGCCGCCCTCACCGGCTTCGCCCCCCTTCGCAGCTTCGACGCCGGCGTCGGACGGGTGCTGAGACGGGTCAACCAGCGCTATAGTGAACTGTTCGCCGGCGAGGAGCCGCTCTCCTCCCGTTTCGGCAGCCTCATCTTCACAGGCGTGGAGGACGATGAAGAGACCCTCGCCACCCTGCGCCGCATGGGGTTCAAGCAGGGGCCTGCCGTTTCCGGGGCGATCCGCCACTGGCATCACGGCCACATCGCCGCCACGCGCACCGAGCGCGGCCGGGAAGTGTTCACGCGACTGGCGCCGCGCCTCCTGGAGGCGGCGGCGGCTACCGGCGCGCCCGACGCCGCCTTCGCCCGCTTCGCGGACTTTTTCCGGGGACTCAGCCTGGGGGTCCAGGTGCAGTCGATGTTCCTGGCCCAGCCCCGCTTGCTGGAACTGGTCGTGCGGGTGATGGCCTTCGCCCCCCGCTTCGCGCGCACCCTGGCCAAGCGCCCGGCGGTTCTGGACGCCCTGCTCGACCCGACCTTTTTTGGCCCCCTGGC
>Ga0210400_10004464_pt1 | contig 12119 bp, 11 predicted proteins | sample IncBWH26MmetaG_FD_155456 | JGI IMG/M metagenome (GOLD analysis project Ga0210400, IMG submission 155456) | Forest soil microbial communities from Barre Woods Harvard Forest LTER site, Petersham, Massachusetts, United States - Inc-BW-H-26-M | ecosystem: Environmental > Terrestrial > Soil >...
CGAATATTGTCGCGAATGCTTGATGATGCCCTCGCGCACCTCAAACGTAAGATTCAAGCCCGGGAAATCCAGATAGCGTTGCTCGAATTTTTCCACAATGCGCAGCGCGTGCACGTTGTGATCGAACGACCCGCCGTAGGGACGGATGAGCGCATCCAGCGCTCGTTCTCCCGCATGGCCGAATGGAGGATGGCCGATGTCGTGCACCAGCGCGAGCGCTTCGACAAGCTCGGTATTCAATCCGAGCGCAGCCGCAACGGTGCGGGCAATCTGCGAAACCTCCAACGTGTGCGTCAGACGGTTCCGGAAATGGTCGGAGAAGCGCGTGGTGAATACTTGGGTCTTGGCTTCCAGGCGGCGAAACGCGCGTGAATGTATGATGCGATCGCGATCCCGCGCGTACTCACTGCGATAGGGATGTGGCGGTTCGGGATAACGCCGCCCGCGCGAATCCTCCGCGCGCATAGCCCAAGGCGCCAATGCCGAACGTTTTTCGATGGGCTGCTCCGTCCTCCGGTGGCTAGGAGCTAGGATTTCGGCAACAGATCCAAGCCGCGGTCGGCCTGCTCTGAAACGGCGGTATCCGGAAACTCTTTCTTGATCTGCTGGTACACGTTCGCGGCTTCCTTCGGATTGGTTTGCCGAAGGACACTCGCCAACTCCAGCAGCGCCAGCGGCCGGGGAATGAACACGGAATGCTTGTCGGCAAGTTCGCGGAAAATCTTCGCGGCGTCATCGGGCTTGCCGGTGCGTTCGTAAATCACCCCTATTTGATATTGCGCCATGTTGGCGAGCTCTTTGTCGCTGCCGGAAGCCAGTTTCTTCAAATCTTCCAGGGCCTGATTGTGGCGCTCCAAATTTTCCAGGCAAAGCGCCGCGTAATAGCGAGCCTGCTTTCCCGGAGTCGTGTTGGGATACTTTTTCGAGACGTCGTTGAACTTGTTCAACGCGTCCGTGCAGCGCGCGGTCTCATCGGCGTAGGAGACGTCGGTCGGATCTTGCGGATCAGGCGCGCCGCCGATACGACCGTTGTAGGCCTTCATGGCGGTATCGAGTGCCACCGAAGCTGCCGCCGTCTGCCGGTCGTGGTAGACGGTCCAGGAGCCGTACACGACGGCGCCGGCGAGAATTACAAGCAGAACGATCAGGGTGACTTGCTTGTGCAGATAAAAGGCTTCGGCGCCGTGCTCGATGGCATCGTGAATCTTGTCCTGCTTCAGTTCTTTGCGCGAAATGTGGTCAGACACTGCCAGCTCTCCTGCGTGGTTCGTAACCAGTAATCCTAGCACAACCCGCGGGAAGAGCGCCGCGAATGCCGGTCGCTCGGAGCTGTCAGTTTCCCGGTAGCCGTCAACTCGCCCGCAACGGTCCGATGAGCTGGAATGACAAATGTTTCTTGCGGTACGATTGGCCCGGTTTGCCCTTCACTGAAAGACGGAGGCAGCATGGAGACGCTTCGTCAGGACTTACGCTACGGACTTCGGATACTCGCGAAGTCGCCGGGATTCACGGCGATTGCGATTTTGACTTTAGCCCTGGGCATTGGCGCGAATACAGCGCTATTTTCCGTAGTCAACGGCGTCCTGCTCAATCCCCTGGCGTACCCACACTCCGGCCAGCTCGTCGCGCTCTACGGAAAGACAGCCGGATTCGAGCAAGCCCCGATTGCCTATCTGAATTTCCTCGATTGGCAGCGTGACACGCAAACGTTTTCATCCATGGCCATATACCGCAACCAGGATTACAACTTCATCGGCACAGGCGAAGCGGAGCGCCTCAGCGGGTACATGGTTTCTGCGAACTTTTTTTCGACCCTCGGCGTGGGGCCAATTCTTGGCCGCAGCTTCTTCCGCGACGACGATCACCCGGGTGCCGCGCCGGTGGTGATTCTGGGCGGAGGCTTCTGGAAACGCAAATTCGGCTCTTCGCTCGAAATCATCGGAAAGTCGATCATCTTGAATGGCGCGTCTTACATGATCGTCGGCGTGATCCCTGCAGGCTTCACCTTCTATGGTCACGACCGAGATGTCTACACTCCCATCGGCCAGTGGAATGATCCCTCTTTTCGTGACCGCCGCATCGTCATGAGCGCGCACGCGGTTGGCCGCCTCAAGCCAGGCGTAACGCTCGCACAGGCCAAAGCCGATATGGACGGCATCGCGCAAAATCTCGCCGTAGCGTACCCGGAAGCCGATAAGGCCGCAGGCATCACGCTCGTTTCCATGAAAGAAGACATGGTCGGCAATGTCCAGCCATTCCTGATCGTGCTTCTCGCGGCCGTTGGGTTCTTGCTGTTGATTGCCTGCGCCAACGTGGCCAACCTCCTTCTGGCGCGCTCGATGGGCCGCTCGCGCGAGTTTGCGATTCGCGCGGCGATGGGCGCGAGCCACGTGCGCGTCATTCGCCAGCTTCTCACCGAAAGCCTTCTCCTCGCAGGCTTGGGCGGAGCGCTGGGACTCTTGTTCGCCTTTTGCGGTACCAAAGCGGTGCTCGGCACTTTGCCTGGCGCTTTGCCGCGCGCCGACGAAGTCTCTCTCGACTCACGCGTCCTGCTCTTCACCATGGCGCTGTCCCTGTTTGCCGGAATTGTTTTTGGCCTCGCTCCCACACTGAAAACGTCCCGCGTGAATTTACAGGAGGTGCTCAAGGCGGGTGGCCGCGGTCTGAGCGGTGCCCGCCACCGCCTCCAAGGAGTTTTCGTCGCCGTCGAAGTCGCCATGGCCTTGGTTTTGCTCGTCGGTGCCGGACTGATGGTTCGCAGCCTCGCGGCGCTTTGGCGTGTCGATCCCGGCTTCAATCCCAGCCACGCTATTACCTTCGTTTTGTCGCTTCCGGCCGCCCCCACAACCACCTCCGCCGAAACACGCGCCCGTCTCCGCCAATTCGACGACAAATTGCAGAGCGTCCCCGGCGTCCAGGCCGTTTCCGTCACGCTCGGCTCTCGGCCGATGATCCATAATTCCTCGGAGCCCTTCTGGATTGAGGGCCAGCCAAAGCCTGCCAACCTCCAGGAGATGCCCCAGGCGATGTTTTATCTCGTGGAAAGCGGCTTCCAGCAAGCCATGGGAGTTACCCTCGAGCGCGGACGCTTTATCACACCGCAGGACGACGAACACGCGCCCGTGGTCGTCGACGTCGACGACGTTTTCGCGCGCACCTATTTCCCTCATGAAAATCCCATCGGCAAGCGCATCCATCTTGCTGGCTTCAACGTGCAAGCTGAAATCGTTGGCGTGGTCGGCCACGTGAAACAGTGGGGGCTCGACGCCGATGCGAAATCGGCCATCGAGGCGCAGTTCGATTATCCGTTCATGCAGCTTCCCGAGAAGCTTATGCCTCTGGCGGCAGATTCGGTGGCCGTCGTGCTGCGCACCGAAGGCGATCCCACTGCTGTCATGGGCTTCGTTCGCCGGGCAGTCGCGGAAATTGATCCTCGCGAAGTGGTTTACAACGTCCAAACGATGAACGAAGTGGTCTCCAAATCGTTTGCGGCGCGGAGACTATCGATGATTCTTCTCAGCGTCTTCGCCGCACTCGCGCTGGGTCTTGCGTGCGTCGGAATCTATGGCGTGATTTCCTATCTGGTCGGCCAGCGCACTCACGAGATCGGAGTGCGTATGGCTCTAGGCGCGCAACGCGGTGATGTGTTGCGGCTGGTGATCGGGCACGGCGCAAGGATGGCGCTGATCGGCGTCGCGATCGGCATCGGCGGCGCGCTGGGACTGACGCGTCTCATGGCCAACCAGCTCTTCGGCGTCAGTGCGCACGACCCACTGACTTTTGCTGGCGTCGCCTTGCTGTTGATTATTGTTGCGGTCTCGGCATGTTTTATTCCCGCGCGGCGCGCCATGCGCGTCGACCCCATAATCGCTCTGCGATACGAGTGATCCTTGGCGCAACTCCTCCTCGGAACAACCTCGCACGAACATGTGGACCTTGCGGACATTTCCTCGCGATCGTTCCCTGGACGGGCTACCCGGAAGTGACGAATGCCGGGTCTTCGTTGCGGGGAGGCGCAGCGCAGTAACGCTTGCGGCAAACCTGTACTCCCGTCCGGCTAGTGGACAGGGGCGCAAGGCTATATGTTTGGAGCATGAAAGCGGCTTGCAGTCATTGCGGTATGGAACACGTCCTCAGGGACGCCGAAGTTGCCTTGCATAGCAAGGTTCAGTTTCTTTGCTCGAAGTGCCGCCAGACGACGGTAGTCGAAATCAATCTGCGGCCCGATCAGACGATGGTGATTTCTCCGCTGCCCTCCTTCGCGCGTGGAAATGCCAGCACGTCCAGCCTGAATTTGCTGCAGCCAGACGACGGCCTGAAGCTGCCTGCGGCGAAGAACGCGGTGCTCACCGTCGTGTCCGGGCCGTCGAAGGGTGCGGTGCACAATTTGCAAAAGGCCCGGGTAATTCTGGGGCGCGAGGACGCCGGCGTCGTCTTGAACGACCAGGAGATTTCACGCCACCACTGCTTGCTGGAAGTGCGCGAAAATTACGCCAACCTGAAGGACCTCGACTCCACGAACGGCACGTTTTTCGAGGAAGAACGGGTGCGCGCCGCCATGCTGCAAGACGGCGCCGAATTTCGCATCGGCAACAGCGTCATCCGTTTCTCGCTCGTGTCCAAATAGCCTCTTACGTCAGAAGCAGTCCTGCTTAGCCTCCGCGGAAAGTCGTGAGATACTGGCGCTGACTCCCTTTGCTCCTTTCTCACGATGAATCGTCTCTCTGTCTGCATCATCACGCTGAATGAAGAACACAATCTGCCGCGCACGCTGGCTTCGCTGAAGGAAATTGCGGACGAAATCGTGGTGGTGGATTCGGGAAGCACGGACCGTACCGCGGAAATCGCACGCGAGCACGGCGCTCGCTGGTTCGAGCGCGCGTGGAGCAACTACGCCGATCAGAAGAACTACGCGGCGCAATGCGCCTCCAATGATTGGGTCCTCTCGATGGACGCGGACGAAGAGCTGAGCAGCCCGCTGCAAACGTCGCTGCTCTCCTGGAAAAAACACACACCCGAGCATTGTGTTTACGAAGTCTCGCGCAAAACTTTTTATCTGGGGGCGTGGATTGAACATTCCGGCTGGTATCCGGATTTTCAGCGGCGCCTGTACCGCCGCGATGAGGCGGAATTTTCCGGCGTCGTGCACGAGTCCCTGCGCCACGCCGGCAAAATCGGCCGGCTGAGCGGCGATTTACTGCACTACACGGTACGCTCGTTTGACGAGCATAAATTCAAAGTCGAGACTTACACCACGTTAGCGGCGCAACAACTGTTCGCGGAAAGCAAGCGCAAATGGCGAGCCGCGATGTGGTTTGCGGCTCCGTGGAGTTGGTTTCAGAATTTCATTCTGCGAGGGGGATTCATGGATGGCTACCGCGGCGCGCTGATCGCGCAAATGGCGGCGCGTTCGGTCTATTTGAAGTACCAGAAGCTCGGGCAGCTCGTAAAGAATGCGGGTGACGAGCGGGATGCGGGATGAGGGTTCTCTATGCCGACCTCGAACGCGAATGGCGCGGCGGCCAAAGCCAAGCGCTATTGACCGTTAGGGGACTCCGCGCCCTCGGGCATGACGCGCAACTACTCTCTGTGAAGAACTCGCCTCTCTCTCATCGCGCACAGGTCGCTGGCGTGCCCGTGCACAATGTCGGAAAAAGGGCGCGGCGAGTTGGCGCCGCTCTTCTCCTGCATAAATTGCTTGCGCGGCAGAACTACGACGTACTTCATGCAAATGAGCCGCATGCCTTTACCGCTGCATGGCTGGCGAGCGCGCAAAAAAATGCTCCCGTGGTAGTCTCGCGAAGAGTGGCGTATCCGCTCTCGGGCGGTGGACTGGCGCGGAAGCGCTATCAGGCAGCGCAGCGCGTCGTGGCAATTTCCCATTTCGTGGAGCAAAGCGTTTTGGAATCGGGCGTGCCCCCTGAGAGGGTGGCGGTCGTCTACGAGGGGGTGGAAGTTCCGCCTTCACCAACGCCGGAAGCACGCCGCCAGGCGCGGCAGCGTTGGGGCGTAACTGGGGGAGAAAGGCTGTTGGGCTGCATCGGGTACCTGCTCCCCGAGAAGGGGCAGGAAATCGCCGTGCGCGCACTTTCCACGGTACGCAAGAAGATCCCCACCTCGCGTTTGCTGTTAGCGGGTGACGGGCCCTGCCGCCCTGCGTTGGAGGGGCTGGTTCGACAATTGGGGCTGCAAGATGCGGTGATCTTCGCGGGATTCGTGCAGGACGTGTCCCAAGTGTACGCGGCTCTGGATTTCTTTTTGTTTCCGTCGTTGGCTGAGCCCCTCGGAACTTCCCTTTTGGCGGCGATGGCTTGGGGACTTCCCGTGCTGGCCGTGGCGACAGGCGGCGTGCCGGAATATGTAAAGGATGGCGACAACGGATTGTTGGCGACGCGGCCTGATCCGGAACTATTCTCGGCCGGAATGGCACGGCTGCTGAGCGACGAATCGTTGGGGATCACACTTGGCCACAAGGCGAGGTGCACCATTACGGAACGATTTTCGGCGGAGCGCATGGTGGCAAATACGATCCACGTGTACGAGGACGTGCTGAGTCAAAGGGCGCGCGCGTGACGGCCGAACTTTCGGTGATTCAGCGCGCGGTCCTCAAACGCATGCAGTCGCTGGGCCTCGCGGGCGGAGCGCATGTGCTGGACGCACCGTGCGGTGACGCTGCGGCGTTGTCCATCGCGCTCCGGGAAAAAGGATTCGCCGTAGTCGGAGGGGATGTCGAACCGGATGCCGCAGGCGTTTTGGGCGATAGCTTCGCAAGAGTGGATCTCAATCGCACGTGGCCGTGGCCGGATCACACCTTTGATGCCGTCATTTCCACGGAAGGCATCGAGCATCTGGAGAACCATTTTGCGTTTCTCAGAGAGGCTTGCCGAGTGCTGCGGCCGGGCGGATGGTTGGTGCTGACCACGCCAAATATCACCGCGCTGCGTTCGCGCGTGCGATTCTTCGGCAGCGGATTCTTTGGGCGCGATTCCCGTCCGCTCAACGAATCCGCGCGTCACCCGCTGCATCACATCGGTCTGGCTACATTTCCTTAGCTGCGTTACGAACTGCATGTTTCGGGATTTCGTTTGCTCGAAGCTCGCCACACGCATATCAAGCCTGTCAGTTATTTATACGCGATTTATGCGCCTTGGATGTGGCTGTACACGCGCATTGCTTTTCGAAAAGAAAAGGACCCTGGTCAGCGCAAAAGGAACCGCGAGATCCGGGCCAAGCTGTTTTCGCCGTCGCTGCTATTCGGCGAATGTTTAATGCTGATTGCGAAAAAACTCTGATGTTGTGGAGTGATGGCGCGGAACGCGAGAGCGAGTGTCTCGCGGACCTCGCGTATCGAAGCCTGCAAAAAAAGGACGAAGCGCCGAACGGCCTTCTCTCCGTGCGGCGCTTCAGATCCTTTGTAAATTGTTTGCGCTAGTTATCTGACTTCTGTTCCGAACGTTTCCCTCCTTCCGCCCGACCGTTGAGCCGAGCTATCTCTGGATTCAAACAACCCATCGTCCTTTGGTCTCGAGGAACTCCACGCCAACCGCATAGCCGTCGCCATGCAGTGGATGGCAGTAGGCCACTCGAGCCGAGGAACGAAACTCTCCGGTACTCGAGACGAGCGTCAATTGCTCGCCTTTTTCCCAATTGCGCACGCTGACCACACGCGCGCCGCGCGCACTCACGTTTTCCGTAAACGTCGATTCCGTGCCGGGCGTACGCCGATGTCCGCCGAGCATCACGGGAATTTCCATCGGGATGCGCTTGTGGGCGCGAAAAAATGTGTATGTGGTCTTTGGCGGCATGGCGGCAGTCGTTCATCCTCAGAGGCACGCCGCAATGCGCGCGAGATTTTGCACGCTGGTGCCGCGATTTTTCATGCGATACAACGCGCGGTCGGCAGCAGCAAGAAGTTTTTCGGGGGTGTCGCCATCTTCCGGAAACGCGGCTACGCCGGCGCTCACGGAGAGTGCCGGCGATTCGGCCTCAGAGGACAGCCGCTCGCGAACGCGTCCGACAACGCGCGCGGCAATGTCGCGGCCGGCCTCCGGCAACACCAGCGCAAACTCATCTCCGCCATAGCGCGCGGCGGTATCGATGGCGCGCGAATGGCTCCGCAAAATCTTGCCGAGGCGTACCAATGCGCGGCTCCCGGTCAAATGGCCGTATTGGTCGTTGATCGCTTTGAGACCATCCATATCAAGCAGCACGACGCTGAACGCGCGCTGCGTGCGGCGCGAGCGATCCAACTCCGCCTCCAGCACGCTCAGCAGCCGCCGATAGTTGGCAAGTCCCGTAAGCGAATCGCTGACCGCCATGGAACGCACCTGCTCAAAGAGGCGCGCCTGGTCCAGCAGCGCGCCGAAGAGCATGACCACGTAGCTGATGATCTTGCTGACCTCGGCGAGGAAAAAAGGGCCGTCGAAAAGTTGGCGCGAGAAAGTAGCCGACAAGTGGCAAACAAAGTTCAAAGCAGCTACGGCGAATAGCGAGTAGTCATACAAACTGGCCTCGCCCTTGCTGCCGTGGGCGGAGATGCGCTGCCGAAAATAAATCGCCGCCGCGAGAAACAGGCTGGCAGGGAGCAAATCCCAGGGGCGCGAAAGGATATGCGAAGCGTGCGCGACCGGCGCCGCCGGCGCCGCAAGGAACGCCGCGCTGGTGAGATACGCCGCAGTGGCCACAACTAACAGAGCCCCGGCTGTTTCGCGGCTCGGCTGGCGAGCCGTGGGAATGTAGCGCTCGATCAAAATCGCGGCCAGCAGCATGACGCCAAGCAGCGTGCGGCTGACCATCCAGCCCATGGGGACGCTCGTCAGGGCGACGTGACCCGTTTGGATCTGCTCGTTCAGGCCGAAATAGCCGACCGTCTCAATGATTCCGGAGAGCACGAATCCGAAGGAAAGAATCAGCGCGGTGCGGTCGTGCGTGCCGCGGAAGCGCACCAAGGCATTGGCCGCGTAGCAAAAGCTGATCAGCGTGCCGCCAATTTCCAGATAGAGGTAGGTTTGCGGGTTGCCGGCAATCTCCGCCGAACGCAGATAGAAGATGGAAGCGAGAAACAGAATGCCCAGACCCAGGGTGGAAGCCAGGAGGATTCGCGAGTGTTCCTTTTTGCAGAACGCTGCGAGGCGTGTCGCTGCGCCGGTGGCGTTTAACTGGCCATCTCGCAGAAACCCGCTAATTGTCCCCCAACCGCCCACGAAATCCCCCAAATGCCTACAAAAGACTGACAACTGACGGAGGATGCAAGTTCATGTCCGTTCCGAGCAGAATTTGGCACTCGCCTAAAGTACTGTATATAAGGGACTTATAATCTTGCTGGACTGAGGAATTATATCGGGGTAAACAGGCGAGACAGGGCACACCACGCCGTCTCACAGCGTATCTAGCTTAAAATAAAAGAGTTAAATGATTACCTGGTGCGATTAGGAGAAAATGCTCCCGTCTCAAGTTTGAGACTGTCTCATTCCTGAAGTGGTCCGAAGGCTCTATAACTTCGGTTTCGGGGGAGCCAACTCGCGCGCAACGACAGTATCCGCGAAGCCGCACGTTTTGTGGGAACCGTCGCAAAATGGCTTATTGGCGGAGTGCCCGCAGCGGCAAAGACCAAGCGTCGTCCGCCCTGCCAGTCCGAACGGCCGTCCTTCGGGATCGACCAGCTCGAAATCGCCTTCAATGCGAAGCGAACCATTATGGTTCACCGTGATCTTGGTTGCCGCCATTTTTTCTCCTGGGAATCTCGTCACATCATACCGCATCCGGCGCACACGTCCGTGCGACCCGCGCACCGAGCACAAATCCATTCTCTCCCAAAAAGGTGAAGACACGGACCGCTGAACTTGCGCGGTCAGTATTTCGGGACCGAGGGATCGACGTCGTCCGACCAGGCCAGTATGCCGCCCTTAAGATTCAGAATCTTGCGGAATCCAGCCTTACGCAGGAAATCCACGGCCTCTGCGGAGCGTTTGCCGCTGCGGCAGTGCGCCACGATTTCGCGTGAGGAGTCCAGCTCGTGCACGCGGCGCGGCAATTCACCAAGCGGAATCAAGTGTCCCTTGAGGTTGCAGATCTGAAATTCGTGCGGCTCGCGCACATCCAGGATGAAGAGATCGTCGCCGCGATCCAGCCGGGATTTCAGCTCCCGCGGCGTGATCTCCGGAACCTGGACGTCCGGCGCAGGAGCTTCTTCGCCGCGCACACCACAGAATTCGTAGTAGTCGATAAGCTTGTTGATGGTGCGGTGAGTTCCGCACATCGGGCAATTGGGGTTCTTGCGCAGCTTCAGTTCGCGGAATTTCATCGCCAGAGCATCAAACAGCAGCAGGCGCCCGGCGAGACTGTCGCCGCGGCCGAGAATCAGCTTGATCGTCTCCATGGCCTGAAGCGAGCCGACGATTCCCGGCAGGACGCCCAACACGCCGCCTTCCGCGCAGGATGGCACCAGCCCCGGCGGAGGCGGTTCTGGATACAAGCAGCGGTAGCACGGGCCTTCGGGCATGCCGAAAACGGTGACCTGTCCCTCAAAGCGGAAAATGGAGCCGTAGACGTTAGGCTTGCCCAGCAAAATACACGCGTCGTTCACCAAATAGCGCGTAGGGAAATTGTCCGTGCCATCCACGATGATGTCGAAGTCCTTAAACAGTTCGAGCGCATTTTCGCTGGTCAGCTTCGTCTCGAATGTTTCGATCTGAATATCCGGATTCAGGCTGGACAGGCGCTGCCGGGCCGCTTCCGTTTTCGGCTTGCCGACGTCACTGGAACCGAACGTGACTTGCCGCTGTAAATTCGTCACATCAACGACATCGAAGTCCACAAGGCCCAGCCGGCCAACGCCCGCTGCCGCGAGGTACAAGCCCAGCGGCGCGCCCAGGCCGCCGGTCCCAATCAGCAGAACCTTGGCGTTCTTGAGCTTGAGCTGACCATCCATGCCGACCTCGGGCATGATCAGATGCCGGCTGTAGCGCAAAATTTCTTCGTTTGAGAGGCTCGCCGCGGCTGTTGCTGCTTCCGGCGCGCCGGTCATCGGCTGTACTTTAGTTGCCATAAGAATTTCCCCTGAACTACCAGTCTAGTTCAAATCAGATGAAAAAGAACACCGCGAGATGCAGGTTCGAGCTTTGCCCATTGAACAAAAAAGCAGATCCCTCACTTTGTTCGGGATGACAAATTTGTACTCGGATTTGTAACCGTCGATTTTGTAAGCGTCGAAAAATCTAGGCGTTGGAGGGGCGACAACAGCGGTGTGCGGGAGAGGAACCACCGGCGATGGAAGGCACGATGCTGATTGTATCTCCGTCTTTCGTCGGAGTGTTTTCTTTAGCGAGGTAGCGAATGTCCTCGTCGTTGACGTAGACATTCACGAAGCTACGCAGCTTCCCTTCCTCGGTGAACAAATGCTTGCGCAGATCGCCGAATTCGGTGGTCAGCCGGCCCAGCGCTTCACCGACGGTCTGCGCTTTGACCTCGGTCGAATCGCGCTTGCCGGCATAAACGCGCAGCGGCGTCGGAATAATCACTTTCACTCCCATATCAATGTTCTCCTCGGTTCTCCTCGCCAGACCTATCACCTGGCCGCGTGATCGCGAATGGCAATTTCCTCGCAAGCATAGTCCGAGCGGTCATCGCTCAAGCGCCACGAAGTCATCTCCGCCGGCTTGCCGTCAGCCACGCTGACAATCACATAGCTATACCACGGCCAGGCGTGCTCGCGATCATACTGGCTGGGCCGCGCCGGATGATCCGGATGCGAATGATACCAGCCTACGACGTCCAGTTTCTTTTCCCGGGCGGCTTTCTCCGCATCGCGCACATCTTCTGCGGTGACGGAAAAGCGATTGTGCGGGGAATCCTCGCGGCGGTTCACCAGAGGGAACAGCGCCAGGATCTCGCGGAGCGGTGATTGCGCACCGCCGGGTGCGGCAGTCCCGGGGCCGCCTTCGCCGTCGCGGCCCAGCAGAGCCCCGCAGCATTCGTGGGGATAGGTCTGCGCGCCGTGCTGGCGGATCTTCTGCGCGATTTCCGTGGTCATCTTCAATGTTGGCGCGGTTGCCATAATCAGTGCTCGTCCCAAAAACGTTCGCTCAAATATTTTGCGCCGGAATCGGCGAAAACCGTAA
>Ga0210400_10004465_pt1 | contig 12118 bp, 14 predicted proteins | sample IncBWH26MmetaG_FD_155456 | JGI IMG/M metagenome (GOLD analysis project Ga0210400, IMG submission 155456) | Forest soil microbial communities from Barre Woods Harvard Forest LTER site, Petersham, Massachusetts, United States - Inc-BW-H-26-M | ecosystem: Environmental > Terrestrial > Soil >...
ATGGATTATGATCTGGGATACTTCGATCTGGAGACCCGCGTGTTGGAACCGCTTGAAAATCCGTTCGGCCCAAAAGTGTTACCTATGTGATCGGTACGTTGTGTAACCCATGTCTCCGGGCTGGACCTGAAAAGAATGGCGGGGACGACGAGACTCGAACTCGCGACCTCTGCCGTGACAGGGCAGCGTTCTAACCAACTGAACTACGTCCCCGCGGGGTGTTACTGTCACTAACGGATGGTGGGCAGTGCAGGGCTCGAACCTGCGACCTCCTGCTTGTAAGGCAGGCGCTCTAACCAACTGAGCTAACCGCCCTCTGCTCACATTTCTCCATGCTACAGGAAGCCCGCCGCATCGTCAACGAAACGCCGCGCTTTTTCGTTTTTGCCCCTGTTTTGCAAACCGCGTCCGCACCCGCGGTTGGTTGCGAAATCTTCGCGCTCCCAGTAAACTCAATGTCTTGCTGTAGGTCAAAGGAACATCCCAGAGATGCTGCTGAACCGCGATTATGTGGGCCACATGGCCTCCCAAGTGGTCAAGAAACTCGTCGAAGACGAGCAAGTCGCCATCAAGGAAAAAGACGTTGAGCCGGTGATCCTGAAAGTGCGCACCCGCATGATGGAAGAGATCACCATCGAGGACAAAATCAACGAAGAAGTGCGCACCATCCTCACCCAGCACCAGGACGAAATGCGCCGCGCCGGAATCTCCTACCAGGACATGTTCAAAAAGGTGAAGGGGCAACTGGCGCGCGACCGCAAATTGATTTTGCGTTGAGCTTTTCCCGAATTTGCAGCGGCAACCAGACAGGGGCGAAACACTAGAATGCGATTGACCCGCGAAAAAATCGTGCGCATCTCCCACCAGATCGTGGACCTGCTGGTGCAGACCAATGAAGTCGAATTCATCGAAGACCGCGACACCATCCGCCAGCACATGGTCCAGACCATGACCAACATCCTGCGCGAGGAAGAAAAAATCGAGGTCGAAGTCCGCAAGAAAATCTCGTCGCAGAAAAAAGAAATTCTCGAAGGCAGCGAAGAGTGGGACGTCCTTTTCCGCAAATACTATTCCGACGAACTGCGCCGCGCCGGCATCGCCGCCGCCCCCGAAGAGCACCAGAAAGCCGGCCACGGCGGCCACCGCTAACCCGGCAAGCCGTTCTCCCCAATATCCAGGTAGCGCCGGCTTCCAGCCGGCACGCCGCCCCCACAAACCAGTGTGGGTTATGCGAGACGCACTTTGCTCGGTGACGGCGCGAATGCCTTGCTTCGCAGCAGTATTCGGAACGTCAAGCCATGGGTTATGAGAAGGAGAGGCACGTAGGCAGCCAAGATGAAATAACCAGCGCCTAACAAGCCTGGGGTCTCCGGGAGCGATATGCGGCTTCCCAGGTAAAAGGCGAAGAGCAGGTCGGCAGCTCCGAATATATTGAAGACCCAGGTCAGCGCCGTCCCCGTGCGGGTTCCCAGCGTGGCCAGAGCGAGCAAAGCCAGAACGGCGGTTATGAAATCACCGTAAGCTACCGGTTGAGCAAATGCTGCCGGCAACTCTGCGGATACAACTCCCGGGACCACAAATGCCAATCCGAGGAACCTGAACCCATGCAGCAGCAGGATGGGCTTCAGATTCTCGGGACTCGGGCGTTCCCTCAGCGCTGGCCAAATATAGTGCCACGCTACTGCTCCCCAAACAGCCAAGCCGAACGCTGAACTGACTGCGAACAAAACTGGAAATGGCATGATCGATCCTTTCCGGCGCAATTCGCGCTACCGCTTCTTGAAATGGTACCACTGGGTACCACACAGTTTAGACGCGGTCACAGGAGAAAAGTTGCATCCGCAAGCATGAAATTCGGTGCACCCTTGCGCTCATGGTGGTACTATACGGTACCAGGATCGACAAGGAGAGGGCGATGGCCAAGGCATCGAGGTCGAAACGCCGCCGGAAAGAGGGCGACGAAGCCGCGGTGCGCGCACGCATCCTCGACGCGGCCTTCAGGGCGTTCATGAAGAGCGGTTACGCAACGGCCAGCATGCTGGAAATCGCGACGCGCGCCCGCGTTTCGAAACGAGAACTTTACGCGCTGGTTGGCAACAAACAGGAAATGCTGATCGCCTGCATCAGCCGGCGCGCCAGGCGATTCAGCGCGCCGGCTAACCTGCCCGTACTGCGCGATCGCGAGACCCTGAGGCAGGTGCTGGCTTCTTTCGGGACGACGTTCGTCCGCGAGGTAAGCGATCCCACGGTCATTGCCGTATTCCGGCTGGCGATCGCCGAGGTGCTCCAGGCCCCGGAAGTGGCGCGTGCGCTCGACTCTACAGGCCGCCAGGCAGGCCGCGCGGCCCTGCGCAAAATCATGGCCGAGGCCCAGGCATCCGGACTGCTCACGGGCCATCCAGCCGAACTTGCCGAGCAGTTCGGCGGGCTGCTCTGGCGCGATTTGCTGGTCAGCCTGCTGCTCGGCGTCGTCAAGCGCCCGAGCCCCCGCGAAATTGCGGTGCGCGCCCGCAACGCCGCAGCCGCTTTCCTGCAGCTTCATCCGCTACCGAAATGACGCGCCAGCCTGTTGACACCCCACTTGGCCCACCCCCTCCTCTCCCATGGGACACTAGCTTTTGCGAATGGCGGAAAAAGGGGATAGTATCGGCCTATGACCGTGCAATGGAAGCGGTACATCGTGAGCGACCCGGAAGTCCTGCGAGGCAAGCCCCGGATCAAGGGGACGCGGATTCCTGTCGGCCTGGTGTTGGGCTACCTGGCGGCGGGGAAGACTGCCGCAGAGATTGTGGCTGAATTTCCCGATCTCACCGGTGAGCAAATTGCAGCATGTCTCGATTATGCGCGGGAATTATCTGAATTTGAGGCTGTCGTCTGATGGCCTTGCCGGGTGCCCCAGGTTCCGGTGTTTGGTACCTGGGTCTTGGGTCACTCTTTAACTCTTTAACTTTTTAACTTTTAGCTTTCAATTTTTAACTGGTGGGTGGCCTCAGCCACCCACCGCTAGATTTGGGTCCCCCCCTGCTACTGCTTGTCGTAGACCGCGACGGTGGAGACCATCTTTCCACTCGAATCGGTTCCCTCGGTGGTGACGGTGCGAGTTTTGCCGTCGGCGGAGAGGACGATGCGACCGGTTATAAGAACCTTCGTGCCCTTCTTGACGGTGAACGCCAGCGTGTGATCATCGATTTTCGTGACGGAGCGCGCGTCGGAAGTGGAATCGCCGGGTGCCCCAGGTTCCGATGTTCGGTACCTGGGTCTTGGGTCACCCTGTAACTTTCAACTTTTAACCGGTGGGTGGCCTTAGCCACCCACCACTTGATTTGGCTATCCCTGCTACTGCTTGTCGTAGACCGCGATGGTGGAGACCATCTTTCCACTCGAGTCGGTTCCCTCGGTGGTGACGGTACGGGTTTTGCCGTCGGCGGAGAGGACGATGCGACCGGTTATAAGAACCTTCGTGCCCTTCTTGACGGTGAACGCCAGCGTGTGATCATCGATTTTCGTGACGGAGCGCGCGTCGGAAGTGGAATCGCCGGTGACCGCGTAGTCTTTGCCGTCATACTTGCCCATCCATTCGTTGTGCATCGGTTTGCCGGCGGCGTCGGTGCCGTCGATGGTAACCATGATGTTGTCGCCCATGGTCGCGTAGACAACCATGGAGTTTTTCGCCGTTCCCGGGGCGAGTTTCGATTTCATTTCGTTCAACTTCCAGGTGCCGATAAAACCGTCGGCGGCGAGGCATACTGCGGCGCCGACGAAGCCCAGTGCCAGAGTCATGGCGATAGCTTTTACTTTCATATTCCCTCCTGAATGTGAATCGTCAAAAGGCTGAGGGTCGGGCGGTTGGGCAAATTCTAGCGCCGGGAAGAGTCCGGGGCAACCGAATGGCCGGTCGCCCTCTCCCACCACATTTCCCACCCCGTTCGAACGTCAACTCCAACCGTACGCATCCGTTCGAACGCCAGCGTAACTCTCTGTAACTTGTCAGAGTCTTATCGAGCTGCTAACTATTCTCCATGAGCAACCACCTATGACAAAAAGACCAGACGCATCCTACAACCTCTGCACCTTCAAATTTGCCAACGGCAAATTCTGCACCATGCCCGCCCATCCAAGTTACGAAGGCCTCTGCCTCAACCACGCCACCATCCACCGCCGCACTTTCCACCGCGAAGACGATCTCGTCAAGGAACTCGCCAGCCCCGCCGGCGATTTCATCACCCAGATTGATATCAATCACGTCCTCGGCAAACTCTTCGAGGCACTCGCCGCCAACCGCGTCTCTCCCAAACGTGCCGCCACCCTCGCCTATATCGGCCATCTCCTGATGCAATCCCAACATGGCGCAAGAAGGGAAGCCAGCAACTGGTCCATCGAATCCAAGGTCCTCTCCAAACTAATCGACATCAAATACCCTACCGAGCCTCCTCCCAACTCTGCCTCCCCTGGGGAGCCCGCTCAACCATCTCCCTCCCCGTCGCCAACCCCCAAATCCCCGCCCAAATCCTGATCCACCCCTCCCCATGCCTTCCCACTCCGCCTTCCCCTCTTCCTCAGCGCACTCTGCGCCCTCAGCGTCCTCTGCGTTAAACGCATTTCTCCCCTCTTCCCTTTTTCCCCGTAACTCCAACGCCTCCCCTGCATCCACGCACCAGGTCGATAACTCCTTTCCCTCCCCTACATCCGCAAAAACAGGGGGGTGTCCCCTCCCCCAAAAATGTCGGCGCGCCGACATTTTTGATTTTTCCCCATATATTTCGCACTTTCTCAAAACGAGTGATCGTGAGAAGGCCATCCCAACTGCCGCGTTTACGCGCCACGGGGGAGCGACTATAATGGCGCGCATGAGTTCGCCGGCACGAGGGCATCGCCATACTCACGGCCACGGCCAAAAGGCGCACCGGTGCAGCTTTCTTCCGGACCGCCAGGATCTGTACGTCCGCCTCGGCACGGTCACGGTGTTCGTGCGGGATCAGGAACGAAGCCTGCGCTTCTACCTGGATAAGCTGGGCTTTGAATTGGCGCTCGACGCCGACTTGCCTTCCGGCGCCCCCCGTTTTGCCGTCTGCCCACCGGATGGAACCGCCGTTCTTATGCTTGTCGCGCCCAGGCCCGGCTCCGAGGAATATAAGCTCATCGGACGCCCGACCCAGATTGCGTTTCTAACCGAAAATGTGGAGCGCAAGTACCAACAATGGTGCGAAAAAGGCGTTGTGTTTCCGGAGCCGCCGCAAGCGCAAGGCCGGGCGGGTAAGTCCGCAACGTTTCTCGACGTGGACGGCAACTCCTTCCAGCTCGTTGAAAACGAGGCCGCCGTGCGCGAAATCGAAGAGCAGCGTCGCGAGCACGCCGAGCGGCTCGAAACCGAACACACGGCGGCGCTGGAACTGGAAACCGCGAGAGAAGTGCAGGCGCGCCTCCTTCCGCAGACGCAACCCGAAGTCAGCACGCTGGAATACTGCGGCCTGTGCATGCAGGCCAGGACCGTCGGCGGCGACTACTACGATTTCTTCACGCTGGGCCGCGACCGCTTCGGCTTCGTGATCGGCGACATCTCTGGCAAAGGGACGCCCGCGGCGCTGCTGATGGCGAATCTTCAGGCGCACCTGCGCAACCTGTGCTCCACGTATTCGAGCCGCCCGTATACGCCCTTTGCCGTGGAGCAGCCGCAGCGCCTGCTGCAAGCCGTCAATCAACTTTTCTGCGAGAACACGGCGGCCCGGGCGTTCGCCACGCTGCTCTTCGTCGAATACAACGATGCGACGCGCCGCTTGCGCTACGTGAATTGCGGTCACCTTCCCGCCCTGATTCTGCGGAACGATAATGCGCTGGAAACGCTGGACGCCACCTGCACGGTGGTCGGCCTGTTCGATCGCTGGGAGTGTGAGGTCGGGGAGAGCCACCTCTCGGCCGGAGACACCTTGGTTATTTATACTGACGGCGTCACCGAATCCTTCAACGAGGAAGAGGAGCAATTCGGGCAAGAGCGCCTGATCGAATCCTTGCGCCGCAATCGAGAACTGGCCGCACCCGCGCTGCTGCGCATGATCGTCGAAGAAGTCCGCAGCTTCAGCCCGCAAAAGCAGCACGACGACATCACCCTGATCGCCGCAAAATGCCGGTAAAACAGAAATCGGCGAAGGATTCACGGCGGAAGAGTTGAGAGAAAGATAACGCAGAGACGCGGAGGACGCCGAGGTACACAGAGAAGAGAAAAAAAGAAGCGCTGGCAGGGAAGCCAGCGCTAGGTGGATTTCTTGGAATGGGTTGCTTGAAGCAACAGCCCGCTACTGGTTTAGTCGGAATCCGGGCGGCGCTTTAGTGTGGGGCGATCGTCGTCGGAGCCGTCGCCACTGGTGGTGGCGTTGGGATCGCCGGACTTCTGCTTGTCAGTCTGCTCGGTCTTGGTGCGCAGGCTGGGCTTGCCGGGTTGGTTGTCCTGCACCTTCTTGGCAAACATGACGTTGCGGAGGCGGCCCTTCACGGAATCGAACTCGGAAGTGGTGACGATGTACTCGTCTTTATCCGGCAGGATGCGCGCGATTTCTTTTTGGGCGAGCTCAATGCGCTCCGGCGTCGGCGGATGCGTGGAGAAGAATTTCGGAATCGTGCCCGGGCGGCGCTTTTCGTCGGCCTGGATGCGCTCGAAGAAGGTGACGTACGCGTTGGGATCGTAGCCGGCCTTGTACATGTACTGAATGCCGAGGAAGTCGGCTTCACGTTCGGCATCGCGCGAGAATTTCAGGAAGGTGAGAGGAATCGCCAGGTTCATGCCCTGGTAGATGCCGTAACCGGCCCAGCCATAGGGCACAACGATCATAGCCGCCATCGCGCCGAGCTGAATGAGTTCACCCTTGGTGGCTTGCTTGGTGCCGTGGCGCGCGGTGACGTGCGAAATTTCGTGGGCCATCACGCCGGCGAGTTCGGACTCTTCCTGGGCGCGGAGAATCAGGCCGCTGTTGACGTAGAAGAAGCCGCCGGGAAGCGCAAAGGCGTTAACTTCGTCGGAGTCGATGACCTTGATGGTGAAGGGCACCTGGGCATCGGAATTGCGGACGAGGTTTTGGCCGACGCGATTGACGTATTCGGTGACGACGGGATCGTCGATGAGCTTGGAGCTGCGCTCGACTTCCTGAGCCAGGGCTTTGCCGAGCGCGATTTCACGCTCGAGCGAGTAGAAGTTCATGCCCTTGCCGACGTTGCGATTGCCGATGGCGTCGACGTCTTCCTTGGAATTTTTCGGGTGAACCGTTTTGCCCGGGTCGGCAGACGTATCAGATGCTGCGGGCTGTGCCGCGGGGGCTGCAGCCGGAGCAGGATCGGGAGGGGGCGGCGGAGGCGGCTGCTTGCTCAGTGGAATCGGGGAAGCCGACTGAGATTGGTCGGGAGCCTGCGTTTGGCCTTGCTGCGGCTGCGCTTGGGTCTGAGTCTGATTCTGAGTCTGATTCTGAGTCTGGGTTTGCGGCTGAGCCTGGCTCGGAGGATTTGAAGACGGGTTTTGCGAGGAGGCTATGGCCGGAAATGAAACGATACCCGCGGCAAGAACAAAGGCCAAAAGGAATTGCGAGGATTTACGCATGATGCCTACCTCCGGGGTCCGGGACCCAGTATACACCCCTGCGCGGCAAGGGGGTTATCTTTGTTCTAGGATGTGAAATGGGGTGCGAAGGTTTCCTAAGAGTTCAAGAAAAAGAGGAAGATGGAGCACCCCAGGGGCTGGAACAGTTGACAGTGGCGGGCGGGGTACATAGAGTCAATGGCGAGAATATGAGTGCACGGAAAATTCAGATAGGGCAGTTGTGGAAGAAGAAGGATAACGGGGACACGTTTCTGGTGACCCGGGTCTATACCGAGGCCCTGAGCACGTTTGTGGTGCTGAGAAAATCGGGCTCGGAAGGGGAAAGCCTGGTCCGGGTGAAGGCGGAGCGCACGCCGGAAGGTCAGGGGCTGCCGGGCTTTGTCCCCGCAGTGGAGGACGATTCGGTATAGGAGCGACTCCAATAGGGCGAGTTTGAACGGGGTCCCGCACGGCGGGGCCCCTATTTTTTTTTGCCCTGAGATTAGATGGAGCGCACCCGTAGGGCGACGATGTCGTCTGTAGACAAAGGCTCTTTCTGGTGGAAGGGCTCGCCGTATTTGACGCCGATGAGTTGGCCGTGGTGGCGAGCGAGGAGATCCATACGATTGTCGAGCTCGTCGATGGCGAGGAAGACGCGCTGCTTGCGCTCGCTTTTGGCGGGGCGGAATTGTGAGCCGTAGGCGAGGATGGCTTTACGGCGCTGGGCGTATTCCCGGGTGATGTCCACGATGAAGGTGGGCGGCATCCCCTCGAACGAAGTGGCGTAAAGAATTTTGAAAGGGCGATGTGGTTCGCCGGTAAGGGGGAGTCGCTTGAGGCCGGCGAGAAAGCAGCCTTCGTAGCCGAGAGAGGAGGTGTGGTAATGATCGGGGTGGCGCGCTTCCCAGTAGGGGAGGATGACGGTGTGGGGGCGCAGGTCGCGGATGACTTGGGCGAGGCGCATCTTGTGCTGGCGAGAGGGCTGCACGTCGGAATCGGGGACGCCTAGATTTCCACGCCAGGAGACTCCCAGAATTTTTGCGGCGAGCGCGGCCTCTTTGGCGCGGGTTTCAGGAGTGCCGCGCGTGCCCATCTCCCCGGCGGTGAGATCAAGGATGCCGGTCGTGTAGCCCTTGCGGGCCATTTTGATGAGCGTGCCGCCGCAGGTGAGTTCCACGTCGTCGGGATGGGCGGCGATGGCGAGAATGTCGAGTTTCATCGAGAAGCCTCGGAGGAATCTTGGAAATTGTAGCATCGGCGGGCGGAGCCGGGGCTGCCGGCGACGAAAACATACTCCTTGCGATTGTTTCGGGACCTTACTATTTTGGATGGCAAATCCGCGCCCTCCCTCTCGCCCGGGTTGGATCCCGGTTGCAGGCGGATATCCGCAGGTCAACAGGAGAAAAATATGAAACTAAGAAGCATTTATGTCGTGTGTGCACTCGCGATTGCTTTGGTTTTCATGGGAGTAACGTTCGCACAAAAGCCGGTAATGAACATTGACCCGGGCAGGCACCCGAACCTTGCCGCGGCGCAGCATCATATCGGCGAAGCGTTTGCAAAAGTGCAGGAGGCGCAGCAAGCGAACAAGGACGAGTTGGGCGGTCACGCGGAAAAGGCGCTCGAGCTGTTGAGCCAGGCCGATCATGAATTGAAGGAAGCGGCGGAGTTCAAGGACCACCACAAATAAGAATTGTCGGAGAGGATTTCCGATAGCGGCAATAAACGGCCCGCCTGCGAAAGTGGACGGGCCGTTTGTGCGATCACTGGACACCGCCGCCGAGTTAGCGGATAACGAAGCTGGACTCGCGCCAGGCGGTCTTTTTGCCGGTTGAGTCGGAAGCCTGGACATGCAAGCGGTAGCGTCCGGGCGGCAAATTTCCGATGGGAATTTCGCCGGAGAAGGGAATGATGCCGGTTCCTGTTTGGCTAGCTGAGGCCACAGGGCGAATTCCGGCATCCAGTTGAAGTTCGCCGGATTCGCCATTCAGCAGCTTGACCTGAAACATGGTGTCGGTCGCCGCCGACCGTTCATCAGGACCAAGATAAATTTCGAAAAAACTGAACAGGTGTTCGTCGCGCGAGAACCGTATGTCTGCCGCGGGCGAAAATTCGACGCCGTTTCCGCTCAATGGAACATACTGGGGCGCGCGGGCGGCGGCTTCCTGACCTTCCGGCAAAGTTTGTATTCGTTTGCAGAGAACAATTCCGCTGACGCCAAGACCCTGCCTGGACGCGTCTTCCACCCGCAGTGGCCTCCGCACGCGGCCGAACTTCTCTCCGTCCGTCACAACCACCTGCAATTGGTAATTCCCGGGCGGCAGGTTCACCTGAGTCGTGTAACGGTTTGGGATTCCCGCCAATTCCCAGTCGTTCAGGAATTGCCGGTCTGGAGGCAGCGGGCCGCGATAGAAATTCCAGAGTGCCGTGCTGGCCGTATCACTGAAGCGCGTCACTTCGGTCCCATCCTGATCGTAGACAATACCGAGGACCGCAACATTTGCGTAGAGGTTGACGCCTTTCCATTTGCGTTTTACGGCGCCCCACGGGAATTCGACGGCGACCTCCAGATCACTCGCGCCAGTTTCATTGAAGAGCGGGTTCACCTCAGCCAGGACGGGTAGGTTTCCGTCTGCACTGGAAGCGGCGTAGCGTTCCATTTCTCCACCGAGCGCGGTTCCTTTCAGCGGGTCGGAAAGCGGGTGCGCGGTGTTGCAGTACGATTCGCGCGCGTAAACGGTGGCGTGATGCCGTTTCACCTTTACTTTGATTTGGTGGCAGACGCCATCGAGAGACGGTGCGGGGATGTAGGAAACCAGGTAGACGTTGAACGGTGAGACGCCGGAGCCCATGCTGGATTGCGGCCGGAGATCCGGGCTGGACCAGATTCCGCGGGGAGTCGTGGAATATTCGAGATGATGAGAGACGTTGTCGCGAACGTCGCGGATGCGCGGCGCGTCCAGGGCGACACGCTGGATCGGACGTTGCATGCCATCTTCGAAGACCTGGAAATCATTTTGAGAGAGGTCGCTAATCACCTCGTCTTCTTGATAAAGGGAGTCCCGGTCCATTCGGAAGTGCGACCGGTCAAGCACCACCACCGGGACGACAACCTCGATCGCATTCACGCGGATGGGGGTTCGATCTGCGCTTGCTGCGGGAGGGACCGGCGCATCATTGGCAAGAATGGCTTTGCCGAGGAGCAGAACGACAGCCAGTTTCTGAAGTCCCGAAACGATCAATTTGCGCCCGCGCCCCATAATGTGGCTCCGTCTCGCCAGCACCCGTGGTACGTGGGAAAATCCCGACGATGATAGACGCTAGGTTAGGCCCGGGCGTCGTCGGTGCAAAGATACTCAGAGGCCAAACCTTGGCGGACAGTTCCTTCACAGCAATAGATGGAAGTGGAGCGTGCGGAGTTGGGATTTTTTCGGGGAATTTTGAAGGGGCGTGTTCCGGATTGGGGCAATTAGGGAGGTGGGGGCGGAAGACGGGGGCGGGTTGGTCGGCTCGACATAAGACGTAAAAGCGGGAGCTTCGCTCCCGCACTCAAAAGGGGAGTGTGTTAGTTTGTGGGGATGAGCGACTTGGGGAAATTGGCGGGGCGGGTGGCGCTGGTTACGGGCGCGGGGAAGCGCCTCGGCCGCGCGGTGGCGTTGCGTTTGGCGAGCGAGGGTGCGGATGTGGCGGTGCACTACGGGAAGTCGGAGGCGGAGGCGCGCGAAGTTGTCGGCGAAATCGAAAAGATGGGGCGGAGGGCGGCTGCGTTTTCGGCGGAACTGACAGATGTATCCGCGATCCAGAAGCTGGTGCAGAGCGTGGCGTCGCGATTCGCGCGGCTGGATATCTTGGTGAATTGCGCGGCGAATTTCGTGGAGACGAAGTTTGGCGAGACGAACGAGGCGACGTGGGACGCCTCGATGGACACGAATCTGAAGGCCGCGTTTTTTTGCGCGCAGGCTGCCGCGCCACACCTGGCGAAGAGCGGGCGCGGGGTGATCATCAATTTTGCCGACATCGGCGGTTTGCTGGGATGGACGGAGTTTTTGCCTCATTCAATATCGAAGGCGGGCGTGATCATGTTGACGCGAATTTTGGCGAAGGAATTGGGGCCCGCGGTGCGCGTGAACGCGATTGCGCCGGGAACAATTACGATGCCGGGCGATCCGCCGGAGTGGGAGAGGGATTTTATCCGGCGGGCGCCAATGCAGAGGACGGGGCGGCCGGAGGAGATTGCGGACGCGGTGATGTATCTGGTTGGAGCGGAATTTGTGACAGGGCAGGTTTTGGTGGTGGATGGGGGAAGGACATTGTGAGGGGAAAGTTTTTAGTCATAAGTCATAAGCTGACAGCCTGGAGCCCACAGTTTTTGGCTTTAGGCTCACAGCTTACGGCTTAGGGATCACGGCGAAGAGCACAGTCAAGAGCACTGTCTTAGCTCCATAATTCTGTCACCCCTTAACGGCAACGTGAAAATGTCACCCCATGAGACAGGAGACATTCACGTTGAGTCAGAAGGAACTGCAGCGAGTGAGCGTAATCAGTGCATGCATCAAG
>Ga0210400_10004466_pt1 | contig 12118 bp, 11 predicted proteins | sample IncBWH26MmetaG_FD_155456 | JGI IMG/M metagenome (GOLD analysis project Ga0210400, IMG submission 155456) | Forest soil microbial communities from Barre Woods Harvard Forest LTER site, Petersham, Massachusetts, United States - Inc-BW-H-26-M | ecosystem: Environmental > Terrestrial > Soil >...
GACATCGACTTGCCACAAATTTACTACCCGGACCTGTTCCCGCGGCCCGCACCAGAGGCTCGCGCGGAGCAGCGCTTCGACGTGCCCCGCATCCCTTCTGCCCAGCTTGCGGCCATCGTATTTACCTCGGGCTCGACCGGCACGCCGGTGCCGTATAGAAAAACCTGGGGATTGCTGGCGCGCTGCGTTCAGAACGGTGCGCCGCGCCTGGGACTGTTGGACGGGCGAAGCCATAGCCTCGTGGGCACGGTTCCCGGCCAGCACATGTACGGCTTTGAATCGACCGTGCTGCTCGCGCTGTTGAGCGGCAACGCCTTGAGCGCCGAGCGGCCGTTTTATCCGGCCGACGTTGCCGCCGCGGTCCAGAGGCTGCCGCGGCCCCGGGTGTTGGTCACCACCCCCATTCACCTGCGCACGCTGCTGACCTCCGCGGTCGATTTTCCCGCTGTGGACTTGGTCATGTCGGCAACCGCCCCGTTGAGCCGCGAATTGGCGCGCGAGGTCGAGGAGACGTACCGTACCCCACTGTTGGAAATATATGGCTCAACCGAGACGGGGCAGATTGCCATGCGCAGAACCGCGGAGACGCAGGCCTGGCGCCTGTGGCCGGGCGTTCACTTGAGCGTCTCGAACGGCCAGGTCTTTGCGCAGGGCGGTCACATCGAGCAGTTGACGCCCATGTGCGACGTCATCGAGATCACCGGTGAAGACGAGTTCCTGCTGCATGGCCGGACGGCCGACTTGGTGAATGTGGCGGGCAAGCGCAGCTCATTTGGCTACTTGAATGCGCAGCTCAACGGGATCCCGGGTGTGATCGATGGGGCGTTCTTTCTGCGCGAAGAGGCGACCGGATCTACCGGCGTTGCGCGGCTGGCCGCCGTGGTCGTCGCGCCCGGAATGAGCGTCGCGGCCCTAACCGAACAGCTGCGGCAGCTGATCGATCCGGTGTTTCTGCCGCGGCCGCTTCTGATCGTGGAGCAGCTGCCGCGCAATGCGACCGGCAAACTGCCGCAACAGGCGCTGCAAGGATTCGCCGATGAACGATTGCGCACCGACGAATCGCATTGAAAATGCAAAGCACGCTGAACATTGCCGCCGACCACCCGTCGTTTTCGGGTCATTTCCCGACATTTCCCGTATTTCCGGGCGCCCTGCTGCTGGATGAAATGCTCACCGCCATCCAACTGGCGCGCGGAATCGACCTTACGTCATGGCATGTCTCGTCGGTGAAATTTCTCGATGCCGTGCGGCCGCGCGATTGTCTCGTGCTGGAACACGAGGCCACGGCTCCGGGCTTGATTCACTTCACGATCCGAGTCGACACGCGCAAAGTTGCCAGCGGCACGCTGCATGAATCCTAAAGCCGCAAATCTTCTGGGCGATGAGCACAAGGCCGCTGACTGGGTCAGACATCGCGAGCGCGGCAGCCTCTGGCTGTTGAAAATCATGGCCTTTCTTTCCTTGCGCTGCGGACGCAGGGCGAGCCGCGTCATTCTCTATGGCATTGCCATTTATTTTTTCCTGTTCGGGCCCAGCGCGCGGCGCCACTCGTTGCACTATCTGCGACTCGCTCTCGGCCGGGAACCCACGGCGCGCGACCGGTTCCTGCAGATTTTGAGCTTCGCGACCACCATTCACGATCGGGTCTATCTCATCAACGGCCAGTTCGAGAAATTCAATATCTCGATGGAAGGAGAAGACCTGGTGCTGGCGCATGCGCCTGCGGGCCGCGGCGCCTTGTTGCTCGGCGCACATATGGGCAGCTTCGAAGTCATGCATTCCTTGAGCCGGCGCCGGCACGGCTTGCGCGTCGCGATGGCGATGTACGAAGAAAATGCGCGCAAGATCGGCGGCATCCTCGCCGCCATCAATCCGAATTGGATTGCGGATATCGTCGCTCTGGGCCGGATCGATGCCATGCTCAATATTGCCGAGCGCCTCGACCTGGGCGCCTACGTCGGCGTGCTCGCCGATCGCACCCTCGGAGCAGAACCGTCGCAACCCGTCACATTCCTGGGACAATCGGCCCACGTGCCCACGGGCCCCATGCGCGCGGCCGCAATCCTGCGCTGTCCGGTGTTTTTCATGGTCGGCCTGTACCGCGGCAAGAACAACTATCATGTGGCGTTCGAACGGGTCGCCGACTTTTCCGCTACCGGCGTCGGCAGCCGCGATCTCGCGGTGCGGGTCGCGATCGAACGGTATGTCGCGGTGCTGGAACGCCACTGTCGCAGCGATCCGTACAACTGGTTCAACTTTTTCGATTTCTGGCGCCCGCCCGCCGGCGGCTAAGGAGCGGTAATGCTGCGCTTCCTGTCATTGGCACTCCTGTGCATCTTAAGCGCGACGGGCAATGCGGCGCGCGCCGCGACCGCCGGTGCCGGCGATCTCGATCAGGTCATGGGCTTGCTCGCAATGCGCCAGCACGGCCGGGTCGAGTTCATTGAACAACATTTTCTGGCCGTATTGAAACGCCCGATCGAATCCTCCGGCGAGCTGCGCTACGACGCGCCGGATCGGCTTGAAAAACGCACTCTCAAGCCGCGCGCCGAGACTCTGGTGCTCACGGGCGGCGTATTGACCGTGGAACGCGCGCATAGCAGGCGCGCAATGGATTTGCACGCCTACCCGCAGGTGCTGCCGTTCGTCGAAAGCATTCGTGCGACGCTGGCGGGCGATCGCGGCGCCCTCGAGCGGGTGTTTCGTCTGGAATTTGCCGGCAGCGTTTCGCGGTGGACTTTGACGCTGGCGCCCCTGGAATCAAAGGTCAAACAATCCGTCAGCCAGGTGCGCATCGAGGGCGCCGGCGATCAGTTGTTGAAGGTTGAAATTCGCCAGCCCGATGGCGACCGATCGCTGATGACCCTGCGGGCGTCAACCCTGCCATGAATCTACGTCGCGTGGGCGTGCTCATCGTTTGGCTTGGCTGCGTCGCGTTCGCTGCCGTCGTCGTGGCACGCGCCCGCTACATCACGGATCTTTCCGGGTTTCTGCCCGCCCATCCCACGCCCACGCAGCAACTGCTGGTCGATCAGTTGCGCGACGGTCCTGCCTCACGGCTGATTCTCATCGCGATCGAGCAGGGAGACGCCGCTTCGCGGGCGCGCCTGTCGATAGGCGTCGTGCAACGCCTGCGCAAGGATCCGGCATTCGCCGGCGTCAACAACGGCGAGGCGGTCGCGGGGCAAAGAGATCGGGAGTTCTTGTTTCAGCACCGGTATCTGCTGAGCGAAGCCGTCGATGCCGGGCGCTTTACCGCGGCGGGCTTGAGCGCCGCCGTCAGGGAGACCATCGACAATCTGGCCTCACCGGCGGGTCTCTTGTTCAAGTCTCTGCTGCCGCGCGACCCAACGGGCGAATTGCTGAATATCATCGATCAATTGGCGCGTTCGCCCACGCCGCAAAGTCGCGACGGCGTTTGGGTCTCGAGCGACGGGAATCGTGCACTGGCTGTCGCGCAAACCGCCGCGAACGGATCCGACAGCGATGCCCAGAGCAGAGCGATCGATGCGATTCGCGCGGCGTTCGCCGCGGCGGCAGCCGAATTGCCGCAGAGCGCCGCCGACAAGCCTCAGCTGCGCTTGAGCGGACCGGGCGTTTTCGCGGTCGTGGCGCGCGCCAAAATCGAGCGCGCTGCCGTGCGGTTGTCGATTGCCAGCAGCATTCTCGTGGTAACTCTGCTGCTCGTTGTGTATCGATCGCCGTCGGCGCTCGGTTTGGGACTCTTGCCCGTGGCCACCGGCGCGCTGGTCGGAGTCGCCGCCGTCGCGCTGGGATTTGGCGCCGTGCACGGCATAACATTGGGCTTCGGCATAACCTTGATTGGCGAGTCGGTCGATTATTCGATCTATTTCTTCATTCAATCGCGCCAGGCCCGCGCCGATGGCGCCGCCGGCGGCAGCTGGCAGCAGCGGTGGTGGCCGACGATACGCCTCGGCATGCTGACCTCGGTGTGTGGATTCGCCTCACTGCTGCCATCGGGATTCCCCGGGCTGAAGCAGCTCGGACTTTATTCCATCAGCGGCTTGATTGCCGCCGCATTCGTGACCCGCTTTATATTGCCTGCACTGTTGCCGCCCAACCTGTGGGTTCGCGATGTGACGCCCCTGGGCAGGCGCGTCGCCGGGCTGTTGCAAGCGGTACAAGGGTTTGGCCGCGCCGCCATCTTGTCGTGCGGCGCCGCGCTGGCGATGCTGGCGTTGGCAGTGCTGTATTTCGACCGGGAAACGTTTTGGAATCGCGAGCTGTCGGCGTTGAGTCCTGTCTCGACCGAGGAGCAGGTCTACGACGCGAAGCTGCGCGCCGACCTGGGGGCGGCGGATGTCCGCGATCTCGTGATCGTCTCGGGACCCGACTTGGAGTCGATATTGCGCAATGCCGAACGTGCCGCCCACGCCCTTGAGGCGCTGGTGGATGAGAAGGTAATCGGCGGCTTTGAAAGTCCTGCAAACTATCTGCCGAGCATGGCCACTCAAGAGCGCCGGCGCAGCAGCTTGCCGGGCGCAGCGGATCTGCGCGCCAATCTAAAACAAGCCATTGAAGGGCTGCCGCTGCGCGCAGATTCTTTGCAGCCCTTTCTCGAGGATGCCGAAGCAACGCGGCATGCCGCGTTGGTGACGCCGCGCGACCTGGCGGGCACATCCTTGAGTTCTGGATTCGATGCGCTGATCCTGCATCAGAAAGACCGGTGGAATGCCCTGTTGCCGCTGCGCAGCGCTACCGCCGGCGCAGATATTGACCTGGGCAAAGTTGCGGCAGCGCTCGAGGACAGCCAGGTGGAGGATTCTCGCGCGCTGGACCTCAAGCAGGAGTCCGACGCCCTCTACGGCAGCTATCTGGCCGAAGCCATTCATTTTTCTCTGGCCGGGTTTCTGGCATTGACTGTTTTGCTGCTGATCGCGCTGCGTTCGCCGCTGCGGGTCGCGCGTGTTCTGGCACCCTTGGTGCTCGCGGTTGTCACCGTTGCCGCGGGACTGGCCATTGCCGGCGTGCACTTGAGCATTTTGCACTTGGTGGGGATGCTGTTGATTGTGGCGGTGGGCTCGAACTACGCGCTGTTCTTCGACCGTCAGGCCAACGCGGACGAAGGCAGCAACCAAGCGCTCACTCTCGCGTCGTTGGTGATCGCCAACGCCAGCACCGTCATCGGTTTCGGCCTGCTGTCCTTCTCGCAGGTTCCGGTACTGGTTGCACTGGGCACGACCGTCGCCCCCGGCACATTTCTCGCGCTGCTGTTCGCTGCGATCGGCTTTCGCGGCGCCGAAAGCGCGCATGCATAACATTTTCTGCGCCGCCATCGAAGGCTCGAGGGCCCCGACGCAAATGATATGGCTGCCCGGCGCCTACCACTCCGCGCAGGACTTCGTCAACGAAGGCTTTGCGCGGGCCGCGGCGCAGCGGCATAGTCGCGTCGATCTGCAGTTCGTCGATCTGGAAATGCAGCACCTGGATGATCGAGACGCCTTTGCGCGGTTGAGAACCGAAATTGTTTTGCCGGCACGCGATTCCGGCGCGGCGGTGTGGCTGGCGGGAATCTCGCTGGGCGGTTTGGTGGCGCTGGATTATGCAAGCTCTTATCTCGGCGAGCTCGACGGACTGTGCCTGCTCGCGCCCTATCTTGGAAACCGGATGCTGATCGGCGAAATCGCCGCAACGCCCGGGCTCGCCGCCTGGAACCCCGGTGAACTTGCGGAATCGGACGCCGAACGCCGAATATGGCGCTATATCAAAACGCGCAGCGGCTTGTCGAAGCTGTTCCTGGGCTATGGACAGGACGACCGATTTTCCGCGGCCCATGATCTTTTGGCCACGGCGCTGCCCACTGGCTGGGTGAATGTCGTTGCCGGCGGTCACGAGTGGCGCACGTGGCTTCAGCTCTGGGAGAATTTTTTGGATTCGCATTTGTCATGAACGAGCGCGAGATTGCCCCGCGTTGGAAACCCTCACCCCTGGTGCTCGCCTCGTGCGCCGTGCACCTGGGCGCGGCGGCAGCGTTGATCGTGCGGCCGCGCGCGTGGCCTTGGGGCTTGGGCGCCCTGCTCGCCAATCACGTGGCGCTGGCCGCGGCGGGACTTTGGCCGCGAAGCCAACTCTTGGGTCCGAATTGGACGCGCCTGCCGGCACGCGGCCTCGAGCGGGGTGTGGCCATCACCATCGATGACGGACCAGACCCCGAGGTCACACCGCAGGTGCTGGCGCTGCTCGAGGGTTATGGAGCCAGCGCCACTTTTTTTTGCATCGGCGAACGAGTGCTGCGCTACCCTGATCTTGCACAAGAAGTCGTGCGGCGCGGACACGCCATTGAGAATCATAGTCAACGCCATCGTCATAATTTCTCGCTGCTCGGCCCGAGCGGAATGAACGCGGAAGTAGCCTCGGCACAGGAGAGCATTTTCCGCGTGACGGGCAGCATGCCGAGTTTTTTTCGCGCGCCGGCGGGCCTGCGCAATCCCTTTCTCGATCCCGTTCTCGTTCGCCTGAAGCTGCGGCTTGCCAGTTGGACTCGCCGCGGTTTCGATACCGTGAGCGCCGATGCCGATGCGGTCTTCCGCCGATTGGCCGGTCCGCTCGAGGTTGGCGATATCTTGTTGCTGCATGACGGCCATGCTGCGCGTACACGCGCCGGAAGGCCGGTGATTCTGGAAGTGTTGCCGCGCCTGCTCGAAACCTTGAGCGCGCGGCAGCTCAAATCCGTCACGTTGCGCTCCGCATTGCCATTACGCTCTTGACATCCTCCTCTCCCTCAAGGGCCGAGGATTCCTTCTGCAAGACGGCGATGTCCCGCCGCGAGGATAATGTGAGCTGCATTGACGTTACGATCATGGACCGCTTCGCACACAGTGCACTGCCATCCCCTGATTCCAAGATCTTTCCGGCCTTTAGGGCCGGCGCGGCTGTTACACACGCTGCAGGTCTGGGTGGAAAACGCTTCATCGACTTCATCAAACCACGCGCCTGCGTCATCGCATTTGTACAGCAGCATGGTTCGAAATGCGCTCCAGCCCGCATCGAGTACCGACTTTGCCAGTCGGGTCTTAGCGAGAGCGGAGGCATTCACGTTGCCAACGAAGATTGCCCCGTTGGCCCTGACCAGACGGGTACTCAGTTTGTGCAAGAAATCTTTGCGCCGATTCGCGATTTTGGCGTGAATCGCGCGGGCTCGGTTTCGATGGCGGGCGCGCTGGGCGCGGGCCAGAGCCGGTTCCAAGTCGCGGTAAAAGCGCTCGGCGTCGATCGGCGGAATCGCTTCATCAGTGAACGCTGCAAAAGTTCTCAACCCCAGATCGATTCCCAGACTCGGGACCGAGCGATCGAGGATCGATTGGGCGGACGGTTTATTTCTCTCATCCCCAGCTCGCTGCACGCTGGGCACGCAAACATTCAGATACCAGCGTCCGCGGCTGTCTTCACTGAAATTACCCGCGCGCAGTTCAAACTTGGAAAGATCATAACTGTCCCAGAGCGACAACCATCGTCCCGCAAAGTAGATTTGTCCTCCACGATAGCGAATCGTTCTGACCTTAAAGGGAATCCAGCCCAAAGAGCGGCGTGCACCACCGCTCTTGCGCCACGCCAGTCGGATTTTTTGATGTTGTCGGCGCCGCCGCGCGTATTCCTCTGCGATCTCCTGCACCGCTTGGATAGGAAGATGCAAGGCGCAGTCACCACGGGTAACTCCTTTGAGGAACGGCCAGAAATCAAATCCCGACAGAAATCGGCGCTCGCGCTCGAACACTTTGACGGAGAGCTCGTTGCAGTAATTGAACACCGTGTTGACCTCGCGCGCCAAGCCGCAAAGCCAGGCCGCGTGCTTGTCCTTCACCCGCAGGCGCAGGACCCGAATGGCGGTAGATCTAGAACTGGACATCCATACAGTATAGCAAAATTCCACCCCATAACATCTTGGCAAACATCGAGAAATGCGGGTCGTTGGATGCACGCGCCGCTACGTTTGTCGCTATCCCTCGCCGGCCTGAAGGCCAGCGTTTCTCGCGGAGAAATAGGATGAAACCAATGCTGCTCGCGGAGTTCACGGCGACGAGCTGTATCGGCTCAGGGCTGGCGCCGACACTGGCCAGCCTGGACAAGAAGCGCAGCGGACTGACGCACTGCGACTTTGAAACCGTCAGGATCGACACGCATATCGGCGAGGTGCCGGGAGTCGACGCACAGCGCCTGCCCGCTGAACAGCGGCTGTTCGACTGCCGCAACAACCGCCTGGCCGAGCTTGCCCTGCGTCAAGACGGCTTCTTGGATGGCGTGGATGCCGCGGCGGCGCGCTGGGGCCGGCGCCGGATCGGTGTATTTATCGGCACCAGTACCGCGGGCATCATGCAGACGGAATTGGCTTATCGTGCCCGCGATCCGGTCAGCGGCGCGCTGCCGGTTGATTTCGTATACGGCACCACCCACAACTCGTTCTCGGTCGCGGACTATGTTCGCCGGCGTTGCGGACTCGAGGGCCCGGCCATGGCCGTTTCCTCGGCGTGCGCGTCGAGCGCCAAGGTGTTCGGCACCGCGAGACGCATGATCGAAGCGGGGCTCATCGATGCGGCCTTGGTCGGCGGAACCGACTCGCTGTGCCTGACCACCCTCTATGGATTCCATTCACTGCAACTGACCTCCCCCGCGCCCTGCCGTCCCTTCGATGTCGCACGCGACGGCATCTCCATTGGTGAAGCTGCCGCCTTCGCGCTTCTCGAACGCGCGTCGGCCAAGGTTGGCGGCGATTCCATCCTCCTCTATGGCGTGGGCGAGTCCAGCGATGCCTATCACATGTCGGCGCCGCACCCGGAAGGATTGGGCGCAAAGCGCGCCATGCAAGCGGCGCTCACCGCCGCGTCATTGGAACCCGGCGACATCGACTACATCAATTTGCATGGCACCGGAACGCCGAGCAACGATCGCTCGGAAAGTCAGGCGGTCACGAGCATTTTCGGTCCGACGACGCCCTGCAGCTCGACCAAGGGGGCGACCGGCCACACATTGGGTGCTGCCGGTGCATTGGAGGCGGTGATCTGCGCACTCGCCATCCGCAACGGAATGATGCCGGGCGGCGTCCATACGACCCGAGTCGACCCGACTCTGACGGCGCACTATATAAAAGAGAACCGGCATTCGCCGCTGAGGCGCGTGCTCAGCAATTCTTTCGGCTTCGGCGGCACGAATTGCAGTTTGATTTTTGGCCGCGCGGGATGAAGCTGCCTGGGTATGTCGCCGGGATCGGGGTGTTGGGACCTGGGCTGCTCAATTGGCCGCAGGCCGCCGCGGTCCTGTCGGGCAGGCAGCCCTACGCTGCCGAGCCCACGGTGCTGCCCATCCCCTCAATGCTGCCGCCCGCGGAACGGCGGCGCACGGGGAGAGTCGTGAAGTTGGCCTTAGGGGTGGCGCTGGAAGCGACCGCGCGTGCCGATGCCGATCCCGCGCCAATGCCCAGTGTGTTTTCTTCGTCGGGCGGCGACGGCCACATCTGCCACGAAATCTGCCAGGCGCTCGCGCTGTCGACGCGTGAAGTGTCCCCGACGCGCTTCTCGAATTCCGTCCACAATGTTGCGGCCGGTTACTGGAGCATCGCCACCGGTTCCATGGCCGAGTCGAACGCGCTGTGCGCCTTCGATGCCAGCTTCGTCGCGGGTCTATTGGATGCCATGACTCGCATTGCGGTCGATCGACAAAGAGTTTTGTTCGTGGCCTATGACACTGAATATCCGCCGCCCCTGCATGCCAAGCGCCCCATACCCGACGCGCTGGGGATCGCCATGGTTCTGACGCCCGAAAGAACCGCAACTTCGATCGCCCGCATTGACGTGGCGCTCACCGACGAGGGCGCCGACAAGATGCCGGACCCTGGACTCGAGGCGTTGCGAAGCGCCATTCCTGCCGCGCGTGCGTTGCCGCTGATGCGGCTGCTGGCATGCGGCGCTGCCGGCCGGGTGGTTCTCGACTATCTCGATGTGTCCCGCGCTGCCGTGCAAGTCGAACCATGCGCATGAACCGGCCGTGGATCGAGGCTCGCATCCCCCATCAAGGCCGCATGTGCCTGCTCGATGAAGTGATCGACTGGAACGTAAACCATATCCGCTGCCGTACCGGCACGCACCGTGCGCTCGACAATCCGCTGCGCGCGCACGGGCGCCTTGGAATTGCCTGCGGCATAGAGTATGCCGCGCAAGCGATGGCGCTGCATGGCGCGTTGGCGAGTGCGGCGGCAGCCACTGGCGCCGCGTCGCGCGTAGGTTTGCTTGCCGGTGTTCGCGAAGTGCGAATGCAGGTGCTGCGGCTCGATGACATTGAGTCCGACCTGCTGTGTGAGGTCACTCACCTTGCCGGAGACAGCCTCACGGCGTTGTATGAGTTCGCGTTGCGCGACGCGGACAGGTGCTTGCTCGGCGGACGCGCATCGGTGGTGCTGGATGCGGGCGGACGGTTCCGGCTATGAATGAAATCACCACCCGCGCGTTGGTCACCGGCGGCAGCGGCGGTATCGGCGCGGCCATTTGCCGAGCCTTGAGCGCACAGGGTCACTTCGTCTACGTGCACGCCCATCGCGGCATGGGCGCCGCCGAATCGATCGCCGCGGAGATCGTCGGCGCGGGCGGCCGGGCGCGCGCTCTGCAATTTGACCTGACCGATGCGGCCGCGGCTCGAGCCGCCATCGACAACATTCTCGAGGAAGGACCGATTCAGGTGCTGGTCAACAACGCCGGCATTCATGACGATGCGGTTTTTCCGGGCATGAGCCCGCAACAATGGCATCGCGTCATCGACCTGTCGGTGAATGGATTTTACAACGTCACTCAGCCGCTGATGCTGCCCATGATACGCACGCGTTGGGGACGGATTATCAGCATTACATCGGTCGCTGCGCTTCTCGGCAATCGGGGCCAGGTGAACTACGCGGCCGCGAAGGGAGCGCTGAATGCGGCCACCAAGGCGTTGAGTCTCGAGGTCGCGAGCCGCGGCATCACGGTCAACGCGGTCGCACCCGGCATCATTGCCACCGCTATGAGCAAACCGGTGTTCGATGAGGCTGCCATCAGTGACATCGTACCGATGAAGCGCGCCGGTTCGCCTGAGGAGGTCGCAAGCCTGGTGGCATACCTCGCATCGCGCGAAGCCGGCTACATCACCGGGCAGATTATTTCAATCAACGGCGGCATGGCATGATTGCGCGCTTCGCGCCTCACGCATAGGCATCGAGCAGGCCGATCGCACTTCGCGAAGTCGAGTCCGAGGCTTGCGCCAAGACGGGGGCCACGCCCTCGATCGAGGGCATGGCTTCATAGGCTTGCGAGGGCGGCGAGCGATCTTGAAAGGAGCGGTGCGAGATGTCGACGCTCACCTGGGAAAACCCCTGCGAGCCCAGCATTTCACGCAGTTTCGGCGAGCTCGATTCCAATGCGTCGCGCGTTACCGCGCTGTGGCTGGAAAGCCAGACTTGTGCATGCCCGCCTTGCAGGGCGATGCGAACTTCGATGGGACCGAGCGCCGGCGGATTGACCTGCAGCTTGGCGCTCGTCAGGTTACCGTCCATCATCACCGACACTTTGTCGGCAACGCCTTGTCCAAATCCCGTTGTATCCACACCGGCGGCGACTTTAAATGTCGGCGCGGGACTGCCGTCGGCTGACGTGTTCGAGGTGAGCAGCTGCGCGGCACCGGTGCTGCCGTCGTTCGCTGCTCCTGATAAGGATAACTCGGGGCCGTTGGCGTGCGAGCGCTTGTCCGCCGCGCCGGCGCCGGCGGCGCTCGAGACCTCCTGCGCGATGCGGCCGGCTGTTGCAGCGGTCACCGCCGCTGAGGTCGCCGCCGACGTCGCTGCCGATGCCTGCGCCAAAGCCGCCGCGGGCGCGCCCGCCGGTCCATCCTTTGCCGCTGCAACGCCTTGCAGGACGTCCGCGCCGTTGGAGGACGACGAGTTTGAAGGCGCGCTGGTGCCCTGCAGGATCGCCGCAGCCATGACGGCTGGCGCGGGCGCGGCGATCGCGGCGGGCGCTGACGGCGCGGCGGTCGCTGACGGCGCGGCGGTCGCGGCGGGCCCATTGACTGTCGGATCGATCACGGTATTGCTGGGCGTTTGGGACGAGGCCGGCGCAATCGCCCCCTGGCTTAACAACCC
>Ga0210400_10004468_pt1 | contig 12111 bp, 10 predicted proteins | sample IncBWH26MmetaG_FD_155456 | JGI IMG/M metagenome (GOLD analysis project Ga0210400, IMG submission 155456) | Forest soil microbial communities from Barre Woods Harvard Forest LTER site, Petersham, Massachusetts, United States - Inc-BW-H-26-M | ecosystem: Environmental > Terrestrial > Soil >...
TCGGCAGTGAGTAGTCGCGCGTCAGGTGGGGCAAGCAACCTGGGAGCAAACCGCAGCGGAGATCGTGCCGGCAACCGACCAACAGCTGGGACTAGCGACAGGAGCGCAAACCGCGGAGGAGGCGGCGATCGCGTTGGAAACCGAAGTGTATCGCCAAGCTCTAATGGCATCTCCAGAGGAGGAGCTTTTGGCGGTTCTGCGGGCAGCGGTAGCAGGGCACGCACGAGCAGTTCGCGGGGTGCGTCCAGTATGGGAGGCTCGCGTAGTGGTGGTTCGCGTGGCGGCGGTAGGCGGAGGTAATCAATGATCAAAGAAATTCTCGTTTCGTCGAGTACAGCGCTTGTTGGACGGAAAATGCTTCAGACCTCCTTGCTAATGGCTTTGTTTAGCACCGCGGCAGCCATCGCTCTAGCAGTGCCACAAAGCAGGCAGGTTGCGTCCACACCTGCACAGCCAGCGCAGAAATTGTTTTCAACGCCCAAACAAGCCGCTGATGCGTTGGTTCAGGCCGCGGAAAGCTACGATTTGTCCACGTTGGAGCAGATTCTTGGTCCGGAATCAGAGGATCTCTTGTCGTCAGAGGACCCAGTTCGGGATAAGAACACTGCCGCCGAATTTGCCGCGAAGTCACGCCAAAAGACCGAGGTGAATGTAAACCCAACGAATGCAAAGCGCTCCATGCTCCTCGTCGGTGATGATGGTTGGCCTCTGCCGATCCCCATCGTCGAGAGGGGAGGAAAATGGCTATTCGACACGAAGTCAGGCCGCCAGGAGATGCTTTTCCGGCGGATTGGATCCAATGAACTGGACGCCATCGAAATTTGCCGCGGATATGTGGACGCACAGCACGAATATGCGATGCAGAAGCATGACAACGCCGAGGTCAATCAGTACGCACAACGCGTCATCAGTGCACCAGGAAAGCATGATGGCCTTGCCTGGTGGAATCCTGATGGAAGCCTCGGGGGACCCATTGCAGACGGCATAGCCAAGGCTTTACAGCAGGGCTACACCAGTAAGAGTCAACCCTACCATGGCTACTACTTCAAGATTTTGAAGGGACAGGGCCCTGCAGCGCCGTTGGGGCAGATGGACTTTGTGGTGGAGGGAGCGATGATCGGAGGATTTGCTCTTGCCGCGGCGCCCGCGGAATACCGCGTTACAGGCGTGCAAACGTTCATCGTCAGTCATGACGGCGTGGTTTACCAGAAGGATCTGGGCCCCGACACCCTCAAGATTTTCAGCAGCATGCAGCTTTACAACCCAGACAAAACCTGGCGTGCCACAGATGACAACTGGTAACACCGCTTTCGCTAGTTCCGACCGATAGGAGATCTGTAACACAAAGGAGAAGGCAGAAATGAAAAAGCTTTTACTTGCGTTAGTCTTGCTGACGTTTGGTGCTGTTGCTGTCGTCGGCCAGGATGTTCGCTACGACTTCGACAAGGACCAGGATTTCTCCAAATACAAGACCTATAAGTGGGTTCCCATTAAGGGCGCCGACCAGCCTGATGAACTGACAGCGAAACAGATAACAGCCGCAATTGATGCAGTACTCGCCAAGAAGGGTTTGACGAAAACGGATTCCGACACCGCGGACTTGTACGTTGGCTACCAGACGGCCATCGGCACGGAGAAACAGTACACCTCGTATAACACAGGTTGGGGCCACGGTCCTGGCTGGGGAGGAGGATGGTATGGATATGGCGGAATGTCGACAACCACAACATACGGATCAACATCTACCGTTTACGTCGGACAGCTCGACCTCAGCATGTATGACTCCACCCAGAAGGAACTCGTATGGCGTGGTGTTGCAACGAAAGCGCTAGATCCCAAGGCTAAGCCTGACAAGAAGCAGAAGAACATGAACAAAGCAGCCGAAAAACTATTGAAGAATTATCCGCCGCCGCCGAAAAAATAGCTGCGCCCCTCGACTACTCGAAAGGCATTCTATGAAATCGGCTACGCTAGTGCGGCAGCATTATCGGCAGAGTTGTTTGCTTCTGGTAATGATGTAGGTGTCTCTGTACCTGTTCCCTTCCTCGGCCGCGGCGAAATTGCCCATGTACCGTTCTCGGTCCCATCTGCTGATTCGACTGTCAATATTGCCAGTTATCGGGCGCCTTCAGTCGAGCTATCGTGACGCCCGGTCACAATCTGGCTAGACTCGGCGGAATGCGCGACAACGAATTCACGAAAATTCTGGGATGGCCGGGCTACCGAGTCTTTCGGCACGAAATCGATGAAATTGCCAAGACGCTGCGTTTGTGGGTACGGCCCAAGCGAGGAAACCGCAAGCTGATCTGTTCGGGGTGCAGAAGAAAGTTTACAGACGCGCATGATTGCAACGAACGGGAAGTGCGGGACCTGCCATGGGGCGAATATCGAACGACAGTAGTCATCGAAGTGTACCGGGTGTGCTGTCCGCAATGTGGGGTAAAAGTCGAGAAGGTACCGCAACTGCCAAGTAAAGCGCCGTTTAGTAAGCGTTTTGAAGAAGCGGTGGGAATGGAGCCAGCATCTGGACGAGACCCTGGCTGATGCGGCCAGCAAGAATCTCAGCGCCGCGGAAGCTTTCGAAGCCCTGCTGGACCGCGAGCTCGAAGCGCGTCACACCCGCTCGATCGATCGCCGCTTCCGGCTCGCTCGTTTGCAAGCCAAGCACTCCATCGACAGCTTCAACTTCAACCATCACAAGACTCGCTTACAGTGCAAAAGTCGCATCCTCCGTCTTTTGGATCTCGGCTTTCTCGAGAAAGGCACTGCTGTTGTGCTGATCGGAAATCCCGGCGTGGGGAAAACGTTCTTAGCGAAGATCATCGCTTGGCGCTTGTCAGGCCAACCGTCGCGTGCTGTTCACAACTGCCATGGACATGCTCAACCACTTGCTGGCCTCGCAGGTCGATCACTCTCTGATCCGCAAGCTCAAGCTTTATACCGAGCCAACTTTTCTCCTCATCGATGAGCTCGGATATCTTTCTCTCGACCAGCAGACCTCCTATCTGTTCTATCAGGTCATTTCCACTCGTCACAGCCACAAGAGAAGTACGCTCATCACCACCAACACAGCCTTTTCCGACTGGGGGAATATCCTCCACAACACCACCATCGCGAAGGCCATCGCCGACCGCTTGGTCGAAAACTCCGAGATCATCCTGCTCGGCGGCGAAAGTCTTCGCAAAGCCAATAAGGGCCCGACGCCGACCGCCTAGCCGATCGGCACATCGGGCTCAGACAAAGCGCCGCTCTGTGATGATATCCCGCGCGGAGGAGTCCGCCGGGTAACCCCTCAACGGCGCTACCGGCGGGGGCGGGAGCTCATCACTCCCGCTCTCTGGTCTGGATCTCTCGTTCTTCTACTTCCATGTTCAACTTCAGCGCCAACCATCTTCTCCTTCTCTCGCGGACAGAATACCGAACCTGTGTCGTGTTCCTCATGCAAGACGACTCCACCCACCGGGTCTACCGCCTGTACGACTTCACCAAATCCCAACAGATCACGCCAGGCCAATACTACTGCGTGTCGGGAAAGGTCAACAGTGCGGACAAACTGTACCTGGTCATCGAGTCGGTCAAGATGGACACCAAACACTGCCGGTGTTCTACAACTCCTCCTCCTGCTGACGGCGCGGGAGGATCGCTATTGAGGTAAAGGTCTACGTTGCAGGGAAAAAACTAGAAATCAAGACTGCTTGCTTTTACGTAACAGCCAGCGCACGGGTGTGTTCCGAACTCGCCGCCGGGCTAACCGGCCTACCCCAAACCGGCGAAAGTGGATCCCTTTTAAATCGGCGCCAACACTTTTGCGCGCGCGCCACGAGCACCTGGTGTCCCAGCTCCCTTAGCAGCCGGCTTACCCATGGGGAATGTGTTCCGGTCTCCAGGGCGATGAGACTTCGCGGTATCTTCTCAAATGTCTGCTTCATCGCTTCCGGCGTCGTCGTCGCCACTTTCTGTTCCAGAAGGACTTCGCCCGCTTCATCCAAAACGCAGTAGAACGACCAGCGATCGCCGAGGCTTCCCAAGATCGCGCAGATGGATGAGACAGTTGACGCCGCAATGGAAGTAAAAGAACCACCCGCTGTGGCCCTTGTAGAGCAACCGTCCCCTAGTGTGCGGTGACGGAGAGGTGCGAGACGAAAGATACCCTCCTGTCAGAGAAAATTGCGGTCAAGTCCTCGCATAGGCGAAATCTATAAGGAATAAGGATCCCCGCGTCCTACTACCATTGTCCGAGCCCGATAAGGACATCAACAAGCCTATTGAGGGTGAATTGACGATAGCCCGTGGGAACTTCGAAAAGCGTCTGTGGTTGAGTATCTTCCTTCATGTTTTGCAATTCATACCCAGACTGGACACCGCCCTTGGAGGTCCGCCGAACTTTTACAATGAAATTTAGATTTGGGTCATACCAGAGCGACCCATGCCCTCCATCGGGTGTTGTCGCATCCCACCTTAGCGTGGGTCTTCCATTCACTGTGTCTTGTCCCGCCCTCTGACACCTTAGCGTTATTCCCCGTTGGTTCGCTTCTGAGACCCATCCACCACAGGGATTGTCCGGAGACGAAGGTCTGAACATCCATACGCCTCGATAGAAGGGCGTTCCATTCGAACCGGCAATTTGCAAGTACATCTTGGATTGCGGAATGAGAAGAAACAAGAATTGGTGATCAAAATCAATAAGAAGTGAACCAATTCCATTAGCTTCATCCTTCGTCGTGGCACGATCAAGGCGTGCCTGCTTGTTTCCCACAAACAGGTTCGCAATTTGGGTTCGCCCAGTACCATCAAGGATTCGCATATCAGCAGAAAATTCAACTTTTTGCCCTGGCGCTGAGGCCGCCTTCGGCACGGAATCCTGCGTCGCAGCGGTAAGCGCCCACATGAGAACAATTGTGAGCCCGAGAATTAACTTTCGCATTTTGGCCCTCCCCTTTGACCTGAACATGCAACAACCGTAGGTTGCGTGCCGTGTTAAGAATGTCTGTGCCTCATATCACGACCGGTTGTGGTCTATGCCAAAGATTCCCAATCAAATTACGAGAAAGCAGCGTCTTGGCTAAGTCCTTCCATGAGTCGTCTTATCGGAATGAAGCCCAATGGCGTCATGGAGCAAATTCCAACATTCCGATAATGCCGTTTATCAGGCGGAGTCCAAGAACTGCCATCGGACATCTCTAGCAATGTCGGCTCTGTCAAACCCCATTTGTTGAGCAGAGCTTTTCACCCCCAAGTACCCAATCGTGCCGCTAATCGCAATTCGACCCACTGCTTTCATTCTTTCGAGCGCGTTGACCAACCCTTGATTCTTACCTTTCTCGAACGCCTCGATGAGAATCTGCCTATCGCCCTCAGTGGAATAGTCATAAATATACAGCGTTACTTGAACGTTTTGTCCGAGCTGGGTGCTCGTACCCATGGCTGTGGCGTCAATTTTCTGTGGTTTTGGTCTCTCTTGGGTTAAGCTGGCGGTGCTTCCAGCGATCAGCAAGCAGAACAGCAGCAATCCTCTTAGAACAAATCTGTGAATCTTTGAGGTCACATCCTTGACATGCCACATTTCGCTCTCCCTTCCATCGTTATGCCTTCGCCAGGATGGGCATATCAGACGAAGTAATTCGCTATTCGCCGCAAGGTACTTTCGAACGGAACCGAGTTCATATGTCTCGGTCTAGAAAATAGCATTAGTTCTGGGGCTAAGAAGCCTGTCACATTTGACAGGTTGATGAGAGTGCCGATAAACGCGCGAACGCACTGGCGAACAGCCATGATCTTGAGCATCATTGACTTTGCGGATCGGCTTGGCGTCCGTATCAGCTTCCAGCATGGCGACGCCGGGTCACGTCCCGGCGAACAGTCGCGATGCCCCGGCGTAAGTCGGCACGGCGGTTCCTCCCACAGTGCCCGCATGCTTTATTTTCCCCAAGAGTGGTTTTCTCATGGCAGGCGAATGCGCCAAGTCGAGATCGCCCATGAGGTCCAAAATCACACTGTCATCGGGTTGTCGCTCGGAAATCTGCATGGTCTATTCTCTTCCGAGTTTTTCTGCTGGCCTGGACGGAGCCAAATATTTCACCATCCGCGACAGATTCTTGTCATCCTTCGGGCTGAACTTGACTTCGTTCATGCTCTCATCCATGAAGAACACTGTCACATTTAACAGTGGCCGGCACCCATTTTTCTGATGCATGTTGAAGGTTAATTTGCGGCGAAATCTAGCCCCAATGAAGGGAAATTTGCCGTGAAGGAAGCGCTTTTCGGTTCAGCTGATAGTCGGAGTTCTGAACCAAGCTTAGGTGGGAATGTTGGCGGTGGAGGTGCGTGGGCATTCGGGAATCACGGAACAGACCTTCTCCATTGGAAGAAGCGGTACCCTGATTTGGAGATCGATCGGGTTCGGCAGGGAAGCAGCTGCAGGAGGAAAATGGGAAGCGGAGGGGGCTGCTGACAGAGCGAAGTCTGGACAAGGCCATGCTCCAGGATGCACCAGCAAAGACATTCCAAAGTACTGGCGTCGCCGCTCAGTTGTGGACTACCTGTGTCAAATATCAAGTGAGTTAGAGCCGGGTGTGCCGCGCTTTTCTTGCGCCGCGAGTTGGTGGCTAAACCGAACAGGAACTGGATGCTGAAAGACGAGCGAAATTCATAGACCAGTGGCGCGGCGACACTGGCATCAGCGCGTAACTTGCTTCCGGCGTTAGGAGATTCACGCTGGAGTCGTGGGACGATGCCTAATCAACCCAACAGGGCACACAAAAAAATGAGCATGTTCGCGAACCTCAAACTGCGGCGCAAACTCCTCATCGCCATGGCTCCATTGGTCTTAATGGTGGTCATGGCGGGCCTCTATGCCTCCTTCCAAAGTAAGCGGATCGACACTCGCTACAGCGAATTGCTCGACCAGGATGTTCGGAGTCTAAAGAACTTGACCCGGGCAAAGGCACAAGCGGCCTTATTTGGCCAGCTCTTATACGCGGATATTGCGGAGCCCGACCCCGACAAAATGCACAAGATCGAGGGCGAACTGGACAAGACCTACACCGATTTTCAAACACTGATCGCCGAATCGGTGCGTCAGAGCCCTGATCGCGCAAAGGAGATTAAGGCAGCCGATGCCACCTTTGATCAGGCGGTATCCGATTCCCGGCCTGTCCGCGCCGCGACTTTAGTCGGCGACAATATCAAGTCCATGAACCTGATGCGCGGAGGGGTTGATGCTGAACTCCAGCGAGCGCGGCAAGCCATCGCCGAAATCGTTGATGAGATAAACATGTCGGTGGACCAGCAATCCGCCGACCTAACCAGCAAAACTCATCACGCTATTCTGTTGACATGGCTCTTCATCGGCTTGGGCCTGTTAGCATCTTTTGCGGCCGCCATCTACATTGTACAAACAGAAGTTGTTCAAGAGCTGTTGTCCTTGCAGGGCAGCATCAAAGACCTCGCCGATGGCAAACTGAACCAACCCATCCCCTTTCTCGATCGCAGCAACGAAATCGGCGAGATCAGTCGCTCGCTTCGCACTCTTCAGGACGGTGCACGTGAACGTGAGACCCAATCGTGGGTCAAAGGCGAGGTCGCTTCCACCGGCGTTCGCCTCCAAGCCGCCGAAGACTTCGCCACCTTCTCATCCAACCTCCTCTCCCGCATTTCCGAGTCCATCCCGCTTCTCTACGCTGCTTTCTATCTCGCCGACGAGGCCCACACCCGCCTCTCCCGCGTCGGCACCTTTGCTCTCGACGGCCCCGCCGGGCCCACAGAATTTGCTCTCGGTGAAGGTCTCGTTGGCCAGGCCGCTCTGGACCGCCGTGTTCTTGATCTCTCCGCAACCAAAGCCGAGCCTCTCCGGGTTTCCACAGGACTCGGCACGGTTATTGCCAGCAAACTCCTGTTCATTCCCGTCATCAACCACGACGTCCTTATCGGCGTTCTCGAACTCGTCACCGTTTCTCCTCTCTCCGACCGCCAACAAGCTCTTCTCGATGCTCTGCTTCTTTCTGCCTCCATGAATGCGGAAATCCTGTCCGCCAACATCAAAACCAAAAAGCTTCTCGAACAGACCCGGCAGCAGGCTGAAACGTTGGCGGCAGTGGAAGAGCGGTCTCGCCTGATTTTGTCGTCCGTGGATGAAGGCATCTGCGGTCTCAGCAAGGATGGAACCATGGCCTTCGTGAATGCCGCGGGGGCAAGGATGTTGGGTTACGCGGCTGAGGAACTTATCGGCGAGCCGCTGCACGCGCGAGTTCATTACGCGCGTCCCGATGGCTCTCCATTCCCTCGCGAAGAATGCAATATGTTCATGACTGCCCACGACGGTCAGTCTCGCCTTGTGTCCGACGAGGTTCTCTGGCGCAAAGACGGTTCGAGCTTCGCTGTCGAATATACCGCAACCCCTATCTTGAAGGGTGAGAACGCCGTCGGCACCGTGGTTGCCTTCCGGGATATCACGGAGCGCAGACGGGCTGAAGCGGAACTACTCGCGGCGAAGGACGTAGCCGAAAAAGCCACCCGCATCAAATCCGAATTCCTCGCCAATATGAGTCATGAAATCCGCACTCCCATGAACGCCATCATCGGCATGTCCCACCTGGCCCTCAAAACCGATCTCGACCCACGCCAGAAAGGCTATGTCCGCAAAATTCAGCAGTCTGGCCAGCATCTACTCGGTATCATCAATGACATCCTCGACTTCTCCAAGATCGAAGCGAGCAAGCTTACTCTCGAAAACATCGAGTTCGATCTTGAGAAAGTCCTCGAAAATGTCAGCAACCTCATTTCTGAAAAAGCCACCGGCAAGGGCTTAGAACTTATCTTTGATATCGACCCCGCCGTCTCCACACATCCCAAGGGCGATCCTCTTCGCCTCGGTCAAATCCTTATCAATTTCTGCAACAACGCTGTCAAGTTCACGGAGAAAGGCGAAATCGTCGTGAGAGCTCGAGTCCAGGAGGAAGACGACAACGGCCAGCTCGTCTACTTTGCCGTCGCCGATACCGGGATCGGACTCACTGATGAACAGATGGGTCGCCTCTTTCAGGCCTTTGAACAGGCTGATGCTTCCACCACACGCCAGCACGGGGGCACAGGTTTGGGTCTGGCCATCTCCAAAAAACTTGCTCAACTCATGGGGGGTGACGTCGGCGTCTCCAGCGAAGTTGGCAAAGGCAGCACTTTCTGGTTCACCTCGTACCTGGCCAAAGGCGAAGGTATAGCACGTCGTGCCACCCCGCCCGATTTCCGTGGTCGTCGCGTCCTGATCATTGATGACAATGCCCAAGCCCGTGAAGTCCTAGCCAGCATGCTGACCAGCATGACCTTCGTGGTATACGAAGCTCCCTCGGGCCACGAAGGCGTCGAATTGGTCCGCCAGGCCGCAGATCGCGGCGAGCCTTACGAAATCGTCTTCATCGATTGGCAAATGCCGGGCCTCGATGGCATCGAGACAGGCAGACTCATCCGAGCCCTTCCGAATCTCTCAGACCCTCCTCATCTTGTCATGGTCACCGCTTACGGCCGCGAAGAAGTCCTCCGCCAGGCGGAGCAAACCTCCTTCGAAAATGTTTTGATCAAGCCCGTCACTCCCTCTATGCTCTTTGACTCCGTCGTCCAGGCCCTAACCGCCCTTCGCGACCCTAAGCGCGAACCCCAGATCGCCTCTCCCGAAATCGATCTTTCTTCCATACACGGTGCGCACGTTCTTCTCGTCGAAGATAATGAAATCAACCGCGAGGTTGCGATCGGTCTTCTCGAAGACGCGCATCTCTCCATCGATCAGGCAGAAAATGGTGCCATTGCCCTGCAGCGGCTATCGAAGAGTGATTACGACCTGATCCTCATGGACATGCAAATGCCCGTCATGGATGGCATAACCGCTACCAAGGCCATCCGTTCAAATCCCTGCTTCGCTTCTCTTCCCATCATCGCCATGACTGCCAATGCCATGGACCGTGACCGTGATATGTGTCTCGCCGCCGGCATGAACGACCATCTCGCCAAGCCCATCGATCCCGACAAGTTATTCCGCGCGCTTCTCCAGTGGATTCGCCCTCGCGGCGCCTGGGCCTCTGCCTCAGCGGCATCCACTTCCCTTCCTTCCATCGCTTCCGGAGACCTTGTGATCCCCGGTATTGACACCGCGACCGCCCTCAAGCGCTCCGGCGGCAATCGCAAGCGTTATGAATCCCTCCTCCAACGATTTGCCGATTCCCAGTCCCACGCGCTCGACGACATTCACGCATCTCTCGTCGCCCGAGACTTCCCCGCCGCCCAACGTTTCGCTCACTCGCTCAAAGGCGCTTCAGCCAGTCTCGGCGCTAACGCCCTCGCCGAAGTTGCCGCCGCTGCCGAAGCCGCCATCGAGTCCAATAATTCCGTCGCCCCCGCGCTCGACTCCCTCTGTCGCTCTCTCAGCCTGACTATTGCCACCATTCGCGCCGCTCTTCCCGCGGAGTCTACATCCACCAGCACCCCCTCTCCAAACGCCGACCCCTCCACTATCGTCCAACCACTCGCCGATCTTAAAAAACTTCTTGAAGCCGACGACGGCGATGCCGCCAATTTCCTTCTCGATGCTCGGCCCGCGCTCTGTCAGGTTCTTACCTCTGGGGAAATCGATTCCCTTTTCTCTAATGTCGGCAATTTTGCCTATTCCGACGCGCTCCGTTCGCTTTCTGAAATCGCGACTCGACTTTCCCTGAGATTGGAGTGAATCAATGTCCGCTACGCCACAATTGGCTCCCTCTGCCCAGAAATTAATCCTCATCGTCGACGACACGCCCCTCAACATCGGGATGATTTCCGGTGCTCTTAAGGATTCCTATAAAACCAAGGTCGCCACCAACGGTGAAAAAGCTCTCGCTCTCGCCTCCGCTGAAGAGAAGCCCGACCTTATCCTCCTCGACATCATGATGCCCGGCATTGACGGCTACGAAGTCTGTTGTCGCCTCAAGGCTGATCCGGCCACAAGCGAAATCCCCGTCATCTTTCTCACTGGCCAGACCAGCGCCGAAGACGAAACTCGTGGCTTTGAAGTGGGCGCCGTCGACTACGTCCATAAGCCTTTCTCTCCCGCCGTCGTCAAAGCTCGCGTCCGTACCCATATTCTTCTTCGCGAGGCCCGCGCCCAACTTGCCTCTCAGCTCCTGGCCCTCAACACCGAACTCGAGATGGCTCGCCAGATTCAACTCTCCATCCTTCCGCACTCGATACCTAAGCTGGCCGGCCTAGAGATCGCCGCGCATTTTCTTCCCATGACTTCTGTGGCTGGAGATTTCTACGATTTCATCCAGATTAACGACAAGCACATCGGCATCCTCATCGCCGACGTTTCCGGCCACGGCCTTCCCTCCGCTCTCATCGCCTCCATGATCCAAGTTGCGCTCACCGGGCAGGCTGGCAACGCATCAGAGCCTGCCAAGGTTCTGTTAGGTCTGAATCGCGCGCTCTGCGGAAAGTTCACTCACAATTTCGTCACTGCCGCGTACATCTACGCGGACCTTGAAAATAGTCTCATGCGTTACGCCGGCGCAGGACATCCGCCCGTGCTTCAGTGGCGCAACTCCACCGGCAAAACTACCCAAGTTTTGGAAAATGGATTGGTTCTTGGAATGTTTGAGGACGCCAGTTACAACGCGCTCGAGTTTCCTCTCGAGCCTGGTGACCGCTACATACTTTACACCGACGGCATCCTCGAAGCCGCAAACTCGGCTCAGGAACAGTTTGGCGCGGACCGCTTCATGCGTTTCATCGAAAACCACAAGCATTTGGCGGCGGATCGGTTCTCCAAGAGGTTTCTAGATGAATTGTTCCGTTGGTCGAGCCAGACTACCGAACAGGGGCAACAGGACGACATTACGCTGCTCGTGATCGATTTCAAGCATCACTGAACGGAACGCTTTACCCTTCCGCATGCGTGGTCTCCGAGCACACATGCAGATTCCTTGATCACCCGATGTGAAATTCTGATCTCTTGTGAGCAAGTGCCGCGCTAATCGGACATCTCTAACAATGTCGGCCCCGTCAAGCTCTTTTTGAAGACACTTCTTTCTTTTCACCTAAAAGAGTTTTTCTCTTTCGCTCTCCTTCGCTTTCTGTTTTGTCCTGCATCGA
>Ga0210400_10004469_pt1 | contig 12111 bp, 12 predicted proteins | sample IncBWH26MmetaG_FD_155456 | JGI IMG/M metagenome (GOLD analysis project Ga0210400, IMG submission 155456) | Forest soil microbial communities from Barre Woods Harvard Forest LTER site, Petersham, Massachusetts, United States - Inc-BW-H-26-M | ecosystem: Environmental > Terrestrial > Soil >...
CGGGAGCATTTTTAGACGCGCGTGCTCGGCCGGTAGTGCGGGAAATCAAAATCCCGAGGGTTCGGCGTTCATCGAATCCCACCCTTGCGCAAAGAACGCGCAAGGATGGGCCACCCGGCACCAAACTAACCAACAACCTGCTCTCGCGGGGCGTTGTTCCCGCATGCTACGCTCATTCTGCTCGGCGTTCCGTACCACTTCATCTTGGCCGTGGAGACCAACCATTTCCGCAGGCTGTTGCGCACCGTTGAAGCTCTCTCCGAACTGGGGCCGGAGCTGACGGCGGAGCGCGAGTTTTCGGACACTGCGCGGCGCATGCTGTCTGCCGTGATGGAAGCGGCGGGGGCGGGCGAAGGCGCGCTTTTCGTCTTTAACGAGAAGCCCACCATGCTGACCTCGGTAGCCGCGAATGGCTTCGCCATGCTGCCCGAGCCGGCATTCATTCCTCTTCTGCCCAAGCACGCACACGCTCTTACCGCGGCGCGCGGTCCGATTGTGCTGAATGCCTCCACTTATTCGATATTTCTCAGTTCCAATGGCAACGTGGCTCCCGAACTCTTTAAGTGCCTGGCTCCGCTGAAAGCGGCCGGCAAACTGGCCGGAGTTGTGGCTCTGGGCCGGCGGCCGGGAGATGCCCCCTACGAAGGTGCGGAACTGGATGCCATGGACTTGCTGTGCAGCTACATTGGGCTGGCAGTGCAGAACCACGCCCTGACGCAGACACTGGCGCAGCGCGTGACGGAAAATTTGAAGCTGATGGCTTCCCTTCACGGGTTTTATGACACCGCACTCGAGGCATTCGCCACCGCCATCGACGTGAAGCACGTCAACATTCATGGCCACTCCCTGCGCGTGGGCCGCTATGCCGCCGCGATCGGCGAGGCAATGGGGGTGGATGCCGGCGAAGTGGCGGCGCTGCGCAGCGCCGGGTATTTGCACGATATTGGGAAGGTGGCGGTGGACCGCCGACTGTTCAGCAAGCCGGGAGCGCTCAATCCCGAGGAGTTTCGCGAAATGGCGGACCACACCGTGGTCGGCCATCAGATTGTCAGCAGCGTCGAGTTCCCGTGGCCGAAGATTCACGAAGCAGTGCGATGGCACCATGAACGCAGCGACGGCTCCGGTTATCCCGACGCTCTCGCCGGCGACGATCTGCCCATGCCGGTGCGCATCATGGCGCTTGCTGACACGTTCGACGCTATGACGAGCACGCGTCCCTATCGCGAATCGCTCTCTCTGGGCAGTGCGCTGAGCGACCTGGTGCGCATGTCTCCGCAAAAATACGATCCCAGCGTAGTGCAGGCTTTGCTGATTCAGGTGCGGCGCGACGCCGTGGGCAGCAATCGAACACCGCTTCTCGCCGACCATATGGCGGTAAACATTGGTCCCGGCGACGTCGACCAGTTGGCCGCCACGCTGCAGCACAAAGTGTCCCGGGGCAAGATGTATCTGACTTAGGAATCAGCTTCTAGCTGCTAGCTCCTAGCCAGGAACAAGCCCTGTCGCCCCGGGTTATCACGGGCAGCAACCTTTTCCTTCCGTCTGGGTTGATAATTAGGACAGTCCGTCGTCTTTGTCGACTGGGAGTCCTCATGCGTTTTGGCCGCACTAGGTTCGCCATTTCTCTTCTTTGCTTCAGCCTGGCGTGTACGGTGCCGCAGGTGCTGGCTAAGAAGAAGGATAAGGCGGCCTCGAACCAGGGCGATCCGAGACGCGCACTCCACGCGCTGAATCGTCTGACCTTTGGTCCGCGCCCCGGGGATGTACAGCAAGTCACGGCCATGGGCGTCGAGCAGTGGATTGACTTGCAACTGCATCCCGAGAAGATCGACGACAGTGGTCTCAACGGCCGCCTGGAGCCGCTCCGCACCCTCCGCATGAGCACCAGGGAGATTGCGGAAGACTTCCCCGATCCGCAGGAGATCAATCAGGTGATGAACGGCAAGAGGTCCATGCCATCGGATCCGGCACGGCGCGCGGTGTTTCAGGTACAGCTCGCCCGCCTTCAGGATCGTAAAAACAACAAAGACCGCAAAGAAGAATCCGGCAAGAATGTGGTTGCCACCGCTGCACCCGTGAAGGTCAGTGCACCAGTTGAGGGATCATCATCGTCGTCGTCATCATCGTCTTCTTCAATGGCACCGAACGCGGCGCCTGACGCCGCCAGTACCGGCGCGGACAACGCTGCAACGAGCGGGACGACGAGCGACGCCATGAATTCCGGCGCCGGCAATGACTCTACGATGACGCCCGCCGCGCCACCGACCAAGCCGACGCCCGAAGAAGAGGAGCAGGCGCGCCGCCGCGAGGAGCAACTGTACGCCGACCTTGAAGTCCAGCAACTGGCGGGTCTTCCACCGGACCAGCGTTTCAAGAAAATCCTCAGCATGTCGGTCGACCAGCAAGTCTTATTTGCGGACTCGCTGCGCGGGGGGAAAGGACAGGAGTTTCTCGAAGGCTTGAGTCCAAAGCAGAAGGAGACGCTGCTTGCCATGAACAACCCGGCGGGCGTGGTCACGGGCGAACTGGCGCAAGCAAAGCTTCTGCGCGCCATCTACAGCCAGCGCCAGTTTGAAGAAGTGATGACCGACTTCTGGTTCAACCACTTCAACGTATTCGTGGACAAGGGACTCGACCGCCTGATGCTGACCAGCTACGAACGCGACGTGATCCGCCCGCATGCGCTTGGCAAGTTCGAGGATCTGCTGGTGGCTACGGCGAAGAGTCCGGCAATGCTTTTCTATCTGGACAACTGGCTGAGTGTGGGGCCGAACTCGGCGCAGGCTCTGGGGCTTCCGCCACGTCCTTATGGACCGTATGGACGCCGGTATCCGCAGCGGCCCCGGCCAAATCCAGGCAAGCGCACCAGTGGACTCAATGAGAACTACGGACGCGAGTTGATGGAGTTGCACACGCTGAGCGTGAACGGCGGCTACTCGCAGCGCGACGTTACGGAGGTGGCCAAAGTTTTTACGGGGTGGACGATCGACAAGCCCGCCGAAGGCGGCGGCTTCAAATTCGATCCGCGCATGCACGAGCCCGGGCCGAAGTTCGTGCTGGGACATCGCATCAAGCCCAAGGGCGAAGGCGAGGGCCTGGAAGTGCTGCACCGGCTGGCGACGAGTCCGCAGACGGCGCACTTCATTTCGCTGAAGCTGGCTGAGCGCTTTGTCTCCGACGATCCGCCCCCGGTTCTGGTTGATCGCATGGCGAAAACATTTTTGAAAAAGAAGGGCGACATCCGCGAAGTGCTGAACACTTTGTTCCACTCGCCCGAGTTTTGGGATGACGCAACGTACCGCGCCAAGGTGAAAACGCCTTTGGAATTTGTGGCATCGGCTGTGCGAGCCACCGGCGCCGAGGTCGAGGAGGTGGGGCCGCTGACTCAGCAACTTAACCGCATGGGCATGCCGCTCTATGGCGCGCAGCCTCCCACGGGCTATTCCATGAAGGCGGAAACGTGGGTGAGTTCTTCGGCGCTGCTCAACCGCATGAATTTTGCGTTAGCCTTGACCAGCGGCAAGATTAAGGGCGTGAAGGTGGATGCGGGACAACTGGCGGGAAGTGGAGTTTCGCCGATGGATGCGAGTGTGACAATCTCCACACTGGAAGCCAGCCTGATCGTCGGCGGCGTATCCAAAGAAACGCACGATTCGATCGCGGCCCAAGTCGAAGCAGCAAAGAATGGTGCGCCGCAGAAGGCGGACAACAAGGCGGGACCGCGCAAGCCTGCGGACGTCACGCGTCCGCCTGACGTGAGTACGATCGCGGGATTATTGCTGGGTTCGCCGGAGTTTCAGAGGAGATAGCTGCTGGCTTCTAGCTGCTAGCTTCTAGCTAAAACTTTTTGTTTGGTGTGCTGCGGTGGGAAGAGAAGTAGCCAGAAGCTAGCAGCCAGGAGCTTTCTTATGTCAGTCACTCGTCGCGTTTTTCTTCGCAACAGCGCGCTGGCCGTGGTCGGAACGGCGGCGGTGCCGAGTTTTCTCGCCCGTGCCGCGATGGGCGCGGCTGAGCCGGGTGGGCGCACCAAACGCCTGGTCGTGATTTTTCAGCGCGGGGCGGCCGACGGTTTGAACATTGTGGTGCCTTACGCTGAGCCGCAGTATTACTCCATGCGGCCCAGCATCAATATTCCGCGCAAAGCCGTGCTTGATCTTGATGGATTCTTCGGCCTGCATCCTTCACTTGGTTCGTTTCAGCCGCTGTGGAAGCAGCGTCAACTGGCGATTGTGCATGCCGCCGGATCGCCCGACCCCAGCCGGTCTCACTTCGATGCGCAGGATTTCATGGAGGCGGGAACTCCGGGTGTGAAGGCCACGGAAGATGGCTGGCTCAACCGCTCGCTGCACAACCTGCCGGCATCGCCGCAAAAGACGGCCTTCCAGGCGATCGCCATGGGGCCGTCGATCCCGCGCATCTTGAGTGGACTTGAGCCGGCTATCGCGATGAATAACATCAACGACTTCTCGGTGGGCGGGCGAAATCCGAAAGGTTCGCCGGTGGCCAATGCGTTCGAGGCCATGTACGACCACTCGACCGATACTGTGCTTCACGGCACCGGCGAGGAAACTTTTGACGCGGTCAAGATGCTGAAGACTGCGGACCCGTCGAAGTACAAACCGGCAGCGGGCGCGGATTATCCCAAGGGACGTTTTGGGGACAGCTTGCGACAGCTCGCCCAGCTCATAAAGGCAAACCTGGGCGTGCAGGTGGCGTTTGCCGACATCGGCGGATGGGACCATCACGTCAACGAAGGCGCGACCGAGGGCCAGATCGCGAACGTGCTGCGTGAGTTCTCGCAGTCGCTCGCCGCGTTCTGGGCCGATCTCGGAGATCTTGGCGAAGATACGGTGGTTGTGACCATGTCGGAATTCGGCCGCACCGCGCGCGAAAACGGCAACCGCGGCACCGACCATGGGCACGCTAACGTGATGTTTGTGTTGGGCGGGCCGGTAAAGGGCGGCAGAGTTTACGGACGCTGGCCGGGGCTTGATCAGTCGCAGCTTTATGAGGGGCGTGATCTGGCGTTGACCACGGACTTTCGGCAGGTCATCGGTGAAGCTGTGGCGCGACACATGGGGAACAAAAACCTGAGTGAAGTGTTTCCCGGATACGAGAATCAGCCGGGGAAATTTCTGAAATTGCTGGGATAGCGGCGAACGGAGTCGTAAGAAAGGTTCGTCGTCTACTTGTGCTGATCGTTGAGTAGGTTGACTGTGGGGCTGTGCCCGTCGGGAAGAAACTGTAAAGTTGAAAATCGCCAGGTTCCGGCCTGGCGTTGCGCTCGCACCCAGAGTCTACCCCGGCCCTTGGGTCCTCTCAGCGGAATTGTGAGCGTTGCCTCTCCGCCGCCGCCAGTGGATTGCGAGATTTCCCCCGAAACGAACCAGTTCGCATCGATTGGGCTGCCCAACATAGCGAGAATTTCCGGTGATGCTCTGGCTGTCGCAACTGACGATCGGTACACAGTCGAGGATTTGAATTCTTCCTCGATGTACACCAGTAGCGAAGTGACAAATGCCACAATCGCGAGGGCGCCTATCAAGCCAAGTATTAGGGAATGCGATCGAGGAACCTTAGGGTTGGTTATCGGTACGGGCGGTGTCGCCACTGGCAACCGAGTGGGACGCTTCGCCACCCTGGAGATAAGACGAATCGTTACTAGCGCGCAAAATCCCAGCGTTGAGACAATCAAAACCGGGACAAACACTATAAGCATCCATCCCGCTGCATGGTTCCAAACTGCGTTGGGGAACTCCACGACCATGAGGCCATCGAGAAACAACACAGGCCATCCTATGAGCAGGATTCGTTTGAGTATTTTCACTGCGGGCGTCTTTCTGCAATCCAAAGCAGTCGGATTGTAACTCAGTCGGTCAGGGGTTTGGGCAGTCGGGCCGCTAGACCTCAACCAGCACTTCGCCGTTTTCAATCTTTAGCGGATAGACGGCTACTCTCGCGTTGGGATTCTGCTCGGCCGTGCCGGTTTTTGGGTTGTACGCCCAGCCGTGCCAGGGGCAGACCACCTTGCCACCTTCGATCATTCCCTGTCCGAGCGGGCCGCCGCGGTGCAGGCAGACGTTATCCATGGCTGTGTAGGCACCGTTCACGTTGGCGATGCAGATGGTCTTGTCGCCGCAGGGGAATTCTTTGGCCTCGTCGGCGAGGGGGAGTTCGGATTCGGTGGTGAGTTTTGTGAAGTTCGGCATGAGAACCAGCCATTGGCAATTGGCAGTTAGCTAAACCGATTCCGCGAAACACTAATTGCCAACTGCTAATTGCTTATTTCGGCTGCAGCGTTTGCGCGATCATTACCTGGCGCTTGAAGTTTTCCAGCATGTTCGGATCCAGGCGCACTTCGGTGGGCCGCTTGGCTAACGTCATGGTATCGATTTTGTCTTGCAATTTCAGGAGCGCGTAGAAAAGATTCTCGGGGCGCGGCGGGCAACCGGTGACGTAAACATCCGTGGGCACAATTTTATCGACCCCCTGCAGCACCGCATAGGTATTGAACGGGCCGCCCACCGACGAGCAAGCGCCCATCGAGATCACCCACTTGGGGTCGGGCATCTGGTCGTAGATGCGCTTTACTACTGGCGCCATCTTCAAGGTCACAGTGCCGGCGACGATCATCAGGTCGCTTTGGCGCGGGCTGGGACGGAAGACTTCTGAACCGAAGCGGGCGATGTCGAAGCGCGCGGTCGAAGAGGCGATCATCTCGATCGCGCAGCAAGCGAGGCCGAAAGTCATCGGCCACACGGCGGATTTGCGGGCCCAGTTGAAGACGTAGTCCACCGTGCTGATCATGAAATTCTTTTCGAACTTGTTTTGCAGCCAGCCCATGAAGTGACCTCGTTGAAGAACAATTATACAGTTCAAGCGCCCGGCCGGCGGCGCGAAGCACCTCAGTCTAGGGATAGCGCAGGCGGGTGTCAATCGGGTCCGGGGCGGTGGGTAGTGTCCCTAAAATCTTCAACACAGAGGACACAGGGTCACACAGAGGAAGAATCGGCACGCCCGTTTTTCCAGCCGCCGCAATCTCAGTGATCAAACTAAGACACAACCCGGGCCGATGGCTGATTTGCCCCTGTGCTCTCACTCAGTTACAAATAGACATTCATGGATTCAAGACCAGCCGTGGCCGCTGACCGCGAACGCACTCTCACTCTGCTCGTTAATACGTGGGCTCAGATCCGCACATCGCAGTTTTGGATGGTGGCCATCGCGCTCTTCCTGCGTGTGGGGTGGATTGTTGTTGGACACACCTACAAGTTCAAGAGCCAGGACCAAAACTTCGGCTTCGGCTTCGAGATGGGGCGCATCGCGGCGGCGATTGCTTCGGGGCACGGCTTCAGCAATCCTTTTGTGGGTCCAACCGGGCCCACCGCATGGGAGCCGCCACTGTACCCGTACCTGACCGCGGGCGTGTTTCACATCTTCGGCATTTACTCGCGAGCGTCGGCCTTCGTGTTGCTCGGCATCAACAGCTTTTTTTCGGCGTTGACCTGCGTCCCGATCTTTCTGATTGCACGAAGAATCTTTTCCGAAAAAGTCGCGGTCGGCTCTGCCTGGACGTGGGCTCTTCTGCCTTACGTTATGTACTGGTGCACGCGCTGGGTCTGGGAGACAAGTTTATCCGCGCTATTGCTGGCGGTGATTTTCTGGCTGGCGCTGACCTTGGAAGAGCGCGATGGGATGAAGCCCTGGCTCTGGTTCGGCTTACTTTGGGGCATCGCCGCGCTGAACAGTACGGTGCTGCTCGCATTCCTTCCGGCTTCTGGGCTGTGGGCCTGGTATCACCGCGCGAAGAGGCACAAGCCGTCCTTGGCCGGCGTAGTGGTGGCGTCTTTAGTTTTCGTTGCCTGCATCGCGCCGTGGACGTTGCGCAACTATCAAACTTTTGGGAAGTTTATTTTTATCCGCGACAACTTCGGTGCGGAACTTCGTTTGGGCAATGGCAAGGGCGCCGACGGCACCTGGATGCAGTATTTGCATCCCACGCAAGATCTCTACGGCATGCGGCAGTACACGGACATGGGCGAGCTGGCGTATATCGAGATGAGGAAGCGGCAGGCGATGGATTACATCAGGGCCGATTACGGACGTTTTGCGGTTCTCTGCCTGAAGCGGTTCATCTACTACTGGAACGGGCCACCAAAAGTTTCAGAGATCTGGTGGCTGGCGGAGTTCAGGAACTCGCTCTTTCTAGCCTCTTCCGTACTGATGTTCTGGGGACTCGGGCGCGCGCTGCGCCGGCACATTCCCGGCGCATGGCTGCTGTTCTGGCTGATCCTGCTGTATCCGGCGATCTACTATGTCGTCTTCCCCATGCCGCGTTACCGGCATCCGATCGAGCCGGAGATAACGATTCTGGGAGTCTATTTGCTGACGGAGGCAGGCAGGAAGAACCGGGCGGACGACGTAGCCGCGCTCCGGGATTGAGAACGTCCAAAAGAAGCGGCGCGCGGGTGAACTCTTGCGCTTACTCCGGGATGTCCTGACTGGCGAGTCCCGCGCCGTTGCTACAATCGCAGGACAAATGTCCAGTGCTATCCAGACAACTCAGGATCCAGCTCGCGGCGGGGGAGGAATCGTCAGCCGCCATCCCAACTGGACTGCCGCTCTGCTAGTGGCGGCCGGTTTCATGTGGCGCGTCTGGCTTGCACAAGCTACTTTCTTCAACACTGATGAGGCCTGGCACTACTCACTCGCCAACCAGCGTTCCCTGTATCTTGCCTATCGGGCGAGCCTCACAATCCCTCATCCGCCGCTTCTCGTGCTCGTTCTCTATCTCTGGCGGAACCTCGGGACTTCGAATCTGGTGTTGCGGCTTCCTTGTGTGATTGCGGTAACACTGTTCTGTTGGGTGTTTTGGCAGTGGCTTACCGCCCTGGCGGGACAGGCGGCGGGCTGGGTTGGACTGATCCTTGTGACATTTCTCCCGCCCATGATTGCCTTGTCTGCGGATCTGCGGCAGTACCCTTTGATGCTGTTGTTCACGGTGAGCGCTGCATATCTCCTCGAGCGGGCGCTGGCGGAGAACTCGGCGCGTTGGATGATGCTATCAATGGTCTGCCTTTACCTGGGAATGCTCTCCACGTACTCCGCCTTTTTCTTCGTCGCAGTCCTCGGCGTGTACGGCATTCTGCGAATTCTTGCTAAACGGCCGTCGGTACAGGTGATCGCCGCCTGGGGAGTGGGGCAGGCTGCTGGTCTCGCACTCACCTGTTTTCTGTATGTAGCGCACATTGCAAAAATCGGTTCGGTGCAGGTCCCGTGGCTTTATGACTATTATTTCCACCCTGGCTCCGGCCGGCTGTTGCCTTTTCTTTACCACGCGACGTTCGGGGTCTTCCGTTTCGTCTTCGGGCAGACCGCGGTGGGAGGCGCCGCCACGCTGATGTTCGGTGCGGGCGCGATTCTCTTGCTGCTCCAGAAGCCGTCGTCGGAGGCCACGCCGCCTTCCCGCCTGACCGGGATTCTACTTCTGCTGCCCTTCGTTTTGAATGGTGCAGCTGTGATTGCGGGACTTTATCCGTACGGGCGGACTCGGCAATGTATTTTCCTCGCTGCTTTTGCAATCGCCGGGGTGAGCGTCTTCCTGGCGAGAATTGCACAGCAGAAGGCTGGTCCGGCTGTGGGTCTGGCCATCGTCATAGTTCTCCTATGTCACGTTTTCGGAACTTTGCAAGGGCGGGATATGCTGCCGCTGGCCGACCAAAGGCACCAACACATGGACCAAGCCATGGAGTTTATTCACCGGGAAGTCTTGCCGGAAGATCTGATTTTTGTTGATGCAGCTACCAGACTGCAACTGGCGCACTATCTTTGCCTGCAGAAACAGATCGACATTGATCGTTCCGTGGATGGATTTGAATCTTTTCAGTGCGACGGATTCAGGGTGATCTCGACTGGTCCGAATGAAGGCGTTTTAACGGCGGATACGTTCGCGAACAAGTGGCAGAAGATGACACGAGTCTCCTCTCGCGAGCCGGGGGCCAATGTTTGGGTCTTTCAGGGAGGATGGGCGGCGGGGCTGGGCGAGGCTCTGCGAGACCGGTCTCCAGAATTTTCGGGTATACAACCTCATTCCTTCGGCCGCTACCTCGAGATATTCAAACTCAAAGTTGGGCCACTCCCGGAGGCGTAGGGCTTCTGGCACTGCTGAAGCCGTGACTTTTCGAAACACTCCAGGGGTAGATTCCAGGAACTCAATTGGAAGAGCGCCCGGTTAAATCAACGAGGCGCTACCTCGCGCGAATCCACTGCGGTTCTAAACTGAAACCGGGAGGCGCGCTGGCAGGTCGAATAGCCCGCGGGCCTGACCGCATCGGAATCTGGATTCTCGCGAGCGACGCGATAGGTTCGGACGGTGTAGCAGATCGTATCGTTCAGTTCGAGAGTGATAGGGGGCTGCCTGCGAGATTCGAGCCGGAAGTCGTCTTTGCGCTCGCTCGCACGCTCCGCGGGCAAGAGGTTCAGTCCACTCATGTCGACGGGCAGTTGGAATTGAAAGAGGTTAATGGTTGCCTCTGCGTTCGGCGCCAGTACAGGCAGAGGCTGAGAAGAATCGGGGATCTTATTCGACGGGGACTGGGCCGCAACCATTGCCGCGCAGAGAGCAATGAGCAGAGAGAGAATCAGCGGGCGTGAGGTACACATAAGGACCCTCCACTTGGGCGAATTATAACGCCGGCATCGCTGGATTGAAAGATGAGCCGAGCGGTTGGTTCAGTTTGAAAGCGGTCGACTGTGCTGACGCCGCTTCGCGGCTAGAAGGTCTGCTTATTTCTGTGACTCCAACTCAATTTTCAGAACATGGATCTGTTTGGCTTTGGCATCCAGAATGCCGGTGAGTTTTACTTTCTGTCCCTCAAAACCGTGCACCAGGTCGGCGCGATCAAGCCGGAGGACGTCATTGCCGGAAGACAGCACCAGGTAGCCTCCCAGATGCTCAATGCAATACATGGAGCAGGTATTCGCGGTCCCGCCCATGGACTTGGATTTGAGCATTTCTTGGTGCGACCGCGTCAGAGAGTGGACATTCATCGCGCACTGGCTGTCAGAAACTTCGCCGTGGAAGACTTTTGGGTTCTGGGCGAAGGCTGCACCCGCTACGGCCAGAATCCCGGCTGCGCAATAAATCGCTGATCGACTCATAAACATTTCTCGCCCTCGTTTTCAAGGCAGCACGGTGAACTTCATGTGCATGCCTTCGTGGTCTTCACTGCAAATCACGGTGCAGACCACTACGTACTCGCCTGGTTCGGCGGGGGCGGTGAGTTGGAATTCCTGCTTGCCCGGCTTGAACAGCAGGTCCCATCCTTCCACCCTGGTTCGATCTTTGGCCCGCAGCAGGGAGAAGCCATGGATCGAGCCATCCCGGTTCCAAGATTTGCCTCGGCGAGCCGTCACTCGCAAAAGCAGATGTTCCCCAGCCTTGACGGTGATCTCCGGAGTGCGTTCCCCGGCGATCTTGTAACGGCTGTCGCTGTCGGCCAGCAACTCAATGACGTGAGTCGGCGCGGCATGCTCTTGTGCGACATGATCCTGTGCGGACAGCCGAGGCAGCCCCACCGGCAGAGTGCTGGCCACAGCGATCACCACAAGAGTACGACGAGTGCGGGATAAGTTTGTCATCAGTCCGTTCAGGGTTGTTACATTCTGGGTACTGCAACATGTTACTGCGACATATAGAAGAGTACGAGGCGCATGTCTTCGTCGGTAATGGTGGCCCGCACCCGCATGTGCCGGAGGACGGTTGCCATCATGCGTGGGGGGAACTTTTGCGGCGCGGCATGGCATCGGCCGCAGTTGGCGCGATAACGCTGCTCGCCCTGCACGCGCATGGTGTCGGCATCGTGGCTGTGGGCGACTACGGGGGCGGCGGTTGCATCTTTCCTGGCGGAGGGCCCTTCGGCATGGGCTAAGGAGACATAGAGAAGCAACCCGAGAACCAGCGCGCAGATCAGAATTGCAATTCTCGTTTTCATTGCGCCCCCACCCGTCCCAGCGGCATCAGGAAGCGATAGGCGATTCCCAGGCTCCAAAGATTCTGATTCCCTGCCGAACTGAATTGGCGGCCGTAACTGCCCACCACCTTCAGCCCGT
>Ga0210400_10004470_pt1 | contig 12108 bp, 8 predicted proteins | sample IncBWH26MmetaG_FD_155456 | JGI IMG/M metagenome (GOLD analysis project Ga0210400, IMG submission 155456) | Forest soil microbial communities from Barre Woods Harvard Forest LTER site, Petersham, Massachusetts, United States - Inc-BW-H-26-M | ecosystem: Environmental > Terrestrial > Soil >...
CAGCGAACTTAGGGCCGCCTGGCGTTCCTCGGCGGTGCCGCTTAGAATCCGCCGCATCTGATCTTGCGATACCAGCTCATTGATCGGCGTCTGCCGGAACACGAGTCCCGGGGGAGCTTGGGGATAGGCCGCTATGATCTCGTCCGGCGTCATCCGAAGAGTCTCCAGCGGCTTAAGTTTTTCGTCGAGTACCGGATTCTCGGGAATACGGTCCGGATGCAACTGCAGATCCAGCCATTTATCCACGCCCAGGCGGCGAACTTCTTCGACATCGCCCGGACGCGGCCCGAACGTAAGCCGGTTCAGGACCTGCGGGATTTGTTGGTCTTTTGAGAGTTTACTGTCGAAGTGGCCGCCGGCCTTGGTGCCTTGAGGTGCGACGCACAACAGGGCTGCGGCGGTGATCGCCAGTGCCAGACGGTTCATAGTGACCCTCCGTCTCTAGACAGCCTTAGTATATGCTTTTCCAAGGAGGTCTTTCCATGAGGTCCATGGCAACCGTGCCCGCCGCCGTTCTGGCGTTGATCGCCTTTATTCCAGCCTTCGCCCATCACTCGTTCTCAGCAGAGTACGACGCCAACAAGCCGGTCAACGTGCAAGGAGTGGTGGCCAAACTGGCGTGGGTGAATCCGCACGCCTACATCTACGTGGAGGCCAAGGATGCCAGCGGGAAAATCACCCGTTATGCATTCGAGACCAGCAGTCCGAACGCGCTGCTGCGGCGCGGCTGGAAACGCGATTCGCTCAGGGAAGGCGACCAGATCACGGTGGACGGCTATCTCGCCAAGGACCCCCGGCCGCTGACCGACGGATCGATCCACGGTAATGCCCGCCTGGTGACCATGGCCGGTGGCAAGACGGTCTTTGCCGGAACCTCCGCCGACGACGGCGGCCCCGGGGCTGCAAAATGAGCCGCCGATTCATTTCATCCCTGGTTGCAGCGACGGCTCTCGCCGCGAACGCGTCTGTGCATATCCATGCGCAGTCGACGGAAAAAGGCAATGCGAAGGGGAAGAACCTCGGTGGGCCGGGCGGCGTGATCGCCGTCAATGGAGTGCGCGACGAGAACCTGCCGCCTCCGCCGGCCGGTCCCACGCCTCGTGCGTCCGATGGGAAACCCAAGCTTTCCGGCGTCTGGCTCTCGGGGAACTATAGCTTCTCCAATATGGGCGGACCCCTGCCCCTGCAGCCCTGGGCTCAGAAGCTCATGGAGGAACGCCGGGCCACGCAAGGCCGCGAAGACCCGGAAGCCAAGTGCCTGCCCGCGGGGGTGCCACGCATCACGCCGTATCCTTTCAAGATCGTGCAGACGCCCGAGCTGATCGTGATGCTGTTTGAAGGCAACGTGCACAGCTACCGGCAATTCTTCCTGGATCGCGGTCACGACAAGGACTTGGATCCCAGTTGGATGGGTGAGTCGATCGCCGCGTGGCAAGGCGACACGCTGGTGGTTGACACGCTGAATTTTAACGACAAGACCTGGCTCACGGGCGGAGGCGCGCCCCACACCGAAAAACTGCACGTCACGGAACGCTACTCGCGGCCGGATCTGGGGCATCTCGACGTCGAGATCACCCTGGAGGATCCCGGCGCGTTCACCAAACCGCACACCTTCAAGCGAACCCACGTTCTCAGCGCCACCTGGGAGATCCATGAGTACGTGTGCAACGAGTTCAACGTGGACGTCGACCGTCTGGTTGGAAAGTAAGCGCTCCGAGTCTTGCATGCAAGGCCCTTGCGCGTAGAATACCCGCCAAGTATACTGCTCCCGATTACCTGCCAGGTGACGGGGTTGAGCCACCGGCAATCGCAGAAAAGGGGAATTCCAAATGCGCGTAGCCAGGCTAGCTATTTGTTTGCTTGCCGTGACATTCCTCGCCGTCGCTCAGACGGACCGGGGCTCGATCACGGGGACAATTTCTGATCCCACGGGAGCTGTCGTTGCCAATGCCGCGATTGAGGCCAAGAACGTCGCCACCGGCGCAACCTATACGGCCACCTCGACCCAAACCGGCAATTACACGCTGCCCCAATTGCCGGCCGGCTCCTACGAGATCACCGTTACCGTCCAGGGATTCAAGAAATTCACACGGCAAGGACTGGCTCTGGCGCCGACGCAAGTGATGCGAATTGACATCGGACTCGAAGTAGGCTCGTCCGCGGAGTCGGTCACGATCACGGCAGAGGCGACTTTGATGAAAACCGAAAGCGGCGAGGTGTCACAGACCGTCACGGGCGACCGCATCAATAACCTGCCGCTGCTTAGTATCGGTGAACAGCAGGCCTCCGCCGCGGGCGTGCGGAATCCCTGGGCTCTGGCCACTTTGGTTCCCGGAATCCAGTACGTGGTGGGGGGCTTTTTCGGTGGCACACCGAACATCGTCGCCAACGGCGCAGCGGCCAACACCGCCTCCTACCGCATTGAAGGCATGGACGCGGGCAACAACGGAACACTGAACGTTTTCACCATGGAAGTCCAGCCCAGCGCCGAAGCGATTCAGGAAGTTGCGGTTCAGACCAGCAACTTCGCCGCCGAGTACGGAGCGGTGGGTGGCGGGTTGTTCAACGCCACCATGCGTTCGGGAACCAACCAGTATCACGGCAGCCTGTACGACTACAACGTCAACGAAGCCTATAACGCCAGTCAGCCGTATACCGGGCTGCACAATAAAGCGCGCCGAAACGACTACGGAGGCAGCCTGGGCGGCCCCATCCGGATTCCCAAGATTTACAACGGCACCAACAAAACATTCTTCTTCTGGAATTTCGAGCAGTATCGCGAACGCCAGACGGTGGCCACCACCACGGTAACTGTTCCCATCACGGCTTACAGGAACGGCGACTTCAGCCAAGTGATCCCCGCGTCCGGCAATCAATTCATCAAATTGGGCGCCTCTAACTACGTGGATCCTCTCGGCCGAACCATTATGGCCGGCCAGATTTTTGATCCCCGGTCGACCAGCACGGTAACGCTACCCAACGGAACAACCCAACTGGTTCGGAACCCGTTCGCTGGCAACAAGATTGATCCTGGCCAGTTCGACCTGGTCGCGAAGAACATCCAGAACCTGATCCCTCCGCCGACCGGCCCGAACGCCGGACTGATTGGCAACAATTTCAACAACGCGCAGAATAGCGAGAGGACCACGGAAATCCCGTCCCTCAAGCTGGACCAGACCGTCGGTAGCAAGGGTCATCTCTCGTTCTACTGGTCCGGCACGCGGACGGCGGACCAGTACCCCATCGTTGGCTCTCCCGCCACGCCCGAGGGGTTCCCGCCGGCCATCAGCACCGTAATCGGAAACTTCGACCGTTCTTACACCGTCCGCATCAACTACGATTACTCGATCTCACCGACGCTGCTCGCGCACTTGGGGCTCGGTTACCAGAAGAATCACCTGTGGGATGACACGCCAGTGGTGGATTTTAACGCGCTTACGCAGCTCGGCCTCAAGGGCCAGACCGTCGTCCGGCAGTTCCCGACCATCTCCATTGGCGCCGCCGCTAGCACGGGCGGCATGTCCAACATGGGTCCGCAGTTCCAGACGCACCAGTTCGTCGAAAAGCCCGCCGTCAATCTCAGCACGACCTGGGTCAAGGGCAACCATTCCTACAAATTCGGCGCGGAATGGCGCAGCGAGGGTAATCCGCAAGTCAGCAACGCCCAGCCGCCATGGACCACCGCTGGCGCCTTCGACCAGACGCTGGCGCTCTCCACGGCGACCACTCAGACTTCGCTGGAGGGACAACCAACCACTGGAGGCACGGTGGGCTTTGGTTACGCCAGTTTTCTGCTCGGTCAGGTGACCAGCTACGGCGTTGGCGTGCCATCCGTGTACCACATCGGACGACAACAGTGGGGCCTGTTCGTGCAAGACACCTGGAAAATCACTCGCAAATTGACGCTGGATTACGGCCTCCGCTGGGACTACGGAACATATTCGCGCGAGACGTATGGCCGGCAGCCGAGCTTCGCGCCGCTACTCCCGAATCCCACCGCCGACAACCATCCCGGCGCCTTACAGTATGAGGCCACGTGCAGTTGCACATTTGCCAACAACTATCCCTACGCCGTCGGGCCCCGGATCGGGGTTGCGTACCAGATCAATTCCAAGACCGTGTTCCGGGGCGGCTTCGGCGTCGTTTACAACGCCAGCTCGACAGGCGCGTTCAGTCCGCCTCTTAACTACCAGCTTGCAGGTATACCCGCGTTCGGCCAATCCCTGTTCCAAATGCAAAACGGGCCACCGGCGGGAATCAATCCATCCATTATCTTGACCCCGGGTGGCTTGCCATCGCTCAAAGGCACCCTCACTGCGGGACCGCTGTTTGTGGACCCCAACGCGGCGCGGCCGGCCAAACAGTACCAGTGGAGCGTCGGCGTCCAGCGCGAATTGAACCGTAATCTGGTGGTGGAAGCGTCCTACGTGGCCAACCGGGGCGTGTGGTGGCCCGCCGGAGCTCTGGCGCCTATCAATTCGATGTCCCAGCAACAGTTGACCCGCGATGGATTCACGGTCGGCAACCTGGCCGACGGCACGGCCCTCAGCACCCAGCTCGGCCCGCAGCTAGGTACGCTGTCAACCCGCGGTGTTGGTCTGCCGTATGCCAGTTTCCCGACCAACCAGACGGTTTTGCAGTCGTTGCTGCCCTTCCCGCAATTCACCGGCAACATCAGCCCGACCGCTGCGCCCCTGGGCAAGACCTGGTACGATTCGCTGCAAGCCACGGTGACGCAGCGGCTCAGCCGCGGCTTGACCGTGAACGGAAACTTCACCTGGTCGAAGAATCTGGACCTGTTGAGCTCGCCCGACATTTTCAACCGGAGCCTGGGGAAGAACCTTTCCGCGAACGACCTGCCCTTGCAGTTCCGCTTTTCATCGCAGTACGTCACTCCGCGGCTTCACAACGGCTTGTTAGGAGGCAACAAGATCGCGTCGTACGTTCTCGGCGATTGGACCGTCGGCTGGTACGCGCAGTATCAGAGCGCCCCGATTATTGCGCTCCCCGCGTCGACCGGTGCGAATCCCATCAGCAAGTGGCTCGGCCGTGGGCCGGGGCCTGCGCAATACGTCGCCGGCCAGTCGCTGTGGTCCACGAACTGGACCGACTATAGCGGCACGGTTCATACCGATCCGATCGACCTCAATTGCCACTGTTTCGACCCGACGAAAAACATTGTGCTTAATCCGGCAGCCTGGAGTAATGTGCCGGACGGACAGTGGGCCAACAACTTCGGCAACATTCGCGACTACCGCGGATTCCGCTATCCCACGGAGAATGCCAACTTCGGCCGGACGTTCCGCATCAAGGAGAAGGTGGTGTTCAACATCCGCGCGGAGTTCACCAACGTCTTCAACCGCACGCGCCTGCCGCAACCCTCTGCAGGCAACATCGGTCCGGGCTTCTTGACGGCTCCGACCAAGCAGACAGCCGGGGCGCTCGCCGGCCTGTATTCCGCGGGCTTCGGAACAGTGGTCCCAACCGGCGGCACTAGCGGCTATCGCACCGGCACGCTCGTCGGCCGCATCACGTTCTAGCGGACTGCCTGCCGCTGTGCGGTGAGCTTGCGCATCAGCTCGATGGTGGAGGCCGGGGCTTCGAACTCGGCCTCTTCAAGCGGCGTCCGGCCGAAGTTATCCTTGGCGGCGAAGTCCGCGCCATGATCGGCCAGGTATTGCACGATGTCGTTGGCCCCCTGGCGGATGGCGCTGTGAAGCGCACTGGGACGTCCCTTGGGCCCGTCATTCACGTTCAGGCCTAGATCCACCATCAGCTTCACGGCATCCAGCTTCTTGCTGCTGGTCGCCAGGAGAATCCCGCCAGTGCCATCAGGCTGTTTCACATGTGGATCAGCGCCGAGTTTGACCAGCTCTTGAACCATGGCCACGTTGCCAGTTTGCGCCGCGACTAAAAACGCCGTCATCCCGCCGCCGCCCCGGCCGCCGCCACGTCCTCCGCCCTGCGTCTTGGCGTTCACGTCCGCGCCGCGAGCCACCAGATCCTTCACCAACTCGACCTTGCCCTGCCGGATAGCCTCGTGCAGCGGCATGTTGCCGCTCGAGTCCAGTGCGTTGACGTCCGCGCCGTAATCGAGCATCAGCCGCGTGACCGCTTCATTCCCGCGTCCTAGCGCGATCAGAAACGCCGTGCCGCCGTCTTTCGCCTTGAACCGCGGGTCGGCCTTGGCCGCCAGCAGCGCTTTGGCGCTATTGATGTCGCCGCGCTGCGCGGCGAACAGCAGCGGGCTGAAGCCGTTTTTCGAAACCGCGTTGGCGCTCGCGCCCCGTTGCACGAGCAAGTTTACGATTTGCGCCCGCCCGGCCTCGGCGGCCCACATCAGCGGCGTCTGCCCCATGCGGCTTTCGGCGGCGTCCACCCCGGCGTCGCGATCGAGCAGCAACTTGACCAGATCGACGTTGCCGGAATTGACGGCCATCAGCAGCGGCGTTTCGCCATTCCAGCGGGCGGCATTCGGATCGGCCCTCGCATCCAGCAGCGCCCGCGCGATCGTCACATTGCCGTTCGCGCAGGCCGCCAGCAAGGCCGTCTCGCCGTTTTCGTCGGCCGCATTGACGTTGGCTCCCGCGCGCAGCAGCGCCGCCACGATCTCGGCATCGTCGCGGTTAGCCGCCCAGGCCAGGGCAGTCGAGCCATCTGAGCGGCGGGCGTTCACATCCGATCCGTTTTTGATCAGCTCCAGCACTGCCTTCTGATCGCGCTTCTGAACTGCTTCAAAAAGCTTGAGATCGGCCGCAGCCAGGCTCGCCACCGAACTAACAACCACCAAAATGGCCGCCAGACGCGTCCTCAGCATACGATCCCCATGATATACTCCGGTTGCGGTGCCTGGGAAACTACTGTATTCAAGGCGGTTAGCGCTGGCGAGCCTGTTTTGCGCTGGGTTCGTTTTGTCAGGGCAAACGCTGCTGGAAAGCACTGCGGCGCGGTATTGCGTTGGTTGTCATAGCGATAAATTGAAGACCGGCGGCGTGAGTTTGACCAACCTTAGCGGCAATGTGGCGTCTCAAGCTGAGACGCTGGAACGAGTCCTCCATAAGCTGCGGGCCGGCGAAATGCCTCCCGCCGGAATGCCCAAGCCCGACGCCGCGACGTTCAGCGAGCTTACCTCGTGGCTTGAAACGGAGCTGGATCGGAACGCCGCGGCTCATCCGAATCCCGGCGCCCCGGCCATCCACCGCCTGAATCGCGCCGAGTACCGCAACGCGGTGCGCGATCTGTTGGCGCTCGATCTCGATCATTCAGCCAACCTTCCTCCCGACGATTCCGGCTACGGGTTCGACAACATCGGCGATGTGCTGACGGTGTCGCCTCTGCACATGGAAAAGCACCTGGCGAACGCCCGCCGGATCGGCCGCCTGGCGATCGGAACACTGAAGCCCAGTTCCGCGCTCGAACGGTTCACGCCGCCGCGGGGCGCGGCCAACGATTCGATCGACGCACTGCCGCTCGACGAGCGCGGTGGCATCCTGTTCCGGCGTTATTTCCCCTTCGACGCCGAGTACTCGATTCTGGTGCGGGTGCGCGGAAATCCGGGACCCGGCATGCCGCCCGCCAAACTCGACCTGCGCATCGACGGGCAGCGCGTGAAACTCTACGATGCCGATATCGATATCGCGGAAGCGAATCAAGGCACCCGCAATCTCCAACTGCGCCTGCCACTCACAGCCGGTGCGCATGAAATCGGCGCGGCCTTCCTCACCGAAAATGCCAAGCTCGAAGGCGGGCCGGCTCGCAGCGCGACCAATAATCCTTCAGCAAATGGACTTTTCGTGGACTATGTCGCCATCGGCGGGCCGTATTATCCCAAGGGTCCCGGCGACACCGAGAGCCGCAGGCGTATCTTCGTCTGCCAGCCTGCGACGCCGCAGCAAGAGACAGCTTGCGCGCGTAGAATCCTGACATCTCTGGCGCGCCAGGCTTATCGTAGGCCCGTAACTGCCACGGACATCGACCCGCTGATGAAATTATTCGCGACCGGCCGCGCCGACGGATCAAGCTTCGAGGCTGGGATCGAAATGGGACTGACTGCGATCCTGGTTTCGCCGGATTTCCTGTTTCGCGTGGAGCACAGTAACGGCCGCGTCAGCGACCTCGAATTGGCTCCGCGGCTGTCGTTCTTTTTGTGGAGCAGCATCCCCGATGAACAACTCCTCCGGATCGCGGAACGTGACAAGCTGCACGATCCAGCAGTGCTGCGGCAGCAAACCCTGCGGATGTTAGGTGACCCGAAATCCCAGGCTCTGCTCGACAACTTCGCGGGGCAATGGCTGCATTTGCGGAATATCGCGGAGTGGCGTCCCGATGCGGTGAAGTATCCGCAGTTCGATGATGGGTTGCGTAATGCCTTTGAACGCGAAAGCTCGCTGTTCTTCGAGAATGTCGTCCGTGAAGACCGCAGCGTTCTGGAGCTGATCGACGCCGACTACACGTTCGTGAACGACCGCCTGGCCCGCTACTACGGAATCCCCGGCGTGCGCGGCAGCTATTTTCGAAAAGTCCCGCTTAACGGGAAAGAACGTGGGGGCGTGCTCACGCAAGGCGGCGTCCTAATGGTCACTTCTTATCCGACGCGGACCTCACCCGTACTTCGGGGCAAATGGATACTCGAGAACATCCTGGGCGCTCCCGCGCCGCCTCCTCCGCCGAATGTTCCTCAGCTCGAAGAGAATGCCGTCGGCTCCGCCAAGAGCCTTCGCGAACAGCTTGAAAAACATCGTGCCAGCGCCGCCTGCGCTTCGTGCCATTCGCGCTTGGACCCGCTGGGGTTCTCGCTCGAGAATTTCGACGGCGTAGGCAAGTTCCGCGCGGAGGAGGGCGGATCGCTTATCGATGCGTCGGGTTCGATGTCCAATGGAACTACAGTCACGGGTCCAGCCGGGCTGAAAAAAGTGATTCTGGAGCGCAAGGACGAATTCGTCGAAACCATGGCTGGGAAGCTGCTCACGTATGCGCTGGGACGCGGCCTGGAGTACTACGATCAGCCCGCGGTGCGCAAAATCCGCCGCGATATGGCGGCCGAAAACGAACGGTTTTCCTCACTGGTTCTAGGCGTGGTGAATAGCGTACCATTTCAAATGAGGAGGGCTCCCGAGCGATGATTGTCATCACGAAGAAGGCCCTTCCCCGGCGGACATTTTTGCGCGGTTTAAGCGCCGCTGTCGCCCTGCCTCTGCTCGATTCGATGACCCCGGCGTTCGCCGCGCCGGGCCGGACCACGGTGCCGCGCATGGCGTTCCTTTACACTCCCAACGGCATCATCATGAAGGACTGGACGCCCACGGCTGAAGGCGCCGGCTTCGAGTTCACGAAAACGCTGCAACCGCTGGCGGCGTTCCGCGGCAAACTCCTGGTTCTCACCGGCCTCGAGCAGCACAACGGAGAATCGCTGGGAGATGGCGCCGGCGATCACGCCCGTGCGGGCGCCAGCTGGCTCACCGGAGCGCATCCCAAGAAGACCGAAGGCGCCGACATCCACAACGGCACCTCGGTGGACCAGATGGTGGCTCAGGAACTCGGCCGGGAGACGCCGCTGCCATCGCTCGAACTGGGCCTGGAAGACGTGCGCATGGTGGGGAATTGCGATTCGGGTTATAGCTGCGCTTATAGCAACACCATTTCCTGGAGCTCGCCGACCAAGCCGCTGCCCTACGAAACGAATCCGCGGGGCGTGTTCGAGCGCCTGTTCGGCGATGGCGAAACCACGGATGCCGCGGTGCGGGCGATGCGTGCCCGGGAAGATCGGAGCATTCTCGATTTTGTCCGCGCCGATACCGCCCGCATCACCGCGGATTTGGGCGCGGGCGATCGGCGCAAGATGAGCGACTACCTCGACTCCGTTCGCGAAATCGAGCGGCGGATTCAGTGGGCGGAAGAACAGAACGCCAAGAACCCCGAACTGCCCCCGCTGGATCGTCCCGACGGTATTCCCCCCACGTTCGAAGAACACATTCAACTGATGTACGACATGATGACGCTGGCGTTTCAGGCCGACCTCACCCGCGTGATCACGTTCATGTACAGCCGCGAGGGTGGCAATCGGACCTATCCGCAAGTCGGCGTTCCCGACGCGCACCACGGCCTATCGCATCACATGAACGATCCGGCCAAAATGGCCCGCTTGCAGAAAATCGATCAGCATCATGTGCAGATGTTGAGCTACTTCCTGGGCAAGATGCAGGCCGCACAAGACGGCGACGGCACGCTGCTGGATCATTCCATGATCGTTTACGGCGGCAGCTTGAGCGACTCCAACCAACACCTGCATTACAATCTTCCGGCCCTTCTAATCGGCGGCAAGTTTCGAGGAGGGCAGCATATCCGCTATCCCAAAGGAACGCCCATGACCAACTTGTTCCTCAGCATGCTGGATGTCGCGGGCGTCCGTCCGGAGAAGATCGGCGACGGTAGCGGAAAGCTCGATTACTTAAGCGGGCTTTAGCGCTGCCAGGATTTCGTTCGTCCGAACAACGGAACAATACTCCCCGTCAAGATTCGCCAGGCTCATCGCATGAACCTCGTCTGCTGTTCGCCATCTTCCATGCCAGTCCTTGTGGTTGAACGTGAAGGTCGCGTCCTCCACCAGGAACGTTTCGAAGCCTAGGTTTCCCGCCATCCTGACAGTAGCTTCGACGGAGTTATTAGTGATGACTCCAACGACAACCAGCAGGGTGTGATTCGCCTGGCGCAGCCTTGACTCCAAATCCGTTCCGATGAAGGCGCTGTTGGTACGTTTCACGATGACAGTTTCTCCGGCAGCCGGCTGCGCCTCGGGCTTAAAGTCGTTGCCGGGTTGGCCGGGCCGATAATGCGACGCGGCCTCGGTCGAATCGTGGCGGATGTGATAGATTGGCCGATTCGTCGATCGCCAGGCTTGCAGCAAAGCGGCAACGTGCCTCTCCGCTTCAGGGTTATTGCGCTCGCCCCAACTGGGGTGGTCGATTGCCTTTTGGAGATCGATGACGATTAGCGCTGCATTGGGCGGCAGAGGCGTCGGAATCATGCCGAATAGATCATGAATTCGAGCAGATTCCCATCCGGATCGCGCACATAGACGCTCGAAGCACCCTTCTTGCGCCCGCCTTGGCGCGCCACCGGACCTTCGATAATCCTCGCGCCGGCACGATCGAGCAGGGCCTGAAGCGCTGACGCCGTGCCGTCCCACACGAAGCACAGATCACCGCAGGGAGGCTTGGCGGCCGGAGCGCGCAACGTGAACCCCGCGTTCTGCCACCAGGCAGGCCGGTGGAAGTTGATCATCTGATCGCCGATATACACGGAACACGCGTTGGTGTTCTCGGCGACCTGGCAGCCCAGGCCGCGATAGAAGGCCAGCATGGCGTCGGTGTTCTGCATCGGCAGCGCGACGTGATCGAAGCCGCGGACACTTCCAGTCGGTTGCGCCGCGAGGTTGGATGCCGCCGCAGCGGTGGCGGCGGCCTGAAAGAACTTACGGCGGGAAGGACGCATTCGGGTTTCCTCGTTGTATATATTAGTTCAGTTGGAGGCCGGTTATGTACATTTCCACGTTTCATCTGATGCCCCATCGCGAGCTTCCCGACGATTTTGAGAAGCGTTATCCGTCGGTGTGGGTCACACCGCCGTTTCACGAGCTCGCCGACGCGAAACGCGTGGGCCAGTATTACAACTGGACGCTCGATGAGCTGATCCACGCCGCAAAAATGGGCTCCGACGGCATCTGCACCAACGAGCATCATCAGAACGCTTACGGTTTCATGCCCAATCCCAACGTGATGGGTTCGGTGCTGGCCCGCGCGACCCAGGGTTTGGATTGCGCGATCGTGCAAATGGGCGCGAGCTTGCCGGGAACGCAGCCGCCGATTCGGATCGCCGAAGAATACGCGATGCTCGACTCGATCAGCGGCGGTCGCCTGGTCGCGGGAATGCCTCTCGGCACGCCAATGGACATCAACATCTGCTACGGCGTGACCCCCATCGAACAGCGCGAGCGTTTCCGCGAGGCGCATGACCTGATCCTCAAGGCGTGGACTTCCAAGGATGTTTTCGCGTGGAACGGAAAATACTTTCAGTTGCCGATGGTGAATTTGTGGCCGAGGCCGATCCAAC
>Ga0210400_10004471_pt1 | contig 12106 bp, 6 predicted proteins | sample IncBWH26MmetaG_FD_155456 | JGI IMG/M metagenome (GOLD analysis project Ga0210400, IMG submission 155456) | Forest soil microbial communities from Barre Woods Harvard Forest LTER site, Petersham, Massachusetts, United States - Inc-BW-H-26-M | ecosystem: Environmental > Terrestrial > Soil >...
TTCATTCGTGGCGTTCCTTGTTGCTGCGACGGCAGCGTTGATTGCTATTAATCCGCAACCCACGTGGGCGCAAGTCACGACGCCACCGAGCAGCACCATCAGCAGCAGTTCGGGCTCGTTGGCTTGGGACTTCGGTCCGGTGGGCGGCGGAACGGTGGTGAACGAGGGAATACAGGATATCTGCCCGCCGGTGATGTGCGATGACCACGACTTGACGGTGGTGCTGCCTGCGCCCGCAGCCACGTTTTATCAGACGATGACTGCCAAGCTGACCTTTAAATACACGTGGACGAGCACGCTGCCGACGGATCTTGATATTTTCGCCATCAGCCCCAACGCGGCTGACCATGGACCTGGCTCGCCTGACGTGAGTTCGACCGGACCCGGGGAGGAGGACCTGACGGTTACCGATCCCATCGACGGGGTTTGGCACATTCGCTCTGTAGCTTCACTGGCGCCGGTCCCAACCTCTGCTCACGTGACAGTTGCGCTGACGATTGCAACCCGGCCCACGTCGCCGATACCGCCTCCTCCGGCTCCTGGTGCGCCAACTTTTATCAATTATCCTGCACCCGAGGACTGCACGGGAACGCAACAGCCACCGAGCTGCATCCAGCCGTCAGCCGGCTCAACGACTGCGGGGGGACACGGCGCGGGGGAACCTTCCATTGGAGTTGACTGGAACACTGGCAAAGCGTTCATCGAAGCGGGAAACCATACGTTGCGCGTGACGTTTGACGACAGCGTCAATCCGGCTACGGCGTTCTGGGAGGACAAGCGATCGCCCTTCGCGAAAGTGAGCCTGGACCCGATCATGTTCGTTGACGACGGGCATTTTGGCGGGCCCAACCGGCTGTTTTCTTCGCAACTTAACCTTGCGACCAGCGAGCTTTCCTTCACCGACGACGATGGCAACAACTGGACTCCGACCCAGGGTTCCGGGCAGCCCGCGGGCGTGGACCATCAGACGGTTGGCGGCGGGCCTTATGCCATCCCAGCGCCTCTGACCCCCACGGGGTATCCGCATGGGATCTATTACTGTTCGCAGGACATTGTGACCGCGTTCTGCTCGCGGAGCGACGACGGCGGATTGACCTTTGGGCCGGGCGTCGCCATTTACGCTTTCACGAATGTTAACGGCGTGGATGTTCCCGTTGCGCCGGGAACTTGCGGAGGTTTGCATGGCCACGTGCGGGTTTCGCCGGATGGCACAGCGTACGTTCCGAACGAAAACTGTTCCGACGCCAACAACGTCAGCCGGCCCGGGGTGGCCGTTTCCACGGACAACGGTTTGAGCTGGGTGGTGCGCACTGTGCCGGATGGCACGACGATAAGCCCGGGCACCGATCCGTCGGTCGGACAAGGAGCGAACAATACCATTTACCTCGGCTATGTGAATTCAGACGGCCACGCCAAGATTGCGGTTTCGACCGATCGCGGTTTGCACTGGGCGAAGTCACAAGATGCGGGGACTCCGTTTGGAGTGCAGAACGCGGAATTTGCTGAAGTGATCGCAGGCGACGATAATCGCGCGGCGTTTGCATTCCTGGGCACGCAGACTTCGGGTGATACCCAGTCGGCGGACTTTCCGGGAGTCTGGCACCTCTATGTGGCGATCACTTACGACGGCGGCCGGACCTGGACGACCGCGGATGCGACTCCCACGGACCCGGTGCAGCGAGGCTGCATCTGGAACCAGGGAGGCAGCAACCCGTGCAGAAATCTGCTGGACTTCAATGACGTCACCGTGGACAAGTTCGGGCGGGTGCTGGTTGGCTACGCCGACGGCTGCACGGGAAGTTGCGTCACCGACCCGACACAGAATGCTTCGGCGGGGCCGGCCAACGCGCAGGACGCACTGGCGACGATTGCGCGTCAAGTGGGAGGGCGCGGGCTGTTCAAAGCGTTCGACGGCACGCAATTTGGCACCAGGAGCGGAAACATCGAAGGACACGGGAAGCTTTGCTTTGGAGACCCCGCGAGTGGAATTCAAGGCGATCCGGGCTGCAGGGCAAGCAATCGGTAGCGACGGGTTGGAGAGTGCATCGAAAATGCTGTTCCTTCAACAACTATGCGTCACACACTGATGATCTTGCCTTGCGCGGCCTGGGTTTTCGCCAGCGTGCTCGGAGGAGCCGCTTCGCAAAACGGAAAAAATGCCACGAGTGTAGCGAGCTCGAGCGCAACGAAAGAGAGCGTGGATGCATGCGCGCTGCTGACCCGCGCTGAAATTGAAGCGATTCAGGGAGAGCGCGTCGAGGAAACCAAATCCACAGTGCAACCCGGAGGCGGATTATTCACAACGCAATGCGTGTTTCGCACACCTACTTTGAGCAAGTCGGTCAGCGTGACGCTGACTGCGTCTGATCCAGCGCATCCTGGCGCGTTGACCGCGCGGCAACTGTGGGAGAAACAGTTCCACGCTCTCGAGTCGGAAAACGACGAAAAATCGGCCGCGGAGAAAAACGGAAAGAAGGGCGGGCCTGAACGCGAGAGCGGCAAGCCGCGTGCCCTCAGCGGGCTTGGCGAGGAGGCTTACTGGGTTGCCAGCCCGTTTGCGAGCGCGCTATATGTGCTCAAAGGAGAGCTGTTCCTGAGAGTCAGCGTTGGAAGCGCGGGGCAAGAATCCGAGCGGATGGAAAAATCGAAGACGCTGGCGCGAACCGCGCTTAAGCGCGTCAGACCTGTCCAATAAATCGTCTCAACCGGCTTTGGGTGGTAGATTGCCTTGCGTGCCGAATTTTGCTTCGATCAATCGATGGATTACTGCAAAGATGATCGCGGTGGAGACGCCGAACATGAGCATTCCGTCGGCCGCTTCAATGGGCCCCAACATTCTCCACTGGGGCGATAGCACGGTGGTGCTATCACCGAGCGTTGTGTAGCTGTTTCCCGAAAAATAGAGGGCGGCGGTGAAACTTGAAAACTCGCCGCAGAGAACGAACGATAGCGCCCAGAGGGCAATCTCGGCTAAATGGGCAGCGAGCGTCAGCAGCGTGAAGAACATTACAAGGATCACGTCCCAGAACCAGAAGCCGGCTCGGCCTCGCGCAAATTGGTGGCGAATGCCCTGGAGGATTAATGGTGGAATAAGCGCATGAATAATGACGGTGAGGAGGGTGGTCACCACGGCGACGAGTAGCAGAGCCATTGCGGGTATTTGATTCGCAGGAGTCGGATTTGATGCAAGCCTGAGATTGTGATTTGGACGTTTACTGGCACAGAGGGGAGGAACCCAAGACCCACACGCAACTACGGCGTGTGGGGCACCCGCCCGACCTAAAGGTCGGCCACTGCAGGGGTTGCGTTTTCGGGGGCGGAAATTTTCGTTAATGCGGGAAAGGCAGTATTCGACTACGTGGTTCATGTTGTCGTGGCCGACGGAGAGGGCGAGTTCCTGCCTGGCGCCGGGGAGGGTTTTGGACATTAGCTGGGCCAGGTAGGCGAGGGTGCGGGCGGTTCTGATGTCGTAGGCACCTCGGGCGACGGAGATGAAGGTGCGGCTGAGGGCGGCGGTGAGAGAACAGTCGGTGACGAAATCGGAGGTCAGACAGGAAGCGATTTGTTCGCCGGCTTCGATGGCGTCAGCCGCCTGATCGGCGTGCAGTTGGTGAAAGTAGCAGAATTGAGAGGTTTTGTTTTTCTTGAGCATGCGGCAGTGACGGCCGTCGGCGAAGAGGAACGAACACAGGGACGCGCGGTCCTGATCGGTTTTCGAGGGCATAGCAATCTCCAGAATTTAATTTAGAAATTTGGGAAACCTTGCGGGTGGAAAAGATTCCGCCAGGCGCACTTCTCTACGGGAGGAGTATGGAGGAGGTGTATTCATTTGTTAAGAAAGAAGAAGGTTAAGGAGGTAGAGGAAGTAAAGGAGGTAAAGGATTGCGAGGCGGGGATTGGTTGGATGGCAGGTGAGGAAACGAAGGAATTAACACAGAGGGCACGGAGGAAGAACACAGAGGGCACAGAGAAGAGAAGTCTGCACCTTGAAAACCACAGGGGGCGGAAGAGGGCCAAAAGCGCCCGCCCCGTAGGAGCATTCGGGACGGGCCAAAAGCGCCCGCCTCGGAAGGCGGCCGTTACAAAAGCTGGGGGCCGGTGTAACACCTCCTGTGTAGCGATTGTAGGAAGCCTTGGCACGGGTGGAGTTGGCCGGGCAGCGGAAATAGCTATTGTTCTAATCGGTTATAGGAATGAAGACTTACCCGCTGATGCCGACGGCGGGCGGGGCGCGGTTTGGCGCTCGCAGGGGTGCGTGATTTAGGGCGGGGATTGTTGTGATTTAAAGGGCATTGAAAGGGTTTGACAGACCGATTCGCCAGCGGGGCAATCAGGTGACGGCAAAACATCTTGACAAAGCATAGACGCTGAACTATAACGCGTGCCAAGCGATAACCGGTTAGATTCGAACGGCAAGCGGAAGAAAAACGGTGCAACCAGGTGCGCTGCCGGACGCCGGAGGGCCACGAGGCCGAAAACGGGGCTGGAGTCATACGAGTTCACTCGGAGGGAAAAATGCAAGTCACGCGACTTCGCACTTATTTGGGGGTATTGGTGTTGGCGCTTGCGGTTTTCTGCTGCGGCCGGCTGAACGCCGGTGTAACGGCGAGCATTTCGGGGACCGTAATGGACGCGAGCGGCGCGGCAGTGGTGGGAGCGACGGTGACCGCGACAAATGTGGACACGGGGATTGTGATAACGCAAACGACAAACGGGCAGGGATATTATTCGTTCCAGTCGCTGCCGCTGGGGAAGTACACGATTGAGGTGCGGCAAAACGGATTTAAGGCGTATCAGAAGACCGGAGTAGTGCTGGATGTGAACGACGCGCTGGTGGTGGACGTGCCGCTGCAAGTGGGACAGAGCACGGAGAAGGTGGTGGTAGAGGGATCGGCACTGCACGTGGAAACGTCCAACACGCAGATGGGCGAAGTGATTGAAGGGAAGGAAATGACGGATGTACCGCTGCTGACGAGAAGCTATACGGATTTGCTGGCGCTGCAGCCGGGCGTGGTTTCGACGGCGTCAGGGATGACGGGCGCGTATGCGGGAAGTTTTATCTCGGCGGGATTCGCGTTGCCGCAGGTTTCCGGGGATCAGAACTCCGGAGCACAATCCGTGAATGGCATGAGGGAAGCCGCGAACGGATTCATCTTGAACGGGATCCTCTCGCAGGAAACGGGGTTTTCCGGCGCGGGCGCGATTCCGAACCTGGATTCGATTGCGGAGTTCCGAATTCTGACGAACAACTTCGATGCCGAGTATGGAAATTACAGCGGCGGTCAGATCAACGTGATCACCAAGTCCGGGACAAATAGCTTGCATGGGAATTTGTTTGAATTTTTCCGGAACACGGACCTGAACACGGCGAACTTTTTTAATGCGGGTCACAGAGGGGCGTACCACCAGAACCAGTTCGGCGGAACGATTGGCGGCCCGATCAGGAAGGACAAGTTGTTCTTTTTTGCGGACTACCAGGGGAATCGGAAGGTGGTAGGAGTGACGCAAGTGATTTCCAGTGCGCCCGCCGCATCTTTGCTGCAAAACGGAGATCTATCGTCGGTAACGAGCGCACTGACAGGAACTGTGCAGGGACAGGCATGGGCAAACCAACTGACCCAGCAACTTGCCAACCAGCTTAATGGACAAACAGTTGATCCGGGCGAGGCTTATTTTGCCCCTGGCTGCACAGCGGATGGGGCCGGCGGAACAACCAAATGCGTTTTCCCGAACTTGACGCTGAATCCCGCGAATTTCAATGGAATCTCCTCGAAACTATTGCCGTTCATTCAGCCCGCGAATAATGCGAACGGCACGTTTTCGACCAGCGCGCAAAAGCTGAACCTGACTGACAACAAATTCAGCGGGCGGGTTGACGACAATACGCAATACGGGTTGCTGACGGCGTACTACTATTTCGACAAATTTGACCGAGCTGATCCGTACTGGGCGTCGAATGCGCCGCTGTACCCCGGGTTTAGCGCAGACAGTAATGGACACACGCACACCATTGATCTCGGCTACACGAAGACGTTTTCGTCCGCGGCGGTGAACGAACTGCGCGTCGGTTATTTCCGGCTGGACACGAAATTCAATCAGCCGCTGGGAGGAAAGGGGACAACGCTTGCCAGCCTGGGATTTGCGCCGGGAGGGGCGCCGGGCAATTCGGGGGTGACGATTGGTGCGCCGAGCGTGCAGGGCATCCCGGAGATAGATTTCAACAACTGGGTCATAGGTGTTCCCAGCCGGCCAAACCGGGTTACGGAAAACATTTACCAGGCGCTGGACAATTACACGCGGGTCTTCGGCACGCACACGCTGAAGATTGGAGCGCAGTACCACTTCAACCAACTGGAAGAGAATCTGTTCAACGTGGCGAACGGAAACTTTTTCTTCGGAAGCAACTTCAGCGGCCAGCCCAGCGAGACGGGAAGCGACATCGTGGACTTTCTCCTCGGTGCGCCGAGCCAACTGGTGCAAGGACAGTCGTACCCGTCCTACGGACGCAATTTTTATTTCGGGATGTATGGCCAGGACAGCTGGCGAATCAAGTCAAACCTGACGTTCAATTATGGGTTGCGGTACGACGTGAGCGCGCCGTGGCATGAGAAATACAACGAAATCCAGACGCTGATTCCCGGCGAACAGTCGCTGGTTTTTCCCGGATCGCCGATCGGTTGGGTATTTCCGGGAGACCCGGGAGTTCCTCGTGGGTTGGCACCGACGCGGTGGAATAATTTTGCGCCGCGGCTTGGGTTGGCCTACTCGTTCGGCGAGCACGAAGGGACGATGGGCAAAGTGCTCGGGAAGCCAGGCACGACGAGCATCCGGCTAGGTTGGGGGATGTTCTACACGTCGTTTGAGGGCGCGACGGATTTCAACGAAATCGGTGACGCTCCATTCGGGAATTACACCGGGCAGAACGAACCGCAGTTTGCTTCACCGTTCATTCAGCGCGGATCGGGAACACCCGTTTCGAATCCATTCCCAGTTGCCCCGCCACCGAAGAATTTTTCCATTCAAAACCCGGGGACGGGACCTTCGTACGATACCTTGGCGGGATTCTTCAATGCGTTCGGAACGATTGGAAGTTCGCCGGCATTCAACAACAGAAATCGCCTGCCGTACGCGGAGAATTACGAAGTTTCGCTGCAGCGGCAACTGACCTCGTCGGATCTTTTGACGTTGAGCTATGTCGGTACGCAGGGCCACCGGCTCTTGTCCTCCATATCGGCGAATCCAGGCATCCCTTCGCTGTGCCTGGCGCTGGCAGCCCAAAATGCGATTGCCGCTGGCACAGCAAACTCAACATGCGGGCCCGGCGGCGAAAATAACGTTTACGTGGCGCCGGATGGGACGACGACGGCGGGAACACGCGGGCCGTTCAGCGCACCTTACCGCAACACGCCGGTACCCGGAGCGGGATTTATCGTGCCGTTCGGAAACGACTCGTACTTTGCGACGATCGGGAACTCCGTCTACCATTCGGCGCAGATCAACTGGCGGCATACCGCCAAAGATTTGCAGGTCCTGCTTGGGTATACCTTCAGCAAGTCGATTGACGATTCCTCCGGATACGGCGAACAGATTAATCCTTACAATCCGAGGCTCAGCCGGGGACTTTCGGCGTTCGACAGCACCCACAATTTCGTGATCAGCTACAACTACCGGCTGCCATTCGACAAGATGCAAACAGCCAAGGCGCTGACGCACGGATGGGAAATCAGCGGGGTAACAAGCTTCTCCACTGGTTTGCCGATCACCCTGGTTGAGACGGACGATCATGCGCTGACGGGAACGGGCTTCGGCGGACCGATTGTGCTGCCGGTGGATACGCCGAACTTCAGCGGAGGGTCGGTGGGGAAAACCGATCCGCGGAATAACCCGCTGCACTATTTCTTCAATATTGATCAGTTCAGCCAGAGCGCCATCGGGGTGGAAGGAAATGCGAACCGGCGATTCTTCCACGGTCCGGGGATCAACAACTGGAATATGGCGATAAAGAAAATCACTCCGATCCGGGAGAGCGTGTCGCTGGAATTTCGCGCCGAGCTCTTTAACGTGTTCAACCATGCGCAATTCATAAATCCGAGCGGATTGGTGCCAGGGCCGCTGGGGACTGCGGCGAGTCCCCTGACCAATTTTGGCCAGGTGACTGCCGCGCGGGATCCACGCCTTGCGCAGCTTGGATTGAAACTCAATTTCTAGCTGGAAATTTGAGGTTGTGGTTCAACAACCCCGGAGCGGGGAATCCTGGCCCAGCCGATTCCCCGCTGAAATTTGAACGAGTACCTGGCCTCCCGGCCAATTTCAACTAACGCGAAAGAGACTCGGCAATGTCGGCCCAAGGCGTGCTCGCGGCAACACTCGTAAAACCTGGACAGTACGAATTGCGGGAGTACCCGTTGCCGGAGCCCGAGCCGGGGTGTGTGCTGGTGAAGATGGAAATGTCCGGGATTTGCGGAACGGACAAGCACACGTTTCAGGGATATGTGACGCAGTACGGCGACCGGAAGCTGGAGTTTCCGATTATTCAGGGCCACGAAAATGTGGGAACGATTGCGGCGATTGGAGGAGACGGGCGGTACGCGGATTTTGAGGGCGTGGCGCTGCGGGCGGGTGACCGCGTGGTGGTGGGAGCGAATGTTTCGTGCGGAGAGTGCTACTACTGCCGGCACGATTTTCCGTACTACTGCTGCGAGAAGACGACGGATTACGGAAATAATTTGTGCGCGAAGAATCCGCCGCATTTGTTCGGCGGGTGGTCGCAATACATTTACATCGTGCCGGGAAGTTTTCTGGTGAAGGTGCCGGACGATTTGCCTTCGGAAGTGGCGGTGCTGACGGAGATTTTCGCGGTTTCGGTGGGGCTGGACCGGGCGAAGCAGATGTCGGCGTTCCCGAACGAATCGTTTCGGTTCGACGACACCGTAGTGGTGATGGGCGTCGGGCCGCTCGGGATGTGTTTCCTGATGAAGGCGCGGATGCTGGGTGCGGGAACGATTATCGCGGTGGATTTGTCGGAGTACCGGCTGAATTTTGCGAAACGGCTGGGGGCGGATCACGTTGTTAATGCGGGGAAGATGTCGAAGACGGAACGTTTGCAGTTTGTGCGATCACTGACGAACGGGCGCGGGGCGGACATGGTGGTGGAGTGCGCGGGCGTTCCGCAGGCGGTGCCGGAGGCGCTGGAGATGTTGCGGGTGAGCGGAATGCTGGTGGAGGCGGGGAATTTCTCGGATTTGGGCGAGGTGGCGATCAGTCCGCACCGGCATTTGTGCGCGAAGAATGCGCGGATATTGGCGGTGGGAGGGGAAGAGCCGGCGGCTTATGGGCCGAGCATGCGGCAGATGGCGCGATACCTGAAGCATTATCCGTTGCGGGAGTTCGTGACGCACCGGTATGGATTGCGGGATGTGGATGCGGCGATGGCGAAGGCCATTGATTCGGAGTCGATGAAGGTGGTGTTGGAGCCGTGGCGGTGAGCGAAGCGGATTTTGCGAATGGGAATGGCGGCCCCACCAGGTCGGGGCCGCACAGGAGAAGATGATGAGCGGATTGAAGGAGAGGTTTTTGTTTGCTTGCGCGCCGGATAGTTGGGGGGTGTTGGATTATCCGGGGCCGTCGTGGGAGCAGTCGTACGAGAAGATGTTGGACGAGATGGTGGAGGCGGGATACACGGGGACGGAGCTGGGGCCGTATGGATTTTTTCCGACGGATCCGGCTGTGCTGAAACCTCAACTGGAGAAGAGGAAGCTGAAGCTTTTGGGATCGTTTGTGCCGGTGAAGATGACGGATCCGGCGGCGGGGAAGGCGGCGATTGAGCGGATTCGGAAAGTCGGGGATCTGCTGGCGACGCTGAAGGCGCCATTCCTGGTGATGGCGGATGACCAGTCGCCGGAGCGGAATGCCTATTCGGGGCGGGTGTATGAGAAGGGTTGCCCGACGCTGACGGCGGCGCAGTGGAAGCATGTGGGAAATATCGTGGCGGACGCGGATAAGGTGGCGCAGGAGTTTGGGCTGGACCTGGTGTTTCATCCGCATGTGGCGACTTATGTGGAAACGCCGGAGGAGTGCGAACGGTTTTATGATGCGACTTCGCATACGGAGATCGGGCTTTGCCTGGATACGGGGCACTGCGTGTATGGGCACGGGGATTCGGTGAAAGAGGCGGAGAAGTATAAGGATAAGCTGCGGTTCGTGCATATCAAGGATTGCAATAACGCGGTGCTGGCGGAGGCGCGGAAGAATAAGTGGACGTTTGAAGAGGCGATTGAACATAAGGTGTTTACGGTGATTGGGAAAGGGAATATTGATTTTCCGGCGTTTTTCCGGACATTGATCAGGAACGCGTATTCGGGGTGGTCGGTGATCGAGCAGGATGTGAAGTTTGGGGCTACGGAAATACCGCCGAAGGATAGCGTGGCGGGGAGTTTGCGGTATTTGGAGGGAGTCTTGAATCAGTTGAGTGCGGCGGCGAAAGCGGGCTGAAAATAGAAAAGAGAAATTGGAAAACAGAAATTGAAAGAGAGAAGAGAGAAAAGATAACGCAGAGGCGCAGAGTACGCAGAGGTTTCGCAGAGAAGAGAAAGGGGATAGCACAGGCTAAAGCGTGTGCTACCGGGGAGCGGTATGCGGAAAATCAAGATGGGTGTGTTGGGCGTGGGGGAGATGGGGAAGCGCCACGCGGAGAATTTGCGGCGACTGGTGGCGGGCGCGGAGTTGGTGGCGATTGCGGATGTGGCCGAGGCGCGGGCGAAGCAGGTGGCTGAGGAGTTGGAGATTGAGCACGCATTCGGCAGCCTGGACGCGATGCTGGAGTTGAAGGGTTTGCAGGCGGTGTTGATTGCTACGCCGGACAAATTGCACGCGCAGGCGGTGAGCCAGGCAGCGAAGGCGGGAAAGGATATTTTGTGCGAGAAGCCGCTGGCGCTGACGATGGCGGACGCGTATGCGGCGCTGGATGCCGTGGGCAAAGCGGGAGTGCGGCTGCAGGTGGGATTTATGAGGCGGTACGATCCCGCATACGCCGCGGCGATGAAACGGATTGAAGCGGGGGAGATCGGGACACCGCTGATTTTCAAGTCGGTGGGGCGCGACAAAGATGAACCGCCGATGGCGGCGTATCATTCTGGCGTGAACGGAATGATTTTCTATACCAACACCATTCATGATTTCGATCTGGCGCGATGGATGATGCGCGACGAAGTGGCGGAAGTGCATTCGTATGGAACCTCGGTGACGCGGCCGGAGGTAGCGAAGTTCGGCGATGTGGTGGCGAGTTCGGTGAATTTGCAGTACCGCGGCGGCGGGATCGGGAACATCGAGTCGTATGCATCGGCGACTTATGCGTATGACGTGCGGACGGAAATATTGGGAACGAAGGGAGCGATTTTCGTGGGGAGCATCGAGCAGACACCGGCGGTATTTTTGAGCGCGAATGGAAGTTCACAGACGCTGGCGGATCATTTTCTGACGCGGTTTGCGGATGCGTACCTGGTCGAAGTGCGGGATTTTGTGCAGAACGTATTGCAGGATAAGCCGGTGCGGGTGACGGGCGAGGACGGATTGAAGGCGCTGGCGACGGCGGTGGCGGCGGAGAGTTCCATCAAGCAGGGACGAGCAGTGAAGGTGACGATGGAACGCTCGGCGACGACGTGAATTTGATTGGCAAGGGTTCGGTTGAAGGGAGGAATTTATGACCCAAGCGACCGCGACAGCATTCAAGAGTCCGCTGCATAAGATGACGCAGACGACGCCGACGTGTTTGTGGAACGATTCGGCATCGATTCAGGAGTTGACGTATTCGATCGAGCATGGGGCGGTGGGGGCGACGTGCAATCCGGTGATCGTGCTGGGCGTGCTGAAGAAGGAGCTTGCGATCTGGAAGACGCGGATTGAGGCGCTGCTGAAGGAATTTCCGACCGCGACGGAAGACGAGATTGCCTGGAAGGTGGTGCGGGAGATTTCCGTAAGGGCGGCGGCGCTGCTGAAGCCGGTTTTTGACGCGCAGGGCGGGAAGAACGGGAGGTTGTCGATCCAGACCGACCCGCGACTGTATCGGGATGCGAAGAGTATTGTGGAGCAAGCGGAAGAGTTCAGCCGG
>Ga0210400_10004473_pt1 | contig 12105 bp, 13 predicted proteins | sample IncBWH26MmetaG_FD_155456 | JGI IMG/M metagenome (GOLD analysis project Ga0210400, IMG submission 155456) | Forest soil microbial communities from Barre Woods Harvard Forest LTER site, Petersham, Massachusetts, United States - Inc-BW-H-26-M | ecosystem: Environmental > Terrestrial > Soil >...
GGTGGTCTCCGGTTGCGGGGGCTTGGAGCAGGCGACCAGGGCTCCCAGCAGGACGAAGGCGACCAGGTTGCGCCCGACTTCTCGCACACTTTTTCGCACAGCGTCTCGCACGGTGCTTTCTCCGTCCGCCATTATCGCAGCAGGGCGTGCTTGCGGTGGAGTACCGTTTCGAGTGCGGCCTGCGTTTCTTTCGGCAGGTGGTAGGACTCAGCGTCATTCGGGAACTGATGCGAAACGACGTCAGCCTTGAAGGCCAATATGGATTGTGTGATCAAGGCAGCGGCGTCTCCGTAATGGCGAACGAATTTTGCCGGCTGCCCGAACGTGAGGTTGACGAGGTCGTGGAAGACGAGCACCTGGCCGTCGCAATCCGGACCAGCGCCGATGCCGATGGTCGGCGTTTCGATCTCGGCGGTGATCATGGCCGCGACCTCGCGGGGAATGCCTTCCAGGTAGATGCATGCCACACCGGCGCGGTCGAGGGCAACCGCATCGCGCATGAGCTGCTCGACGGCATTCAGAGTCTTGCCCTGAACTTTATAGCCGCCCATCATGTTGACCGATTGCGGCGTGAGGCCGATGTGTCCGGCGACGGGAATCTCGGCATCGATCACGCGGCGGATCACATCCACGCGCTTCTCGCCACCCTCCAACTTGACAGCCTCCGCGCCACCTTCTTTCACGAAGCGGGCGGCGTTGTGAATGGCTTCGTTAGTGTCAGCCTGATAAGAACCGTAAGGCATGTCGGCGATAAGTAGCGCGTGTTTCACCCCGCGACGCACGGCGCGGACGTGGTGCAGCATCTCGTCGACGGTGACCGAGAGCGTGTTCTCGTAGCCGAGCATGGTCATGGCGAGCGAGTCGCCGACCAGTGCAATGTCGATGCCGGCCTCGTCGACCAGGCGCGCGGTGGCGTAGTCGTAAGCGGTCAGGCAAGTGATGGGATCGCGTTGAAACTTCTTTTCGCGGAGAGTGGCAGTGGTGATCTTGCGGCGAGGTTCGCCGATGGGCGTGAGACTCACGATGTCCTCCAGTGCCCCTCCGCAAACTGGGCGGATAGAGCCTGTATGCGTCTTTTGATGGCGCTGGGGGGATTATAGCTGCAAAGGGGGCGTTGGTCGATAGTCGTTGGGAGTCGGGCGTAACCAGGGTCGTAACCAGATACTGGGCTCCAAGTCCTTTATCTTCTATCTTCTATTATCTTCAATGACGATCTAGCGCAGGAAGAAAAGAAATTGATTATCGGCTCCGCTTGCGCTTCGCGTTCTCCCGCAGCCATGCGGTGTAAGCAGCTTCATTGAGCGTGCCAGATGCCAGAGCCATGATGGCTTGGGTAGCATCCGCCTCGCTGGCCTTGAAGTCGAAACCGTGGAGTTCGAGGAAGAGAACGCCAATCACGAACCCCGTCCGCTTGTTGCCATCGACAAAAGGATGGTTGCAGACGATGCCGGCAGTGTATAGGGCCGCCATTTCGACAATATCCGAGGTGCCGGCATAGGAGTGGTGCTGGCGGGGACGCGCAAGAGCAGACTCCAAAAGAGCCCGGTCACGCAAGCCGGTGGCACCGCCGTGGAGAGCCAGGAGCCGGTCGTGGATCGCGAGAACGTCGCGCTCATCGATCCAGAGTGCTTCTTTCCTTTTCGCCGCCACGTTTCACTTTGCCAGCGCGTGAAGCGTGTTGCGATAACGGCCCATGATTTCCTCCGCCTTCGCCATTTTCTTCTCGAACGCCGGATCGTACGGCGTGAGCCGGTAATCGCCGTCCCCAGACTCGATAAGAAAAAGCCGCTCCCCGTTGCTGGTCTGCAAGCGGTCGATCACTTCTTTCGGCAAAACGACGCCCAACGAGTTGCCAAATTTACGGATCTTGAGTTCAACCATGGCAATCCTTTCTGTTATTACAATTGTAATAACATTTTGACTGCGGTGCAAGACGATTAGTTCGCTGACAAGACAGGCGTTTGCAGATATCGCGAGGGTAATATCGACCAACGACTACCGACCGCGCTTACGCGCTGGCCGCATCCTGACTCCCCAGCGGCAGGAAATATTGTGTGCCCTTGATCGGGGCGGAGACTTTTTTCAGCAGTTCCTGCAAGTCTTCGTTGCGGTCGACGAAGTCGATCTCGGAGGTGTTCACGATCAGCAGGTCGGACTGCGTGTAATGAAAGAAAAAGTGTTCGTAGGCTTTCACGATTTCCATCAGGTAATCCTCGCTGATGGCCTTTTCGCTGGCTGCGTTCTTTTTCTTCAGCCGCTTCTTCAACACTTCCGGAGTGGCTTGCAGATAGATGACAAGGTCGGGTGTGGGAAGTTGTTCGCGGAAATAATTGAAATAGCGATTGTAGGTATCGAGCTCCTGATCGTTGAGGTTAAGGCAGGCGAAGAGCTTGTCTTTTTCAAAAATGTAATCGGAGACGACTGTCTTATTCGAGCGCGGACCTACATCGAGCGCGCGCAGCTGCTCGAAGCGGCGGATCAGGAATGTCAACTGTGCCGGGAAGGCGGCGCCGGGCTCGCCTTCGTAAAACGCTTTCAGAAATGGATTGTCTTCCGGCTCGACGACGCGCTGGGCCGCCAGGCGCTCTCCTAAAACCCGCGCCAGCGTGCTCTTCCCAACCCGTATGGGACCTTCGACTGCTATGTAACGGGGAAGTTCGAAAAGCTTGGCCATGGATTGTCGACTGTCGTGGAGAACTGGGAAGCAGAATATATGGCTTCGGGTCCGGACGCAATGTAGGAAAAGTTAACAGGAAGAGGTCGTTGGTCGCGAATCGTTGGTCGCTAGTCGTTGGTCGTTCGGGGCGTTGCTCGTTGCTGGCGGTTCGCCGGTTCTTCCGCTGGCTGGTTTGCTGTCAGTCCGCACATGAGCGCTCTGCCAACGACTAGCGACCAGCGACGAACGACCAGCTAGAATCTCCTCATGCTCCCTGCTCTGATTGGACTGACGGCTGCTACGGCGGTTTCGGCTGCGGGCTATCAGTCCATGGCGCCGCGGGGACAGTGGTTCGGGCGGACGTTTCCTGGCGGGATCCGCGGAAGTAAGCACATCGCCATGACCTACGATGACGGGCCGAACGATCCGCACACGCTGAAATTGCTCGATGTGCTGGCTAAGCATAGTGTTCGGGCGACATTTTTTATGATCGGACGCTATGTGCAGCAGCAGCCTGCTATTGCGCGCGCGGTGGCGCAGGCGGGACATGTCGTCGGCAATCACACGTTCACCCATCCGCTGCTCATCTTCGAATCCGCGGCGCGGACGCGCACGCAGCTTGTCGATTGCCATGATGCTTTGGAGGACGCGGTCGGAGAGCATTCGAATTTGTTTCGTCCACCGTTTGGGGGAAGACGACCGGCAACGCTGCGCGTTGCCCGCGCACTTGGGTTGGAGACAGTGATGTGGAACGTGACTGGCTATGACTGGAATGCTCCGCCGGCTGCGGTGATTGAGAAGCAAGTTATGCGGCAGATAGGCGGCGGCGATGTGATCCTGCTGCACGATGGCGGACATCGCGCCATGGGTGCGGACCGTGCGCAGACGGTGATGGCTACGGATAATCTGATCCGGCGGTATAGGGATCAGGGGTATGAATTTGTGACGGTGGAAGAGATGCTGGCGGTCAGCCGTCAGCCATCAGCTGTCAGCTAGTGCGGTTATCACCCAGCAAGGCGGGAACCGGCAACACTTCGATTGCGATAAGAGCGACCAGCAGAACCATCAAGCGCAAAGCGTCTCATCGCCCGGATTGGGGCCGTTGAGAACCTGCGGAGCTTCGCCCCGCTGTACAGCCGACGGCGGCTGTACCTACGCGACTACTTTGGCCACCGGCACGCGGGCGGGGGCGCCCGCGCCACACGTTCTGCCGTGCGATACTGAAATTTATGGCGCTGTCGGATTTTACGCCTCGTGTGGGGAACGACCCTAAGTCGGTGGTGATTCATTTGACGACTGGTTCGGGGATGGAGATTGAGTGGAAGGATGGGCACCGGTCTGTCTATACGTTTGCGTTCTTGCGGGAGGCTTGCCCTTGCGCACTTTGCGAAGATGAGCGGGGGAAGTCGGGACGAAAGGCGGGCGAGGCGGCGAAGCTGGCGCCGGGGGCGCTGCCGATGTTCAAGCCGGCGGTGAAAGCGCTGGCGGCGGAGGCAGTGGGCAAATATGCGCTGAAGTTTTCGTGGAACGATAGACACGATCTGGGAATTTATTCGTGGTTCTATCTGCGGGATGTTTGTCCTTGCGCGGAGTGCGCGGCTGGGCGGAGGTAGGGGCAGCCATCAGCCATCAGCCATTCACACTTTGTTATCGGTGGTCAGTACCCAGTTACCATGTGGATGCGTTGAGTGGTGGGGAATCTGGAGAGTAACAAGTGGGATGACGATGCTATCTGGATAGGCGCTGTTCTCGAATTGGGGCGAACGGCCCGACCTCAGCGGCTAAAGCCTGCACACAAAATGAGCCTTTTACCGCAGCGGTAAACCGCTGCGCCAACCAAAATCAAGCTTGATAAAGCTCGCTGGGGCGCGCGCTACAGTATAATCTTCGCCTTGCGCGAAACGGTATGACTGACACCATTCACACTTCGACTGAGGAACCAGAGCCGGTAAAAACCGGGATGGATATTGGCGATATTTTCAAGATTCTGCCGCATCGCTATCCATTTCTTTTGATCGACCGCGTGATCGATCTGGTGCGGATGAAGAGTATTGTCGCTTTGAAAAACGTGACTATCACTGAGCCTTTTTTCCAGGGACACTTTCCGGACAAGCCGATCATGCCGGGCGTGCTCATTGTGGAAGCCATCGCGCAGGCGGGTGGGCTGCTGCTGCTGACGGAGGTTCCGAACCGGGACGAGATGCTGATGGTGTTTACGGGGATCGAGAAGGCGCGATTTCGGCGTCCGGTGTTGCCGGGAGATCAGTTGCGGATTGAAGTGGTGGTGAAGGCCTGGCGGATCACGGCGGCTCGTCTGGAAGGCAAGGCGTATGTCGACGGGAAGGTGGCATGCGAGGCTACGGTGACTTGCCGGCTGGTGCCGCGGAACGTGGGCGCGGGAGCGGCTGAGGGCGACGAGGGTTGAGTATCGATCATTGCACCTTCTGAGGATGACAAGGGTAGAACGATTTAACGATGTCCATCCATCCTACGGCGATCGTCGATTCCAAAAGCAAAGTGCATCCTTCGTGCAAGATTGGGCCTTATTGCGTGATTGGGCCACAGGTCGAACTGGGCGAGGGCTGCCGTCTGGTTTCGCATGTCGCGATCGAGGGGCCAACGAAAATTGGCGCGGACAATGGCTTCTTCCCTTTCGCTTCGATTGGCATGGCACCGCAGGATATCGGCCATGCGGGCGAACCGACAAGGCTGGAGATCGGGGACCATAACGAGATTCGCGAGTTTGTCACCATCAACCGCGGCACAGTGAAGGGCGGGGGATGCACTCGAGTTGGCGATCACAATCTGATCATGGCCTATACCCACATTGCGCACGATTGCCAGATTGGGAGTCATATCATCATGGCGAACGCGGCTACGTTAGGCGGGCATGTAACCGTGGAAGACTGGGCAAATGTTGGAGCGCTGTGTCCGGTGCATCATTTCGTGCGGATTGGAACGCACTCTTTTATCGGCGGGGGAACTACTGTAACGCGAGATGTACTGCCATTTTCGAAGACGTCCGCGGAGCGCGGAACACGGGTCTATGGATTAAATGCCGTGGGTTTGGAGCGGCGGGGATTCACGAAGGCGCGGATTCGGAAAATTCATCATGCGTATCGAGTGCTGCTGGCGTCCAAATTGAATACTTCGCAGGCGGTCGAAAAGCTGAAGGCGGAAGCTGATCTTGGCGAAGATGTTGAGATGCTCATTCGATTCATCGAATCGTCAGAACGCGGAGTCATTAAGTAGTGGAAAGCATCGGTGCTCGCGTAGGGACGGACGCGTTCGCCCGTCCGAGGCCGCGGAGCGCGGCAAACATGCCACTGCGAAATCGAAGCCGTCGGCGGAGCTTCGCGGCGCTGGGAGGACGACTGCGTCCGCCCCTACGTGGTTCTTGGTCATGACACGTCTTGGACTCATCGCTGGTAATGGCAAGTTTCCGTTTCTCGTGCTGGATGCGGCTCGGGCGCAGGGTTTTGAGGTGGTGGTGGCGGCGATTCGCGAGGAGACCTCTCCCGAGATTGACTCGCACGGCGCGACGTCCATTCACTGGCTTTCTCTGGGGGAGTTGTCGAAACTGATTGATACTTTTAAGGCTGCGGGCGTCACTCGCGCGATCATGGCGGGGCAGGTGAAACACAAGCAGATTTTCTCCAGTATCAAACCGGACTGGCGACTGGCGAAGCTGCTGCTTTCGCTCGGTACGCGCAATACGGACTCGCTGCTGGGCGCGGTCGCGAAGGTGCTGGCGGATGAGGGCATTATGCTGGAGAACTCGACCGCGCTACTGGAACCGCTACTGGCGAAGACGGGCGTGCTTAGCAAGCGGGCTCCGAGCGCGCAGGAACGCAAGAACATTGAGTACGGACGCGTCGTGGGACAGCGACTGGCGGAGTACGATATTGGACAAACGGTAGTGATTGCGGAAGCGGCCTGCGTCGCGGTCGAGGCGATGGAGGGCACGGATGCGACGATTGAGCGCGCAGGGCTGCTGATGCGGTCGTTGGAACTGAATTCGGAATCGAGCGGCGCGGCTTCGACGCTGAGCCGCGCCTTGACGGTGGTGAAGGTTGCGAAGCCGGGGCAGGATTTGCGCTTCGATGTTCCGGTGATTGGCGTGAAGACGATTGAGACGATGGCGCGCGCCGGGGCGAGTTGTCTAGCGGTGGATGCGGGGCGATGTCTGTTGCTGGATGGCCAGGTGATGACGCGGGCGGCGGATGAGACGGGGATCGCGGTGTGCGCGGAATGATCGGATACGCTCGGCCGGTAAGGCGATAACCACCAAGGGCACTAGGGCACTAAGGCTCACGAAGGAAACCTACTTATGTCTGAAGCGGCTCGCATTGCCGACCAACTTCACCGCGCGTTTGATGGCGAGGCTTGGCATGGCGATTCTGTTTTTGAAATTCTGAAGGGCGTTACAGCGGCGCAGGCGGCGGCGCGTCCGATTGAGAACGGCCACACGATCTGGGAATTGGTGCTGCATATTGCGGCTTGGGATGGCGCGGTGCTGCGACGGATGGGCGGGGTTGAGCCGACGCTCTCCGATGCCGAGAATTTTCCGACGGTTAAGGATGCCAGCGATGCTGCATGGCGCACGGCCTTGGCGCGCGTGCGGCAGGTTCACGAGGATCTGATTGCGGCGGTGGCTGCTCTTCCGGACTCGCGGCTCTACGATAAGGTTCCGGGCAAAGAGGGCGCGCACTACACTTTTTATTACATGCTTCATGGCGTGGTGCAGCACGAGCTGTATCATGCGGGGCAGATCGCGCTGCTGAAGAAGATATGAAGACTGGCAGCCGAGGCGGCTGTCACTACGTGGTTCGTGCTTTTCCTTCCTTATCTGGGAATGGAACTGCGACAATGGCGCGTTATTTCTTCGTGCGTTATTTCTGCGGTCCGGAGCATTCATCTGAGCAAGGAATCCCCTATCAATGTTGCGGTGATTGGCGTGGGCGCCTTCGGGCGCAATCACGCACGCGTCTATCGGCAACTGCAGCAGGCGGGCAGCGTGCGACTTGTCGGAGTGGTCGATCCGGACGTGGCTAGAGCCGCCGCGATTGCCAGCGAGTTCGATTGCCAGGCGTTCGGCTCGGTCGCGCAGATGCTGGCGGCGCACAGCGAGGTACGGGCGGCGTCGGTTGCGGTGCCCACCGTCCTGCATCTGGAGGTCGCGCGCACTCTGATGGAAGCTGGGATTGACGTGCTGATTGAAAAGCCGGTGGCGGCGACGCTGGGCGAGGCTGACGAACTGGTTCGACTCGCTTCCGCGCACAAACGCGTCGCGCAGGTTGGGCATCTGGAGCGCTTCAATCCAGCGGTGCGGGCTACGTTGCCGCTGATCAATCGTCCGATGTTTTTTGAAGTGCACCGGCTGAGCGTGTTTTCTCCGCGCGCGCTTGACGTGGATGTGGTACTCGATCTGATGATCCATGACCTCGACGTCGTGTTGACGTTCGTGAAGTCTGAAATCAAAGAAATCCGGGCGGTGGGACTGCCGATTCTTTCGGACAAGGTGGATATTGCGAATGTGCGCATCGAGTTTGATTCGGGCTGTGTGGCGAACTTTACAGCCAGCCGGGTTTCGACGGAGCGTGTGCGCAAGCTGCGTTTCTTCCAGGCCGGCCAGTATATCTCGATCGATTATGGACGGCAGGATGTGCTGGTGTTCTCGGTCGGAGGTGTAGCCTCCCACTCATTCGCAAAGGACGCGAATAAGTGGGGCGCCCAGCCGAGTGTGAATCCGCAGATTTCGATGGCGAAGCCGCCGGTTACGGCGGAGGAGCCGCTGCTGGCGGAGATTACGGCATTTCTGCAGTCGGTGCGGGAACGGTCGCGTCCGGTTGTTGCGTTGGAGGATGGACGGAGAGCGCTGGCGCTTGGGCTGGCGATTCTTGAGGAGATTGGGCGGCACGCGGGACGGATCGGGGTGGGGAGAAGTTAGAGGTTAGAGGTCAGATTGAAGAGGTTCTTTCACCTCTGCAATCTGACCTCTGCAATCGGCATTACTCAGGTACTCACTCGGCTGGCGCAAAAAATGCGACAATAGATTTGACGGTCGCAACTCCATACTTTACGTAACTTTACGCGGGACGTTTGTGTAATCTTACGCAACCCAGGAGGCTGCCCGTGGCTCTAAGCTTTATAGTCTCTGCCCGATGCCAGTCACCCAAATTCCGCCGCGTGATCCCTTGTCTCGCGATTCGTTGTCTCGCGAATCAGTGACTCCCCTTGCTGAGCAAGCCGAGCAGCGCGATTTGTTCGAAGCCCAGCACTGGGAGACGGCTTACCGCAGCTTCAATCCTGACGATGTTCCGCACCTTCTTATTCAGTTGCAGGACGATCTCTCGCGGTCGCGCAAGCGCGAGGCGTTGTGGCTGTCCGTCATCCTGCACTTGTTCGTGATTATTTTGTTGTGGAACAGCGAGAACCTGATGATGCTGCTTCCACACAAGACGGTGGATCTAGCGATTTCGACGAATACCGACAAGTCGAAAGACGCTACGTTTTTGGAACTTCCGCCCGACGCTCAGAAGTTGACGCGGCGTCCGGATGCGAAGGTGATTTCGGATAAGGACCGCATCGCGACCAGCAAAGCGCCGCAGATCAATCACGAGGATTTGAAGAAGATATTGCAAAGCGCGCATCCGGGGCGGCCGGGGGCGAACGTGCAAGCGCCGCCGGCGCAGGGTCAGCCGCCACAGAATCAGGCCGCGCAGAATCAGCAGCCGACAGCGCCGCAGGAGAACCAGCAGCAGGGATCCGCACAGCCGCCACCGAGCGATCAGACGGCGCAGTTGCGGACGCCTCCGCAGAGCCGACCGCAGCCGAATTTTAATACCTCCATGACGGCGGGTTCAGCGATTGAACAGGCAGCGCGGGCAGCAGCCGAAAGCCGCGGGCACTATGGTAGTGGACAAGCGGGCGACTACGGTTTGAGCCAGGGCCGAAGCGGGGCGAAGGCGCTGGATCAGGCGGAAATCCTGACCGATACGATGGGCGTGGACTTCGGGCCCTACTTGACGCGGATCACGCAAATTGTGCGCCAGAACTGGTACAGTCTGATGCCGCCGTCGGTGTATCCGCCGATCTTGAAACAGGGGAAGCTTTCGATTGAATTCGTCATCTTGAAAGATGGCAAAACGACCGGCATGGTGGTGCACACTTCGTCCGGCGACGTAGCGCTCGACCGCGCGGCTTGGGGGAGTATTACTGCATCGACTCCGTTCCCACCGCTGCCGAAAGAATTCCCCGGTCAAATCCTTGGGCTGCGTTTCTATTATTTTTACAACCTCGAAGTCAGCAATGATTTGAAATAATCGCGAATGGATTGCGTGGACGAAAATCTACAGCGACTTCAAGGTTGCTGTGGTCACAGGCAGCTGCCGAGCTTTCGCTCGGCTTGGACGGCCGGGGGCGGCCGTCCCTACGCGAGGCATTAGCGCTCGGCTTCAGGTGCGCGAATAGGGTGAATTCGCTAACATGGAGATATTCTGCTCGATGCGCATCCAAATAAAATTATGAAGACTCAACGATTATTGCCGTACCTGATGTTGTCTCTGTCTTGTGTGGTTCTTTTCTGCCTGCCGGTTTTCGCGCAGGATGTGCCGGAGGCTCTCCGTCCGCCAAAGGGGGCGCAGGTTGCGCTCGTTGTTTTCGAAGATCTGCAATGTCCGCAATGCGGTCGAACCGCGCCGCTGCTGGTGCAGGCTTCACGAACCTATAAGATTCCGCTGGTGCAGCATGATTTCCCGTTGCCGATGCACAACTGGTCGTTCGATGCGGCTGTGCTGGCACGGTATTTCGACACACATTCCAAGGAGATCGGGAACGCATTTCGAGACTCTGTGTTTGAGCACCAGATGGAGATCAATCCGCAGAATTTGCGGGGATTTGCGGACAAGTTTGCCGCCGATCACAAGATTGGTTTGCCGTTCGTGGTGGATCCGGCGGGCAAACTGGCGGGGCTGGTGAGGGCGGATAAAGAGTTGGGCGTGAGTCTGCACATCGAGCACACGCCGACGATTTGGATAGTCAGCAGCAAGCGTAATGGCAAGCCCTACGTCGAGGTGACGGACACTAAAGAACTCTATGTGATGATTGACGCGATGAAAAAAGAGTAGGGAGAGGTCAGAGGTTACAGGTCAGATTGCAGAGATAAAAACCTCCTGGCTTCTAACCTCTGCAATCTGACCTCTGACCTCTGACCTCAGCAATTATTCGGTTCTTATTCTGTCCACCTGCGGAACAATAAGGCGCCGTTGGTGCCGCCGAAGCCGAAACTATTCGACATGGCGTATTCGAATTGGGCTTTGCGGGCGTGGTTGGGAACGAAATCCATGCCGTCGGTGCCTGGGTCCTGACTCTCCAGGTTGATGGTCGGCGGCAGAATCTGATCGCGCAGCGCCAGCACCGTCACTCCCGCCTCTAATCCGCCCGCTCCTCCCAGCAAATGGCCGGTCATGGACTTGGTGGAGCTTACCGGAACTTTATTTCCAAACAGATTTCGAATGGCGTGCGCTTCGAGCGTGTCGCCAATGGGCGTTGAGGTGCCGTGGGCGTTGAGATAGCCAACTACGCTGGCATCGAGTTTCGCGTCGCGCAGGGCGTTGCGCATGACGCGGAAGCCGCCTTCGTGCTCCGGGGCCGGTTGCGTCATGTGATACGCGTCGGCGGACATACCGTAGCCAACCACTTCTGCCAGGATGGGAGCGCCACGGCGGCGGGCATGCTCGAGCTCTTCGAGAACCAGGATGCCGGCGCCTTCACCCATGACGAAGCCGTCGCGGTCCTTGTCCCAGGGACGGCTGGCGCGCGCGGGGTCGTCGTTGCGAGTGGAAAGAGCGCGCATGGCGGCGAATCCGCCAACGCCCATGGGAGTAATGGCGGCCTCGGAGCCTCCGGCAATCATTACGTCGGCATCATGGTGCTGGATGATGCGGAAGGAATCGCCAATGGAGTGGGCGCTGGTGGTGCAGGCTGTGGCCGTTGCTTCATTTGGGCCCTTGGCGCCGAAGCGCATGGAAACGTGCCCGGCGGCGAGGTTGACGATGGCGGCAGGAATGAAAAAAGGTGAGATTTTGCGCGGGCCGCCCTCCATGAGCGCGGTATGTTCGCGCTCGATCACGTCGAATCCGCCGATGCCTGAGCCGATATGCACGCCGACGTTCTCCGCATTTTCGGGTGTGACCTGGAGCTGCGACATCTTCATCGCTTCATCGGCGGCTGCGATCGCGAAGTGGATGAAGCGGCCCATCTTCTTCACTTCTTTTTTCTCGATGAATTGGAAGGGATCGAAGTTGCGGACCTCGGCGGCGATCTGGCAGGCAAACGCGGAGGCGTCGAACTGGGTGATGCGATCGACGCCGCTCTGGCCGGCGAGCAGCGCCTGCCATACGGAGTCAGTGCTATTGCCCACTGCGCAGATCAGGCCGATGCCGGTA
>Ga0210400_10004474_pt1 | contig 12105 bp, 9 predicted proteins | sample IncBWH26MmetaG_FD_155456 | JGI IMG/M metagenome (GOLD analysis project Ga0210400, IMG submission 155456) | Forest soil microbial communities from Barre Woods Harvard Forest LTER site, Petersham, Massachusetts, United States - Inc-BW-H-26-M | ecosystem: Environmental > Terrestrial > Soil >...
ATGCGGAACCACGTCATGCCCGGAGCGCGCATGGTGTGAATAGTGACGATAAAGTTGAGGCCGGTCAAAATCGAAGAGAAGCCATTGATGAAGATACCGATGACCGCCGGGGTGACCGCGGAATTCGAATACACGCTGCTGAGCGGCGTGTAAAACGTCCAGCCGGTGTCCAAGCCGCCGGTGCTGAAGGAATACAGAACGAAGCCGCCTCCGATGATGTAAATGTACCAGCTAAGGAGATTGATCTTCGGGAAGGCCAGATCCTTCGCGCCGATCATCAGGGGAATCAGGAAATTTCCGAAGACCGCGGGGATCGAAGGGATCAAAAAGAAGAAAATCATCGCCACGCCGTGCATGGTGAAGAGCTTGTTGTAGGTTTCCGGGGTGACCAGTGCTCCGCCGGGGGTCAAGAGATGGATGCGAATCATGGTGGCGAGGACGCCGCCGATGAAAAAGAAAACGGTGACGGAGCAGAGATACAGCAAGGCGATGCGTTTGTGATCGGTGGTGAGCAGCCAGGAACGGAGGCCGGAGCCATAGGTGGCGTTCAAGTAATGCTTGTGCGGCAGTTCGAGGGCTGGAGTTGTCAGAGTGTCGCTCATGAATTATCTCTTCTCCGTGGGTGGCGCGATTCCCGCGCCCTTCACGGGCACCGGCTGCGACTGCAAAGACTTGATGTACGCGGTGAGAGCGAGAATCTGCTCTTCCGTTAGCTGTCCCTGGAAAGTCGGCATCAGCGGTTGATACCCGGCTACAATTTTTGCGTTGGGCTGCAAGAGCGATTCGCGAATGTAGGCCTCGTCGGCGACGACCGTGGAGCCATCGGCCAGCAGAATACTGGCGCCGTAGACGCCGTTCAGCGAGGGCGCGCGGCCCAGGCCGGCGCCAAGATGGCAGGTGATGCAGGCTTTTTCGGCAAAAAGTTTTTCGCCGGCCACAACCGGGTCGGCCTGGCCGCCGGAAGTTCCAGAGAGCCACGCGGCGTAGTCGACAGGCTCCATGACCGTGACCCAGCCGCCCATCACCGCGTGGTTGGTGCCGCAATACTGAGAGCAAAAAAAGTGGTAGCGGCCGGGTTTGGTGGGGCGGAACCACATGGTGTTGTAGTGCCCGGGAACCACGTCCATTTTGACGCGGAACGCGGGAACGAAGAAATCGTGGATGACGTCCTCGCTGGCGAGAATCAGGCGAACGTTGCGGCCCACGGGAACGTGCAATTCATTAATTTCCTTCAACCCGTTGGGTTGCTGGGCCTTCCACATCCACTGCTTGCCGATGACGTAGACATCGAGCGTATCGCGCGGCGTGTTGCGATAGTCCACATAGACGACCGCGCCCCAGCCGAACATGGCCATGGAAAGAATCAGGGGAACGATCATCCACAACGCTTCAAGCCGCGGGTCTTCTTCAGTGGGAACACCGATGGCATCCGGCGATTTGCGGTGATACTTGAAAAAGAAAAAGACAATTGCGACGGTGACGCCTGCCGCAAAAAACACGCAGATACCGGTGATGAAAAGCATCAACGCGTCCACGTGTGGCGCGAAGTTGGAGGCTTGCTCCGGATAGATTGGCAATTGCGACTGCACGGCTTAGCGAGCTCCTCGTTCCACGCCGCCGGCGAGCGGCGGGCGCAAAATACGTGCTGCCGCCAGCGTTTCACGGCGGCGGGAAATCAAAATACCTCCGACCAGGCAGAGAATCGTCAGGACGCCGGCGAGGCGGATAATTTTCAGAATCGACGCGCTATAGACCGCGGCCGCCGGGTCGTAGTGATAGCAAAACAACAGAACGTGATCGATGGGTGAGCCGATCTTCCCAGCGGAGGCATCCACGAGTCCCAGGCGCATGTCGCGGCCGGGATACTCGATGCCATAGAAGTAGCGGGAAATGTGGCCATCCGGGGTGAGCAGCAAAACGCCGCTGGCGTGCGCGAAGAGATTGTTTTTGGCATCGAAGGAGAAACGGAAGTTTGCGGCTTTGGTCGCGGCCTCGATGGATTCTTTGGAACCGGTGAGGAAATGCCATCCCGAATCCGTTTCCGGGCGCCGGAAATGAGCTAGCGCTTTCTTTTTCTTTTCGGCGGCCATCTCCGGAGTTTCGCGGGAATCGAAGCTGACGAAAACAACTTCGTAATCGCGGCCGGGGTTGAACGAAAGCATACGCAGCACGCCGACGACGCCCTGCTCCACCTGATCGCAGAGCATCGGACAACCGTAGTAAACAAAGGCGAGAACTACCGGCTTTTGCCCGAAATACTGGCGGAGCTGAACGCTGCGACCGGTTTCGTCGCGGAACGGCAGGTCCAACGGCACTGAACCGTTGAGAGGCGGTTCGAATCCGACATTCCGCAAAACCGCGGGCATGGCAGAAGCCGCAGGAGCAGTGTTGCCGGGAACGGCTTGCGCGCGCAGCGTCGAACACGCCCCCAGCATGAGCGCGGCAACCCCAGCGAAATGGTGGGCTCTTTTCATGGCGCTATTTCTTTTTCTCCTCCGGCGCTGCCGGCGCCGGAGACAAACCCTTTTCAGCCACGACCTTCATCGCGTCCTTGACGGGGATTTGCACAATGCCGTTGGATCGATCGATCCACTCCAGCTTTTCATTGGCCTCGGCGTCTTCTCGAGTCTTTTTGCGCAGATCGGCTTGCGGATCGGCTTCCTGGCCGGGAAAACCAAAGCCCTGGAGCCGCGGCTCAGGCGGCGGTTCCTTTGGATGAGATTCGCGCGACAGCGGCGTAGATGATTCGGTCGAAACAGTAAAAGCCGTGGTAAAGCGCAGGATAAAAACACAAACGAGCAAGGAGAAAACGACAGCCATGCCCAAGGCAAAAAGATATTTGTAGATCACGCCGGCCTGGATATCGCGTTCCTCGAACGAGACGTCCGCGTTGCGCGGCTCCTGGCCGGTATTGTGAGACTCAGTGCTCATGGTGCTCAATGGCCTCCGCAAGATCCGGGTCGCCGAGCGGGAGAAGCGGACACTGCTTCAAGTTGAATGCGAAGAAGCCGAGCCACAATCCGCCGAGCGCGATGGGCAAAACAATATCCAGCCACGTGGGTATGGCGCGAGACGTAAATTCCGGACGCGTCATCCAGAATAGATCCACAAGGCGCATGAAGATGAGCCAGATAGCAATTCTTGGAAGCACTTTCGTGTTGCGCTTCACATCCTGCGAGAGGAGCAGGAAAAAAGGCACGAAGAAATGGAACACCAGCACGATCACTGCAACGACTCCCCAGCCGCCGTACAGCCTCGTGCGGTAGAAGCTGATTTCTTCCGGCTGGTTTCCCGACCAGATGATCAGCAGCTGCGAGAAATCGAAATAGGCCCAGAGCATCACGAAAGCCAGGAGCAATTTCCCCAGGTCATGCAGGTGGCGCTTCTGCAGGACGCCGGCGAAAGGCTCCGTGCGCGCCAGAAGCACGACGACCGCGATCATGAGGGACATGGAGGAAATGAGCTGCCCAGCCACGAAGAGGAATCCGTAAATGGTGGAAGCCCAATGGGGCGACAGAGACATTACCCAATCAATGGACGCGAAAGTCATGACAAAAACATAGAGAATAATGCCCGGGCCGGCCAGCATCTTCAGGCGCCGGCGCAAGGCGCGGTCTTCGCGGTTGGAGTCCTGCTGCTTCGACAAAATATTGAAGATGAACATCAGCAGGAGCCAGATGGCGAAATAGATCACCCAGCGAGTATGAAAACCAGTCTGAGTGAGGTAGCGTTTCTGAAAATCCGAGAGCGCGCCTTCACCCGCAGACGGAGCGTTGAGCCAGCCTTTCTCGTCTCCATGACCGGAATACAGATACTTCATTCCGAAAACCGCGATGGGCAGAAAGGCGATGAACATCAGGGGAAGAGCGCGGGTGGCGGATTCGAGCGGACGGCGGATCATGATGCCCCATTGGCCGCCGGTCAGATGCTGCAACATCACAAGGCCCAACGAACCAACGGTCAGGCCGAGAATCAGCATGAAACTCATCAAATAAGAGGGAAAGAAAAGTTCGGGAGTGCGCACGGCGCCAAGAATGGAGACGAGCAGAGCGATGCCACCAACGAGAGAAGCCCGGTGTTGAAGGCGGCTGACGCTCTCCGGTGCCTGATATTCCTGCGCGGGCATTAGTTACTGCCTCCTGTCGAATCCTTGGCGCCGCTGGGTTTCGCGGCCGGAGCTTCGCTTCGATTCAACTTATCGCGGAGTTCCGCGGGCAGATCGGCAGCCTTTGCATTGCGGCTCAGCTGCAGCGCGCGGATGTACGCGATGATCGCCCAGCGGTCACGCGGGGGAATTTGCGCCGAGTATCCCAGCATCTGGCCGAAACCGTTGGTGATGTTGTCATAGAAATAGCCGTTGGGCGCCTGGCGAAGGCGGTCCTGATGATAGCTGGGAGGTTGCTTCATGCCGCGCATGGCCACCATGCCCTTGCCGTCGCCCTGCAGACCGTGGCAGGGAGAGCAGAAAATCTTGTAGCGCTCTTCCCCGCGCTCGACAAGCTGGCGGTCCACAGCCAACGGGAAATTGTTCGAATCCTTTGGCACAAAGAGTTCGTCGTCGGCAATGGAGCCCCGCGCGACAGTATTTTCGACCGGCGCGCGCTCCGAGCGGCCATCGCCAAAGAATTCGGAAGGTGAAAGGGGCCGATTCTTCGGCTGGTTGGCCATATCCTGCCGCAGGTATTCGCACCCGCCACCGAAAATCAGGATAGCGGCGGCGCAGGCAGCGGCCAGGAAACGCGAGGTGTTAGTCAAGGGCCACCTCGGTGACATGATGTGCATGAACTTCCTGAAGGAGCCGGGCGCATTTCTCCAGATGGAAGTTGGGGTCCTTGGACTCGATGCAAACGAAAAAGCGGTCCGACGACGCGTGCGTGAATCGCGCAACGTTGAAAACCGGATGATTCGGCTGCGGCAGTTTGTTCAGCGCGAGCATGCCGAAAACCGCGGCGAGCGATGCCCCGAGAATGGTCAGCTCAAAGGTGACGGGAATAAAAGCAGGCCAGCTATTGAGCGGACGTCCAGCAATATTCTGGGGATAGGTGATCGCCGCGACCCAGTATTGGAAGAAAAAACCTCCGATGCCCCCGGTCAGGCCGCCGAGAAGGGTAATCGCAGGCACCATGTTGCGCTTCAGTCCGAGCGCTTCCGAGAGACCCTCGACAGGAAAGGGAGCATAGGCCTCGAAGCGCTCGAAGCCCGCCGCCCGCACCTTTTCCACGGCATGGAGAAGCTCTTCGGGAGTGCCGAACTCGCCCATCACACCGTAGATGTCTGCATGGCGCTGCATTATTTCTTTTCCTCGGACGTCTCCGCCACCAGTTCGCGCATTTCCGCGATGGAAATTGCCGGTAGCACGCGTACGAACAGGAAGATCAGCATAACGAACAGTCCCATGGTGCCGACAAACGTGGCCCAGTCCCAGAACGTCGGGCTATAGCGGCCCCAGGCTGAAGGCACAAAGTCGCGCGTAAGGCTGATGACCACGATGACGAAACGTTCCAGCCACATGCCGATGTTCACGACGATGGACATGATGAAGAGGACGGCAACGTTGTGGCGGATCTTGTAGAACCACAGCAGTTGCGGCGTCAGGATATTGCACAGAATCAGCGCGTAGTAAAACGGAGCATAAGGCCCGTGAAGCCGCTGCTGTACCAGGAAAACGTCGAATTTGTTTCCGCTGTAGGACGCCATGAAGAATTCGAAAAAGTAGCCGTAAGCAACGATGAGGCCGGTGGCCAGCATGACCTTGGCCATGTTGTCGAGGTGCCGCATGGTGATGAAGTCTTCGAGGTTGTAGGCTTTGCGCAACGGAATCGCGATGGTCAGAACCATCGCGAAGCCGGAATAGATAGCGCCAGCGACGAAGTACGGCGGAAAAATCGTGGTGTGCCAGCCGGGAACAATCGCGACGGCAAAGTCAAAGCTCACGACCGTGTGGACGGAAAGAACCAGCGGCGTCGCCAGTCCGGCGAGCAGAAGATAAGCCGACTGATAGCGATGCCAGTGCCGCGCCGAACCGCGCCAGCCCATCGAAAGCATGCCGTAGATAATCTTCAAGGGCTTCTTGATGGAGCGATCGCGCAGCGTGGCCAGGTCGGGGATCAGACCCACATACCAGAACATCAGGGAAACCGTGCCGTACGTGGAAACCGCAAAAACGTCCCAGATCAGCGGGCTGCGGAACTGCGGCCAGAGGCCCATGGTGCTGGGATACGGGAACATGTAAAACGCCATCCACGGGCGGCCGGTGTGAATCAGCGGGAAGATGCCGGCGCAGGCCACCGCGAAAAGAGTCATAGCCTCGGCGAAACGGTTGATGGACGTGCGCCACTTCTGATTCAGCAAAAAAAGGATCGCGGAAATCAGTGTCCCGGCGTGGCCGATGCCGATCCACCAAACGAAATTGACAATGGCGAATCCCCAGCCGATGGGAATGTTGATGCCCCAGATGCCGGTGCCCTTGATGATGAGCCAGCCGAGCGCGATGGTGAGCATTCCCACGACGCTGAACGCGATCCCGAATCCAATGAACCAGCCAAGCGAAGTGGGCCGCGTCAAAACGATGGCGCTGATTTTGTCGGTGACCGAGCCGTAGGTGTAACCCGGCCCGAGCACCGGCGAGAGGCGCTTGATCTCAGGAGAATCGAGTGGCGGTTGCCCGGCGCTCATGCTTTCTCCAGTTCAGGATTAGGATTACGCACGGCGGCGAGATACGTGGTGCGTGGGCGCGCGTTCAATTCGCCGAGCAAGGAGTAGTTTCGCTGCTGCGCTTTGAGCTTGGCGACGCGGCTGTTCGGATCGTTGGCGTTGCCGAAAACAATGGCTTCGGTCGGGCAGGCTGCTTCGCAGGCAGTGACGATTTCGCCGTCGCGAATCGGGCGATTCTGCTTTTCCGATTCGATGCGCACGGTGTTGATGCGCTGCACGCAGTAGGTGCACTTTTCCATGACGCCGCGGCTGCGCACGGTCACTTCCGGATTGCGCAGGAGCTTGAGTTGTGGAGTCTCCCAATCCTGGAAGCGCAGGAAATTGAAGCGCCGCACTTTGTACGGACAGTTGTTCGAACAGTAGCGTGTGCCAACGCAGCGGTTGTACACCATGTCGTTCAGGCCTTCGGCGCTGTGCACGGTGGCTCCGACGGGGCACACCTGCTCGCAGGGAGCGTTCTCGCACTGCTGGCACGGAACCGGCTGGAAAAAGGTCGGCGGGTTGTACTCCGACTGATCGTAACTGGAGGGATCGTTCGTGGCGGACTGCGTCTTCTCGTAATAACGGTCGATGCGGATCCAGTGCATCTCGCGGCCGCGCATGACTTGTTCCTTGCCTACCACGGGGATGTTGTTTTCCGAATGGCAAGCGACCACGCACGCGTTGCAGCCGTTGCAGCTGTTCAAGTCAATGGCCATGCCCCAGGCATAACCGGGGTAGGCGAATTCCTTGTAGAGCGAAAGCTCTTTGGGAACTTCTTTTTCGCGTTCGTGGGCAAAATTTGGATTCTTCTTGTATTCCTCAAGCGTGGCCGTCTCCAGGATCTGGCGGCCTTCCATGTTGAAGTGATATTGCGTACAGGCAAGAGGATAGTCGTCGCCGGTTTTGGTGATCTTGCCGCCGCTGGCGGTCCACAACGCGGTGGAAGAACGAATTGCGTAGGCGCTAAAACCTTTATTCGTGCCGGTGTAACCCGCGCGTTTGCGGCCATAGCCGAGCGGCAGAACGACTACGCCATCGGCCTGACCGGGTAGCCGCCACGCTGCGGCAGTAACTTTGCTGTTCGAAAGTTCGATGTCGATCACGTTCGAATAAATCTTTCCATGCTCGCCGCCGCGCGCGCCGACATCGTGCGTCAAGCCCAGTTTTTCCGCGGTCTTTGGACTGACCAGCGCGGCATTGTCCCAGGTGAGTTTGGTGACGGGCTTGGGCAATTCCTGCAGCCAGCCGTTATTGGCAAAGCGGCCGTCATAGACGCAGGGATCGGGCCGAAAGAGAAATTCGATTTCGTCCGCGGAAGCAGGTTTCACCGGTGGAAGGCTGGCGGCGCTGAATTTTTGCGCGGGGGTGACCGGTGGAAACGCCGAGCCAGCGACGAGCCCGTCGTTCAGCGTCTTGCGCCAGAACTTTTCGAAATCCGCCGAAGGATACGAGGCCTTCAGGCGGTCGCGCAGCACGTCGTAATCGGAGATTCCGGGCTTGTCGGTGAAGGCTGCCAGGACTTCGCGCGCGGAATGCGTGCGGTAGAGCGGCGCGATGAGCGGCTGAATCACGCTGAGCGTGCCGTCAAAGGCGCGCGCGTCTCCCCAGGTTTCCAGGTAATGCGACTCCGCCACGTGCCAGTCGCAGCGTTCGGACGTTTCGTCGTAGTGCGAGCTGACGTGGATGGTGTTTCGGACTTTTTTCTGATTGGATTTCTTGTCGAATCCCACCTTTGACGCAAAATCGAAATCGTGCGGCGCGGTGTACACCGGGTTGACGCCCAGAATCAAGAGCGTATCCACTCTGCCATTGTCGATGTCTGTGCAGAGCGCCCGCAGCGAATCGAGATGATTGACGGGATTCGCTTCGACGGATTCCGTGTAGTAGAGCGTCGTCCCCACATTGCCAAGCGCGGCGTTGATGGCATGAGCGAGCGCATGCACTTCCGCGGATTGCTGTTCGCCTGCAACTACGAGCGATGCGCTCTTATGTCTCTGCAAATCCCTTGTGACGGCGTCCAGCCATTTTTCGGCGTCAGGTGACAGCGGACCCACGCCGCCGAGCCCAAGCTTTGCGGCCAGTGCGCACGTGAACAGCTCCACATCCGAGGCACGCAATGGCAAGCGATGATCCGCGGTCGCACCGGTAACCGTCGGAGTCGGCTCGACAACGTACAAGCGGTTCATCTCGCTGCCATTTCGACGGACTTCTGCGAACTGATCCAACTTGCGGCGCCGCGAAAACTCTCTAGCATAACGAATGTGTCCCGGGCCGCTGCCGAGAAAATCAGAGTCGAGAGAGAGGATCACCTCGGCTTTTTCCACGCGATAAACGGTGTTGACGTAACTTCCGAAGGCCAGCTTCGCGCCTTCTCGCGCGCCATCACTGACGGCGGGCTCCCACTGATGCCATTTGGCCTTCGGATAGAGCGCCAGGATCGATTGGATCTGCGCCGCAAGCGTCGGCGAGGTAATCGTGCCAGTGAGGATGCGGAAGCCCGCTCCATCCGCGCTCTTTGCCGCGGCCGCGATAGCCTGCGCTCCGTCCAGAAACTCCGCCCAGGTCTTGATTTCGCCAAATTTCGTCGCCGTCTGCGCGCGATCGGGATCGTAAAGATTCAGCACCGAAGCCTGTGCAAACGCGTTTGTGGCGCCCAGGCTCGAAGGGTGATCCGGATTGCCTTCAATTTTTGTGGGGCGTCCTTCGTGGCTTTCGACGAGCAATCCGATGGCGTCCGCGCCAAACGGCATCACCGTGGCGTAGAACTGCGGCTTGCCGGGAATCATGCCGTCCGGCTGCTTCACGTACGGCACGATGTGTTCTTCCGGCGTGCGGCCGCAGCCGGAAAGCCCCGCAAAGGCCAGCGACGCCGCCATGAGCTTCAGAAAATCGCGGCGATCCACGCCCTCGTCCCACTCCGATGGAGCCTGCCGGGGAAATTCATTGTGGAGCAATTCTTCAAAGCGAGGGTCTTCCGCGAGCTCTTCCAGCGAGCGCCAGTACTGCTTGCCGGTCTTCGACTGGAGCTTCGCGCGCACGGCGGCCAAATCCAGCGCGCCTTCGGGCACCGGGAATTCTTCTGGTTGCCCAGCGCGAGCGTGCTCGGCGGCCAGTTGTTCGCGTTGTTCTTTTTTGTTCATACGCTCCATTAGCGATGACAGGTCGAGCAGCTCGTCAGCTCTTCCGTTGTCCTAAGGTTGTAAGACTTTCTCAGCTCGGCGCCAATTCGCGCCTGATCGTCCGGGGCTTTCCAGTCCATATTGAAAACCTGGTCCTTCGGACGAAGAACTTGCTCGGGATTGCGATGACAGTCTATGCACCACTGCATCAGCAGAGTGTTGGCCTGGAAGACCAGCGGCATCTGGTTGACCTGGCCATGGCACGTCGAACAGCCAACACCTTTATTCACGTGAATGCTGTGATTGAAGTATGCGAAATCCGCCAGCCGGTGAATCTTCACCCACTCGATGGATTTGTCGGTGCGATAGCTCTCGCGGACAGGCTCGAGGTAACTCGCGTTGTTATACAGCACCGAATGGCAGTTCATGCACGTCTTTGTCGGCGGAATGCCGGCTACCGCCGAGGTTTCCACGCCCGTATGGCAGTAACGGCAGTCCAGCCCATCATCGCCCACATGATGCTTGTGGCTGAACTGCACGGGCTGTTCACGCGTCACGTTTTGGTGCGTCAAGTACGGAGAACGTGCCAGCGCAAGGACACCGATCAGCGCCAGTCCGACTAGAAAGAGCGCCGAAAATACACTGAAGCGCGCGATGAAGTTTGTGCTGCGATGGAAAATCTGGGACATGTCAGTTTCGCACTAGATCGGGGGAGCAAGACAAAAGTGTATTGATATCAGGGCCTCCCACGTTTTCAGCCGGGAAGTGCGGGCCCGGGTCGTTGTGAACGCGTTAGTTTCCACCAAAACTTTCCGGAATGCAACCTCGCCCATAGCTGTATGGATGAAATCCGGGCCCCTAGGAGTGCAACAAATCTTCCCAGCTCTGTGAATTCTTCGAAACATTCTCTAGGACCGAAGAAGTCCTCTTTTGAGGCAGTTAAAAAGGCGGTTAGTCACGTAAAGCTTTTCGTTTGTTGGGCATAAATTTTTCTTAGGAGGTCCGTGACGTACCGGCGTGGTATCTTAGGAATACCCTCGGCCGCTCCTTTTGCGGCGGAGCCTACCTATGTTTGTGCTGCCCGGGACAGGCCGGGCCCGGCGACACCCGCTGGGGCGTGGTCCAACTGGTAGGACACCTCACTGTTAATGAGGACGGTGAAGGTTCGAATCCTTCCGCCCCAGCCAATTTTTCCTTCGACGCAGCATTTGCCTATTTAGCCCTATTCCCAAGGCGAAAACCTTTGCCCTGGCGGACTTTCCAATACGCGAGCGAAATCAGCAGAAGAAACGGCGCGAAAGCGGGAACCGAGTATTGCAAGCCCTCGACATAGAACGTGCTGGCGGCGATCCCCAGCAGAGCGGCGATGCCCAGCCATGTCGAATACGGAAAGAAACGTAAGCGCAAAGGTAACCGGGCGATTCGTTCGGGACCCATCGCGCGCCGGAACGCCAGATGCGTCAGCAAAATCACGATCCAGACAAAAAACATTCCCGCAACCGCAACTCCGTAAAGCATAAGGAATGCCTTCGCAGGCGTATAGATCGCAAGCAATATCGCGGCTACCATTCCTCCCGTTGAAACAGCCAGGGCGCGCCGGGGAACGCCGTTTGCGCTGAGTCGCCCAAGCCATTCCGGCGCGTAGCGGCCCCTCGACAGGGAGAAAAGCATGCGGGTGGTGAGGTACAAATCTGTGTTGGAACTGGAAAGCGCGGCCGTGATCACCACCAGATTCATGATGCTTGCGACGTACGGAATGCCCACGGCGGAAAAGGCGCTGACGAATGGACTCCCGGTAATGCCGGTGCCCGTGCCCGCGTGATTCCAAGGGGTCATCGCCAGCATGATGGTAATGGCCAGCACGTAAAACAGGATGAGCCGGTACACGATTGTGCGCATGGCGCGCGGAATGGATACCTCCGGGCGTTCGGCTTCGCCCGCGGTGACGGCGATAATTTCCACTCCCATATAGCTTGTCAGCACAAGAGTCAGCGCCAGCCACACGCCCTTCCAGCCATAAGGAAGAAACCCGCCGTGCGCGGTGAGATTCGAAAGTCCAACGGCCGGCCTTAGCCCCAGACCCAATATCAAACCGAGACCGACGACAATAAAAACCACGATCGCCAGAACTTTGATCAACGCAAACCAATACTCGAACTCGCCGAACCGCGCCACCTGCTGCGAGTTCAAGCCGACCAGCCCGATCGAGACTCCTATCACCCAGACCCACGGCGGAATTGTCGGAAACCAAAACGCAAAATAGATACCCACGGCCGTCACTTCCGCGCCA
>Ga0210400_10004475_pt1 | contig 12095 bp, 9 predicted proteins | sample IncBWH26MmetaG_FD_155456 | JGI IMG/M metagenome (GOLD analysis project Ga0210400, IMG submission 155456) | Forest soil microbial communities from Barre Woods Harvard Forest LTER site, Petersham, Massachusetts, United States - Inc-BW-H-26-M | ecosystem: Environmental > Terrestrial > Soil >...
TGCGACCTGTCGAGGCCGACGCTGGTCCAGTCGGAACCGGTGGGCTTGATCGGCGGATTGACGTCGCACTTGACGTCGACGCCCACCGGCGCGGGCGGGGTGCGGCCCTGCGGCGCGCGGCCGGCGACCTGGCCCGGCTGGCCCGCGCCCGTCAGGTAGGCGGCGACCGCCTGCTTGTCCTCGTCGGAAAGACCGGCGGCCATCGGCTTCATGACGCCGTTGGTCAGCGCGTCGACGATGGTCGCGACCGGGTAGGTCGCCAGGGCCGCCTTGCTGGGCGCACGGTCGATGTTGGGCTCGTGGCAGGCCTTGCAGCGGCTGTTGAAGACACCCTCGCCGGCGTCCTGCGCGTGCGCGGCCATAGGCAGGGCCAAGGCGGCTAACGCCGCCAGCCAGATGGGCGCTCTCATGGTCGTTCCCCCGAAATGCTTTTCTTTGAAATCTTTGCCCGGGAGATTGCGGGCGGATTTCACGCGGGGCAAGGCGCCGGCCTAATCGGAGACGAGTCTCAATGGCGGCTTGATGGACATTTCGAGTTGATCCCCTCGAGCCGCCGCCAGTCCGAACAGTAGGTTCTCTAGCTCCGCCGTGGGAATGTGCAGCTCGCGCGCCACCTCGTCCTTGGTGGTTCGTTCGCTCCACAGCGCCGTAAGAACTTTCTGCCAAACAACTGAGAATTCACGCTGCATACCGAACGGCTCTTGTTTCCGATATCCACGCTCGGTCGCCTGAATTGAGAACGTCCTATACTGCCAATCCGAAATAGCACCCACGCGATGAAGTCTGACGATCAGTGCCATCACTGAAACGCCCCACCGCTTCTTACCTTCAATTATCTGGTTTAATCCATGAACTCTGGGGAGGGTGGCCTCAACATCCGCCGCGGGCATGAGGAATGATGCGGCAAATCGGTCTGCTTCATCCTCGGCGTCGCGACCTTTTGGACCGCCGTGCTTGTGCAAGACCAGATGCCCGAGTTCATGAGCTGCGTCGAACCGGCTTCGCTCGGCAGATTTCATCGTATTCAGAAATACATACGCCCGTTCGCTTCGCCACGCAGAAAATGCATCAACGGTCATCGTATTTTCCGCCATCGAGAAGATGCGTATTCCTTTAGATTCAAGTAGTTGAATCATATTCCTTACAGGCTTCTCGCCGAGGCCCCACTTCTCGCGAAGCGATCGCGCTGCGACCTCGGGGGTATCGCCATCAAGGTCGATCAAGTCCGCCTTCGGAAGGTCAAAACGGGCATCGACCCAATCCGACAACATGTAGGCGAGAGTGCCCGCCGCCAGCGCGGCGTCGCGCTCCTTCGCCGAGATAGCGCTCATGCTGCGAAAACTGGCTGCGCCCTCGGGAAGCTGATCGATATCGGGTTCGAAGAAGAATTGGCGCGGAAACTCAAGGGTGGCGGCCAACCGCTCTACCGCGTCGCTTGTAGGTTCGATTTCGCCGCTCTCGTACCTGAGGACGGTATGGGCGCTCAGCCCAACGGCTTCAGCGAGCGCCTTCTTGGTGAACTGACGGCGCTCCCTCGCAAGGGTGAGTCGAGACGGCGTGAACACGGGCTATTTGCGGCGGACATTGATCTCGAAATCTTGGTGATCCGCGTCAACGTCCGTTTCAAGAATGATCTTTTCCCACTCGCCGTCACGAAGGATGAAAATCCGCTCGCTGAATTTCGTGACGTAGCCGCCTTGATATTCGATCGGCATCGATAATTCGGCCCGAACCTTGCCGCCATCGTCGTGGATGCAAAGGTACCAAAGGGAATAGGGCGCTTCATCCAAGGGTCCCATTTCCTCGCGCTTGAAGAGAAGGCCTTGGCTGTTGAAGTCAGCGATCTGCTCGGAGGCAGATCCTTTCAGCGTCCGGTTGCGGGGCGTGCGGGTCGTGTCGCAGGTACCCGCGTCGGTGTTCATCACAGCGACCATCTTCTTCAGGTCGCTATTCCAAATCGTCTCGATGCCGTTGTGGTCGCCCTTTTCCCAGCCCTCGCGCCTGAAGATTTGACGAGCCCGCACAGTGCCAGCGTTCCAAGCCAAATAGCCGGGTGCCGACCTCGCATCATTTTCGGTGCAGCCGGCCCGGGCGGCGACGGCCGACTTAACGATCTCGATCCACTGCTCGCGCGTGGAGTTGAAATATTGGCGCAAGCGACGGTCGCAGACGCGGGGGTCAGAATGGATCAGCGCGGCCATTGTTTCCTCACGTAACTTTTCTCGACCGCATTTGTGGTCCAAAAAAGTTACGTGGTCAAGGCCGGGGCCAGCCCGTTAGACGTCGAGGTCGGCCGTCGCGAACTCGGCGTTTTCCTGGATGAAGCGGAACCGGCTCTCGGGCTTGCGGCCCATGAGGTTCTCCACCAGCTCCTCCACCAGCTCCTCGGCGCGGGGCAGGGTGACGCGAGCGAGCGTGCGCCTGGAAGGATCCATGGTGGTCTCCTTCAACTGCGCGGGCATCATCTCGCCCAGGCCCTTGAAGCGGCTGATCTCCGGCTTCTTGCCCTTGAACTCACCGGCCAGCAGCTCGTCGCGGTGGGCGTCGTCGCGGGCGTAGACGATCTTGGTCCCGTGGCTCAGGCGATAGAGCGGCGGCAGGGCCAGGTAGAGCCGGCCCGACCGGATCATCTGCGGCATGGTCCGATAGAAGAAGGTGATCAGGAGGCTCGCGATGTGGGCGCCGTCGACGTCGGCGTCGGTCATGATCACCACGCGCTCGTAGCGCAGGTCCTCTTCCTTGAACTTCGATCCGCCCTGGACGCCCAAGGCCAGAAGAAGATCGCTCAACTCCTTGTTTTGGCCGAGCTTGTCGAGGGTGGCCGACGCCACGTTCAGGATCTTGCCGCGCAGGGGCAGGATCGCCTGGGTCTTGCGGTCGCGCGCCTGTTTCGCCGAGCCGCCGGCGCTATCGCCTTCGACCAGGAAGATCTCGCTGTCGTCGGTCCCCGAGTTGGAGCAGTCGGCGAGCTTGCCGGGCAGGCGCAGCTTGCGGGTGGCGCTGGCGCGGGCCACCTCCTTGTCCTTGCGGCGCTTCAGCCGCTCTTCCGCGCGCTCGATGACGAACTCGAGCAGGGCCGAGGCCACCTTCGGCTGGGCGGTCAGCCAGTGGTCGAAGGGGTCGCGAAGCGCGGTCTCCACCAGGCGCTGGGCCTCGGCGGAGGACAGGCGCTCCTTGGTCTGGCCCTGGAACTCCGGGTCGCGGATGAAGACGCTGACCAGAGCGCCCGCCTGGGCGATGACGTCATCGGCGGTGAGGATCGTCCCGCGCTTCTCGCCGGTAAGCTCCGCATAGGCCTTCAGGCCGCGGGTCAGGGCCGCGCGCAGGCCCGCCTCGTGCGTGCCGCCCTCGGGCGTCGGCACGGTGTTGCAGTAGGACTGCAGGAAGCCGTCGGCCTCGCCGAAACCGGCCGGCGTCCAGGCGATGGCCCACTCCACCTTGCCGGCCTCGCCCGGGCGCTCATAGCGGCCGGCGAAGGGCTCGGGCGTGACCGTCTCGATGTCCTTGATCCGCTCGGCCAGAAAATCGGCCAGGCCGTTGGGGAAGCGGAAGGTCGCCTCCGCCGGGGTCTGGTCGTGGATGCGGCTGGGGTCGCAGGACCAACGGATCTCGACCCCGCCGAACAGGTAGGCCTTGGACCGGGCCATGCGGTAGAGCCGCGCCGGCTTGAACGCCACGCCCTCGCCGAAGATCACCGGATCGGGGGTGAACGCGATGGCCGTGCCATGCTTGCGGGTGGGGCCCAGCTTCTCGATGGACCCCAGCGGCTTGCCGCGGGTGAAGGCCTGGCGCCACTCGAAGCCGTCCTTCCAGGCGGTGACCTCGACCCGCTCCGAAAGGGCGTTGACGACGCTGACGCCCACGCCGTGCAGGCCGCCGGAGGTCTCGTAGGCCTTGCCGGAGAATTTCCCGCCGGAGTGCAGGACGGTCATGATGACCTCCAGCGCCGACTTGCCGGGATGCTTGGGGTGCGGGTCGACGGGGATGCCGCGGCCGTCGTCGGTGACGGTGAGCTGGCCGTCGGCGTCGAGGCGGACGGAAATGACCTTGGCGTGGCCGGCCACGGCCTCGTCCATGGCGTTGTCCAGCACCTCGGCGAACAGGTGGTGCAGGGCCCGCTCGTCGGTGCCGCCGATGTACATGCCCGGCCGCTTGCGCACCGGCTCAAGGCCCTCGAGCACCTCGATGTCCTTGGCCGAATAGCCCCCCGTTGCCGTTGGCGCGGCGGGCGCCGGGCGCGGCTCATGGCTCTCGGCCAGCGGCGAGGCCGGCGCGGGATTCAGCGCGTCGTCGAACAGCGACGCCTGGGGCTGAGCGGAAGACTTTGCGGGCGGGGACATGTGCGGGGAGGGTGGGACGATTCCAAAGCTCCGCCCGATATGAATCGCGCCGCTCACGAAGGCAATGCGGCGTACTCGCAAACCCTCTCGACAGCCGCAGATCGCCGGTCTCCTATCCAAAGAAAAGGCCAAGGAAAAAGGGTGGAGCGGATGTCGAGCTGGAAGGACCCGGAAATCGCCGGCGTGCGGGCGCTGCTGGCCTCGCGCCAGCCGGCGCCGGGCGAGCCGCTGCCGACCCGCGCCGAGCGCCGCGCGGCGATGGACGCCTTCGGGGAGATGGGCTCCCTGCCGCCCGGCTGCCTGCACGAGCCGGCGGCGATCGGCGGGGTCAAGGCCGAGCGGGTGGTCCCCATCAACGCGGTCGAAGGCCGCCGCATCCTTTACCTGCACGGCGGCGGCTATACGGGCGGCAGCCCGCGCAGCCACCGGCCGATGGTCGCGCGGCTGGCGGAGGCGGCCCGTTCGGCCGTGGTGTCGCTGGACTACCGCTTGGCGCCGGAACACCCGTTCCCGGCGGCGGTGGACGATGCGGTCGACGCCTACCGCGCGCTGCTGGCCGAGGGGGTCTGGCCGGAGCGGATGATCGTCGCCGGCGACTCCGCGGGCGGCGGCCTGGCGCTGGCCCTGGCGCTGAAGCTGAAGGACGAGGGCCTGCCGCAGCCGGCGGGCCTGTTCGCGATCAGTCCCTGGGCCGACCTGACCCAGGCCCACGCCACCTACGAGACCAAGGCGGCCGACGATCCGATGCTCACCCGCGAGCGGCTGGAAGAGGCCGCGGCCGAGTACCTGGGGAGCGCGGATGCGAAAAACCCCCTGGCCTCGCCGGTGTTCGGCGATTTTTCCGGCGTCGCGCCGATGCTGATCCAGGTGGGCTCGGAGGAGACCCTGCTGGGCGACAGCCTGCTGCTGGCCGAGCGCGCCGGGCATGCCCGCGTCGAGGTGCGCCTGGAGGTCTGGCCGGAAATGATCCACGTCTGGCACGCCTTTGGCGGCCAGCTCGGCGCCGCGCGGCGGGCGATCAGGACCGCCGGCGCCTGGATGGACGAAAGACTGGGCGGGTAGACGGCGAAGCGCCCCACGGGCGTCGCATGTACGGGGTCGGTCGACCCTTTTGGGGGAGCAGTCGATATGAAGGCAAGGACCCGGGCCCTGGCGCTCGCCGCGGCCGCCGCCCTCGTGGCTGCGGCGCCCGCCGCGCAGGCGGAGTGCAAGTTCGAAAAGTTCGCCGAGATTCCGGTGACCATGGAGGGGCTGCGGCCCACCATGATCGCGCAGATCAACGGTCAGGACGCCAAGTTCCTGGTCGACACGGGCGCCTTCTTCAGCGGGGTCACGCCGGACACCTCCGCCAGGTACGGCATGAAGCGCAGCGTCGCGCCGTTCGGCATGACCGTCCAGGGCGTGGGCGGCCAGAAGCGCGACATCCAGGCCGTGGCGGCCGACAACTTCACCTTTGCCGGCGTGGGCTTCCGCAACACCCAGTTCGTGGTTCTCGGCCGGATCGGCGGCGACGGCATCGTCGGCAACATCGGCGAGAACCTGATGGGCCCGTTCGACGTGGAATACGACCTCGCCAACGGGGCCATCCGCTATTTCAAGGCCACCGGCTGCGGCTACGACGCCAATCTGGCCTATTGGTCCAAGGGCCTGGCGGTGTCGCGGGTGTCGATCATCGACCCGACGAGGATCCTGCTGAAGGTCGTCACGTCCGCGAAGGTGGACGGCCACACGATCCGCGTGACCTTCGATTCCGGCTCGTCGCTGTCGGTCATGAGCCGCAACGCGGCCGCGCGCGCCGGCATCCAGATCGGCTCCGAAGGCGTGGTCAGCGGCGGGATCACCTACGGCATCTACGGCAAGGGCCTGGAAAGCTTCCTGGCGCCCTTCGCCAGCTTCGCGATCGGCGACGAGGAGATCAAGAACACCCGCCTGCGGATTTCCGACATCGAGCTGCCGGACAGCGACATGCTGCTCGGCGCCGACTTCTTCCTGTCGCACCGGATCCTGATCTCCAACAGCCAGAAAAAGGTCTATTTCACCTACAACGGCGGCCCGGTGTTCCGGCTCGACCAGGCGGCGCAGCGCTTGGCGCAAGGCGGGTCGACGCCCGCGCCCCCACCCGCCTCCGGTGTGACACCGGGCGCGGTGGCCACCGCCACGGCGCCGGCGCCTGCCATCCCCGGCGAGCAGCCCAAGACGGCGGCGGAGTTCGCGCGGCGCGCTTCGGCCGAGGCGGCGCGGCGCGAGTTCCAGGCCGCCATCGCCGACGACACCCGCGCCATCGAGCTCGAGCCGGACAACGGGCGGCACTACCGCGCCCGCGCCATGGCTCGCCTGGCGGCGCGGCAACCGGTGCTGGCGATGGCCGACCTGGACGAGGCCTTGAAGCGGCAGCCGGACGATCCGGAGGCGCTGATGCGCCGGGGCGAGCTCTATCTGGCGAGCCGCGACCTCGCGCGCGCCAAGTCGGACTTCGAGGCGGCGTTCAAGCTGGCGCCGGCCGACTCCAGCCTGGTGGCGACGGCGGGCGTGGCCTATGCGCGCGCCGGCCAATACGAGAGCGCGATCCGCCAGCTCGACACCTGGATCGCCGCGCACCCGAAGGATGAGGACCTGCCGCGCGCGCTCAGCGCCCGCTGCTATTCCCGAGCCGCCTGGGGCAAGGAGCTCGAAATGGCCCTGGCCGACTGCGACGCGGCGCTGCGCCGCGACCGCACCTCGGAGGTGATGACCTACCGCGGCCTAGTGCTCCTCCGGCTGGGCCGCCTCGACGAGGCGATCGTCCAGTACACGGCCGCCATCAAGTCCCAGCCGCGCGCGGCCCAGGCGCTCTATGGCCGCGGGCTGGCGGAGCTGAAGAAGGGCCAGAAGGCCGAGGGCGACGCCGACCTGGCCGCCGCCCTCGCCATCGGGCCGGGGCTCGCCGCGGAGTACCAGCGACTGGGCCTTGCGCCGGAGGCCGCCGGGCCGCCGGCCAAGTCCTGAACCCGGCCCCGACCGCCTACTTCTTCGGCGCGTAGATCGCCGAGAGCAGGTCCGGGGTTCCCTCGATCCGCTCCAGGCGCGGGTAGCGCAGGCCGCCGTGGTAGTCGACCTCGACGGTCTTGTAATGGTCGCCGTTCTTGACCAGCAGGCTCAAGGGGCCGCCGCCCTTCTTGCCCTCGGTGATCGCCTCCTTCAGCCGGTCGGCGTCATAGGCGATGCCGTTCACCGCCAGGAGCTTGCCGCCGATGGTCAGGCCCGCCTTGAAGGCCGGGCCATCCCACTGGACCTGGGTGATGTCGGCGTCCTTGCCGAGCACCAGGCCGAGGGAATAGGTCAGGTCCGTGGAATGCCGGCGCGCCTCGGTCGACTTGAAGTAGTCGGTGGGCGCCTCGGTGTAGACCAGCTTCCAGCCGCCGCGGGCCAGGCCGTCGAGCGGCGGCTTCGGCGCGACGGTGTTGATCCGGTCGTTGAGGAACTTCGCCCAGTCGTAGGGCTCGACCTTGTTGAGCGCGGCGACCACCTCGTCGAAGGTGTAGGTGACCTCCGACCAGTTGCCGTCCTCGACCCCGAAGAAGGCCTTGGCGAAGTCGTCGAGGGATTTTTTGCCCCCGGACTTCTCGCGGATCAGGGTGTCGGCGTCGAGCCAGACGAGCTGGCCCTCCGAATAGTAGTCCTCGCTGCGCTGGAAGGAGAGCCAGGGCTGCGGCCGGCGCGAGGCGATGATCGGGTCGTTGGTGGTGTCCTCCACCGAGCGCCATTCGCGCCCGACGCGGTTGGCGTAGGTGGCGGCGGTGGCGGCGAGCGCGTCCAGCGCCTCCTGCTTGCTCAGGAGGCCCGAGCGGCCGGAGAGCACGAAGCCCCAGTACTGCGTCTGGCCCTCGTAGACCCACAGCAGGCTGTCGCGCATCGGCACGTTGAGGTTGGGGGTCCAGAGGTCCGCGGGGCGCCGGAACTTGCCGTTCCAGGAGTGGGTGTACTCGTGCGGCAGCAGGTCGCGCGACGCCGGGTTCTTGGCCCAGGCGGTGAAGTAGTCGGGAATGGTGCCGTCCTCGCTGGAGCGGTGGTGCTCCAGGCCGCTGCCGCCCATCCGGTCGGAAATCGAGAACAGGAAGTCGTAGTGGTTGTAGTGGTGTGAGCCGTAGAGCTTGTAGGCCTGCTGCACGAGCGTCCGGTGCTTCTCGATCTGGTCGGGCGTCGCCTCCAGCAGTTCGGGCCGGTCGGCGATGACGTCGAGGTTCACGGGCACGGCGGCGCCGGGGTCCAGGTCGATGCGGCGCGCATAGCGGCCGGCGATCATCGGGGAATCCGCCAGGGTGTCGAAGTCGACGGCCTTGTAGTGGACGACCCCGCCCTCCTTACCGCTGGTTTCCAGGGCCGAGAACGGCGTCCAGCCGTCGGGGAAGCGGACGCTGGGCTCGATCTGGATGCGGCGGGCGAAGTGGCCGGCCGGGTACATGGCCAGGTTGATCCACTGCAGGCTCAGCATCTCCGGCGTCATGACGATGCGGCCTTCGTCGCCGGTGACGGCGGAGAGGAAGTCGAAGTCGACGTCGATGCTGGTCGCGCCGGCGGGTACGTCGATGTGGAAGGCGAAGACGTCGACGGGGTCGCGCACCCAGGGGACCGCCTGGCCGCCCGCGCGGAAGACGATGCCGCCGATGTTCTTCATCGGGCCGCTGGGGCCGTGGTTGCCGGGCAACCACTGCGGATAGAGCAGGGTCATCGGCCCGGCCTTGGCGACCGGGATGGTCTCATGGACGCGGAAGATGTGGTGGTCGAGGTCGGTGGCGTCGACCTGCACCCTGAGCAGGCCTGGATAGGGGGTGTCCTGCGGCGCCTCGGTCTTCGGCGGCATCGGGTAGGGCTGCGGCGCCGGGCTCTGGGCGAGGGCGGAGGTTGCGGCGAGCCCGAGGACGGCGGCGCAGGCGAACAGGGCTGGCTTCAACGGTGACGACCTCATGACGGGAAAGGAAGTTCCGTTGTAGGGCCTGTTTGGCGCAAAGCTCAACCGCCAGAGAGGCCGCTGCGTCAGTGCGGCGCCGCGCCCGGGCAAGAGCGCCAAAAGAGCTGAGGTCGGCGAACGTCGCTATTCAGCAGGAGTTGTTGGCGCTACAAGCACAACCCTTACGATCACGCAAGGGGTGGAGACATGCTGAGACCATTGGGACTTATCGCTTTCGTCGCGGCCATGGGCGTGGCGGGCGCCGGGATGACGGCAGAGGCCGCGTCTGGCGCCGGGGTTCCCACGGGAAAAACCTGCGGCACCATCGCCGGGCTGCAATGTAACCAGGGCGATTTCTGCAAGATGAAGCCGGGGGCCTGCAGGACCAAGGACGCCAAGGGGGTCTGCACCAAGAAGCCGACACTCTGCACGCAGGTGTATGCCCCGGTCTGCGGGTGCGACGGCAAGACCTACAGCAACGCCTCCTGCGCCTATGTGGCCGGAATCAGCGTCCTGGCGAAGGGCAAGTGCAAGGCGCCGAAGGGCTGAAAAAAAGGCCGCGGGTCGCCCCGCGGCCTTAGTTCAGCTTTCGGGGAGGACCGTCAGCATTTGAAGTACATGTCGAACTCGACCGGGTGCGGGTGCAGCGCCAGGCGCATCACTTCTTCCATCTTCAGCTCGATGTAGCTGTCGATGAAGTCGTCGGTCATGACGCCGCCGGCCTTCAGGAAGGCGCGGTCCTTGTCGAGGTTTTCCAGCGCTTCCTTCAGCGAACCGCAGACCTCGGGGATCTTCTTCTGCTCGCGGGGCGGCAGGTCGTAGAGGTTCTTGTCGGCCGGGCCGCCCGGATCGATCTGGTTGATGATGCCGTCGAGGCCGGCCATCAGCAGCGCCGTGAAGGTCAGGTACGGGTTGCCCATCGGGTCCGGGAAGCGGGCTTCCAGGCGCTTGCCCTTGGGGCTGTCGGTGTGCGGGATGCGGATCGAGGCCGAGCGGTTGCGGGCCGAGTAGGCCAGCTTCACCGGGGCTTCGTAGCCGGGCACCAGGCGCTTGTAGGAATTGGTGGTCGAGTTCGAGAAGGCGTTGATCGCCTTGGCGTGCTTGATGATCCCGCCGATGTACCAGAGGCACATCTGGCTGAGGCCTGCGTACTTGTCGCCGGCGAACAGCGGCTTGCCGCCGCCCCAGATCGACTGGTGCACGTGCATGCCCGAGCCGTTGTCGGCGAACATCGGCTTGGCCATGAAGGTCGCGGTCTTCCCGTAGGCGTGGGCGACGTTCTGGATGACGTACTTATAGAGCTGCAGCCGGTCGGCCATGACGACCATGGTGTCGAACTTCAGGCCGAGCTCGTGCTGGGCGGGCGCCACCTCGTGGTGGTGCTTTTCCGGCTTCATGCCGAGCTCGCCCATGACGGCCAGCATCTCGCCGCGCAGGTCCTGGGCGCTGTCGACCGGATTGACCGGGAAGTAGCCGCCCTTGGGGCCCGGGCGGTGGCCCATGTTGCCCTCTTCGTACTCCTTGGACGTGTTGATCGGCAGCTCGACGGAATCGTAGGAGTAGCCGGTGTTGTTCGGCTGAACCGACCAGCGCACGTCGTCGAAGATGAAGAACTCGGCTTCCGGGCCGAAGAAGACGGTGTCGCCGATGCCCGAGGCCTTGACGAAGTTCAGCGCCGCCTTGGCGATGGAGCGCGGGTCGCGCTCATAGGGGGTGCCGGTGTCGGGGTTCACCACGTCGCAGAAGATGGCCATGGTGGTCTGCTGGTAGAACGGGTCGATGATCGCCGAGTCCAGGTCGGGACGCAGCTTCATGTCGCTCTCGTTGATGGCCTTCCAGCCGGCGATCGACGAGCCGTCGAACATGGTGCCGTCTGTCAGGAAGTCGTCATCGACCAGGTCGATGTCGAAGGTCACGTGCTGCATCTTTCCGCGGATGTCGGTGAAGCGCACGTCGACGTATTTGACGTCCTTCTCCTTGATCTGGGCCAGGATGTCTTTGGCGGTCACAGCCATGTGGATATTCCCCTTGAAGCAATCTCGAATGAGGGTGGATTAGACGGCGTCGGCTCCGGTTTCTCCCGTCCGGATGCGCATGACGTCGAGGATTTCAGACACGAAGATCTTGCCGTCGCCGATTCGCCCTGTGCGGGCGGCGGCGGAGATGGCTTCGAGGACGCGGCCGAGCTGGTCGTCGCCGATGACCACCTCGATCTTGATCTTGGGCAGGAAGTCCACGACGTACTCCGCGCCACGGTAGAGCTCGGTCTGCCCCTTCTGGCGCCCGTAGCCCTTGGCCTCGATCACCGTCATGCCCTGGACGCCCAGCTCCTGCAGGGCCTCCTTCACCTCGTCGAGCTTGAACGGTTTGATGATGGCTTCGATCTTTTTCATGGGTCCTCAGAACAGCCGCCCCCGACTGTCGGGGCGACCCAGCATGCCTCGCGGGGCCCTCACAAGCGCGCTCACGGGCGGGGGAGGGGCGGACGCCCGCCAAACCGGCAGGCGCCCGAAATGCAGGCGCCACGAGATCGAAAACCAGTCAACGCCGAAATGCCTTCAAGAGCGCGGTTTCGGTCCCTAGGATCGCGCGGCGCAGCGGTCGGAGGGCAGGCGAAGCATGGACGGCAGGACCCCAGTTCTGATCGGAGCGGGCCAATTCACCTATCGGGGCGATGCGGCAGCTTCACCGTCACCGGTCGCCCTGCTGAAGATTGCGGCGGAACGCGCGGCGGCGGACGCCGGCGTCGGGGCCGCCGGCCTGGCGGCGATCGACACCCTGGCGGTGGCCGGCTTCACCATCGACGCCCCGGGTTCGAACCGCGGCAT
>Ga0210400_10004476_pt1 | contig 12095 bp, 8 predicted proteins | sample IncBWH26MmetaG_FD_155456 | JGI IMG/M metagenome (GOLD analysis project Ga0210400, IMG submission 155456) | Forest soil microbial communities from Barre Woods Harvard Forest LTER site, Petersham, Massachusetts, United States - Inc-BW-H-26-M | ecosystem: Environmental > Terrestrial > Soil >...
ATCGCCCCCGCGCTCAAAGCCTCCCGAACCGATATCAACACGAGCCTGAAGGACGAGAGTCGCGCGGCCTCCACAGGCCGGTCACACTCCCGGATGCGCACGGTACTTGTTACCGGGGAGATCGCCTTGGCTCTGTTCCTCCTCATCGGGACGGGGCTGCTCATTCGCGGAATTTTTCTGATCGAGCACCAGAACTTAGGCTTCCAGGCAGACCATCTCCTTACGGCTAATGTGACGCTCGACAACGCTAGATACAAGGATGCCCCTCAACAAACCCTCTTTGTCCGGGATGTCCTTCTACGTCTCCAGCATATTCCGGGCGTGGAGGCCGTTGCCGTTGCCTCCGACTTGCCGGCAACCGGGCCGGGAAGCGTCACTCTCCGAATCAAGGGCCAGCCAGAATTGCCCGCCGACCAACGCCTTAGCGCACTCGATGTTGTCGTAACTGTCGATTATTTCCGAGCCGCGGGCATTCCGCTGCTGCATGGCCGCACATTCACGGAGACGGACAACACCATCGCGCCGCGCGTGGTCCTTGTAAACCAGGAGTTTGTTCATCGCCATTTGCAGGATCAGGAGCCGCTCGGAAAACACATCCGCTTGGATGCCAGCGGCGCCGCGCCCGAATGGAGCGAGATTGTCGGTGTTGTCGGCAACGTGAAGACCTACTCCGAAGGGACGACCTACGACCCCGAAGTGTACGAGCCGTTCCTGCAACGGCCCGTCATTTCCTTCTCTTTCATGCTTCTGGCCTCTTCCGATCCGGACGGCCTGGCTTCCGCTTTGCGCAGTGCCGTTTCGCAGGTGGATGCCGAACTTCCGCTGGATAGCGTGATGAGCATGCCCGCTCTGATCGAGCGCCAGAAGCTGGGAAATCCGTTTTTCGTGCGCCTGCTCGGGGGCTTCGCCCTTCTGGCGCTGCTACTCTCGGCGATCGGGATCTACGGGCTTGTCGCTCACTCCGTAGGCCAGCGAACCCACGAAATCGGGATACGGATGGCCCTGGGAGCTGGACGTTCGGACGTGCTGCATATGGTTTTGAAAGATGGTATGAAAATGGCTGCGATCGGAGCGGCTGTCGGGCTCGCGCTCGCGCTGCCGCTGCCCAAAGTTTTCGAGGCCGTATTTTATGAACTCCACTTTCATGAGCCGCGGCTCTATTTCATCGTCCCTATCGCCATCCTACTGGTGGCCATGTTAGCCACCTACATTCCCGCTCGTCGGGCCATGCGCGTCGATCCCTTGGTGGCCCTGCGCTACGAATAACATCTTGGAACGCGCCGCGAAGACGCTGGTCCGCGTTCTCTCCCTCAATGTTCAGGCCCTTTCCCGTATCGTCGTAGCAGTTCGTCAACTTCTGAATATCCTGATGGATACTCAACGCTGCTGGCCGCCGCCCCCGCAAGCAGCAACCTCTCCACTGATTCCGGTGAGCGCCTGTTAGTCCAGTACGAGTCCACGCACGCGCGCACCGCCAGCGCCAGAGCTGTGCGCCCCTTGCCGTCCTGCGCGTGTACCGGTGCCCTCCGTTCAATCAGCAGTGCCACGGTCGAGGGCCACGCGCGCCACGCCGCCACGTGCAGCGCCGTGCTCTTCGGCGCGATATCGAAATACGCGTCACCCTTCTCATACAGCGCTGCAACATTCACTCCCAGGTCCAGCAGTTGCCGCACTCCTTCCGTATTTCCTACTCCCGCAAATTCAGCCAGCAGCGTCCCTCCTTCCGCCAGAAGTTCGCGAACAAGTCGCGGCTCATTCGCTGCAATCGCCCGCACCGATTTTCCGTTGTTCCATGCGCACGACGCAATGAGCCGCTCGACGCCCTCGAATTCCATCGTGATTCCTCGCCGTTCGAACGCCTCCAGCACGTCACCCCGTCCTCGCCGCGCGGCCATTGCAATCCCCGTCTTGCCATCCAAGCGATTTTTCAAAAGTGGATCCGCACCGTGCTCCAGCAACATTTCGATATTCTCCATGCCATTGTCCCGCCGCAGCGCGTGCTGCAGTGCCGTGTGATGCCACCGCGTCATGCGATTTGGGTCCGCGCCGTGTTCCAGCAGATACTTCATGCCCTCAACGTCATGCCAGTCCGCTTTCCGCAGCAGCATCGTCGCCAGGCTCTCCTCGTTCATCTTCCCGCTGTCCACCAGAACCTTCAGCGCGCCATTGTCGTAGGTTTCCGGGGCGTGGTATGGTGTTTCCTCGTCGTTCGGCTCGGCGCCCCGCTCCAGCAGCAACCGCGTCAGCCCCGGGTGATGCGCCACGCCGGCCGCTCCGTAGAGCACGCTCTCCCATTCCTGCTTCGGCTGGTGGTCCATCTCCCAAAACCCGGTCCTCGCGCTGGCTCCCGCGTCCAGCAGCGCTTTCGCCGCCCGCACGAAACCCGCCGCCCGCCCGCGATCGAGCCGCAGATATCTCGAGAAGCAAAGGTGCGTCAGCGCGTCCCATCCATAAGGCCCGCCCTTCGCCGTGGCGCTCCTCGGATCACGCTTCAAGAATCGCCGTACCGCGGCCTCATCACCGAGAATCGCCGCCGTATGAATATTGTTCTTCGCGACCTCCGGGTGCGCCGCAAGAATCGCCTCCGCCGTCTCCAGTGTCCCCGATGAGTGCGAAGCGTCACGTGGAACGCACGCCGCCGCAATAAACGCCGCCAGCGGGTCGCTCAGCGACGCCACCGCCCGCTCCCGCATCAGCGCTTCGACATGTTTTGCAAACTTTGGCCAGCTCTCAAATCCATGCTCGCGGCCGATCACCCATTGCGCATCAGCAAGTGTCACCTTGGCGCGCCGAAGCTCAGGGTTTCGAGACTTGTGAAATCGCAGGTGGTTTGCCTGAATTCTCTGAACTGCGTCGGGATCGCCCGCTTTCCAGGCTTTGACCAGCTCTTTCGCTTGTTTCTTGTACTGCTCCAGGTGGGGGCGAACGGGGAGTTTCTTGGCTTCCATACGACCTTCCTTTCATGACTTTGCCTGGAGTCCGCCAGATTCAGGCTGAAAGAAGGTTCGTAACTCTGCTTGTGCTGCCTAAGGTGGGCACTGCCCTTTCCGCGGACCGGATGCGCCCTTCGCGCTACCCGTCACCGTACCGCATCACCTCCGCGAAATCAATCGCGACCTTATTGCCGCATTGTTACCTCATTACCGCCGCGATTCCGGCGGCACCAGGTTGTTCGCGCGGTAGTAGACCACTAGCTGGCCGAAGTGCTCGGTGCTGTGCTCGATGGCGGTGATCCAGATATAGGAATTGTGGACCACATGCTTCCCGGTTTCCCACCCGAATGGCATGGTTTTGTCCAGCCCGGCATCGCCCTGATGCTTGATCACTGCCGCCCCGTCGGCGACGGCCTGCTCAATGAGTTTCACCACGTCGGCTTTCGTCTTGTAAACTTCGCGCGAAGGGTTGTGCTGATCCTTGCCAAAGTCGGGCCCGATGTTCGATCCGGAAACCCTGCGGATCAGATCGTAATCGACGGCAGCGACGTGCAAAAGATTTTCGGCAAAGGTGCGCTCGTCTTTCTGTACCTTGAAATCGTACTTGTCTTCAGGAAAATCCTTGGCCATGGCAATCAACTTATTGCCGATCTGGTTCCACCACTCGAGGGTTTCGTCCGCCCGGGAACGCGCGGAACCCGTGGCTTGATTCTGCGTTTGGCCTTGACCGTAGAGACTGGTTGCGGCGACGGCAAAAAGTGAGAATGCAGCGAGGGCTAGTGAAGACCGCTTCATCGTAGATTCCTCCTTTGGATTTCGCTCTCTGAAACTCAACTTCACCCCTTGCAGAGTTGTTTCCGTGAGTAGAGCTTGCGCTCAATGCGGCGCAAGTTCGTTCTTGACGACTTGGCCGCCCTTCATCACGAAGCGAACGCGCTCGAGTTCGTGAATGTCCGCAATGGGATCTCCCGAAACAGCGACGAGATCGGCGAATTTCCCCGGCTCGACCGCGCCCACACGGTCCTGCCAGCCCAGCATTTCCGCCGCGTTCGTCGTGACGGCGCGAAGAATGTCGAGCGGTGGCATTCCGGCGTCATGTAAATTGGCAAATATTGTCGCGCTGGCCTGACCGCGCGTTTTTCCCGGATAGAACCAACACATGTCTGATCCGGCAGCAAACTTCACTCCCGACTTCAATATCCGTTGAATGAAACCGGTCACCCTCTGCCGCCTTCGCTCATCGGAGTTGGCCAGGTCAGATTTCAACGCGGGGGACATCACTATGGTTGGCTCTGAAATCTTTGTAAAAAAACCGCCCCAAAAAGTTGGCGTTATGTCGATGAAGATTCCCTTGTCGCGCATAGCCTTCAATTGCTCGTCGGTTACGTCGTTACCGTGCTCGATGGAGTCTGCGCCCCCATCAATCGCTGTTTGGATGGCTCCTGCACTGGCGGCGTGAGCGGCAACCTTCAAGTGCTGGCTGTGAGCTTCTTCGACGATTGCCTTCATTTCCACCACTGTTAGGTCGTCGTCGACCGTAACCTTAATAAGGTCGATATTGTAAAAGACATTCTCACGCACTGCCTGCCGCGCTGCATCCGCGCCTTCTATCCGGAGAAATTCCTGTTGCAGGATGGACTCGGCGACAGCGGGATTTAAACTCTGCAAATAAGAACCCGGGGTTATAAGCTTGCGGCCGGAGCCTAGTATCCTTGGGCCGGGGACGCGGCGGGCGTTGATGGCGTCCCGCAGCGCAACATCGCCATCAACGCCGGAGTGCCCGAGATTGCGCACCGTAGTGAAACCACTTTCCAGGTCTTCGCGCGCCAACTGCGCGCCCAGCAAGACGCGTTTACTGGGCGACTCGACGATCGCCAGCAATAGCCCTGGAACAAAGTCGCCATTGTTACGGCGCGCTCTCTCGGCTTCTGGCGGCACAATTACGTCCAGCAGCAGGTGGGTGTGAGAGTCGATCAGGCCCGGCAGCAAGGTTGCGCTGCCCAGATCGATGGTCTTGACGCCCGCGGGCGCATGAAGCTGAACCCGAGAAGGCGTACCGACTTCCTTGATCTTGCCGTCTTCAATCAGCACGGCCGCGGGCGAAAGCACATTCCCCGTCCGTGGGTCGAGTAGCCGGCCAGCTTTCACTAGAGTTGCAGGAGCCGGAGCTTGGGCAGCGACCCGCCCGCTTGAAAACAGGGTGAAAAGCGATGCTGCCAGCAGCAAGAAACTTCGATTTGGTTTCATTCTCCTTCTCTCCTCAATTTGCTTGAATCAACCACGGTCTACGTCTCAAAGCGACGCGAAGTCATTCCTGATCCCTTGGCCGTCCTTAATCACAAAGCGGACGCGTTCGATCTCCGTAATGTCCGCGATTCGATCTCCGGCCACGGCAACGATGTCGGCAAATTTTCCCGGCTCAATGGCACATTCCCTCGCTGGTCACGTAGTGTCGCGGAGCTTGGACAAAGTTCCTTGGCTTTCATTTTTGGTTACGGTGCCCAGCTGCGGGTCGTCTTGACTGGTCGTAAACCTCACGGATGGCATTGACGACAGCGTCCGGATTGTCGAATTGGACATATTCCGAGCTGTTGGGCACGAAGATCTGCTTTGTATTGGAAGAGAGGGTAAGTAAGTGCGCCTGCGCCAGCCCGATCTGATGCTCGTATTCCAGATGCTTGGGGTCGTGCGCATCCGGTGCGGGCAGAAAGTGCACGGCATGATTGCCCGTCGTCAGCACGCGGATCGGACGTGAGCCCAGTGATTGATTGTGTTGCTGGAGCCAAGCCTCGGTCCCGGGCATCTGTTCCCACTCGGAGAGGGCGGCATCGTAGAGTGCGACCTTGGACTGCGCGATCTTCAGGAGCGCGTCATTCAATTCAGGCGAAAACTCAGGTTCGGGCAACCCGCGAAAGAAGAAAAGCTGGGCGCATGTCCGATCCGGGTGCGAGGTTGACGACGGCAACGGCCCCCCGGCGGCAACGGCGTCGCGGCACTTGCGCAGTGCGGCAATGCCCCTTGCATTGCCTGCGTGATCTTCATCCTGTAAAGCTTTCGGTTCAAGGTCGCTCACATCGACCTCGACAAGCACGAGGCCGGCGGTCTCCGCCATGTACAATTGCGCGAAGGTGCGGGCGGGGTATCCCCCGGAAGCGTTTCCCACCAGGATGTATGGTCCCCCTATTCCGGCGTTGCGCAATGCTTGATGCAGTTCGTTCGCGATGCGAACGTTTGTGCGCGGCATCGGTCCCGGCTCGCTGAAGCCCACGCCGGCGTGATCGTAGACGCAGGCGCGTGTCCAGGCCGCGATCCTCGGCAGCACGACCGCCCAGGCCGGCGTCCAATCCCCGAACGCGGATTCGAATACAACCGCGGGCGAGCCGCTCCCCATGCAATAGAGATTCAGCCGAAATCCCCCCGCGTCAACGAGCTGGCCAGGCCGCGCGTAAACAGCGTCCGCAGGGGCGCCAGCATTCGTTGTCCCCTGGCCATAAGTGACTGTAGAGATAAGGAGTGCAAACAGCAAGGTTTGTGCTTGTTTCATTGGACTAACTCTTTTCAATCCACGAAATGAACTACATTCATAAACTCAGGCGCGCGAGGTTACTCATGGCGTAGCGCGACCATCGGGGCGACGCGCATGGCCCGCCGCGCCGGAATGTAACAAGCTGGCAAGGCGACGCTCATGAGAAGCAGGGCGACACTCAGGAAGGTCAGCGGATCTGTCGGCCTCACTCCGTAAAGCAGGCCCGCCATCAATCGCGACACGATCAGCGCGCAAACAAGTCCAACCACGGCACCCGCAATGGCAAGTCCCAATCCTTGACGCAGGATCATGCGAAGAATATTGCTTCTTTCTGCGCCAAGCGCGATTCGAATCCCGATTTCGTGCGTGCGCTCGCCTACCATGTACGAAATCACTCCGTAAATTCCGAGCCCCGCTAGTAGCAACGCCGTCAAAGCGAACGATGCGACCACTTCCATCGAAAATCGCCTCTCGGAGAGTGAGGCCGACACCGTTTCGTTGAGCATTTGTGCGCCGGAAACGGGAAGAGTTGCATCGACGGTCTGCACCTGCTCGCGTACTTGCTCTGCCGTTGCAGCAGTGTCCAAATGGCCCCGCAGAAGGATGGTCAGGCGTTTTGCGCCGGTCTGATACACATCCAGATAGATTTTCGAGACGCTCGCTTCCGCCAGCGATTCTGTCCTTGCATTTGCGATTATGCCGACAACGGTAATCCAGGGAGATTCCGCTCGTGTGCTCTTGAAGCGCTTGCCGAGGGAGTCTTGGCCGGGCCACCTCTTTCGCGCGAAGGCTTCATTGACCACCGCGACTTGCGGGGCGTGGTCGGTATCCAAATCATTGAACATTCGCCCGCGGAGAAGTGGCATTCCCAGAATATGAAAATACTCCGAGGAAACGCTCGACCGTTCGACAACCTCAGGCTGGTTGCCTTGAATGTCCTGACCCTCGACGGCGAAGAAAAACTGCCCTTCGGAGATGACCTTTAGATCCCGCAGACTCTGGTCCAGCGGAATCGAAGCAGTATCGCCGAGAGACACTTCTTCGACTCCCGGCAGCGTTCTGGCGCGGCGAAGTATTTCGCGGAAGAACGGCGCCTCCTGCGCCGGCGTTCGGTAAATGTCGGTCGCCGGATCATTCGGGGAGGGCAACCTCGTTCGGATCGCCATCACATTCTGCGGATTGAATCCCAGCCGGACATTCAGCAAATCCCAAAAACTCCGCAGCAGAAGCCCCGCAGCAACCATCAGCACCAAAGAGAGCGCAAACTCCGTTACGACCAGTAAGCGCCGTGTGCGCGCCTGTTCCCCGGAACCGGTCGAGCCGCGCCCTTCCTCCTTGAGCATATTCGTCAAATCCAGTCGGCCCACATGCAGCGCAGGAGCCAGGCCGAATATCGCCCCGGAAATGACGGAGGCTAGAAGCGCGAAAAACAAAACAGGCCAGCTTATCGACACTTCATTGAGCCGCGGGAGGTTGTCGGGCAGGAGCCGCAACAAGAATCCTTTCGTACAGAACAGAATTCCCAAACCGGCGACTCCTCCGAGCAAGGAAAGAATCAAGCTCTCGGTCACCAACTGCTGCGTCAGCCTCGTGCGCGCGGCTCCGAGCGACTGGCGAATAGCCATTTCACGTCCTCTCGCGCTGGCGCGAGCGAGCAGCAGATTCGCAACGTTGACGCAGCCAATCAGCAGGACCAATCCCACGGCGCCAAGTAACAGGATCAACGACAGGCGAACATTGCCGACCACGCGTTCTTTCAGCGGCACCAATCGCACTGTCCATGCACTCTGAAGCGGGTAATCTTCCGGGAATTCCTTCTGCAAAGCGCCGACAAGTGCGTCCAACCGGCTTTGTGCCGATGCAATGGTCAGCCCCGGTTTGAGTCGCGCGATTGCTGTCGGAAGATTCCGCCGGTTCCGCGGCGGGTGCTCCGGCATAGGCGGGCCGTAAAAACTGGTTGCCACCCAGACGTCGATATTTCTTTCTTCCGCTATGCGTCCCGGCGCGTCAAAACCCGCTGGCATGACGCCGATAATCCGGTACAAATCCGTGTCGAGCCGCACACTTTTATCCAAAATGTGCGGATCGCCCCCGAACCCCTGCTTCCAAAGCCCGTCACTGATGAGCACTTCCAGCAGAAGCCCGGGCGAGTGATCCTCGGGATGGAAGATCCTGCCCAACTGCGGTTTTGCGGCCAGCAGTGCAAAATAATTCGGCGCGACGATCAGCACGCGGACGCGCGCCGGTTGGGACGAGCCGGTAAGATTGTTTTCGTCGAACCACGTCGGCGAAACGTTTTCGAAAATTCCTGACCGCTGAAGATCCTGCCACTCGGGCGGCGACATCCCCACGTCCCGCGCCCCCACTCCGGGAAGATCATCCTCGATGCTTACCAGTTGCTCCGGCTGCGGATAGGGGAGGGGGTGCAGCAGCGTCGCATCGACGACGCTGAAAATTGCTGTCGTGGCTCCAATGCCCAAAGCAATCGTCAAGACGGCAATGACAGTGAAGCCTGGAGACTTCCGCAGCATGCGCAGGCCGTAGTACACGTCTGACCAGAAGTGGTCCCACCAGAGCCAGCGGCCGGATTCGTAAAACCGTTCTTCGGCGTGCATGAGGTTGCCGAACGAGCGGCGTGCCTTTGCTCGAGCCTCCTCCTCACTCAGCCCTTCCTCCCGCAAGCGCTCTATCTCGAGCAGTAGGTGCGCTTCTATTTCGGAGTTGAAGTCGTCGAGTTTGCGTTTGCGCCCGAACATGGCATTAGCTTCCCGCCCCCTCCGCTCCTAGAATCCGCGCGATGGCCCCTGTCAATCGCTTCCATTTGTTGGTTTCTTTAACCAGTTGTTTGCGGCCGGCTGCCGTCAGCGAATAGAACCGGGCTTTACGGTTGTTGGAAGAAACTCCCCACTTCGCGGAAATCCAGCCGCGCTCTTCCAGGCGCTGTAGCGCGGGATAGAGAGCGCCATGCTCGACGAGCAGCTCTTTTTCCGACGCCTCCTGGATGGCCCGTGCGATCCCTTGCCCGTGCTGCGATCCAAAAATGAGCGTGCGCAGTATCAGTAAATCCAGTGTGCCCTGCAGCAATTCCAATCGTTCTCTTGCGTCTTGGGTAGACATATAACCCGAATATGCTCGCGCTCAGGTAAGATGTCAACCTGAAAATTACGGCTTCGCTGGACTCACTCGTCGGCACCTCAATCGTCCTCGGATACACTCTGCTCCGCCTCCCTCACAATCCACAGAATTCCAGTAGAAGAACGATTTAGCTGCTTGTTTGTGCCCCGCCTCGTCGTATAATGCCTTCAAAATATTGGGGTTCATCCCCTTGCTGCGTTTGCCGAGGAGACGCGCATGAAGAAGCCGCGCAAAGGTTCCGCTCTCGACCGGAGACAGTTTCTCGCCGCCACGGGCGGCCTCCTGGCTACCTCCGTTCCCGGCGCAGCTAAAATCGCCGATGCCATTGGCTCGACGTCTCCTCACACTTCAAGCTTTCCAACTCCCAGGCCCTCCGGCGCTCTGCGCAAAATCCCCATCGGCGTTTTCGATCCAGTCTACGATCATCTCTCCCTCGACGCCATGCTCGACAAAGTCACCGCCCTCGGCCTCGAAGCCATGGAAATCGGCACCGGCGGCTATCCCAACAATCACCATTGCCCGCTCGACGAACTCATCGCCGACCGCGCCAAAGCGAAAGCCTGGCTGAAAAAATTTGAAGACCGCGGCATCCGTGTCGCCACCCTCAGTTGCCACGGCAATCCCATCCATCCCGACGCCAAACACGCGCAAAAAGACATCGACACCTTTCGCAAAACCGTTCTCCTCGCCGAAATGCTCGACGTAAGAGTCATCGTCGGATTCTCCGGCTGCCCCGGCGGCACGCCCCAGGACACTCAGCCCAACTGGATCGCCTATCGCTGGCCTGCCGAATACGCCCAGATGCAAGACTGGCAGTGGAAAGAAAAAGTTGTCCCCTACTGGAAGGACGCCGCCAAATACGCCCGCGAACACGGCGTCAAGCGTCTCGCCATGGAAATGCACCCCAACTTCGTTGTCTATAATCCGCGCACCTTGCTGAGACTCCGAGAAGCCGTCGGCGAAGAAATCGGCGCCAACTGCGATTTGAGCCACCTCTTCTGGCAGGGCTGCGATCCCGTCGAAGTCATCCACTTCCTCGGCCGTCAGGGCGCCCTCTTCCACGCCCACATGAAAGACACCGTTTTTTTTCCCGACAACGTCAATAAGTATGGCGTCCTCAATTTCGCGCTCGAAAGCAAGGATCTCGATTCCGCCTCCGAAGCTTTCCGCGCTGTCGGCTACGGCCACAGCGCCAGCCTCTGGAAATCAATCATCAAGGCCTACATGGACGTCGGCTTCGAAGGAATCCTCAGCATTGAAAATGAAGACCTCATCCTCGCAGGAGAAGTGGGAGTCGAGCGCGCGGCCTACGTTCTGAAAAATGTCCGTCGGGAACTCCTGGGAGAATAGCGTGCGAAGACGCGAATTCGTCAGCGCGTGTGCCGCCGCGGCCTTGACTGGTGCGGCCGCCCGCCGTTCCGCGTTCGCAAGCCCCGCGCCCGCCGCGCCTGAAGCAGACAGCGTGCCGTTCTCCCTCTCCATCATGCTTTGGACCATCTTCAACGATCTCCCATTCGAACAGCGCCTCGAAAAAGTCGCCGAAGCCGGCTACCATGCTGTCGAACTGGTCGGCGAATTCAAGGACTGGAAAAAACAGGACTTCGCCAACGCTCGCCGCAAAAAAAGTGAGCTCAAGATCGAATTTGACGGCACCACCGGCGTTTGGCTGGCTCTCGCCGACGCCTCCGCGCGCGAACTCTTCCTCAAATCTCTCCGCGAATTCGTTCCCACCATGCGCGAACTCGAATGCACCCGCCTCATCATGCAGACCGGCGACGCCATTCCCGGCCTCTCTCGAGCTGAAATGCACGCCAATTGCATCGAAACCCTCAAGCGCGGCGGCGAAATCGCTGTCGAAAACAACATCGAGCTGCTCATTGAAAACATCGACCCCGAAGAAAACCCCAAATATTTCCTGACTCTTTCCGCCGAAGGATTCGAAATCGTCCGCTCTGTCGGCAATCCTCACGTCAAATTCCTCTACGACTTTTTCCACGAACAAATTGCCGCCGGAAACCTCATCGCCAAGCTCGAAAAGAATATCGACCTCGTCGGTCTTGTCCACATCGCCGATGTTCCCGGCCGCCACGATCCCGGAACCGGCGAAATCTACTATCCCAACATCTTTCGAAAGCTCGGCGAGATCGGCTACAGCCGCTACGTCGCCATGGAATTCAAGCCCGCGGGCGAACCGATCGCCGCCCTCCGCGCTGCCCGCGAAATGGCCCTCAAATTCGGCCGCCCCGGCAAAAAGCAGTCTTCAAACGCGCTCGACTCAGGGAGGTTTTATGCAACGGCGTGAGATGTTAAGAATTCTTACTGCAGGCGCAGCGCTACCGGCGCTTTCTCCGGAGGCGTTTGCATTTTTCCGCACCTCTCATCCGCCGGAAGACTACGCGCTTCGCACTCTCAATCCTCATCAAAACGCCACCGTCGTCGCCATGATCGATCAGATCATTCCGGAAACCGGCACCCCCGGCGCCAAGGCCGCTCGCGTCAAC
>Ga0210400_10004477_pt1 | contig 12092 bp, 12 predicted proteins | sample IncBWH26MmetaG_FD_155456 | JGI IMG/M metagenome (GOLD analysis project Ga0210400, IMG submission 155456) | Forest soil microbial communities from Barre Woods Harvard Forest LTER site, Petersham, Massachusetts, United States - Inc-BW-H-26-M | ecosystem: Environmental > Terrestrial > Soil >...
AGCGATAAGAAGGACTCCAAACCTGGATTCACCGCATTGCGATACTGCGATTGCCCTAAATAAAGGAAAACGGCCGGCAACTCGTGCTGCCGGCCGTTCGAGTTCTTTCCATTAGCGCGCGTACCGTCTCTGCTTCGAGCCCGCTGAAACGCAGAGTTTACCGGTGTCCGCCGCCCCCGTGGGAGCCGCCTCCACCATGAAAGCCTCCTCCGCCATGGAAACCCCCTCCGCCGTGAGAGCCCTCACCGCCATGGAAGCCTCCTCCACCGTGAAAGCCTTCGCCGCCATGGAAGCCCTCTCCGCCGTGGAACCCGCGACCTTCATGTCCACCATGGTCGAAGCCGCCGCGGAAGCCTTCACCATCGCGTCCGCGTCCGAAGTGTCCACGGTCATCGAAGTCGTGACGACCGTAAAAGCCGTGGAACCACGGGCCCGCGCCGAGAAATACGCCGCCCGAGAAATAACTCGGTCCATAGTAGCCGTAAGGCGCGCAGGCGTACGGATAATACCCGTAATAACCATATTCGCACACTGGAGGTGGACCAACGTATGCCGGGCCGCCCCCTATACCGACCACGACTCTTTGTGCATGCGCGTAAGGCGCTGCAATTAGAAAAATGCCTAGTAAGCCGAAATACTTTAGGTATCGCATCTTCTGCCCCTTCTGAGATCCGCAAATCCGATCTCAAACCGCACCTCTAATGATGCAAAGGTCCTACCAAACGGCGCGCTGATTCCATGGATTTCAAGAAGGCATTTATTTTCAATAGGATGCGTGACGCAGAGTCGTCTCGAATTAGGGACCGCTGGTGCTTTTCGAGCGGCGTTGGTGGTTTTCAACCATTAACCAGTGCGGGCACGACGTTTTTAGGACAAGAGACAAACCAGACTTGAAATAGTGAAATAGATTGATTACCCAAAGCGGCCAATTCTAAAACTCTCCTGAGCGCACTACTGGCTGTCGATAGAACTGCGTCGCGCCGAAGCGACGCGCTTGATGCCCGCGAGATCGTTGGTGATGGAGGGATCGGTCCATTCCGGAACGTCCAACAGCCTCAAGACATGATCCCCAGAATTGTAGCCGAGTTCCAGCACTAGGATCCCATCGGGCTTGAGTAACAACGCCGCCTGCACGATCAACGGCGCGTACATCTCCGTGCCCGTTTCGCCTGCGAAGAGCGCAGATTCCGGCTCGTGCTCGCGAACTTCGCGCGCCAGCGTCGAGGCCTCCCTACGTCCAATGTAGGGAGGGTTGCTGGCGATGGCGTCGAGCAGACGTGATTCGTGATTCGGGGCTCGTGATTCGTGTAGGAAGACGTCCAATAGATTGGACTCTACGAAATCGATGCGCGGGGCGACACCGTGGCGACTTGCGTTTCGGCGCGCCACTTCGAGCGTGGCTGCTGAAATGTCTGTGGCGACGAAGCGTGCGTTGGGTAACTCGTGCGCCAGAGCGATGGCGACGCAGCCGGAGCCAGTGCCTACATCGGCGATGCGAAGCTCGGCATCTCGGAGTGATGCGGTGCCACCGACAGCGGTACCTAGACGCTCTAAGGTGGCTTCGATCACGTGTTCGGTCTCAGGGCGAGGGATCAGAACATCGGGCGTAACCTCGAAGTCCAGGCCCCAGAACTCCTGGTGACCCGTAAGATGTTGCGTCGGAACGCCGCTTACCCGCCGCGCCACCAGGGAGAAGTACCGCTCGCTCGTTGGGGCATCGAGTTCCTGTTCCGGATGCGCGTAGAGCCATGTGCGGTCACGCCCGGCCGTGTGCATCAGCAGCAACTCTGCCGCTAGAGACGCGGATGGGATGTGCTCGCTTTCGAGCTGTGCGATAGCGTCGCGGAGTGCGGAGCGGAGGGTAGTGACTCGTGATTCGTGAGTCGTAATTCCTGGCTCGTGTGGGATTCGATTCATCGGAAAAGCACCTGACATCGTAAAACGATCTTTTGTTGCGGCTTCAGCCGGAACATCCAAGCACGTAAAAAACGAGGGTCCAACGCGTGAGGTCATCGTCAACCTCAAGAAAGGCTCCCTTATGTAGCATCTCCAATCCGATGCCCCCATGACGCTTCGCCTAGTTCCTGCTTCAGGCGTTCGGCCTCGAAATGCGTTACCAGGGCATCGACGAACGGGCCAAGTTTGCCCTCCATCACTTCGGTAAGCTGGTGCAGCGTCAGGCCGATGCGATGGTCCGTGACGCGGTTCTGCGGGAAATTATAAGTGCGGATTTTTTCCGAGCGGTCGCCTGTCTTGATTTGCCCAAGTCGCTCGGCAGCGATGGCTTCGTGTTGCTTTGACTGCTCCATTTCGTACAGGCGCGCGCGCAACACGCGCATAGCCTTGGCGCGATTCTTGATCTGCGATTTCTCATCCTGCTGCGAGACGACCAGGCCCGACGGAATGTGCGTAATACGCACGGCCGAATACGTCGTGTTCACCGACTGTCCTCCCGGGCCGGAAGAGCAGAACGTATCGATGCGCAGGTCCTTGGCTTCGATCTTGATGTCGATCTCGTCGGCCTCGGGCAGCACGGCAACGGTCGCCGCCGATGTGTGAATGCGGCCTTGCTGCTCAGTGGCCGGAACGCGCTGCACGCGGTGGACGCCGCTCTCATACTTCAGCTTTGAGTACACCTTCTGACCCTGAATCGAGGCGACCACTTGTTTTAGGCCGCCGAGCGAGCTCGGCGAACTCTCCAGAATTTCGACTTTCCAGCGCTGCGCTTCCGCGTACCGCGAATACATGCGGAACAGCTCGCCCGCAAACAGCGCGGCTTCATCGCCGCCGGTGCCCGCGCGGATTTCAACGATCACGTTTTTCTCGTCGTTCGGATCCTTCGGGAGCAGCAAGAACTTCAATTCGCGCTCGACCGTCTCCTTACGCCCGGCGAGCTGTTGCTCTTCTTCTTCCGCAAGCTGCTTCATCTCCGGATCATCGGCTTCGAGAACCATCTGCCTGGCCTCGGTGAGGCCCTTATCGAGCTGTTTCCACTCACGGTATTTTTCGACCATCTCGGAAAGCTCTGAATGCCTGCGCGCGAGCTTCTGGTAATTCGCCGAATCGCCCAGAATTTCGGGCGAAGAAAGCTCTGCGGTCATTTCGACGTAGCGGTTTTCAATCTGATCGAGTTTCTCGTAAAGCGTTAACCCTGCCATGGCTTGCACCTGTCAAATAGAATTCCAATCGGACGTAAATCTGCATTTGTGAGAACGCAATCTTACGGCAATCCCGCGCGGCGGGATCGGGGAGAGGTTTCGGCTAATAGAACGCGGAGAACATCTTCGTTTCTGCTATCAGCGTAGCCTCAATTCGCCGGAAAAGCAATCAGGTCACCTCTGCGTTGCCGGGGAGGGTGATCGGTATATCATAGGCGTGCAACTGCATAACACTATGAATCAAATCCAATCGATCCCGGGTGTGACCGCCTCGAATGGCGACGGCGAACTGCTTTGGGGCTTCTGGTATCCGGCGTTGCGAAGCGACGAGATTCATGGGCGCGCGCTGGCGACGTCCACTCGTCTCGAAGTTCCACTCGTTTTCGGGCGTGACACTGCGGGCAAAGCGTTTGCTCTGCGCGATGTTTGCCCGCACCGCGCGTTTCCGCTTTCGGCGGGCCAGTGCGATGGGAAGACGGTCGAATGCACCTACCACGGTTGGCGGTTTGACGCCCATACAGGACAGTGCCACGAGATTCCTTCGATCACGGCGGATTCGAAGCTGCAGTGCGATCGCATCTATGCGGGAAGTTTCCCTTGCGAGGAGCGGGATGGCTACGTCTGGGTTTATTTCGCGAATCCCGAAGGCCGTGCCGTGGACCGAGCCGCGATTCCCCCGATCCCCGAGTTGCCGAAATTCAGCGAGCGCTACCGCATCGCGCATCTCACTGCTGATCTAACTTGCAGTATGGATACCGGCATCGTCGGGCTGATGGACCCGGCGCATGGGCCGTTCGTGCATCAATCCTGGTGGTGGCGCAGCCGGCGCAGCATCCGCGAGAAGCAGAAAACATTCGAGCCGATTCCCTACGGCTTCCGCATGAGTTCGCACACGCCATCGGCCAACAGCGGTCCTTACAAACTGCTGCGTTTTTACGGCGAAGAGGTTACGACGCAGATTGATTTTGTGCTGCCAAACATGCGCACCGAGCAGGTCCGCTGCGGAAAATACTGGTTCACGAACCGCACGACGGTCACGCCGATCCGGCGCGATCTTTGCCGCCTGGATTTTGTCGCCGCCTGGAATTTGTTCCGGTGGTTCCCGGTGACGCCGTTTCTGAAATTTTTTGGCAAGCGCTTTATCGCGCAGGATCAGTCCGTCATCGAACGGCAGCAGCCGGGTCTGAAGGTGCAGCCGCGCATGATGCTGATCGATGACGCCGACCGGCAGGCGCGCTGGTATTTCCAGTTGAAGGCGGCGTATCTCGCGGCGCAGCAGACTGGGTTGCCGATGGCGCATCCGCTCGACGGACCTGTGACGCTGCGTTGGCGCAGCTAGGGGGCGGCGCTACGATTTTGATTCTTGCCGAAACGCTCGATGGATGAGAAACAGCAGAGCCGATGTGGCGGCAGCTGCGGGCAATGCAAGTAGGACGTGCCGCTCGGCAATCCCCCGTACACCCAGGAACAGAAAGACAGCCACTTGACGCCACACGCCTTGCAGTCCAATCACGTCCGTTGCGCGCGACGCCCACCGAACCGCCCAGGCCATCGGAAGGGCAAGACCAGTACCGGCCAAAGCCCATTGCCAGATTTTTTCTGCACGCAGCCAGCCCATCGACCGGCGTAACAGGAACGCGAACACTAGCGACAGGAATGCACAAAAAATCAGGATGAGAAAGTAGGTCGTGATGATGGCTGCGCCGGCACCGGAGGGTCCCATTCCCATTCCGGTCGGTGAAATCGTTTCTCTTATGAACATTGCAACCGTTAGGAAGAAACCGCCGCAAATCCACGAGGTGAGGTAATAAACGATACTGCCCCGGCGAGTCATTGATCCTTCAGATGCGCCGTTCGATTTTGGGAAATTCCTGCCACACTTTTACGCCGCAGAAGTGTGAACCTTCCGTGCAAATGGGAGAGGCGACTCCGGCGCGGATGTAGCATGGCGGCCCAAGATATCGGCCAAACGCGGGAAGCGCAGCGCGGACCTGCTCGACCTCTTCCATCGAGGCCTGATAGATCTCCTCTTGCGCGTTGAAGCAGGTACGCATCGTCCATTTGTGCAGCAGGTGAAGCAGCGAGCCGGACTCGACGAGGCGAATCGCTTTCGCGTTTGGCAGCAGGTAAAGCGCAATTTCCCGCGGGGCACCGCGGTCGAGCAACTCGTTTTTCGCTGACCAGGCGTCGGCCATCGCGCGTTCGTAAACTTCTCGGGCACGCGCGTTTCCTGCAATGAGCATGGGCGTGAGGAAATCGGGGGCGCGTGTATCCGTCAGGACAAGCAATGGGCGCGAGCCGGGCACCATGCGGTGACGCTGGTCCTGACTATCAGCTGTATGGCTGATTTTTTTCGCGAAGGTGAAATTCGCATGCTGCAGCGCGCGCATGATCGGTGCATGCACGCCGACGTTGAGTGTTTCCAACCGATACGGATTGCGCGCGGGATTGAGCAAGCGGTCGATGGCCTCCGCGTCGGAGCACGCGCTTTCGGTGAGGCCCAGGACTGTGCGATAGGCCTCGGCGACAACCCGCGGAGCCTGCGGCGAAAAATCGGTTAGCACGGAAACACGCCCGGCGAGGCGCGCGTCAAATTCTCGCGTGAACGTTTCCGCATTTTCCGTCGGGTCAGTTGGCGTTCCGGGAAGTCCCGCATGACCCGATCCGTTCGGGACGTGCGACCATTCCGGCATATCTTCCTGCTCCATCGGAGCGTTGCCGAAGCGGTCGAAAAACTGCGGATCGATCTCGCGCACGCGAGCGACCATCTCTCCAATAACGGCTTGCGCCTCGGCCGGCGTATCCGACGCCGAGGCCATACGCCACAACCGGTGAAGCACGATTCCGGAAAGCGTGTGCACCATGGTTGTCGCGGCCGCGACGGGCAGCACGTAGCGCGCGACTTCAATTGCCCGCTTTTCCGCTTGCCGGTCCACTTTCTGCACGCGCTTCGGATGTGATATGGGACTGATGTGCCAGATGTCGCCCAGGATGGTGCGCGCATCTCCCTGTAGCAGCGCAGTCAGTTCCCGGTAGTATCCCCAGGCGCGCGCGACGGCGCGTTCGTAAATTTCGCGCTCGACCGCGCCGAAGCCGGGCATCTCCGGCGGCAAGTAGGCGAGGGCGTGATTCAGCCGAACGTATCGCTGGCTCTGCTGCTCGGAGTTATAGAATGGGTGCGCGTGCAGGAACGACCAGACGAATTGCCGGCTGACGTTTTCGAGGCCGAATTCGAAATGTGCGTGCTGATAGACCGTGTGGTGCCCGCCGAAAAACGTGGCCGCGCCGATCTGCAACCTTTGCTTGTCGGTGATTTCTTCCGGGCCGATAATCCGCGGCGCGTAACACGTGCGCGCCGCGGCGATCGCAGAATCATAAGGATGCGCGAAGTGATTTCGCAGTGTGACGCGCGGCGCGGCGGCTTCGAATTGCACGCTATCCGGCTGCGGAGAAGTCATCGGTTGCGAGGCCATCGGGTGTGGGCTCCGCTTGGAGTCCGCCACAATTATATCGCGCGGCATTCTACATCGCCGCGCGATATGTGAGTAGCAGATGGTGGCGGGACGAGCGTTATTTCTTCTTGTTGGCTTCCTTGATTGCTTTTTGCGCCTCGGCAGCCTTCTCGTATTTCTTCGTGAAACGCTCGACGCGGCCCGCCGTATCCAGCAGTTTCTGCTTGCCGGTGAAGAAGGGGTGGCAGTTCGAACAAATTTCTACGCGCAGCAAAGCGCCTTTGATCGTTGAACGAGTCGGGAACGTATGCCCGCAGGCGCAATGCACTGTCACAGGATGGTAGTCCGGGTGAATGTTGGGTTTCATGGAGATCTCCTGCCGTCTGGCCGGTCTGCGCGGCCTCCGGCTGAGTGCCGGGACTACAACCGCGTCGCTTGGTCAGCGGACAATTTGCTATGATACGCGATTCAGGGCATTCTTGCCAAGCGAGCGGCGGTGCTGGTAGTTGGTTGGGTTGTCCGAAAGCACAGACACTCCTATCTGTCCCGTGCGATGTTGGCACAGCAGGCGCGGGCGGCAGGGGAGTGCCGTCCTACTAAAGCCTGGCAGCAGAAAAACTTGCAACGCTCGAGTGCGGGTTCCACTTGGAGCCCGCCAATACTAACGACGCGGGGAGGAAAGCAATGTCCGTGAATATGAATGCGTTTCCAGGTCGTCGCCGGCTCCACGTGTATGCGATTTTGTTTCTAGCCACCCTAAGTCTTGCAGGACGGGCTCGCGCGCAGGAGACCGGAACGCGTGACAGGGTTTACGTCGTGACGCATGTCGATGTCCTCCCGACGGACGCCGCCGCGGGCACGAAATTGTTGCAACAGTACGCGGCGGAGAGCCGAAAAGACAAGGGAGCCTTGCGCGTGGAAGTCTATATTCAAATCTCGCGCGTTAACCACTTCTCCGTGGTCGAGGTTTGGGAGAACCGCCAATCGCTCGATGCGCACGAGGCCGCCGCCCACACCAAGAAGTTCCGCGAGCAGATTGATCCCATGCTCGGAAGCCCATACGATGAGCGCTTGCACACGATCGCGGAATGACGCGCGATGCGCGTAGAAATTATTGATGACATGGAAGGCCGAGGTCCGGCGGCGGTTTTCCCGCCAGGCACGGATTATGTGGATCTCCGCAAAAACCCTCATTCTGTCGAACGGATTGAGCCAGCGCGGCGGTACCCGCCGCTCAGGATTTTTCTTTCTGCAGTGAATAGTGCGGATTCCTCATTCAGCAGCGCGTCCGTAAGCACGCGAGCCGATTCGCCGGCGAGCGTCTCTGGTGGCGAAAACTACGAATTTGCCTCTCAAGCCAGGCTCGTTTTTGCGGATCCTTCCCTCAACTTCAAGCGAGAACGTTTTGCGAGTCTCACTGCTGGGTTGAAGGAGTTATTGGAACGTGACTCCGGAGACGCGATTCGAGCAGTGTTGCGGATTTCGCCTTGTGATTTCCCCGCCCAGGGTCGTCGAGGCTTCTGTCTGAGCCTTCGTCTGGTTGCTCATGCAGTCTCGGCCGAGCAAGCGGAAATGCGTTGTGGATTGGGATTGGCGCTGTTGCAACAAGCTTTGCTGTTTAGCGCTCGCGCGCTACGCCAGCAATTCGGCGAGTGAATCTCGACGCGAGGGTGCGCCGTTTTTGCAGTTAAGTGACAAACGAGCAGCCAACGCGCGTACTGCCAGCGCTACCGGGTCTCAAATGGATGCGGCGCAAAGTGACACGAACGGGCGGAAGGATCGGCACGTGCAGTACCGCGATGAACGTTTCCTCAAGGTCCTCCGGCCGTGATGTTTCGAGTGCCACTCCACCGTAGCCCAGATCCACCACGCGAGCCGTGGACTCGACTCCTTGTCCAATTAGGGCATAAGCGCGTGTACCTGCCAAAGAGACGCGCTCCCATCGCCGGCGCTCTAAAGGTGGCCGGGTCAAGTCAGGAGGCTGTAATGGCGCAGAGGCTGATTCGGTAGGAGCAGTAAATTCTGTCCCCGGCGTTGCGGCGGGTTGTGTTCCTGGGGGAACTACCGGGGCTGGAGCAGATTCGGTCGCGTGTTTTAGTTGATAAAGGCGCTCGTCAGCGACTCGAATCAAAATCTCTTGTTGCTCGCCATCGTCCGGATAGACAGCTAAACCGTAATCTAACCCAAGGGAAACACCTAGATGCAATGGTTCGATCGTCGCCGCATAAGCCGCGCGCAAGCGGCGACTCATGGCCGCGGCTTGTTCCGTGTCGGATTGCGGCAGTAAGAGTGCGAATTCATCACCACCAATGCGAAACGCGTAGTCTGAGGTACGCATGGACTTTCGCAGTGTTGTGGCCGCCATTTGAAGCAGGATATCCCCTTGCGGATGTCCATAGCGATCATTCACTTCCTTGAAGCGGTGCAGGTCAAACACGACCAACGCGAGGCGATGAGAATATCGAATGGACCGGTTGAGCTCTTTCTCAAAGTACTCGTCAAAAAAGCGCCGGTTGTACAGACCGGTCAGCGGGTCCGTAGCGGCATTGATTTGTAGTTTTCGAAGATCTTCATACTCCATCAAAATCGGCAGGCGTAAAAGATTGGCAGACGCCAGCACATCCACCATTGCCGCTTGCAGTGCTATCCTCTTACCGGCGTGTTCAGAGAGTTCGCGCTTTCGAGCGAGAACCTGTTCCCAAGTGTCGACGCTTAGCCCTTCATTGAGATCCACATGGGCGATGGACCTAAAAAACTTCTCGAGAAATTGCCCGCGTGCCGGCCGCTCCATGGTGTCAAGCGTGTCGGTTAGCAACTCGAGAAAAGCATCCTCGGTCGATAAACGGGCCGGGTTGGGATCACCAGGTTGAGGCATCGATAGTTCCGTCAAAACTCCAGCTTGCCCCAACAGGGGATGGGAGAGTGCGAAAATGTGCAAGAAAAGCAGTGCACGAGGCCTGCCATCGATCCGACCGTGCGAGGCCGCTTCGCCAAAGACATGCTAAGGTAATGATACTAAATGAATAGCGATGACCCTAGATTAGCGCGGAAAATACTGGAAGTCACAAATAGGCAAGGAAATGCAAATGATTGCACACTCTTCCCGGCTATAAAATTACCACTGCTTCCTCAACCGTTCTCTTCAGTCCAGCGCCTTGAGAAACTCCACTCCTAACAGATATATGCCGTTTGCGTTCCGGTGACGGCGAACCCGCGCCTGAATAGGTGGAGTCTCGGCTGGAAGCGTTGAACTCGGCGACGGCGGTGCAGGAATCGTCAAGTTCAAAAGTTGATCCGCACGCAGCAACCGCGGACTCGCCAAGAATGCCCCCGTAGCACTGATATCAAGGGTTTTGGTGAGGTCGAGAAATTCGGCTCCGGCTGCGTCCACGCCTCGAACGAACATCGGAATCTGAACATGAATCCGTGGAGAACGCCGGCGCTCAGCGGGGGTTAAGCGCATACCTTCTCTCTGAAACTAAGCTGTGGGAAAACAATTTCCCAGGGCGCAGAAGCTGGTACTTCTGGCCTAGTACCACATTTGAGGAGCAGATGTGTTGCCATAACTCGGTGGAAAATAACACGCTCTCATATAATTGTAAACATTGAACTTATATATTGGTCCTTTAGCGCAATATTCCATTTTCGCAATATCGTTTCCAACTCTGGATATCAGTTTTCTCTATATGTGCAAATTGGGACCCATTTACCATTGACACTGTCGTTGACTTTTGACAGTATCCCCTGTCTTCCTATAGCAAATCAGAGAGACAAATGAGATTTCCCGCTCAGCCGGGAGCGCATAGGTGTCCGAGGAGATCGATTTGAAACGTGGTCCAATACTAGAATCGCCATCCAGCGAAACCTTACCTCTAAGTGTGCTGGCGAACCTGCTTGACTTGCTTGAGCAGCCGATTTTGGTTTCCGACCGCGCCGGACGAATTTTGCTTGCCAATGTGCACGGCAAACACCGGTTGGAGTCACACGGAGTCACGTTCGATGCCAACCTGAATTTATTTTCCGACGTGCTCCGCGTGCACCAGAAAGCAATTGCGGATCAGATCGAAGGCCGCGAGCACCAGGTGGATTTGGATTTTGGAGGACGCTCGGGAAAAGCGCTCGCGCGAATCCAGTGGCTCCCGGAAGTGGATTGGCTCCTTGTTCGCATTGAAGATGCCGAAGAGTGCAACGCCGTACTTCCGGCAACCGCGACGCAACATACAGTGCAGGAACTTCTGCAGGAACGAGAGATCACCTATCGCAACCTGCTGGCCGCCTATCTGCGCTTACAAGAAGTAAATCGCCAGAAGACTGTTTTCCTGGCATCGGCGGCTCATGAATTGAAAACCCCCCTGGCGGTCATCAAGGGTTACTATGACCTATTGCTTTCCGGGTCACTCGGCAAGCTAACTGACAAGCAGCGGGACATTCTGCAGGAGTCGAAAGACAGCTGCGAGCGGCTGGTTCGGCTGGTTTCGATGTTCCTGAACTATTCCGCGCTGGAAAGTGGCAAGCTCGTCCTGCATTTGCGGGAAAACGACCTGCGCGATTGCCTGAGCGAATTGGCAACGCGGTGGCACGAAGCGTTTGTTCGGAAACACGTGAGACTGGACGCGATGCTTGGCGGCGACCTGCCAATCTTCAAGTTCGATTACCAAAAAGTTCAGCAGACGGTTGCCAATCTGTTGGATAACGCCCTCAAGCACACGCCTGCAGGCGGCCATGTAACCCTTCGTGCGGAGCTCCACTTCTGGGAACGCCGGTCAGCCGAAGAAATGCAGTCGGTCGAGCGGCGTCGCGAACGCATGCAGCACCCAAACAGCCTTAAGGTTTCGGTCTCGGATAACGGACCCGGTATTGCCTCTGAGCATCACCAGGAAATCTTCGAGGATTTTGTTCGAGTAGACCGCACATCCTCGGGCATGGGCTTGGGATTGGCGATTGCCAAGCGCCTGGTACAGGCGCATCGCGGCAAAATTTGGGTGGACAGTGAACCTCGACGGGGGTGCACCTTTACGTTCCTGCTTCCGATGGATAATTTGTAGGGGTTTCGAAGCACAAAAGGTGGAAAACGCACATGGCTGAAAAAGAAAGAATCCTTGTCGTCGATGACGAACCCAGCATTCGGAAATATCTCGGAACCCTGCTGGAGGTGGATGGGTACCAGGTCGAAACCGTGGTGTCGGGTGTGGAGGCGGTCGAGAAGATCGAAGCCGGCGACCGCCCGGATTTCATCATTCTGGACGTCCTGATGCCCAACCTGAACGGTCTGGAGACCTTGAAGCAGTTGATGCAGATCGACCGGTCACTCAGTGTCATCATGCTTTCTTGTTCGAATGAAGTGGGGACTGTCGTCGAGGCCATCCGCCTGGGCGCACAGGATTACCTGACCAAGCCTTTCGAAAAGGCCGAGCTTGATGTGGCCATGCTGAAATGCCGGCAAAAACAGCAGCTTCGAGCGGAAAACAAATCTCTGCGGGAC
>Ga0210400_10004478_pt1 | contig 12092 bp, 4 predicted proteins | sample IncBWH26MmetaG_FD_155456 | JGI IMG/M metagenome (GOLD analysis project Ga0210400, IMG submission 155456) | Forest soil microbial communities from Barre Woods Harvard Forest LTER site, Petersham, Massachusetts, United States - Inc-BW-H-26-M | ecosystem: Environmental > Terrestrial > Soil >...
TTTTACGTCCCTTCGATGTCCTCGCGCCTGATCATTTACAAGGGCCTGCTGCTGGCGCCCCAGATCGACGATTTTTACAAGGAACTGCGCGATCCGGAAACGCGCAGCTCGCTGTGCATGGTGCACCAGCGATTCTCGACCAACACGTTTCCGACCTGGCAACTCGCGCATCCGTACCGCTACATCTGCCATAACGGCGAGATCAACACTGTGCGTGGAAACGTGAACTGGATGAACGCGCGCGAGTCGACTCTCGAATCGGAGTTGTTCGGCAACGATATCACCAAAGTGTTCCCGGTGATCCGTCCGGACCTGAGCGACACCGGTTCACTGGATAACGCCGTGGAGTTCCTGACGCTGGGCGGACGCAGCCTGCCGCACGTGATGGCGATGCTGATTCCGGAAGCCTGGGACGCCGATTCCACCATGCCCCAGGAGAAACGCGATTTCTACGAGTACCACGCTTCCCTGATGGAGCCGTGGGATGGCCCGGCCGCGGTCGCCTTTACCGACGGCAAGTGGATTGGCGCCACGCTCGACCGTAACGGCCTTCGTCCGGCGCGTTATCTGGTGACCAAGGACGGGCAGTTGATCATCGCGTCGGAAACCGGCGTGCTGCCCATCAAGCCCGAAAACGTCTCCTATAAGGGCCGGCTGCAGCCCGGCAAGATGCTGCTGGTGAACCTGGAAGAGCATCGCATCGTTCCGGACGAGGAGATGAAGCACGCGCTGGCCGCCCGGCAGCCCTATGGCGAATGGCTCGAGCAGAACCAGCTCACCATCGATGGCCTGCCCGAACCTTCGCGGGTGCACGGATTCGAGCCCAAGACGGTCCTGCAGCGGCAGCGAGCTTTTGGATACACCGAAGAAGACCTGCGGATTCTGATGGCTCCCATGGCCGAGAAGGGCGAGGAGCCGGTGGGATCGATGGGAACCGACACGCCGCTGGCGTGCCTCTCCAACCGGCCCCAGCCGCTGTTCAACTACTTCAAGCAGATGTTCGCGCAGGTGACCAATCCGGCGATTGATCCGATCCGCGAGGAACTGGTGATGTCGCTCACCAGCTACATCGGGAGCGAGCGCAACATCCTGGAGGAAACCGCGCGGCACTGCCATACGCTGAAGCTGGAGCATCCCATCCTGACCAACTTCGACCTGGAACGGCTGCGCCGGGTGAGCTGGGGGGATTTCCTGGCGACCACGCTGGGCGCGCTCTACAATCCGGCCGGCGGGGCCAAGGCGCTGGAAGACGCTCTGGATGAACTGTGCATGCGGGCGAGTCTCTCGATTCGCGACGGTTACCGGCTGCTGATTCTTTCCGACCGCGGCATCGATAAGGATCGAGCTCCCATTCCGAGCCTGCTGGCGCTGACGGCGGTCCATAATCACCTGGTGCGCGAACGGAAACGCACGCAGGTGGCCCTGATCATCGAATCGGGCGAGCCCCGCGAGGTGATGCACTTCGCGCTGCTCACCGGCTATGGCGCGAGCGCGATCAATCCCTATCTGGCGATCGAAACGCTGGAGGATATGTCGCAAAAGGGCCTGCTGACGGTGGACTTCGCTACGGCACTCAAGAACTACAAGAAGGCCATCAACAAGGGGTTGCTCAAGGTCTTCTCCAAGATGGGCATCTCGACGCTGCAGAGCTATCGCGGCGCGCAGATCTTCGAAGCCATCGGCCTGAACCAGGAGCTGATCGACCGGTATTTCACCGGAACCGCTTCGCGCATCGAAGGAGTGGGCCTGGATGTTCTGGCTCACGAAGCCCGGACCAAGCACGCGCACGCGTTCCGCCCGACCACCGAATCGGAAACCGAGCTGGACGTCGGCGGCACGTATCAATACCGCGTCAACGGCGAATATCACCTGGTTAATCCGCTGACGGTTTCCAAGATGCAGCACGCGGTCCGCATGGGCCGTGACGAAGGTTACGCCACTTTCCAGGAATACGCCGGGCTCATTGATCAACAGAACAAAGACTTGTGCACGCTGCGCGGGCTGATGGTCCTGCGCGAGGCGGAGCGTCCGGTCAAACTCGACGAGGTCGAGCCGGCTAGTGAAATCGTCAAGCGCTTCGCCACGGGTGCGATGTCGTTTGGCTCGATCAGCAAAGAAGCGCACGAAACGCTGGCCATCGCGATGAACCGGATCGGCGGCCGCTCCAACACTGGAGAGGGCGGCGAGGACGAAGAGCGTTTCAAGCGCGACGCAAACGGCGACTGGCGCCGCAGCGCGATCAAGCAAGTGGCTTCGGGCCGGTTTGGCGTCACTACGAACTACCTGGTCAACGCCGACGATCTGCAAATCAAAATATCCCAGGGCGCGAAGCCCGGTGAGGGCGGACAGCTTCCCGGCCATAAGGTGGACGAAGTGATCGCCCGGGTGCGCTACTCGGTTCCGGGCGTGGGATTAATTTCGCCGCCGCCACACCACGACATCTATTCGATCGAGGATCTGGCGCAGTTGATCTACGACTTGAAGAACGTAAATCCAAAGGCCAGGATTTCGGTCAAGCTGGTTTCTGAATCGGGCGTCGGCACGGTGGCCGCGGGCGTGGCGAAAGCCCATGCCGACGTGGTTCTGATCGCGGGACACGACGGCGGCACCGGCGCGTCGCCGCTGACATCTCTTAAGCATGCGGGCACGCCCTGGGAGCTGGGGCTGGCGGAAACGCAGCAGGTACTGGTCCTGAACGATCTGCGCAGCCGCATCACCGTGCAGACCGATGGCAAGCTTAAAACCGGCCGCGACGTGGCGATTGCCGCGCTATTGGGCGCCGAGGAATTCGGGTTCTCCACCGCGCCTCTGGTTGCGATGGGATGCATCATGATGCGCAAGTGCCACCTGAATACTTGCCCGGTTGGTATCGCCACCCAGGATCCGGCGTTGCGCAAGAAGTTCGCGGGCAAGCCCGAGCACGTCATCAACTACTTCTTCTTCGTGGCCGAGCAGCTCCGCGAGCTGATGGCCAAACTCGGCTTTCGAAGAATGGATGAAATGATCGGCCGCTCCGACATGCTCGACTTGCGGCCTGGCATTGACCATTGGAAAGCCAAGGGCCTGGATTATTCGCAGTTGCTGTACCATCCTGAAGCTCCTTCGCGAGTAGGCCGCCGCTGCATGATCCCTCAGGATCACGGGCTGGACCAGGCGCTGGACGCCAAGCTGATCGATCACGCGCGGCCAGCCATCGACCACGGAACTCCGGTCGAAATCTCGCTGCCCATCCGCAACGTTCACCGCACGGTGGGCGCCATGCTGTCGGGCGAAATCGCCCGTAAGTACGGCTCGGCGGGGCTGGAGCCCGGGACGATCCACTGCAAATTCTCCGGCACCGCGGGGCAAAGCCTGGGAGCGTTCCTGGCCCGGGGCGTGACGATCGAGCTCGAAGGCGACGCCAACGATTACGTCGGCAAGGGGCTCTCCGGCGGCAAAATCGTCGTCTATCCTCCCAAGCGTTCGACCTTCAAGCCCGAACAGAATATCCTGGTCGGCAACGTGGTCCTCTATGGGGCGACATCCGGCGAGGCGTTCTTCAACGGCCGCGCGGGTGAGCGCTTCGCGGTGCGCAACTCCGGTGCCACGGCGGTAGTCGAGGGTCTGGGCGACCACGGCTGCGAGTACATGACCAGAGGGCTGGTGATCTGCCTGGCCGATACCGGGAAGAATTTCGCGGCCGGCATGTCGGGCGGGATCGCCTACGTGCTGGATGAAACCGGCGAGTTCGGCAAGACCCGCTGCAACCGCTCCAGTGTCGATCTCGAAAAGGTCGACATCCCCGAGGACGTCGAAATGCTGCGTTACTGGATCGCGCGCCACGCCGAGGAGACCGGCAGCCCGCGCGCCAACTGGGTCCTCGACAATTTCGATCAGCTCGTGTCCAAGTTCGTGAAAGTCTTCCCGCATGAGTACAAGCGGGTACTCGGAATCGAGCGCCAGAAGGCGGCTGCTCATGGATAACGACAATGGGTAAGAACACGGGGTTCATGGAGTACACGCGCGAGCTTCCCGAGCGCCGTCCGGTAGCCGAGCGGGTGAACGACTGGTTTGAGATCTACAAAGAGTTTCCGCTCGAGAAAGTTCGCACGCAGGGCGCGCGCTGCATGGATTGCGGCGTGCCCTTCTGCCACACAGGCTGCCCGCTGAACAACATCATTCCGGACTGGAATGACCTGGTCTATCGCGACCGGTGGCGGGCCGCCGTACGCGTGCTGCATTCCACCAACAACTTCCCGGAGTTCACCGGCCGCATCTGCCCCGCCCCGTGCGAAGCCGCATGCGTGCTCGGCATCAACGAGCCGCCGGTTACCATCAAGGTGATTGAGCGAACCATCATCGATCACGCCTTCGAGCAAGGCTGGATTCAACCCGAGCCTCCAGTGATCCGTACCGGCAAGCGTGTGGCCGTGATAGGTTCCGGTCCGGCGGGCATGGCCGCCGCACAGCAATTGGCCCGCGCGGGTCATTGGGTCACGGTATTCGAAAAAAGCGATCGCGTCGGCGGCCTGCTGCGTTACGGCATCCCCAACTTTAAGATGGAGAAGCTAGGCATCGACCGGCGCGTGGAGCAGATGGGATCCGAAGGCGTCGAGTTCATCACCAAGACACACATCAGTTCGCTGGACGATCTGCGCGGCGAGTATCAGGCCGTCGTCCTGGCCATGGGCGCCGAGCAGCCGCGCGATCTTCCCGTCCCCGGCCGCGAGCTGAAAGGCATTCATTTCGCGATGGACTTCCTCACGCAGCAGAACAAGCGCAACGAGGGCGATACCGAGGACAAGTCCAAAGCGATCCTGGCGACCGGTAAGCCAGTGATCATCATCGGCGGCGGCGATACGGGTGCCGACTGTTTAGGTACCTCCCACCGTCAAAAAGCCGCGAGTGTTCACCAATTCGAGATTCTTCCCAAGCCTCCTGAAGATCGCGCGCCGGCGACTCCCTGGCCGATGTGGCCGCTGCAACTGCGCATCGAAAGCTCGCACGAAGAGGGCGGCGTACGCGAATGGGCGATGGCCACCACCAAGTTCGAAGGCGACGCACGAGGGAACGTGAAGAAGCTCCACGGCGTGCGCGTGGGCCCCGCACCGAAGTTCGCACCGATGAAGGGCACCGAATTCACGCTGGACGCCGGACTGGTGCTGCTCGCCATGGGCTTCACGGGGCCGGTGAAGCCGGGCCTGATCGAAAAAGCCGGTCTCAAGCTCGACCAGCGCGGCAATATCGCGACGGAGGATTACCAGTCGTCGATGCCGGGCGTCTTTGCGGCGGGTGACGCACGGCGAGGGCAGTCGCTGGTGGTGTGGGCCATCGCTGAGGGCCGCAAGGCGGCGGAAGCCGCGAATCAGTACCTAGCTAAAAACTCTTAGCCGCAAATTAACGCAAATGAACGCGAATCTGAAATACCAAAAAATTCAAGTGGACCGGACTACGGCTCCCGAGAAGTGGATAACCGACGTCGATTCCGATTGTAGCTGATTTATTTGCGTTCATTCACGTTTATTTGCGGCCATTCATTTGCGGCCAGGCAATGCGAAAGTCATATAGGCTCCCGGACCATTCCCGGCCGCCACGCACAGCGCGATGTATTCCCGCCCGCCGGCCTCGTATACCGCCGGAACGCCTTCTGCAGACGCGGGCAGATCCGTCTCCCAGATGACCTTCCCCGTGTCGGCATCGTAGGCGCGGAGCTTCTTGTCGTTGGTCGCGGCGAGAATCAGCCCACCGGCCGTTACGACGGGTCCTCCGCGCTGCTGCTGCACGACGCCAGTATCCGCGTGGCCCTGGGCCGCGAGCGATGGAACCGTACCGTAAGGAATCTGCCACCGGATGGTTCCCGCGTTCAAATCGTACGCCGTGAGCTGGAACCAGGGCGGCGACAGCGACGGCAGCCGCGAGCTCTGCGACGTGAACTGCGTGTAGGGAGCCGTATAGTGCGTGAACTCGCCGTCCACCGGAGTCACCGGCGGCGCGTGCGGCACGGCTTTGCCCTTTTGGTCGGCGGGAGAATTTCCCGGCGGCGTGATCGTGATGATGGTCGGCGCATCCTTCGAGACGATATACAAAAAACCCTTGGAGGGATCGACCGCCGCCGTTCCCCAGCTCGCGCCGCCGCCGACGCCCGGGATCGCGACCGTTCCCTTCATACTCGGCGGCGTGAACAGGCCTTCGTTGCGGGCATTTCGAATCTTCTCGCGCCAGGTGGCTTGTTCCGCTTCGGGCATGTACGGGCTGACGTCTTTCTCTGTGAGAGCTTGTCTCGCGAAAGCCGGAGGCTTGGTAGGAAAGGGTTGCGTGGGCCAGGCCTGTTCGCCCGGCACATCCGATTTCGGCACGGGCCGCTCCTCGATCGGCCACAGCGGCTGCCCCGTTACCCGATCCAGCACGAACAGGAATCCGTGCTTGGTGGGCTGAATCACCACGTCCACGTTCTTGCCGTCGTGCTTCACCGTAAGGAGCTTAGGTCCGGCCGGCAGATCATAATCCCATAGATCGTGATGCACCGTCTGGAAATGCCACAGCCGCTTTCCGGTGCGCGCGTCCAGCGCGATGATCGAATTTCCGAACAGATTCAGGCCGATCCGATCCGCGCCGTAGTGGTCCCACTTGCCGGTTCCAGTCGGGATATAGGCGATGCCGCGCTTCTCGTCGATGGTCAGCTCATTCCAGTTGATGCCTCCGCCGGAGCGCATCCAAAAATCCTTGGGCCACGTCTCGTATCCGAACTCGCCCGGACGCGGCACGGTATGAAACTGCCACAGCAGCTTTCCTGTTCGCACGTTGTAGGCGTGGATGTCGCCGGGGACATAAGAATAGTCCGCTCCCGACCGCATCAAGGGCATGATGAGGATGTCCTCGAAAATCCGGCCGGGGTTGTTGGTCTGAATCGGTGGCACGTTGGTGAGATCGCGGTCAAGGCCGGTTCTGAGATCGGCACGGCCGTTATCGCCGAACGACATCACCGTCTGTCCGGTACGGGCGTCGATAGCGGTCAGGAATCCACCGTTGGTGGTGAAGATACGCCGGTCGGAGCGGTCTTTGCTCTCCCAATAGTTCATGCCGCGGGTCGTAACGGGACCCTGGAACGGATGAACCCAAAGTTCGCGCCCGGATACTGCGTCCAGGGCAACCAGCGAATTATTCTTAGCCTGCACGTACATCACGCCGTCCACTACAAACGGATTGAACAGGTATTGGACGGTGTCGCCGGTCGGATAGGACCAAGCCATCGCGAGCTGCTTCACGTTGGACTTGTTGATCTGACTGAGAGAGGAGTATTGCGACGAGTCTGCTCCGCCCAGGTATTGGTTCCAGGTATTGAACGGACGCAGATCGGCCGGTAATCCGGTCGCCGCGAACACCAACAGAGTCGCGAGTGAGGATCGAAGTCTGGCCATCTCGGGCAGTATACATGAAGCCCGTCTTGTTTGAGATAAACTTGGCACCTGATGGCCAGCCAAGCTCCGAACCTCCTGAAACCTGGCGACGCGCTTGGACCCTATCGCGTAGATGCCCTCATCGGAAAGGGCGGCATGGGTGAGGTGTACCGCGGCACCGATACGCGCCTGGGCAGACCCGTGGCCATTAAGGTGTCCGCGCGCGAGTTTACCGACCGGTTCGAGCGTGAGGCGCAGGCAATCTCGTCCCTCAATCACCCGAATATCTGCACTCTGTACGACGTCGGCCCGAATTACCTGGTGATGGAGTTCATCGAAGGTGATACGCTGTCGCACCTGATCAAGCAGGGCCCCATGCCGCTCGAAAAGGTGCTGCAGCACGCGATACAGATCGCGGATGCACTGTCCGCCGCTCATGCGAAGGGCGTCATCCACCGGGATCTGAAACCCGGCAATGTTATCGTGACGCGGAGCGGCGTCAAGGTTCTCGATTTCGGCCTGGCGAAGCTCAACGCTACAGCGAAGTTTGGCGCTTCCGAGTCGAGCGAGCTAGTTACGCAGACCGAACCGATGACAGAATCGGGTTCGATCGTCGGCACGCTGCACTACATGTCGCCGGAACAGGCGGAAGGCAAAGACACCGACGAACGTTCCGATATATTCTCCTTCGGCACGGTGCTTTATGAGATGATCACCGGCACGCGCGCCTTTGACGGCGAAACCAAGACCGCGATTCTGGCGGCGATTCTGAAAGACCAGCCGGCGGGCATCCAGCAACTGCAACCGATGGCGCCGCGGGCGCTCGACCGCGTGGTACGGAGGTGTCTGGAGAAGAAACCGGCCGACCGCTGGCAGTCGGCGCACGATCTCAAGCCGACAATCGAACTGATCGATCTCGCAGGCCCCACCAGCGCATCGGCGAGCATCAGCAGCAGCAGCGGGATTCACGCCCCAGCCACTTTGCCCTCAAGCCGAAAGTGGCTGTGGCCAGCCGTCGCCGCAATGGGCGTGATCGCCGTCGCAGTGGCTCTGGTGCTATGGGCTCCCTGGCAAAAACCAGCTCCCACGCAAGCCGTGCGTTTCGAAGTTGGACCCGCCGAGAAGATGACGTTTATCCCCGGCGGCGCCATGGCGGTCTCTCCCGACGGCCGGTGGATGGTGTTTCCTGCCATCGGCGAAGATGGCCGAACGCGCTACTGGATACGCGCGCTCGATGGTGTCGAAGTCCGCGCGCTGCCCGGCACGGAAACCATACCGGTAGCGCCGCCGGCCTACTGGTCCGCGGACAGCCGCTGGGTGATTTTCGCAGCCGACAGCAAGCTCAAGAGAGTGGACATTCAAGGTGGTCCGGCCCAGAACATCGCGGATTGGCCCAACTACATGAATGGCGCGGCGTGGAACCGCGACGGAGTAATTGTGGCGGGGGTTGCTATCGGCGGGAATCCGCTGCTGCGGGTATCTGCGTCAGGGGGCACACCCGTCCCCATGACCACGCTCGTCAAGGGCGACCTCGCCCATCGCTGGCCGCAATTCCTGCCCGACGGAAAGCATTTCCTTTATTCCCGAATTTCCTCGGACCCAAGCAAGAATGGCGTCTACATTGGCTCCATCGACGCGAAACCAGAGGAGCAAAGTCTCAATCGTTTGCTGGCCAGCGACCGCCAGGCTTATTATGCGGCCTTACCCAGTGACGGCACGGGATACCTGGTTTTCTTGCGGCAGTCCACATTGATGGCGCAGCCTTTCGATCCCGACAAGATGACACTGAGCGGCGAGCCTGCCGCCATCGCAGACGGCGTCGATTCGTTTCCGAACAACTTCTATGGGCTATTCTCCGTATCGGACACCGGCACGCTGGTTTACCGTGGAGGCTCCGGGTCGCAAACCGTTCTCACCTGGTTCGACCAGCAAGGCAATCCCACAGGCACTCTGGGAGACCCGGGCGATTACGCCTACCCGGCCATCTCTCCGGATGGCAGCCGCGTGGCTGTGGGTTTGGGCCCAGAGGCGAGCCGGGATATCTGGATTTTGGATGCGGCGCGTGGCGCTAGCACGCGCTTCACCTTCGATCCTGGCCGCGACGATTACCCTGCGTGGTCGCCGGACGGCAGGAACATCGCGTTCAGCTCCAATCGCGGTGGCCAGATGGATTTGTACATTAAGCCCTCCGACAATTCGGGCGAGGAAAAGTTGCTCTTGAAAACCGACGGGTCGAAGACCGTGGAGCGCTGGACCAAGGACGGCCGCTTTCTGCTGTTCACTTTCACCGGCACGGCGTCAAAGACTGGCCAAGACATCTGGGCCTTGCCGTTTCCGGGGGAAGCCAAACCGGTTCCCCTCTTGCAAACGCAGTTTGTTGAAGCCATGGCGAGGGTATCGCCGGACGGGCGTTGGCTGGCTTATCTCTCCGGAGAGTCGGGAACCCCCGAAACCTACGTCCGACCGTTCACGCCGGATGCCACCGCCGGCACGGGAGCGAAGTGGCTAGTTTCGAAAGGCGGCGGAATCCGTCCCATCTGGCGGCCGGATGCCAAGGAGTTGTTCTACCTCAGTCTGGCTAGCCAAGTGATGGCGGTGGATATCGACACCAGCAAGGGATTCCGGGCCGGTACGCCGCGGCGCATGTTCACCGCGCCTGCCGCGCTGGTCACGGGCTGGGATCTTTCGCCCGATGGCAAGCGCTTCCTGTTCGTCGCCCCGCCCAACGCCGGCCGCGTCATCCCGTTTACAGTGGTCCTCAACTGGGCGGCTGGGCTGAAGAAGTAGCCGCCGGTCTTAAACGGGCGGTATCCCGAACTTCTTAGCCGCAAATAGACGCAGATGAACGCAAATCTAAAACCGCACGCTTTCTTGCGTTCATTCGCGTTCATTTGCGGCTGACCCTGGGTTCCAGCGGTGTTAAAGTGCCTATATGCCTGGTGATCAGGGCGAAGTCACTCGCCTATTGGGCGAGTTGGGGCGCGGCGACAAAGACGCCGTCAACCAGCTTCTGCCACTGGTCTATGACGAGCTGCATCGGCTGGCCCGCTCGTATTTCCGCCGCGAGCGCGGCGAGCACACGCTGCAGCCCACGGCCCTGGTTCACGAAGCCTACATCCGGCTGGTGGACCAGCGCGCGCCGCTCGAAAGCCGGGGACATTTCCTGGCGGTGGCGGCCACCCAGATGCGCCGCATCCTGCTCGATTACGCCCGCAAACATCACGCGGCCCGGCGCGGCGGCGCGGGACAAAAGGTCCTGCTCGAAGACACCATGGCGATCTCGCACCAGAAGCCGGTGGATATCATCGCGCTGGATTCAGCTATGCAAAAACTGACTGCACTGGACGCCGCTCAGTCGAAGGTCGTCGAGTTGCGGTTTTTTGGGGGACTGTCGGTGGAGGAAACCGCGGAGGTGATGGGCAACTCGCCGGCCACGGTCAAGCGCGCCTGGAGCTCCGCGCGCGCTTACCTGCATCGAGAGATTACAGGAGGTTCTCTTGACGCCCGAGCGATGGGCGCAGATTCGTCAGATCTTTGACGGCGCGCTGGAACGTCCCGAGGTAGATCGGGCGGCCTACCTGCGCGTGGTCTGCGCCCGCGACGACGAACTGCGCCGTGAAGTCGAAAGCCTGCTTTCCAGCCACGAGTCCGCCGGCGACTTCCTCGACAAGCCCGCGGCCCAGATCGCCGGGGCAATATCTGGAACGACGCATACCTTGGTCAGTTCCAGCGTGGAGGTTCCGGAATATCCGCCGGGCTACCGCGTCGGACCCTATGAATTGCAGAAATGCATCGGGCGCGGGGGCATGGGATCGGTGTGGCTGGCGACGCGCTTCGATAGCGATTTCAAGAAAAAAGTGGCCGTCAAGCTGGTTAAGCGTGGCATGGATACCCAGGAAATCCTGCGCCGCTTCCGGCTGGAGCGCCAGGTGCTCGCGAGCCTGACTCATACCAACATCGCGGCGCTGATCGACGGCGGATCGACTCCTGACGGCCTTCCCTACCTGGTGATGGAGTACGTCGAAGGGATTCGGATCGATCGCTACTGCGAAAAGCGCATGAGCACCATCACGGAGCGGCTCAAGCTGTTCCGCGACGTCTGCGCCGCAGTGCAGTACGCCCACGGGAACCTGGTGGTCCACCGCGATCTCAAAGCCGGTAACATCCTGGTGACGGCGGAGGGGATTCCCAAACTCCTGGATTTTGGAATCGCCAAGCTCATCCGCACCGAATTCGACACCCTGGCCGCGGCCGAGACGCGCCCGGAGCTGCGCCCCATGACGCTCGACTATGCCAGTCCCGAGCAGGTGCGCGGCGAGGCGATCACCACCGCCTCGGATGTTTATTCCCTGGGCGTGCTGCTATACAAGCTGCTCACCGGAAAGTCGCCCTACGGGACGGCCGCGCGATCCGACAGCGCGCTGCGCAAAGCAATCTGCGAGCAAGAGCCGCTTAAACCCAGCGCCGTGGTGCTGTCCGACGAGAAGGCTATCATCCCACAGGCGACCCAGAAAATCGACGTCTCCGAGGAGGAAACGCGCGACAAGGCCCGCCGCCGGCTAAAGAAGAAACTCGCCGGCGATCTGGACATGATCGTTTTGATGGCTTTGCGCAAGGAACCCTTGCGCCGGTACGCCTCGGTCGAGCAGTTTTCCGAGGATATCCGCCGCTACCTGGAAGGCCGGCCGGTCATCGCCCGGAGCGACACGTTCGGTT